>Ga0268252_1000062_pt1 | contig 64988 bp, 73 predicted proteins | sample AgamicMgSfrz_FD_200244 | JGI IMG/M metagenome (GOLD analysis project Ga0268252, IMG submission 200244) | Agave microbial communities from Guanajuato, Mexico - Mg.Sf.rz (v2) (version 3) | ecosystem: Host-associated > Plants > Phyllosphere > Phylloplane/Leaf | place: Guanajuato, Mexico | collected... | reverse complement strand
TATATGAAGTTTGTCCACTTGGAATATAGTGTCTGCTATCTGCATTATCAAAGCCCATCCAGACTACACCAACTAAATTATCAGTGAAACCCGCAAACCATATATCCTTGTTTCCGTGTCCACCAGGATTTTCGTTTGTACCTGTTTTACCAGAAATAGAATATCCAGGCACATCAGCATTTCTACCTGTACCGTTTGTTACTACGCTTCGAAGCATACTCTTCATTTGATCAGCCGCTTCCGCTTTAATAACTTGTGTTGGTTGCTCTGGCTCATAAACTACCTCATCAAGATAATTTACTATTCTTCGAATTGTATGTGCTTCAGCACGTTTACCATTGTTAGCAAAAGCTTGATAAGCATCTGCTAATTCAAGTGGAGTAACACCGTATTCTAAACCACCTAGTGCAATAGGTAAATAAATATCATTATCAGTTAATTTAATTCCTAGCTTTTCAATATACGCTCTTGCATAATCAATACCTACTTGTTGTAACATCCATACAGCTGGACCGTTATTAGATAGTCTTAACGCTTCTGTCATTGACTTCGAACCACTACAGTTATGATCCTTTACATAATATGTTCCAAAACTAGATTGGCATTGCACAGTAGAATATGCATTCCATTTTCCAGTCTCTAACGCTGGACCATAATCTATAAGCGGCTTAAATGATGAGCCGGGTCCACGTTTAGCTTGGAACGCTCTATTAAATGTTAAGAACTGTGTAATCTCATCTCTTGAACCTGTCATAGCGTAAATTTCACCATTTTGAGGGTTTAAGAAAACAGAAGCTCCTTGAATCTTTTGGTCATCACCAGCAGGATTTGAAGGATATAGACTGCTATCAGCCATATGCTTTCTCATTGCTTTGTATACTTCTGGTTCAAAACTTGTGTATAGTGTAACACCCGAATACATTACCTCTTCAATTGGCATATCAAGTATCTTACTTGCTTCAGATAATACATAGTGAACGTACTCAGGAGAATGAATTTTCTCGTCAGCGGCAATGTTTGGTTGCGGCAGAACTAAGAAGTCTTTTGCTTTTGCAGCTTCATATTCTTCTCTTGAAATGTATCCGCGAACGTACATATTTGTTAATACTGTATTACGTCTTTGCATTGCTTGTTCTTTATTAGCATAAGGGTTTAACACACTAGGTGATTGTGGAATCCCTGCTAACAATGCTGACTTTGCAATACGATCAATTTTATCTTGTTTTTCAAATTGTTCAATTGTCATACCAAAGTATGTTTGAATTGCATTTTTAATTCCGTATGCACGTTGACCGTAGAAGTTATGATTTAAGTAGAAAGCAATAATGTCTTGCTTTGAATATTCCTTTTCAATAGCTGTTGCATAAACAGCCTCCTGAATTTTTCGATCTAATGTTTTACCTGGATTTAAATAGATACCCTTTGCTAACTGCTGAGTAATTGTACTACCACCTTGTTCAAAAGATCCTGAACGAAGATCGACAAGCACGGCACGGAAGATTGTTCGAACGTTTACACCTGCGTGGTTAAAAAATTCTCTGTCTTCCGTTGCAACTACACCTTCAATAACTTCTTTAGGAATTTCATCATAAGGCGTCATTTCTTTACGATCTTTTTCGAACTCAGCCATTTTATTTCCTTGTGCATCATAAATCCTTGTAGGCTTAGGTTCAATCCGTAATTTTTCTCCATCTAATTCAATAGATGCAAATCGTTGGTTCACTATTAATCCTGTTAACAACGCTACAATTACAGTAAATAATAAAGATACCATTGTAGCCTTAAATACATTATGCGTGGTATTTCGAATACCCATTTATTAAATTCCTCCAGTTGTATATATATTAAGGAAACTTATTATTAATATTCATCTCAATCTCCACATCCCTTTCTATTAGTAAAACAGTAGTAAACCAGAACTACCGAAATTATAATCCTTACTACTTTTGAAAAAAAACGTCTTAAACCTCTTAAAAAAATTTTTTATCTATTGTTTATTTCATTATAAGAAAAATATAATTCGTGTAATGAATATTGGAGAGGTGTTAATTAATGATAGATTTAATTACCGGAAAAACGAAGTCGGGAAAGACAACTTTAATAAAAGAAAAAATTAAAACAATGCAAAATCCTGTCGTTATTTTAGATTTTAAAAATGACTTTGATGATATTCAAACTAAAACAATTAACTTAGGCTTAATTGATCCGTTTTTATCCCCGATGGATTATAACGATGCAATTGCTATTAATTCCGGCTTAGTTGAATACAGTCAATTTCTTGCAGAAAGAAGTCAGGAAGTTTTAAAAGATTTCTGTTTAGAGGAAGATTGGAAAGAATATAAAATGAAGAATCTTATTGACGAAGCATTAAAAAGAGCAACGAACGGTTGGAACCAACACGAAAATGCGAAGGCAAAAGAATCACGTAGGTTCTTGAACTTTAAAAAATCGAAACAAGAACTTATATTGGAAGATGAGATTCAAAAAATTGAACACGATGATATTGTAGTAGTAAAAACTGAAGGCCTACACAGCATTCAAACTAGAGTCCTTTCTTTTCTATTATTAAAACGTCTTCAACAAAAGTTCCCTTCCATAACTGTTGTCTCTGATAATATTAATTATTTATGGAGAGACGGCCATCTATTCTCTTTCTCTAAAATCTTTGACTTCGAAAAAAACAACCTACTCCTATCTTTTAATAAAACAGAAAACTTTCCTAAACGTTTAAAAGAACATATCCGTAATGTTTTCATCTTTAGGTTAGAAAATAATTCAGATGTAGAGTTTTTTAAACAGTTAAACGTCCCAATCGACTCCAAGACAAAGCGTTTTAGACAAGGTAAGTATGTCGAGCACAACTTAATAGAAAGTACAGTTGATGTTGTAGAAACACAACCTGCTTAATTTTATAGAAAAAAGTAGCCCCGAGTTCCGAGGGCTACTTTTTTAATATGAAGCGGAAGCGACGATACGTATAAGTCGTTTCTTTTTGGGAAAATCTTTGTTTTATTTTAATAAAACCAGTTTCTATTATTAGTTTTGATTCACTTCCACTCTCAATTCCTGCTGTTACATAATGAACATCGCCTGATTTTACTTTTTTCCATTCATAATTGCTATTCATTTGATCTCTTGGTAAAAAACGCGAAAAGGTTTGTTGAGCATCCTCATTTGATAAAACGAAGAGTACGCCTTCTTTTTTATGAAAGTAGGTATAATAATCTCTTACAATTTTATAGGTTTTTTCTTCATTTGGCTTAAAGCCGGTGACTATCACTTCCCCACCACCTTTCGTGTGGAAAAATACTAGTTCCTCCCTATTAAAAAATCAAACTTTTATGTTAAAAATAATATTCCACTCAATCTCCTTACCTATAATTTCAAATTAAATTAAATTTATCTTCTATAAAAACCTTGCTATAAAGCCTCCCTACTTCTCTTTAAGAGAACTAATTATTATTTTTTTATTTTTTTTCTTAAGGTTTTAAAAAAGCGTCCGTTATGTATTTATAGATTTTCAATCAGGAGGCGATTTTGTTTTATGTATATCAATACAAATACAGGTTCTCTTATTGCTAGAAATGCTATGCGCATTAACGACAATGATACTTCAAAAGCTATGCAACGTTTATCTACAGGTTTACGCATTAACACGGCGGCTGACGATGCTGCTGGACTCGCTATAAGCGAAAGAATGAATGCTCAGACAAAAGGAATGAATCAGGCCTATAGGAATGCTCAAGATGGTATCAGCTTAATTCAAACGGCTGAAGGCGCGATGGGCACAATTAGTGACATCCTTCAACGTCTAAGAGAGTTAAGTGTTCAAGCGGACAACGGTACTTACTCTGATGCAGATAAAACTTCAATCAAAGCTGAAATGGACTTATTAGTTGATGAGATCGATCATATCTCGACAACTACATCATTCAACGGAATGACACTTTTAGACTCAGCTTCTTCATTAACTTTACACATTTCAGATAAATCTACTGACACTATTAGCGTAAGCTTAATTGATGTTGACGCTGCTGCTCTTGGAGTAGACTCTTTAGATGTAACTTCTGATGCTCAAGCTGCTATCTCTGCAATTGACGACGCTTTAGATAAAGTTTCTTCTGCTCGTGCTGATTTAGGTGCTACTCAAAGTCGTCTAGACTTCATTTCAGACAATTTACAAATTAACATCCAAAATACATCAGCTTCGAAATCTCGCATTTCGGACGCAGATATGGCGGAAGAGTCTAGTAACCTTACTAAAGCCCAAATCCTAAGTCAGAGCTCACTTGCGATGCTAGGCAAGGCTAATCAGGCACCTCAAGGTGTACTTCAATTACTTCAAGGTTAATATTAAAAACGTCCCTCCATTTAGAGGGCGTTTTTTATTTCCCCCTAATATCTAAAATAATTATCATTTTAGATAAGGAGGCAATTATGGATATAACTAATATTCAATCCACATTAAGTGATTCTGATATATCGTCCTTAAAAAATTCACTTTCTCAGAAAAATGTCAATGAAGGTCAGTTCGACGAAATAATTAAAAATATAGAAACAGCAACACAATCTTTAGAGGATAACTATAAGTCTGAACACAACCTATTTCCAAATCATAATTTTATGAAAATAGCCTTCAAACAAGTTTTAGATGATTTTGATAGTGGTCTAACTGATTCTACTTCTAAGGAGGTAGAAAATTCTTTAGAAGCCTCTACCGCAACAAATAAAGTTTCCACACTTTCAACGTCAGCTACTAACAATTCTGAAGGTAACTCTAATATAATTAATACCAATTCTCTTGTTTCAGATGTTTCCTCAGTGAACAACGCTTCTTTAAGTACGACAATAAGACAAATTTCTGGAAACACAAAATATGACTCTATCATTTCAGAAATGGCGCAAAAATATGATGTTCCCTTTGATTTAGTTAAAGCGGTAATAAATGCAGAATCTAGCTTTAATAGTAGTGCCACTAGCTCCACTGGCGCTATGGGCTTAATGCAACTTATGCCAGCTACCGCTAAATGGCTAGGAGTTAATAATGCATATAACGCAAGGGATAACATTGAAGGTGGAGCAAAATATTTAAGCTACTTACTAGATAGGTTTGATGGAAATCTTAAATTAGCGGTAGCCGGATATAATGCTGGACCTGGCAATGTAGAAAAATACAAGGGAATTCCACCTTTTCAGGAAACACAAAACTACGTTAAAAAAATTCTTGTTTAACACTGGAGGGTCAATTTTGAATAAAACAAAAATTATTATTGAAGAACTAAAAAAACGTAACATCCCATCTGAAATAAAAAATACGATCTTCCCCTTAGTGGAACAATATATTGATAGAATTCAATTTGTTAAAAGCTTTGTTGGCTTAAAAGACATTTTATATTTTGAAGAACTGGATGTTGATTTCTTTGATTTCCCCTTTTTCTTAAGCTTAAATTGCCAAACCCTTTCTACCAACGGCGGAAATAAACACGAAAGTATTGCGTCTGTATATGAAAATGCAATTACAGATGTAGAGGAAATTGTGCGTAAACTAAAATACTTCTTTGAAGAGACAAATCGAATTCTATTCTTTGAAGTGGCTTTCAGCGAAAACGTTTTAAGTAACGATGATATGTGGGAAGTTTATCATCGTATGAATGAAGAAACTGATAAGGAACCTTTTGAAATAATGACTAAAATGTACCGTTACCCTGAATGGTATGATGTAGAATTTGGTGAAAACGTGGCTATTCTAGAAGAATCCCTCTCTTTATTAAAACAAATGGACAATCTCTACATTACTTCATCAATTAAGAAACTAGAAGAAGAAATTAACAAAGCCTTGGAGGAGGATAATGCTCCCCTATTCACTACACTTGTGAAGCAATTAAAGGCCTTAAAGAACCAAGTTCATTAAAAGTAGCTTTTTAAAAGCTACTTTTTCTTTTTCTGCCTTTGAGTTGCAGAAAATTCCTCTCTTGTATAAACTTATATTTAACCAATTGATCGGGCTAACAATGTTTTCTATTATATTTTAATACAGACAGAAAGGAACTTTTATTATGCAACTCACAAAGCCAGAATTTAAAACTCAAACTAAAATTAATCAACTTATTTATTTGTTCCTTTTAAAGGAAATAGGAAACAATGAATATAAATTTAATGATTCTCTTGTTCAGGTGTATAAACTTCTTCGCTTTAACACTGATTATAAATTCGACAAGACACTTGTTTCTGTTGATTATTCAATAATAGATCCAGATAGAAAACAAATTGTTGAAGGTTTGCTTTTCTATGAATTAATTTATTCAGATCTTTCTCTAACAAACGCAGGAGAGCATTACTTGCAACAGAGTCTACTAAATAACGAACAGTTAGAAAGAGTACTTAATACTTTTAAAAATAAACATTTGCATAAGACAGGCTACGAAGATACCTGTTTATCCCCTACTACGCCTACTGCTTCAAATTGTGGTATATGTAAAGAGTTGAGCTGCTCTAAGAAAACAAATGTATTTACCGTTTTCTCTAAACTAATACGTAAACCTCAACACCAAGAATCTAATCACCTAAAATCTTATTCTAATATTTAAAAAGAACTATGGCCTATTCAGAGGGCTGTAGTTCTTTTTTTATTCCAAAAGGAAATGATAAAAATTTTATTAATACATATATGAGTTTCTATGTACATTGGAGGAATAATGTAATGGATAATAAAGTTATTTCAATTAGCCGTGACAATTTTGTACCTCGTTCAAGAATTGTTGGTATCTTCTTTACTGAATCCAACCCTATGAGAACACTATTGTCTGATAAAAGAGATGAAAAAAAATTAGTAGATGCAACTAGAGGTAGAAAAACACGGAGCGCTATCTTATTAGATAACGGCTATCTTATATTGTCACCTGTTAAGGCCTCTACTTTAGTTGAAAAATATCAAGAAGATTAGGAGGTTCTATAATAATGTATTCATCTTATTTTAATGGTTGGATTGGAAAATTAGACGAATTTTGGGCAATAGAAGAACGCGAAAGCTTATTTCAATCGTTGCTCTCATACACTCATAACATAATGTCTTCTGGTCAAAAACTTTTTATTGGTTATGATCATAATCAATCATCAAGATATATCGCCAAACAAGCTGCTGAGTATTTTAGCAACAATGGAATTCCCGTATTTATTTCTAACCGCCCAATAACTACTTCTATGATCCAAATAATCGCCAAGGAACGTTTTGGTTGCGGATCATTATCATTTGTACGTGATGATTACCAATTCCCTTATGTAGGGCTTAAGGCTAGCAATGCTGACGGCGAATTTTTATCAAAAAAAGACCTTTCGTTGGTAGGAGAATTTAAAAAACATAAGAAGCAACCAATAGATTGGTTTGATCCTCTGCTGAACTTAAAAAATTATTTAGAAGCTAACTTTGATTTTCCTGATGAAAACAAAGCATTAAACAACCTACTATGGAATGCGATGTATAGTCCTTCCTCTCCTATTATGGAGGAATTGTTTATTAACATTCTAGATAAAAAAAGTATAGACGCTTATACAATTAATTCTTACGAAAATACATTAACAAAAGATTTGTTAAATGAATTTGAGTTTCAGGAACAAATTGATGCAACCACTCTAAAAATGGATGAGTACTTTTGCCACTACGGTATCACTACATCACCGGATCTTAGTAAATTTGATTTACTAAGAGAGAACAAGGGCACTGTTCATCCAGTATCATTTGAAGAAATTGTATCTATGATCATTCCATATTTAAAAGTAAAAGAATGCGTAATTATTTCAGACGAAATATCTTTTATTAAAAAAAGTAGTATTAATTTAGAGGTTAAAAAAGTATCTGATAAACATTTCTTCAGACTGCTCAAAGAAGAGCCTTTTTCAATTGCGATTGATGGGAACTATAATATCTACCTTCAAGGAGAATTCTTCCCTAATCAATTTGCAACCCTCTTTTGTTTATTCCATTCCCTACTACACTCCCCTAATAAAAGCCATTCTAAAAATTTCACAAAAAATAATTTACCAAAAGAAATGAAAATATAGGAGGTGTTGGGCTAAGGCCCAATATAAATATGACTACTTGTGCTTGTGGCGGTAATTCAAAATTAATCATTGATCATTATGTAATTAATACAAGGATTCCAGGCAATAGACAAATTGTCTTAAAAAACGTTCGCTATAGACAATGTAAAATTTGTGGTGATATGGAGTTAACAGAAGATAGCCAAAAATGGGTTGATGGTTTAAGAAACTACTATATGACTCACCATTACGAAAAAAATAGTGAGCAAGAAAACAATTCTGTCGAAGAAACATCAACAGCAAAGGTTAAAGATTTCTTAAAATTGTTTCGTTTGTAACTTTGAAAGGGGTTTTACATTTGAAGAAGAAAAAAGATTTTAATCCATTCGAAATGGTATTAGAAATAGCTGATATCGCTAAAGACAATGAATGGAATGATAAAGAAGAAGTAAAAGAAGAAGAGCAAACTATTAAAAAAATTATTAATCGTCCTACAGAAATTAAAAATTATCCATACGATGCCTATAAAGAGTTTATTAACAACGAGGATGATGACTTATCCTAAAAAAAGCTAGATTTCACGGCTTTAAAGCTTTTGCCGATCCAGTAGAGATTGATTTTTCTAGTGGGGTTACAGCTGTTGTTGGCCCTAATGGCTCTGGTAAATCTAATATTTCTGATGGCATCCGTTGGGTAATGGGTGAAACAAGTGCTAAATCATTACGCGGCGGTTCTATGAAAGATGTTATTTTTTCTGGTTGTGAAACAAGGAAAGCCTCCTCTCAAGCCGAGGTTTCAATTGAGTTGGATAACAGATTAAGAATACTTCCTAGAATAGATGAAGATTCCGTCACCATTACTCGAAAAGCTCATATTAGCGGAAAGTCAGAGTTTTTTATTAACGAACAACCAGCACGTCTAAGGGATATTCAAGAAATATTCTTGGATACTGGATTAGGCAGCAGTAGTTATTCGATGATTAGCCAGGAACAAACAAAAAGACTTCTTTCAGAGAAAATAGAAGAACGCAGAGCTATCTTTGAAGAAGCAGCCGGCATTGTAAAGATGAAAAACGAAAAGGAAACAACTGAAGAGCGTCTGGAGGAAGTTGAAAAGGATTTTATTAGGTTGCACGATATTCTAAAGGAATTAGAGAGACAAGTAAAACCTCTACAAAAACAAAGCGAAAAGGCTAAACAATATTTAGCAATAAAAAAAGTTTTAGATGAAACAGAAACCAATTATCTTAGCTTTAAATTTCAACGTTTGTTTAAAGAAGAACAAGTTATCATAAAAGAATTATCTTTAAAAATGACTATACTCGAAGAATGTTCTTCTGAAGTACAGGAGTTAGAAGAAAACCTTAAGTCTCTTAAAGAAAAAATTAAAAACTTTAATGAATCCATTTTCTCTACACAAGAAGAAAAAGCTAAAATAAAAGAACAGATTGATTCATTACAAAGTCTAATTAATTTGAATGAGGAAAGAATTCAGCAATCAAAAAATGAAATGTCTGATGTTAATAACGAAATTAAAGAGATCGAGGAAAAGTTTTCTGTATCTGTTGAAGAATTCACCTCCAAGAAGAATCGTTTTCAGGACTTAGAAGAGTTAATTAACAATAACAAACAAAGCCGTGATAACCTTACAAAAGAACTTTTCCACTTACAAATGAACCTTACCTCCTCAAAAGATAAAACAGAGCGCCTACGCGAAGAAATAACTTCACTCTATAATGAATACCAAGAGGCAAAATTAAGGTTTGAACAACATAATAGAAATGAAGAACAATTTTTAAAAGAACTCGATACATTAAATGAGAAAAAGAACAGTACTAAGGATGCACTTGAAAGTAGTAAGAAACTTTTAGAGAACGTTCAAAATAAATTTCAACAAAATAGTAATGTTATTCAGGATCTAAATATAAAGTACCAATTCCACGTTAATGAACTAGATAAGAAACAACAATTACTAAACGATAACTCCTCTCTTCTATTCCAACTTGAGACCACTTTAGCAAGAGAACAAACAACTCTTGAGAGCCTAGAAACATCACTAGAAAACTTTGAGGGTTACTACGAAGGCGTAAAAAACGTATTGAAGAATAAAGAACGTTTGAGCGGAGTTTTAGATGTTGTTAGCAACCTCTTTACACCCTTAGATAATTACGAAGTTGCTTTAGATAGCTTACTAAATGCTTCGGCTCAAAATATAGTTGTTAATAGCATACATAATGCCAAAAATGCTGTTAACTTTCTAAAGGAAAACAGATTAGGCAGGGCAACTTTTATTCCACTAGATGATTTATCTATCCGATCTTTTACGAGTGCTGAATTAGAGGTCATTAATAAATACGAAGGAATTTCCCCTGCTATCTCTGTAATTAAATTCAATAATGAACTAAAACCTCTGTTTCAACATTTAATCGGCAAAAACTTAATTGCTACTAGTATGGAAACTGCGGTTAAATTCTATGAAGAAACTCGTATGAAAACAAAAATTTCTACTCTTGATGGGGATATACTGCAACCTGGAACGATTAGTGGCGGAACTAGAAATAAAAAAGGTTTAATTAGCAAACGAAAAGAGATGGATATTCTTCGTGAGAGTGTAAAAGCAAATGAGGAAAGATTAGCTTCTATTAAAAACAAGGAACAAAAACTTAAAGATGAAATTGCAATTCTATCAAAAGAAAAAGAAAACCTGTTTTCTACTTTAGATAATGAAAGAGCAATTAACAATAATATTAAGCTGGAGCTAGAAAGTGCCCAACGAAGTTTGGAACAATCTAAAAATAATTTTAAAGAACAAGATGTCTTAGAAAAAGATCTACGATATCGATACGATGAGTCTAAAAAATCCTCTTCTTCCCTCTTCACAAAGTACCACGAAAAAGAAAACTTACATAGATTAAAGAATCAAGAACTCACTCATTTGTTGCAAGAAATAAAGGATTCTGAAGAACATTTTAATAGAGCCAAAGAAGCTGAAACAAACTTATTAGTTGAAATTGAAAAGCTTGAAGAAGAAAAGAGAAACCTTACCGATTTTATCTCTGAACAAGAAAATGGAAAAGATTCGTTTGAAAAAAGACTAGAGTTCTTACAGACAAAAAAATACTCGAATGAAACAAAAATAAAAACGGCCGTTGAGGAAAACGAGCACTATACTACGGAATTAAAAACTTTAAAAGATGAATTTTCTAATTTAGAGTTTTCTTTAAATGACGAGCAATCCAAAAGAAATGATGCTCAAACAGAAATGGATGAATCCGAATTGTCATTAAGCGGTTTACGCCAATCCTTCTCGGATCTTAAAGAAACTAATCATAAACTTGAAATTCAAAAAACTAAGTTTGAAAACGAAAAGGCACAGATCGCAAAGCGTGCTTTAGAAGCATACCAAACATCTGAAGAATCCTTATTAAATTGTGCTGTACTGAATATTAACGAAAAAGCAACCGAACAAGAAATTAAATCGTTAATTAAGGAATTAAAGGCAATAGGAACTGTTAATCTTGACTCAATTAAAGATTTTGAAGAACTGAATGAAAGATATCAAAAAGAAAAAGCGCAGCTAGAAGATATTAAAGAAGCAAAGAAAGATCTTGAAATGCTTCTTAAAGATGTTTCTAGAGAAATGACAGAACGTTTTACTACTACATTCAAAGAAGTATCTAAACACTTTGAAAAAATCTTTGTTGAGTTATTTGGAGGCGGTTACGCAAAACTAAGTCTTGAGGATTCCAAAAAACCTCTAACTTCTCATATTTTAATTACTGCGCAACCTCCTGGTAAAAAACCAAAGAAGATTGAATTACTATCAGGTGGAGAAAAAAACTTAACAGTTTGTGCTTTGGTTTTTGCAATCATTAAAGCTAAACCAAGCCCATTTGTATATCTAGATGAAATAGATGCTCCCCTAGACGATGCTAATGTATCTCGTTTTGCATTTTACCTTAAAAAATTCGGTGAACAAACTCAATTTATTGTGGTAACACATCGTAAAGGCACAATGATGGCAGCAGACTCTTTATTTGGAGTTACCCAAGAGGTTCAAGGTATTACAACAGTTTTCCCTTATCACCTAGAACATCCTTCTTATGCAGGTGATGAGGATGATACCGAGGGTGTTTCCTAATGGATAACTTTGTTATAAAGTTTAATGAATTTGAGGGTCCTCTTGATTTACTTATAGAATTAATAAAAAAGAGAGAATTAGACATATATGACTTACCTATGAGTGTTATTACAAAGGACTTTATAAATAGCATTGAAGTTATGAAGGAGAATGATATAGAGGTTACTGCTAAGTTTACAGCTATGGCCTCTCTCCTTCTTAAAATTAAAACTCAAATGTTATTACCTTCTTCTAAAGAAATAGATCCTAGGACTATTCTTGTTAAGGAAATAGAAGAATACGAAAAATATAAGAGTAATTTAGAAAGAATAAAAGAACTTCAATTTATTGAGCACAAGTATTTTAAAAGAACTAAGCGTGATGTAAGCAAGAAGAAGAAAAAAGGAAGCATTCTTGATGTAGTAAATAGTTACAACTTAATTATGAGAAAAAAGCAACTAAAGGAAAGAAATATGAAATTAGAAGAGCTCTCCAAAAAGCTTTCAGAATCTAAATTTACTATTGATGATCGTATGAATTATTTAAAAGACCTTTCTAATGAAACTATTGAAGTGGAAAATCTGTTTGAGCAGATCAACGACCTTGAGGAAATGGTAGTTACTTTCTCTGCGCTTCTTGAACTCGTAAAGCTTCAATTCTTTCGTATAGAATTAATAAATGAAAAAGTTTTACTTGTTAAAAAAGTTTCTTAATTTGAGGTGATTTGGTGGATAAACACGCCGTTGAGTCTGTTTTGTTTGTTGCAAAAGAACCCCTTACCTCAGAAAAAATATCTAAGATACTAAACGAATCAGAGAATACAATAAACCGTTGGTTGTCTGAACTAGAAAAGGATTATGAACAAAGGGGAATTCGTATTAGACGAGTGGCCGGTGGTTTTGAAATGGTAACGTCCGAACAATATCACGAGGTTATTGAACCAATTGTGCCAAAAGAATATGAGTTTCTTTCAAAACCCGTGCTTGAAACAATTACTATTATTGCTACCTTTGAGTTAGAAACCTCTATGGCTGTTAGAAAATCGAAGATTGGAAAATATAGAGATGTAAAGAACCCCGATAGTGGGATAGAATCCGCTTTATCACTAGGACTTATAAAAGAGACCGCTCAAGGTTATCTAACTACTAATGAGTTCCTTAAGTTTTTTGGCATCAATGACTTAAGAGAATTAGAAGAAAAGCTACAACAAATTAAAAGGTAACAAAAAAAGCTGGCATATAAACCAGCTTTTTTTGTTATTCATAAGCAGAAAAATCAATTTGTGAGTGTAATTCTGCAAGGTTAGCTTCCGCGGACTCCTCTTCGGCTCCTGCAATTTCTTTATCGGTTTCTCCATTGACACTATTTTCTTCTTCTACTTTTTTAGGAGCTTTTTTAACTATCTTAGCTTCTGCTTTTCTTCTTTGAGAAGTTTGATTATCTTGTTCGACTCTGTTAATTGAATCTGTTACTGTTTCATTAACATCTACGAATTCTTCTTGGTTTTTTTTGCCAACCTTTTGTTGCAAGTTAGCTATTAAAGCTTCCATCTGTTCTACTGTTAAGTTCTCTTCAACAGGCTTTTCTTTGACACTTACTGGTTCTCTGCCTGTAGATTCCTCTATTGTACTCTTGTCTTGAGATCTATCGGCATTAAATTCGTTGTTATTCGCTAGCCGTGCCACTTCTTGATTCTCTAACTGTAATTGCCGTGGAACGTGACTATTTTTAACAGAGGCATATTCCCCTGGAACAAAGGAATCATTTTGACCATTTCTTAGTGATTCCACATACCTCTCTACCCAACTATGTGTGAGATTTCGGGGAATAATTTCCCCATAATCTCTCATTCCATTCATCTCAACATCTACTTGGATTAAAAATCGAATAACGTCTGCAAACGAACCACTTTGAGCGCGAAGCCATTCAAGGACGATTGGATCCTCGTACTGCGATACACGGAGTTGAAGAGTAGTGCCAACTTCTATTGGTTTTGATCTATTTCTAGCCATTTACAATCAACCCTTCTTATTTTGTTAAAGAAGCTTTTTGCTCTGCACTCTCTTTTAATTTATTAAACAGACCATTATAAAATGTATTATTTAATCCTTCTACGAACAATGTAGATGCATTTTCTTCTGGAACATAAAATAATTCGATTTCTCTTTCTTCACACTTTTCTTCTAAAATATTATATAAATAAGGTTTTAATAAGATACTTCCTCCACCGTAAACCACAATTACATCGATGTTATTTTGTACAGTGTTAAGCTGTCTTAATGCATAACGCATAATTTGATCAGCTTGCTTTCTTAGTTGCAATTTAACAAGATTCATAGCTCTTCCGTGGAATTTATGAGTTTTGTCTTTAAGCACTCTTGAAACATCTTGTCTTTGAGCTGAGTCAATCTTAACTAATTTAGCATAGTCTTCAAGAATATTTTCTACAGCGTGACCAATGCCATAATTTTCGCCCTTAGCGTTTCTATGATCCGGATTAAACCCTTCTGTAATTGGAAACTCTGTAGTACCATCTCCAATATCAATATGTAAAATGCGTTTTCCTGCAAAGTGTTTACCGTCAAATGGATTATATCCATATTTCTCTTGGAATTCTTTAAAGATTGAACCTTTACGAGCTTTGTTATCGGGATTAAATACTAAAGAAAATACAACCGGAACTGCCTCAGGGAACACTTTAACAAATTCGAAATCTAATTTCACTCGAACCTTTTGTTCTTTTCCTAAATGAATAGTTACGTAATGGAACCCCTTCATAAAGCGATTCGCAAAATGAGCTGCTGATTCTGAATTGTATTCGCGCACAGGTAAACCTGTTGTGAGATTAATTGTTGCATTAATTTCTTTTTGAGTTACATCCATTCCTTCTTTATAGGCTTTTTGTAAAACTCTTGCAGCTACTAGTCCTAAAGCCATTTGAACTGGAACTTCACTTGTATGTTTAGCTGTTTGACCCAATTCAGTATTTGAGTAGTACCCTTGAGATTCAATTGCGTACTCACCGATAAAATAAGTTGAGAACCTTTCTAGTGCCGGTGAGTCAATAGATACAACCAAGTGTTTATAAATATTCTCTACTGCATCCGGTAAATTTAAATCTTCATAAAATGGGATATCATATTCTTCCACCACCGTACTTGGTTGACGGATTAATTCCCCGCTTTCAATAAATGCTGTTTCGCTATTTCCTGAATCAATCGCGATTTTAATAGTTTCTTTCAAAGTTTCCATAAATTCTTCCTCCTTTACCATTTGAGTTTATATTACTATATATTAAACCAGCTGTAAATAGTATATTTATCAATATAGTATATTTAAATATATTGAATTATAATATATTAATATAAATCCCCTTTTTCTTCTTATATAAATACTGTTTTAAAAAAATAAAAATTTTTTTATAAAAACGACTATCATAACACCTCTTTTTCAACAAAAAAGTAAAAAAGACCTCTTATTTTAAGAAGTCTCTTAATTTCTGTGAACGACTTGGGTGTCTCAGCTTTCGCAATGCTCTTTCCTCAATTTGTCTTATTCTTTCTCTTGTTAAATCAAATATCTTTCCAATTTGATCCAGAGTTTTTGTTTCTCCATCATCTAGGCCCATTCGTAAGCGAATAACCAATGCTTCTTGAGGAGTTAGTGACTCTAGTACATCATCAATAGTTTCTTTAAGCATTGATTCCTTCGTATATTGGTCTGGATCTGGGCGATCATCCGATATAAATTCGTTTAGTGTACTATCCTCATCGTCACCAATAGCAGTTTCCATTGATATTGGATCTAGTGCTATCTTATATATTTCAGCTACCTTTTCTTCACTTAACTCCATTTTAATAGATAATTCTTTAATACTAGGCTCACGTCCAAATGCCTGAGTCAGTTCTTTATTATATTTTCTTAATCTATTAATTGTGTCATACATATGTACAGGAATACGAATTAATCTAGACTGATCTGGTATAGCTCTTGTTATCGATTGTCTAATCCACCAAGTAGCATACGTACTAAATTTAAATCCTTTTGTGTAGTCAAATTTATCAATTGCTTTCATAAGACCTGTGTTACCTTCTGCTATTAGGTCCATAAAGTCCAGCCCTCTATTTATGTACTTCTTAGCAATTGATACTACTAGACGCAAGTTACATTGTGCTAGTTGTTTTCTTGAGTCTTCATCGCCGGCTAAAATTTGTTTAGCTAGCATTTTTTCTTCTTCTGCGTTTAAGATTCGGTATTTACCTATTTTTTTGAGATACATTCGAACTGTATCATCTACATCTATTTCTATTTCTTGTTCTGGTTCCTCAATTATTAAGTCTTTTATTGTGATCTTTTTGCTATGTTCTCTTAAATCCTCTGTCTCTGTTACATCATTTATAATATTAATCCCCATTTTTTCACTTAATACTGAAAAAACCTGCTCTGCCTTGTGCTCATCCCAACTATATTCTTCTAGTTGATGACGAATATCCGATGCTTTTAATAAGCCATTACGTTTGCCTTTCAAAATTAAATCTTGAATAACCTCCGCACGTTCATTAGGTGCCAGTTCCGCCATTTCCGCACCCCCTCGAAAAAAAAGAACCGTTTTATTGACGAACCGCTTGGAAAATGATTATACTTCTTTAAATCCATCTATCTTTATATAATCGGCAAAAAAGGAAAAAAATTAAATAAATTCCTAAAAAGGAGGAAATCTATGTACCAAACCGATATATACCGCTATCAAACAGAAATTTTAAAACATTTTCCGAGCCAGGAGGACCAAGTAAAAGTCCTAGAATTATTTCAAAATCTGGTTTTCAAGTTAGAGAAGAACCTGTACCACTTGAACAATATAAATTTTTCCATAGAAAAAGCAAGCGGAAAAAATGAATTTTTTTCCTTAATGCCAATCTATTTCGAACTGGAAAGTTTTTTAGTTTCTACCCGTTCCTCTGTTGATATGTTAATGCATATTATAAATTATTGCTTAGGATACAACATAGATAACAAACAGGTATCCGTTTCTTCCTTGTTTCATAGTGGCCTCCTATCAAAACCACTAAAAGATATATTCTCCCGCTACACTACTCCGTATGATAATCCTACTTGGAGTTTTATTTATTTATTCCGAAACGAAGTAGTTCACGAAAAAAGCATATTTCAAGCGCTGCCTATTTTCTTCAAGCCGGTTCTAGAACATCAATTTTTATATGCGAAGATAGGTAACTACGAAAAAGAAGTTACTGATTACTTAAAAGTATGCTTACGTTTTTTAGATACATTTGCTGACCGTATTCTCTCAGTACTTGAAGTGTCTTTAAAATAAACAGATTAATTTTTTCAAAAAAGGGAGCATTTACTTTGATCGTTTTTATCACCGTTATGTTAGCTGTAGCCTCTTTTGCATTAGTTACAGATGCAAGATTAAAAAACAATAAGTTAGAGAAACGTATTATTCTGTTGGAAAAAGAAGTGTTTAAAGATAAATAGCCTAGAGAGTTCTTCTCTAGGCTATTTATCATTTATATATAGAAAGCAATAATATTCTGTTGTTATCTAAATTTAATATTTCTACCTGTTTCCCATCAATCTCGTACTTAACATTTGGAGTCATTTGCTCTGGATCTAATTGAGACATTACATAGCCGCCGATTGTAACAATATCTTTTTTATCTTCAAATAAATAACCAGTGGCTTTTTCTACATCATCAATATGTGTGTCTCCTTCTATGATCCATCTGTTCTTACCTTTTCTAATTGGCGTAATTTCGTTATCGTATTCATCTTGAATGTCTCCGACGATTTCTTCAATTATATCTTCCATTGTAACCAAACCGCTAACTCCGCCGTATTCGTCAAGAATAACAGCTATTTGAGATTTTTCTTTTTGTAATCTGGTTAAAACCTTTTTTATGGGTGTAGATTCATATACTCTAGGGATAGTTCTTATAATGCCTTCTAATCCTTTTCCCTTACTAACATTTGAATATAAGTCCCTAATGTTTATGTATCCTTTAACATCATCCTTATCCTCTCCTACTACAGGGTAACGAGTATAAGCATTGTTATTAACATATTCTAAAGTCTGTTCTATTGAGTCCTTTAGATAAATACAGTTCATATCTTTTCTATGTACCATAATTTCTCTTGTGATGGTTTCGTCAAATTCAAATATTTTTTCAACCATTGTTTTTTCATCACTATTTATATCATTGCTTGTAGAAACAATTAATTTTATTTCTTCTTCTGAGTGCTCTTCACTATGTTCATTAGCTGATTTCATTCCCATTGCTTTAATTATGAGATTAGCAGAACCATTTAAGGTCCAGATAAAAGGATACATAACTTTATAAAAAGCGATAATGCTCGAAGAAAGTGTTAAGCATACCCACTCCGCTTTTTGAATTGCTATAGATTTTGGTGACAGCTCCCCTAGTACCACGTGAAGAAAAGTTACAACAGAGAAAGCAATAATAAAGCTTAAAGCGTGAGAAAGCGCATTACTTAATTCTAATTTATCCATCACAGGGTTTAGCACGCTCTGGACAGTAGGCTCTCCTAACCAACCCAAACCTAACGATGTGATAGTTATACCTAATTGGCAAGCGGATAAATACCCATCTAAGTTATTAAGTATCTTCTGAACATTCTTTGCTTTTTTATTTCCTTCTTGTACGAGTTGATCTATTCGACTAGAACGAACCCTTACAAAAGCAAATTCCGCTGCTACAAAATATGCAGTAGCAATAATTAAAATTATTAAACCTAAAACACTATATGGATCAACCATAATTTTACATTTCACTCTCCTTACCTATTTACTTCCTTTTTATATTCAGATTCCCTACGTATATAAAAAAAAAGCCAAGTTGCTACTTGGCTAATTTGCTTGTTTGTTGGAATATGCTTCTACTCGTTTCTTATATTCCGCTTGAGTAGCATTCATTAAGATTTTTAATTCATCATTTGTGAGTTTGGGAATGTCATTTAGAGAGGACATTATTCCTTTGTTATTAGAAGACAATACACTTTGGAGACCAATTTCGTTTTCAACTTCCCTAGTAACAGCTGTAAAGGTATGTAGCGGCCTACCTACCAATTGAGCCGCTATTTCAGCTGATTGAATATAACTTGATACTTCCAATGCACACTCTCTCATAGATATTGGATCTAAATACGATTGAACAAACACTGTTGACTTTCCTACCGGTTTGTATGCACCTGTTGAGGTTTTTTGCCCAGGTCCTTCAGAAATAGTAAACACTATTTGAACTTTTTTCTTAGAAGGATCATTGTTATCAGGTTTTACTAGCATTTCTATTTTAAGCGTCCTAGCAATTACTTTTCCTTCACGAATACTACCACCATAATCAATAAATCCATTAGGATAGAGTTTAGTAAAGTTACCATCAATAATACTTTGAAACAGTGATTTTGCTTTGGACTTTGAGATATAAGCTTTTAAATATTGTTTATTAGAAGTAATGGAAATAACAATATTTCCTTTATATTCATATTCGTCCTTATCTGTTTTTTCTTTAAAATACTCTAAATTCTGTGTTACATCCAAGGCTGATCTCTGATTTATGAACTTAAAAATCTTTACACCTTTTCTTAACATATAAAACACCTTTCATATAAACCTATAGCGATTGACTTAAAATTCTGCTCAATTGTTAGACAAGCCGTATATACTAAGGAAATCAAGCAAGGTTCATTCGCTCTAACACTGTGCCTTTTCGATTTAAATGTTCCATTGAACCTAGTTGAATTGTTAAGTACTTCTTTAAAACCTCGTTGTCTTCTGCCTTGTTAAGCCAGTTTTCAACTTTGTTTTTTAACTCTTTTTTTACATATTCAGAGTCCGTAATTAAAACTAAGTTACAAAATTTAGCGGAGTTGCTTAAAGATCTCTCCAACTTGTTCGTATCTAAATTTTCATCTACTTCAATAGCAAAGTAGTATTCGTTATCTTTTTCAAATTTTAACTTTCCTTCTACGTACTCAACAAAAGAGTAACCTTTTCTTTTCATTACATCTTTAATATCCTCTTGTTCTACTGGTTTTTCATAATGAAACTGAATACCGCTTCTATTACCAGTATATCTTCTCTGCTCAGAACTCATATCTAGCATTGTAAGTACGAATTCGTGAATTGTTCTAATATTTACGGATGGAGTTAAGGTTTTTAATTCTTCAATTTCATCAATTAGTTTTTTCGCTTCATCACTATTACCTTTTTGCAACAAATCTTGTACTTGAGTCATTGCTTCTTTTTTTGCTTCCGCTTTAATTTCTTCAACAGTGTCGCGAATAGCTTGTTCAAGCTCTTCTAAATAATTTAATCTATCGTGTAACGATCTAGCCAATTAATTCACCTCTACATAGATATTCTTCTATGTTTCATTTTTGAATTATTTCTTTTTCCCTTTTTTCCGCATATTTTTAACAGCACTTTGTAAAGCTTCGTTCATTTCTTGCTCATCGGGATTCATATATAGCATAGTAGTAGCAAGACTTTCGTGACCTAATAGCATTTGAATGTAACGTAAATTTACACCTTCCCTTAAGTAGTCAGTGGCAGCGGTCGCTCTTAATCTATGGGGCCCTATATTTTTATTTATAGAACTTGTATATTTTTTTATTAAATCGTGGACGCTTCTGGGCTTCATTGGATTCCCAGTATGTTTAACAGTAAATACATACTCTGATTTAGGCACTTGTTCTTGCTTTAGTTTCTTCAAGTCCTCTTCTAGCTCTTTAAAGAGAGGCACTCTTCTATTTTTACGTCCTTTCCCCTTTATGGAGATTGTCTTATTATGAAAATCAATATCCTCCCACTTTAAACCGCAAAGTTCACTAACACGAATAGCGCAATACAACAAAACCCTGACTATACATTTATTTTTTAATTTAAACTTACTCTTTGCTTCAATCTTTTTTAAGATTTTTTCCTTATCTTTTTGTGTTAATATATCCTTCTTCTTTTTATCATCATCAGTAACTTTGATACCTCCAATTACATTTGCCGGGTTCTTATCCAAAATCTCCATATTCACAGCGTAATCAAGATATTTATTAATAATAGATTTTTTTCTAGAACGGGTTGTTGCCTTATTCCCTTCTCTAATGAGAAGCGCATTAAACATATCAATATGTATAGCCTTTATGTCGCTCAATGTTTCTATGTGGTGACCTTTTAAAAAGTCTATAAAATAACCAATCTCCTTTACATATTGATTGAATGTGCTTTCAGCTAAGTTTTTATTTTTCATATGTTGTTTATATAATTCTAAAACATCTTGTATATGCACAAAATCACCTCAATTTAGACTTTCTATTTTTTTGGCTAAATACTTTAAAAAATTAGAAACTAAGCTATACTCTTAATACAGTTTTTCCTTTTTACAAAGGTGGTGATTCTTTGAATCAAAACAAGAAATTTTTGTATGATTACAGCCATATAGATTTTTCAAAAGCCACCTCCAAAAGAGAGATATTAGTATTATTAGAAAAACACGACAAGGATTCATTCAATTATTCTTTTAATACAGCTGCATTTAATTATGCAATTGCTAAAGAACTTGGAGTAGATGATCCAACTGATTTAAAATTAATGTTTGAATCAGGTTTATTTCACGATACAGGGAAGCTTGGAATGACTTCTGAATTTATTAATTTTCCAGGATCCTATACTCTAATGATGTATAACGAGATGAAAAAACACGCTCAAGGTGGAGCTGAAATATTAGAGAAGATTAACGCTGATATTGAAATTGTGGAGGCCGCTAAATATCATCATTGCAATATAGATGGCAGTGGTTACCCTGGAGGTTTATACGGCAAAGAAATTCCTCTTTCTGCCCGAATTACTAGAATTTCTGATAGCTTGGATGCTTACTTATCTAAACGCTGTTACAAAGAAGGTGGTCCGGCGAAAGAAGCTTTAGATGACTTAAAACAGTATACCGGTACTAGTTACGACGAGGAACTTATAAAGTGTTTTGAAACTATTCATAACCAAATTATGAAAGAGTGTCATTTAATTGGAGAAGATAGACCATCTCAAAAGATGTATATGCACTTCTTAGTAAGGCTCTACCTCTACGACTTTCCGGTTATAAGTGCCGAAAATATTTTAGAACTATTTTAGAGATATGATAGTTCTATCCAAAAAAAAATAGTAAGGACATCTTCCTCACTATTTTTTTCTACCCTTACTGCTCATTACCAATAGAACTTTAAATATAAGTATATTCCCATATAAAAAAGCCTTAAAAATTTTAAGACTTTTTAAAATTTATGACAATTATTCTCTAATTACTAAATTATTTTTTTAATTTAGTAGAGAAATGTCCATTAATAATTCTATAATCTACGGGAATAATTTTGTAAGATACAACTGGATTCTCAGCTAGTCCTTCATAAACTTTAGAAGCTTCTTGTTGTTCTTCAAATATAGAATCAATTGTTAGCAATCCATCAAAACGTTTCTCTCTCTTGTCCCAATACATACCTGGCTCATTAGTGCGTGGATTAACCATTGCAACACACCAACCCGATACTATTTCTAATGAAATTACATTACCCTTATCCATAATTAACTCTCCTCTATCTTGCTGTTTTTCTCTATTATTTTATTCCTCTAAATTATACATAAGATATGTTAACTTAGAAAATAAAACTAAAAGAACGTATAAGATACCGGTTATCTTATACGTTCTTTCTTAAACTTAGTTTGTTATGTATGTCATTAAGTTTTTCAGTAGTACCTTATCATTATCTGATAATGGATTCTTGAGCAAAATATTATTTATTTGAGCTGTTATATGGGACTTCTCTAGCGGCTTTAATACATCTGTTATAAATTTCTCTGCTTTAACAGTTATAAAATTAATGTCTCTTGGATCTTTAGCATAACTTGCATACCAATCAGGAAACTTTCTTATTACTTTTAAGGCTTCCTCCTGTGTCTGATACTTACCACTTAAAATTTCTTCGGTAAACTTGGCTTCATCAATCTTTTGGGATTCTTTAAAACCTATTCCTATATACAGAGTACGTTTCGTTGTTTCAAAAAGTTCTGTTAGATTATTTAGAGAAGTGACGACATCCCCATTATATTTATAAAGAAACAATTCAAGATTTTTCTTAAATGAATAATCTTTTTCACAAGCTACGTTAATAGCTGTAAACAAATTTGATGTAAATGCTGATATATTCTCTGTTTCTTCTGCGATAAATAAAAAATCTCTAACACCGACGTGATCCTTTACAAATTCAACTCTATCGAAATTTCTTTCTATCAAAGCGATAACATCATTTTTTAATGGGAAATTGATTGGTCTTTTCTTAATCTTCTGCCATACTTCTTTTTTGGTCAGTTTCATAATGGTTCCCCCTTTTGGCTTTTTACATTCTATTTTATTTTTCATTTCATAAAAACAGCTAAATTGTTTTTTTTAGTTTTTTTCAAGGAACTATTTTATGCATCCTTAACAAACAAAACATAGGATACCCAAAAATAGGACCTAGGAGGATTTTATAATGAAAAAAATTAAACAAAGCCTAATGGCATTATCACTTGTTATTCCATCAGCGGCTTTAATTCAATCTACCAATCAAGTTGAAGCTCAAACTCAAAAAGAAGTTATTTCACCCTCACTTAATGTGAGATCGGGCCCCGGAACAAACTACAAAGTTGTTGATTGGATCCAAAAAGGTGAAATTGTTAATGTTCTTAAAGACGGAAACAAGTGGGATTATATCGAATTTACAAACGGGAAAAAAGGCTATGTATCTGATCATTATTTAAAAACGGTTACTGCTTCAGACGAGTTACGTACAACTACACCAAGTTGGTTAACATTACGTAATGGAGCTGGAGATAAATATAAACCTATAGACTATCTTAAAAAGGGTACAACAGTAAAAGTAATTTCATATACAGGTAACTGGGCTAAAGTTTCCGTTAATGGAAAAACCGGTTTTGTATATTCTAGTTTCCTTTCAAAAGTAACCACTTCTTCGGTTTCTACTTCTACGGAAGTTAAGACTGTTAACGCTTATTGGTTAACTTTAAGAAATGGACCAAATGCTAGTTCTAAAGAAATCGACTTTCTTAAAAAGGGAACGAAGGTAACCGTTCATTCATACACTGGAAAATGGGCTTATGTAACTGCTCAAGGTAAACAAGGATATGTTTACTCTACATATTTGACAGCAGCTTCTACAAAGACCCCTGCTTCCCCTTCAACTCAAACACCCACTACTTCTACAACACCAAAAGAAACAACTACTTCCCCTGCTGTAGCTACTGTTACTAAGTATGTTAATTCTCCGGATGGATTAAATTTACGTGCTGGCCGCGGGATTGAAAACAAAATAATTGTAGATATTCCATATGGTTCAGCTGTTCAATTATCAGAAGTTAGTAACGGTTGGGGTAAAGTTAAATATGATAATTACATTGGATATGTAAATGTTAGCTATTTAACTGAAGCTAAACCAACTATCTCTCAACCAACTCATTCTACAGGCGAACTAAAAGGTAAGCTTATTGTACTTGATCCAGGTCACGGTGGACAATTTGCGGGTGCGCAAGGATTTGTAGCAGAAGAAGACGTTAACTTGCAAATCGCGCTTAAAACAAGAGATTATTTAGAAGCTAAAGGTGCACAGGTAGTTATGACACGTATTTCTGATACAGCTTGTTCAAACGCTGGGTATAATGCTGATTTATCTTGCCGTCCAGACTTAGCTACTAAAATGGGAGCAGATGCATTCATAAGTATTCACGCTAACTCAGGTGCCGCTTCTGCATCGGGTTCGGAGTCATTCTGGTATAACTCTAGTCGCGGTGACCAAAGACTAGCTACTTTAATTCTTGATGAAATTGTTAGAGAAACAGGAATGAAGAAACGCCCTGTTGATTATGCTAATTTTGCTGTTTTAAGAGGAAGTACAGTACCAGCTACATTAATTGAAACAGGATTTGTTACAAACAAGTCTGATGCAGATAAAATTGGTAGCCCTACTTATCAAGATAAATTTGCACAAGCAATTGCAAAAGGGATTCAAGAATTCTTTTGATATACATATTAAAAACCGCTTATTTTATAAGCGGTTTTTTCTTATCCTTCTAGTCTCTATAGGCGAGGAAATTAAAAATAAATTAGAAAGGGGCAATAATATGCTTTTTAGAAGTTATAAATTTTCATTAAAATTAAACGCTAGACAAGAATTTATCTTTCAAAACTTACTAAAACACATTACTAATACCTACACATTCCTATCTCCGCATTTAGGTTCAGATAATCGTCTATCTTCAACACAACTACGTGCGCTGACAGTCCCAATGTTTGAAAGGCATTCGTTCACTCCTCTTTTCACAGAGTTAATTCTCCCTCAAATATTAACTAACCTTCAGAAAAAATCAGAATACCTAGAAGCATCCTTTCCCTTATCTTTTAAACAGTTCTCTTATAACCCACTCAAAAATGAACTTTCTTTACCCTTCTGCAAAAACATAAGGCTTTCTCACTACAGAAATTTACCATCAAAAATACATAAAGTTGAACTTTATTACAAAAACAAAAAATGGTATATTAATTTTCTGGTCTCTAAAAAAACAGCACAAAAGAAAAATTCGAATTTAAAAACAATAGGTATCGATGTTGGACTTAAAACTTTTGCATCACTTTCAAACGGAAAATCTGTAAAAAATCCAAGGTTTTACGAAGTAATGAAAGAAAAAATATATATTGAGCAGCATAATTTGTCTACAAAGCAACGAGGATCTAATAGTTGGAAAAAGCAAAAAGAAAGAGTCAACTGTTTATACTCCAAACTTCATAGACAAAGAATTGATTTCCTTCACAAATTAACCCACTACCTTACTGATACATACGATGTAATAGGAATTGAAAACATCAATATTCAGGATCTGCAAAAGAAGAAACATCTTCGCAACAGTTTATCTGATGTAAGTTGGGGAGAATTTGCAGAAATGCTTAGGTATAAATGTGAGGAAAAAGGAAAACACCTTATTCTTGTTGAGCGTTTTTATCCATCAAGTCAGTTGTGTTCTAAATGTGGTAATAAAAGATGGATGCCTGTTCATATACGAACTTATAAATGCGCTCAATGTTCGAGTGAAATTGATCGAGATTACAATGCTGCACTTAATATCGAAAACAGAGCAAAACAATTATATTTAAGAACTTTTCATACAGTAAAACCATAAATTATATAACCTTTGGGCGAAGGGGGATTGCCAGCTTTAGGCTGGAAGCAATAGTACGTCACGAGAGTAGCGGATTCGAAGGAGTGGTTAACCCCCTCCTTTTTAAATGCTATATCTTAAAGGAGATTCACGTTGGAATATGCAATTGACATCCCTGCTAATTTGAAAATTAGTTTAACATTATCTATGAAAAATCAGATTACATCTTTTGTGGACAAGCATAACGGTTACGTAGGAATTTACCGAACAGAAGAAAATTTAATTGATTCTATGTTTTTTTATTGGCTTAGAAACTCATCTAGAAAGAACTACAAGTGGTTACATCAAAAAAATATTCATATTTTTTTAAAAAATAACGCTCACCTCTTGAAAATACGTTTAAGAATCTTGTTAAATGAAATGTATTTTTAAGGAGTGATAAAAATGAACATTTGTCCAAAATGTAACCACAACGGAAGCACAGAAGAAACAACAATAAAAAGTACTCATAAAATGTTTGATTTTGAAATCGTGGTAGAAAACATTCCCGCTGTTATTTGTAACAAATGCGGATATGCTGAATACCTATATCCAAAAGAATTAGACTTCCAATTAAGGGATGCCTATAGAAATCGTATAAATCATATTACATTTAAATTAGATAAATAATTAGGAGAGATTATAATGAAACGTACAGTTGCAGTACTTTATGGCGGCGCTAGTGGCGAACACGAAGTATCAATTAAAAGCGCATTTAATATTTTATCTAACATTGACTACAATCAGTTTAACGCCAAACCTATTTTTATCAATAAAGATAACAAATGGTTTGAGCAAGGAACTCTACAAGCTCCACCAAGTGCCGAGTCTCAATTAGTTGCAACTCACCCTACTAGTTTTAACCCATTCGAGCTTGAGTCACTTGTAGATGTAGTATTCCCTATCACACACGGCCCTTTTGGAGAAGATGGTCGTTTACAATCAATTTTGGATTACATTAACATCCCATATGTAGGTTGTGGTGTATTGGAATCCGCTGTTAGTATGGATAAAGGCACTACAAAAGACCTTTTCGTAGCAAATAACATTCCTCAAGGTCAATATAAATACTTTTTTGAAAACGACTTTGAGGCTTCAAAAGACAGCATCTTAAATGATATTGAAACGCAGTTAGGATATCCTTGTTTTATTAAACCGGCGAACCTTGGCTCAAGCGTGGGAATTAATAAAGCTAGCAACCGTGCAGAGCTAGTACACGCTTTAGAAGTTGCATTTAATTATGACAGTAAAGTTGTTGTCGAAGAATTTATTAAAGCTCGCGAAGTGGAAATCGGTGTATTAGGAAATGGCCCTTACACGTTATCATCAATTGGAGAGATTGAAACTTCAGCAGATTTTTATGACTACGATGCAAAATACGTTTCAACCGAAGGTAATAAGATGCTTATTCCTACATCACTTCCATCTGAAGTAGAAGCTGAAATTCGTATGTATGCTGAAAAAGTAGCAAAAGTTATTAATGTAAAAGGATTATCTCGAATTGACTTCTTCTATTCCGAGGAAACAAACCGAATTATGGTTAATGAAATCAATACTTTACCAGGCTTCACTAAATACAGTATGTACCCTATGTTATTCGGTGATATTGGTATCGAATATAAAGACTTAATTACTCAATTAATTGATTTAGCAATTGAAAATCATAAAACAAAAAAACTTTACTCTCAGCTTGTAACGAAATAAAAAAAAAGATCCCTGCAACTTTAAGCTGCGGGGATTTGTTCTTTTATTAATATCTTTTTGATTTTTTCAATCAATCTTTTCTCTCTGTATTGAAATGTGCTCTGTTTGGTATTAAGTAGTGTGTAGGTTTCAGTCTGTGATAGCCCTTTTACAAAACGATACTCTAATATTTCCCTTTCAGTATCGTTAAGTTTTGAATAAAGATAGTCAATTAGATCTTCATAAATAACATTTTTCTCTATTGAATTGTCATCCATAGCTATAAGGTTAACTATTTCTACATCTTCTGTTGTGTTTTTTCCAACTCTTACTTTGTAATCAAGAGACTTAATCTTTCCGCAATTATACCAAAATAAATATTCATCCCATTTCTTTTTTGATAATCCGCTCTTTATTCGCGTTTCCTCCCAACTCCATCCATTTTTTTCTTTTTCTTTTAAAATCTTTTCTACCTTTTTACTCTTAGATAATTGCGACCTATTAAGCCCAGTCTGACTAGTCATTTCATCTCTGATAGCATTTAAAATATAACCTTCTATATACGGGACTGCGTATGTAGAAAACTTATTATGTAAAACTTCATCAAATCTTGATTGTGCATCATACATTCCTAAGGCACCAACCCAATACAACTCGTCTTTACTTAATTTAGTTTTAGTTACTTTTTTAAAATAAAACACTTTCTCTAAGATTAAACCTTTGTTTTTTTCAAGAAGATCATTAAAAATAAAATCATTTAGGTTTGTCATTTTGTCTATACACTCCAATTCCGTTTTTTTTATTCTAAATATTTTTTTAGAGTTTTTATAAAAAAATGGAATTATCGATTGAGATGCATACACATAAACAAAAAAAAGCCTTTAATTGTTGAATCAAAGGCTTTTTATAATTGTATTTAGTTAACTACCATTCTTGATTTAATGTTATCATCTTTTACTATTTGCTCAATGTGAGTAATAACTTCTAACATTTCTTCTTCGGTTTTAGGCAAAAAACGAACACTTCCGTTTTGAACTCTTTTTAACCAGTCGTTTTCAAATATCACTTTTTCCTTAACTACATTAACATCTAGATCCTTTGCTTTTGCTTTAGGCATTATTAACATCCTTTCTTATTTTTTAACTAAAATCACTTTATATTCATTAGATTAATTTCTTTTGTTAGTTATTTTTCATAAATTATTCTCGCCTTTCATTATATACTTTTTTGAAAATCAGTCTACCCTATTTACTATATTGACCTAATAGTTATAGAAAACATCTTTATTACCAGTTAAAGGTATACTAATTAAATCTTTAACTGCTCTTCTTATATATTTTAATTTTTAATTACAAAAAAAGAGAAGAAAAACCATTTTCTCTCCTCTTTAAAATTAAGCGTAATACTTTGGTATATCATCTCTTATTCCAGGTGCCATATGGTTAAAAGAGAGATAATTATAGATAGCTCCAATAAGCAACAAGATAATTACAGCTAGTACGATGTAAAATGTTTTTTTACTCATTGTCATCCTCCTATCTGTCTGTTACTTTATCCGCTAATCTAAGTTTTCTTTTTAAAAATAAAAATAAGATGCCTTATAGCATCTTATTCAATGGTATTTAACATAGCTGATACTTCTGCAATTGCATTATCTTTATTCTCGTGTGTTGTATCCGTTTCTACCCTTAGATAACCGTACTTATTCTTCAATACCATAATTTCTTTATATTGATCATCGTTTTCGGCATAAAAAATAAATTTCACTCCATCGTGTGTACTATCTTTCTTTTCTTTGAGCTCTCCCACTTCTTTTAGCATTTCAGCGGCACGCCAGCGTTCTTTTTGAATGTCGTCCTCTATTGTATCTTGTACTTTATGGAACTTTATTTCTGTATCATCTTTACTTAAAGTATTATCTTTCCAACTGTATGTATCAATAGCATTAAATGTACCGTCAATAAAATCGCTTTTGTTAGCCCCTACAACCTTTGTTGCATCCGGATAATCTACTTCCATTTCTATTTCACCTTTTTTCTTTACTTGCTGTTTCGTTTCAAGCTTATCTTTCACCGGATGCTGCTCTTCTACAGCACTTTGTATCTCTTGGCCATTTACTGTGATAATATTTTGTACCTCATTCTGAATTGTTTTATCATTCAATGCATATACAAAGCGAATTTGATCTCCTTCGTTCAGATTATCTAATTGTTTTAGCGCTTTATCGCTAACTGTAAATATCTTCACTTCGCCATTTACTTTTATATCTACAAACTTCGTGTTTAAAACGCCATCAAATACCCCGTCAGCCGTTTTGCTTGCATATCTTGACATATCTACCTTCTCAATTGGAATATCCCTTGTTGAAGACTTTTCTCCAATAGCACATCCATTTAATATTAATAATGGTACCGCCGCACCTACAAGTAGGTATCTCTTTTTAAACAACTTACATTCCTCCTCAAAATAGTTACTCTATAACTAATTTTAAGTATTGGAAAAAACGTTCCTTTTTTCTTTTCTTGTTTTTAATTAAACGAGTAAATACAATAAAATAAACAGGTAGGTGTCACATATTTGGAACTTTCTATAAAAGAGGTTGGTTACCATTCTTTTAACCAGCTTATACACAACCGCCTCCATAAACCTCTTACTAACGAGAAGCACTTCTTTTGTTACAAGAATAACTACTTCCCAACAAGCTTTAAAACCGTCCCCAATGACTTTATGGTTAAGCCCGCTTTTTATAATTCAAAATCCTGTTTTAAAGAAACTTGGATTCTACATCCTTACACAACCGTACTAGACCATCAATCGGCCTTTATAATTGAATCCAAAGCTTTAAATGGCATAGAAGATTTAATAAGTGTTCTTAATAAATACGGGTTTACTCACGTAGGGAAAATCAGCTTTCCCTATACGGAAGAGGTATTAAAATATACTTTTACAAATTATTTAAGAACGCAGATATCTTCCCTTACTGATTACAAAGTAAATGTATTTTACGATAGCGAGTGTCCTGGTCTTATTATTCAAGACTATTTTCAGAACACAAGAAGCCTTAGAGTAGTCTTTTTAGATGACCAGTATTGGTTTATACCTGCTGTTATCACAGATAGCACTTATGTACAAACAATCTCTGATACGATTAAACATCTCTTGAATCATTACGAGCTACTTACAATTTTCGCACAAAAAAAATAAGGGATTCCCCTTATCCATAATAGAACATTAGGCTCTTTCTCTCTATCGCCTACTTTACTTATAAACATATTAAAAAGAATTTCAATAAAAAAGCTATTTCTTTTAGAAATAGCTTTTTTCTATTTTACTAATACATAACCTTAAAAATTTTGTGCAGCAACATTTATTGGAACGTCATTTTCAATAAACAAATTTATTGAATCTTGATATTTATCCTTGCTTTCAATAAAGTTAATCGTTCCTAGGTTACGGGTATACATTACTCCAATAACAAAACTTCCATAATCACAATAAAGAACCCTAATTCCCTTTTCCATTAGAAAGCTATTTTTCTCACTACTAATAAGGGTTTTAATTTCTTCTGGACTAAATAAATCTGTAACTTCTTTATAAAATTCAACTAATTCGTTTATATTGATAAGTTTCTTTTCTCTATTACTTTCTTTGATAGCTAAGCATAACTTAACTTTTTGAACCAACGAAGACAAGCGAAGTGTTAAGAAGTTATTTAAGTATTTATTTAAGTCTCTTGAATAAATCTCTATTGGTGCTTTATAAGAATTTTCATTGTGTTCTGTGAGAAGGTAATAAGCTCCTCCTGGAACCTGTTTTTTATCTATTACTATCTTTTGACCGCCAACAGTATTAAATATTAGATTTGGTGTTATTTGTACAATCTTCTGCTGAGCAGGGTGATCTGTAATAATATTAACAATTGTTAACCATTCCTCCATTTTATTTTTGTTAGGAGTAAGCTTTCTTTTTCCTTCCCAAACTTCAAGGTCTACAAATGCTTCTAATAACTCTTTAGTTTTAAACGAAGAATTTAATACTAACTCCACATTACTTTTCTTAGCAATTTCTTGTAAAGCAAGTAGAGGAAAGACGAAAAGTGATTTATTTTGTAAAATACCAGATTGACTCTCCATATTAATTTCCGCTTCTAACGATCCATTTCTTTTAAAGTATGTAATCTTATAAATTGTTCTTTGACCGCTCTGAGAAGTTACAGCCACACCTACCCAAAATTCATTAGATAGTTCTCCTTTGCCTTCTACAACCTCTAAATTGTGTTTACTCATTACTTCTTCCATTAATTCTTTAGTCATTGTTTGACCCCCAAAGTATTTTTTTATATTCTAATTGGAAATCTGTTCAATGGAGAAAAAAGTAAAAAAGAGCTATGGATACTACCCTCTTCTAGGAAAACTATTCCTCTAATATTACAAGCAAGTCAGCATTATAAAAAAATATTCGTAATTTAACTTATTTTATTTTTTATAAAAAAAGATATTTTTTATCACCGAAATCAAGGTTTATAGAATGTTAATATTGAGTTCATACAAATATGATATACTACATTAAGGAATTTTTTACGTTATTTTTACATTAAAGGTTGTACAAGCCACTATAATTACAGTTTTTCTGCAACCTGTAATATAACTGTAACTCCCCCGTGATGACTAAATTCTTTCGACTACTTATAATTAATTTAGATATTACGTCGGGGGTAAAAAATTATGTTATTAAAAAATAAATTCAAAAAAATTATTGCTTCACTTGCTATAGTTGGAATCATTGGAAGTGTTGCACCATCTATGAGTCAGGCAGCTTCTTATCATATAAAAGCAATTTCTGTAGCAAAATCAAACTTAGGTGTTAAATATAAATGGGGCGGAATTACTCCAAAAGGTTTTGATTGTTCTGGTCTAATTAGATACAGTTATGGTAAAGCGGGTAAAAGTCTACCTAGAACAGCGGCTGATATGTACAAATTATCAGGTAAAAAAGTGAACGGGATGTCTAGTCTTGCTCCTGGAGATATTATGTTCTTTGCTCCAAGTAAAGCTTCTAAACCAACACACGCAGCAATTTATTTAGGAAAAGGTCAAATGATTCACGCGGCAACTTCTAAAGGTGTCTCTACTACGAGCACAAGTAATACATACTGGAAACCAAAATTTATCGGTGCAAAGCGCCTATAACATACTACAAAAAAGGAGACTCTTAATGAGTCCCCTTTTTTTATGAAGGAAATCCAATTTTTGTATTAAAAGTTTAAGTTATATTATTACGAAAGCAGGTCAAATAATGAACATATATGGAGTTAAACTCAAAAATCACTTCCTCGATACTCATAATTACAAAAACTACTTAGCTTGTTTGTTAGATCCGGATTTTTATCCTTTCCCTGTCTTTACTCTTCATTGGTTTACTCCTGAGTTTATAAACAAAAAGATCCTAATAGAAGCCATATCAAAACGACTTAATAAATATACCGGCAGTATACTTACCTCTTTGACTAGCGATTTTATAAATGATCACGATGATTTTTCGGCAATCGTTACTGTAGAACTTCAAATAGATTCTCTTAACCAAGCTCTTTATGAGACCTTAGTAAAAGATTTTGAAGAGCTAATTGAGTGGTACGAGCGCATTTATGAAATTAATAGGATCTTTTCAAACTAAAAGCCGTCTAAGTATAGACAGCCTTATATTTTAATTCCCTTTAATTAGTCATTGTCACTTCTAATTCTTTATACATTTTTGCTGAGAACTCCGCTAACGGTTTAAAATGCACAGTTAGACGAATTCTTATTTCATTTATTAATCTTCTTTTCATTTCATCTGTTTTTTTGGACGTTATCGAATTAGCAGGTTGTTCCTCTCCTAATAACTCTACTAAAGCTATTTTAATTTCTTCTATTGTAAGGTTTTCTACATTTATGTCTCTTCCTAATTGCACGTTACCCTGCTTTGTTAAATCAACATAAAGTCCTAAACCGCCACTAAAGTAATTCGTTAAATTTTCGCTACTAAAGACATTTTGAAAAAAATCTTTAACTTTTTCTTCATCAGCAATCATAAGTATGTCACTATCAATCTTATTAAATAAATTAATACTATCTGCCTGTTCAATATCAACACCGTTATAGATAATCTCGTTTAGAGTTCTCGAATCAGTATATACACCCGCTTCTTTCATAGTGTTTTCCCAATTAATGTATAATTCTCTTGTGTTCATTTTCATCCCTCTTTCAAATTTTTAAAAATATTAATATGTTTTTGAAAGAAAAGGAAAAAAAACGAGAAAACCTCGTTTTTATTTCGTACTTATTTCAGAAAAAATATTTTGTTCAGGCTGTTTCAAACCATTTTTATAACAACAAATAGCTACTTCTCTTTCTAACTTTTGCCTTATCTCTTCCGCTACACTAACTTTTACTCTTACAGAGATCGAGTATTCTATACCCTGATAATCTGCATTTAAATTTGTTATTCCTTTATAAATGAAAGACGATATTACTTCTTCTTTACTATCCCCTAGTAAGTAGTCTTTAAATTTATCATTTAGCTTCTCAGTCAACTTAATTAGTACTTCTTCAGCTTTTTCTGGATTCTCTCTATAACTGAGAACTACACTAGCATTAACGTTACAATAATCTTTAAAGTTTTTTTCAATTAGGTTTACTTCGCTATGAGGAATTACTAATGTTGTGTCATTGTTCTTTATAATTTCTATTGAACTTAATGAAACTTTTTTTACTACTCCAAGATGTTTATTGTTTAAAACTACAGATTCATCTTGAACTATTACCTTGTTTATTACTCTAAAATAACCAAGCACTAGTGAGTTTAAATAATCCTTAAAAACGAACAATCCGGAGACTGCAAACAAAAACAGAATAGCGACACACAACTTTACGTCCATAAAATAATTTAAAATATAAAAGAAATATATCGCAAATACAAAAAACTGACTTAAGCCTTTTAACGTACCTTCAAGATTTTTTTTGTTACATTCATCTAATTTTTCAACAGCCATATTTATATATCTGTTTAAACCGGTGTAAATAAAGATGCATACTATTGTTACTATAAAAAAGTTAACAATTTGTGGAGTTATAAAATAATCCATAATCATCCCCCTTTCTAACCTTTCTTTCTCTCGCCCTCATCTGTTTCCTTTAGAAATTGTTTATGAAAGGCAATTGCACTACCTCAAAGATCAACCGTATTACCGTAGCAATTTTGTATTATTTCTATCGAATTAATAACTTTGAATAGATTTGAATTATAATAAGTAAGATTTTTTATTATTACTGGAGTGATCTTATGACTAAAATCAGACCCCTTGCTTATCGAATGAGACCCACTAAAACAGATGATGTTCTTGGTCAAAATCATTTATTAGGCCCTAATAAACCCATTAGAAAAATGATTGAAAACCAGCAACTTTCTTCTCTTATACTCTTCGGACCACCTGGTATCGGAAAAACAACAATAGCTCAATCAATCGCAGGAAGTATAGATATTCCCTATAGAAGCTTAAATGCTGTAACAGCTACTAAGAAAGATTTAGATGCAGTTATTAAGGAAGCATTATCTTCTGATTCCTCTATTTTGTTATTTATCGATGAGATCCACCGGTTCCAGAATTCCACGCTAGAAACACTTCTCCCTGTTATGGAAGCGGGCGACCTTATTGTTATAGGCTCAACTACTAACAGTGTATTTCACTCATTACCTCGTGCACTCTTAAGTCGATCATCAATTTTTGAACTTAAGCCCTTGTCAGGCGAGGATATTTTATTAGGCTTAAAACGAGCTATCCAAGATGAAGTAAACGGATTAGGGACTTTTAAGATAGAGTATTCTGACGAGGCATTATTATTTTTAGCGGAAACTACAGCTGGAGATATGCGTTCAGCTTTAAATACTTTAGAAACAATTGTAATTTCTAATGTTATCGATAACAGCATAGAACTTACTGTTGAGATGATAGAAAAATTTACGAAGAAGAAGAGTTTATCATATAACGGAGAGAGCTCTCGATATAATTTGTTGTCAGCTTTTCAAAAATCATTACGTGGGAGTGATGTAGATGCAAGTCTATATTATCTTGCTTTACTATTAGAATCAGGAGACTTAGAAAGTATACATAGACGCCTTGCAATTATTGCTATGGAGGATTCTGGACTAGGTAATTTAAATTTAGCCACACACGTTTTGGCAGCTATACAGATATCTGAAAGAGTGGGTCTTCCTGAAAGCCGAATTCCGCTTTCTAACGCAGTTATAGAGATATGCTTAAGTCCGAAATCTAATTCCGCTTATAAAGCCCTTGATGCCGCTATAGAACTAATTAGAAAAGGCCACTCTTATGAACCACCTAATCATTTAAAAGATAATCACTATGCCGGTGCCAGCAGGTTAAATATTGAAGGTTATAAGTATGCTCATAATTATCCTGTCGAAAGGTTAGGAGCCTGGGTAAATCAACAGTACTTGCCGGATCCTTTAGTAGGGACGCGTTTTTATTATCCAAATAATGCAGGCCACGAAAAGAACTTAAGTGATATGTATCACCTTATCCTAAAAGCTAAAGAACAACGAAAAAAAGAAAGGTGATTAGTTCACCTTTCTTTTTTTGTTCAGTTAATATCGTCCATATCAATAATATTGCTATCATCACTATCAGACTGATTTTGTAGAAATATCATTAGGAGCCCAAGAGCTGCTACTAATGCCATACCGGAAGCATTCTTTATAGTTTCTAGGAATTTTTTATCATCTTTTTGTATATTAAAAACTTTATTAGTAATCTCGGCTAATTGATCAATTACCCTTATTCTTTCTTCAGGAGACATAATTTCTGCATTTTCATTTAGGTATACCAAAAGACCATTACTTTGTTCTCTAAGGAGTTCTATAGTATCATTAACAGTTTTTTCGTTACTATTAGTTATAGTCTTAATTGTTTCTAAATAAGATTTTGCTAGACCATTAAAATTTGATATGCTGCTAACAACTTCTTTTAGATTCTGGGGCGTTTTTTTGGTTTTACTTAATTTTGTTATTAATTTTACAAACTGTTCATTGTCTTCAATAAGTATAACTTTTTTATTTCTTCCACTCCTGCTTTTAAGACCGTTTCTTGATTCCGCCTTTAAAGTGGGTAGCTTCTTTACGATATCTTTGCTGACTTCTGCCTTTTTGCCAAAGTTTACTTTTACTACGGTTCCTAACTTTTTCTTACTATGTTTATCGGACCTTCTTTTAGGCTCCATTCTTTTCACCCCTCCTAGCTTATTTATAACAGAAATGGTTTAAATTGGACAGGGGTATTTTCTGAATTTACAATAAAACCATACTCCTTTTTCAAATAGTAAAAAGAAGCAAAATTATATTTTTGCTTCCTAAACTTTTATTATTTAAAACGGATACTAAATAAATTTTAAAAACATTGCTGTAGCAACACCTGTATAAAATAGCGTAGATAAAATAATAGTAAATATCTTTCTCTTTGTTAGACCTTTTTTTATTCCTTGCTTTAGGTTTAATGAATTCATAACCGCTTCCTCCTCTATTATATTTATTATGCCGGTGGCTCTAAAGTTATAGCTCATAATTTAATAGGTTTGGAAAATAAACAAAAAAAGCTGAGAGAAATTACATCCCAGCTTTTTATATTTAATTTGTTATTTCTTCTTGATCTTTAACCAGTGGTACATTGGTTGTTGAATCAGAAGAATCAGTAGTTACATCCTGGTTTTCTGTTTCCACAGCATCCACCGTTTGAACAGGTGTTTTAGGATCTTCTACAATTGTTTCTTTAGTAGATTTAGTTACTTCTTCTTCAGTCTTTGCAATTTGTTGTGGCTGTTGTTCCCCTTTTAAAGAACTATCGCTAGAAGAAATTTCAGCGGCTTTATCTGCTTCTTGTACAATTTCTTGTTGTGATTCTACCACGTTTTCAACTTCTGGCTTCTTCAAATCTTCGTTGTTCGACTTCACAACAGCTGTTTTAGGAATATCAACTTTTGAGATTTCAACCTCTGGTTTCTCTTCTTTCTTTGCAGCAATTGTTGGTCTAGATTGAATTAGCATTGCTTTTGGTTTAGGTTTTTCTAATTCATCAATGTTTTCAACTTGGAAAACACCTTTATGCTTTACACCTACAACCCAAACTTTAGAATCAGGTAAAAAATCTTTGTTTTCTTGAGCGAAATAATCAGACATCTTGTATTCAGTTGCCTCAAGGTCTGTCTCTTTATGCTTCAACAAGACACTATTCTGTTTTTTTCCTGCATAAAACGCTTCAAATTCTTTTGCATAATTAGCTGTTTTTGTAGATCTTAGAATAACATCTTTAATTTCATTAGAATTATTATGATCTTTAGAATAGCGAATTGTTAGAAGTGAACTTATTTTGTAAGAAGCTAATTCCTGTATCATCTTCTTATCTTTTGTATAGAAAGCTTCATTTTCACCTTCCGACACTGGTTCAAGTTCAATGATATCGTCACCACATCGGGCATCTAGAAATCCGGTAAATTCTTTTGTAATTGACCATTCATTCACATTAGAAACCTCAGATGGGTTTTTAACTTCTTGTGTGTTCACCATTTTGTTAGGACTATAATTTAATTTCATTTCTGGAATCTCCTTTTTAGTATTATTTTCATTAATTGCGACCTCACTATCTTTATCAAGATGTGAAGGACGTTGCTCCATATTAGTTGCCATTAATAAGTCTTTAGCTCCTTCTTCTTTATTCTTCTCTGGACTAAAAACATTAATTGTTTTTAGATTAAGATTGTCTATTTGTGAAGTTACAGACGCTAAATTAATGTTCTTATCTCCTGAATTATTACCCTTCAGAATTGAACTTTTGGCAATATAGCTACTAGAGCTAGTTGAATAGAATTTTTGACTATGTATATTAGTTTTTTTATTGAATTCAATTACTTTTTTCTCTTTATCCAATTTTGAAATTATTTCATTACCTTTAGAAACAACTTTAGCTATTTCATCGGCACGACTAAAAGATTTATCCGCTTTAGTTGAACCTTTAAAATCATTCGGTAAATCCTTAGTTGGCTGAGCATATTCTATTTCATTTGACGCAGCATTTGGCTTGTCTTTTGAATTTGTTATTGAATAGCCGCACACAGTAGCGATGGATAAACCCGCAACAATTAGTACAGTATTATAATTTTTTCTTTTTAATTTCGCTTTCTTTTTTCTAAATTCTTTTCTTGTCATCTGCATTGAGAGACCTCCATTAATTTTCATTTGTACTTTTTTTATATTCAAAAATTAATGAATGTGTAAAAAAAGCGGAATTAGTGCCGATATTAATGTAGAAGCATAAGTAAAAGATAAGTATTTGACGAAAAAAATGAAGCTGAGAGGGACTCAACTTCATTTAGGGTTTATTATGAAATGTTTTCAATTACAATTCCTTGTGGAGTTTTAACACCTGTTAAATCCACTTGAGAATTGGCATTGAAATGAAGATTTCTACTTGCTAAATAGCTTGAAATCTTGTAAGAAACTACATTGTTACCTTCTTTGACTTTGACAAATTTAGAATCCATACTCACAAAAGTACGTGTCATATATACAGAATTATCGACTTGTTGGTTACCGATGCGGACAACACTTAGAATTCGAAGTTGACCTTGAGCTGTTTTATAATAACGAACAACCACTACGTCTCCTTCTACATATCCACGGATTTTATTCTGAATAGAAGTTTTTCCACCTGCATAGAAGTACTGTAGTGTTTTTCCATCTTCTGTTGGTTCAACTTGTACTTCCATTGTGTTGTCATCTTCAGCTCCAACGAACACTCCTTCTGTCTCTTGAATCTCCATTTTTTGAACAACTTGGTTTTGCTGTTGATTCTTTTCAACCGCTTTAACAGAACTTGCTGCTCCGCTTACTTTAACCGTTTGATCAATGTAGATGATGTCATTATGAACTGAAGGATTCCAAGATCTAAAATCTTCTTTACTAATACCATATCGTTTTGTAATGTTATAAACTGTATCTCCTTCTTTAACAATATACTCTGTAGCAGATGTTGATTTAGCTGTTTGAGTAGTGCTTGTTTTCACACTTGTTTGAGAAGTTTCTACTTTCACATTAGATTTGCCGAAATAAATCTTATCGCCAATACCAATTTGTGAAACGTTTTTAATTTGTGGATTAAAACCTTTTAACTGATCTACACTTAAGCCGTGATTCTTAGCTATTCTGAAGAAATTGTCACCAGATTTAACCACATAAACTTGATTAGTATTAGTAGAGTTTACTGTAGTAGGTTGAGTTTCTGAAGCAAAAGCGCTTGACGTAAAAGCAATTGTACCTGCAAACGTAACTGCGCTTACAGTTCTAGCTAAACCTTTTACTTTTAGTCCTTTGTTTCGTGCTCCTGCGTGTAAAGTCATTCTGTTAGTTGTTAATTTTGTCATTTTTAATCTTCCTCTTTCCTTTTATGTATTTTCCTCCTAATTTTTAACATATATTTTCTGTTTTGGGGAAAATAATAAAAAAAACTACTAAAACATTATACTGATTAATCTGTCAACTCGACTATAGGGACATTAGATTATATAATGGGATTTTATAGTTATTTAGAATCAATTTAAGTCTATATATAAAACATTTTTTAAGATTTAAACTAATTTCATCCAATATACAGAACACCATTTATGAAGAAAGATTTCAATTAGAATTAAATGAAATAAAAAATTCCTCAATAAGCTTATTGAGGAATTCATATTTATTTATGTATTCTGAACTATATTAAAAGCTCCATATTTTAGAATTGGGTATTGATTAATATTAAGGCAAACCGTTTTCATATCTAGTATCATAGCATACCACTTTGTGTTATCTTCTTCTGCTAGTATGTTTTTCTCAAGCACGGTTAGGCTTCTGCCGAAAACCCCCTGTAGTAAACGAGAAAATTTACGTTCTGTTAATCCGATACAATAATCAGTATTCAAATTAATAAGCTCCTGAGTCATATAAAAGAAGCTTTGCTTAAAATATGTAGGGCTTTGAAATTCTTGTTTAATAGCAAACGCAGTAATTTCAATAGTAATATTACCTACCATATTAATTTCTTTTACATTTTCCTTATATTTGTATAAGTTTTCAATAGTACTTCCTGTCTCCATATTATAAAGAGTGAAAGCAAAAGCTCCAAAAACCTCTCCATCCTCTGTAAACATAATGTATCTATCTGTCTTGTTATTATCATATTCTGTATCATTAAATGTCCAAGCATTATTAAAAACCTCTAAATACATTGCATTTTCCTTTAAATTACTTACTTTTCTATACATACATTTCACCTTAGCCTTTATACAATTTGTTCTTTTTCTCAATTTCAATATTTCTAGATCGTTTAACTTTTTTAGTTTTATTTCTATGTAACTTATTTACAAGATTTTCAATGGTCGTTTCTATTTGACGCCAAAATATAAATCCTATAATTAAAATGACTGCTATCACTATTAAAAATAAATCGACTTTTTTTGTAGTGATGTAATCATATATACCTAACCCAAAATGAGGTCCATATCCTGTAATTCCAGCAATAACAGTAAATAACCTGAATCTAAAATTGGATTTTAAGACTATTTTTGCGTGAAACATATAATATGTAGCAATCCACGCTATAGTTTCGCTCACACCTAAAATCCACCATTTGTAAGACAATAACATATCTAACATAATATCTATTCTCCTTTGCTACCCTTTTAACTATTGTACTACTAATTTTACATTTTTTATTTAATTTTTCCATTTTAATGACAAAAGAGCCTATTCACTCTGAATAAGCTCTTTTGTCACTAAACACATTTACTTATTGGTATGTTGCTCATCTTGATAAAAAAGCTCTCTCAAGTGAATAATATTGTCATCTAAACCTTTACTCTCTTTGTTTTTATACCAATTTAAAAAACTACCTCCAAGGGGATGATTTAACGCATCTTCTACTGGTTGCGTTTCTTTTTGGATTCTTTCTACCTGACTCCTCATCCATTTCCAAAAACTATAGTATGGTAGTTTAATCTTAGTCATAAATCCGCTTTGGTCTTCTATAATATAGCCTTCTACTTTCAAAGTAAAGTCTTGCCTTGCATTCATATACCAATCATTAAACTGCTCCCACGTATTAAAGGTAAATGCCTTCTCCTTAGTCTGAAAGCCTAACTTATTCCCTAACTCAACTAATTCTTTATAGGGTAATTTTTCAAAGTTTTCTTCACGATAAATAGCATCTAAAAGAATCAGTTTTGATGCATTATACTCGATTATATGAGGATCATTTATAGGATCAACAACCTCAAATACTAAGGATAAGTTTCTATCCCTTAATACTCTCATTATTTCTTCTTCTTTTTTTAGAGAAACTCTTTCAAAAAAGTTTTCACGAAAATAATCAGCGTGTTTACTTTGAATATAATTTTTTGTGGAATAAATAATATTCTTGTAATGGTTGTCGTATCCTAATATCCCAAGAAACCCATTTTCTTTAAGGTATAGGTTAATCGGAAATACTAATGTTTGTTTAAGTTTCTCAAGAGTGGTTTCTTCTCTTTCTCCCACATTAAAGAACTTATCGTAACTACGGCTAACTATTTCAGTAGACTGCGTATTAATAAATATCCCCCTAGCTTTTATGGTTTGCTTATCCCATAATCCCCTTTTAAACACTTTTTCTTTAAAATTAAAGGAAGAAATGTTTAAGTAGTGCTGTTGAGGTAATTCCTTTATATATCGATTTTCTTGTAACTCTTTTAGAAGAGTTTCATTCTTAAATACTTTCTCTTCTACTTTTTCGTACCTTGCTGATACAATTGTATTTTTGACCTCTATAGGGTGAAAACCTTTCTTATCTAAAACTAATACACGTAGAAATCCACCTCTTTCAATTCCACCTTCAAGGTTAAAGGATCTTTTAGCTGCTTTAATAGGAAATTCAAAAGTATTTCGGTGTCCGTGTACTTGATATGTATTTTTAGGATTATTCCTAGTAAATAAGTCATCTATGTTTGTGCTGTAATTTCCTACTCCTCTTATCATTTGCTCTGAGGATAGGGTTAACAGATTATGAGGAATTTTTGAAATGCCGCCGTGTGTTACTAATACTTCTTTATCTTCGTATAAGTAATAAACAGCTTTTTGAAGTTTTCGGCAAAAATGACGTGTTGTTTTTCGACTTACCGCTTCCTTCTCAAGTTCTGTTTTAGTATGCCGCTGAAATTCTTTTGATTTAGCCGGTAAATTATTGGCCCAGTTGATAAGGTGTGACTCGTGATTACCTTCTAAAAAAATCACATTGGGTAAACTCATAATTGAAAATAGATAGTTTAAGACTTTAGCGTTTTGAATACCTCTATCTACATAATCACCAACAAAAATATAAAGTTCATCTTCTTTTAACCCTTCTCTTAAATAAAATTGAAGCGGTTCATAACAACCGTGAATATCTCCAAAGTGATGAATTTTTTTGTAATGCGATAAGTCAATCGGTTTCCAACTGAACTTTTCTTCCCATTCCGCAGGTTTAATTACCTCAATGTCGTTAGGAAACGCCCACTTACTCATTTGATTATTAATCTTATCAATAACTTGATCATCAACCTGTTTATACTCTTCTCTTAAACGGTTTTGCTTCTTTGCAGTTTCAATATCAATATGAGAAAAATCTAAACAATAGAGCTTTGCTTTATACTTTTCAGCGATTTGTCTATATTCATTCCAATAGGTTAACTTAGAATGCGTTGCATCTACTATTGTAAGCTCTCCACGTTGGAGTCTCTTTTCAATTAATTCTAATACTAAAGTTCTTACTTGTTTCTCATAATAATGGTTTATCTTGTATACGCCTTCTTCATTTTGTAGAGGAGCAGCGACCAAATTTCTTATTTGATCCGGGGAAATAGAGTATACGTCTAGACCTTTACTTTTAAGAAAATGCGACTTACCCGCTCCAGGTAAACCTTTTAGCACAACTAATGTATTTGACATTTTATCTCTCCTTTCATTAATTTCTGAAAAGATTATATCCTTTTTCTTCAAGAAATTAATTATAACAGGAGCTTTTTTAGATACGAAAAAAAGTTTTTAAAATAAAAAGCAACACACCTATTAGTGGCGGTTGCTTTTAGTCATTTACCATTTCAGCTTGAATAATATAGCGATCTGGTGCCTTACCTATCATATCAAAGGGATAGCAAGTAGTTAGTGTAAGAGTAGGCTTATCCTTTTCGACAATTACTGTTCGATCTTCTTTGTGTGTAATCCATATCTTCTTAACCTGGTACTCGTAAAGTTTATTATCATATTCTACAATTAGGCTATCACCTGTCTTAAGCTCACCTAGTCTTGTAAACACAGTATCCCTGTGGCCACTTAAAACAGTATGTTTCATCCCTTTAGGCGTAGTCGTCAAATCACTTACAAACATTCCTACGCCTCTTTTTAAGGTATCTTCATCTGTTCCCCAATATACTGAATACTTTAATTCTAACTTAGGAATAACCAAATTTGCTATCTTTTCACCTTTGTTATAATTTAAGTCATTCATTTTTTCTACTGGTACCGTATTTGCCTCTTCGACTGAATTCTTTTTATTTTTTTCAGATTTAATATCAGTATTAGTCTTCTCTTTTTCTTTACTTTCATATTGGTGCATTTCCTTCGCTGATATCGTCTCCGATGAAGATCTTCCAATATTCCACTCAAAGAACGAGTACCCAGCGATACAAATACCTATCACAAATATGCATATTCCTAATATTCTCACTTAATCACCTCTATAAAAAAGAGACAGGATTAATCCCGCCCCTTTATTATAATCTATTATATTATGCTTTTGAATTTTTACGACGAGAAACTGCTAGTAAAGCGCCAGCTGCTGCTAAAACTACACCAGCGGCAGCTCCTAATGGATAATCACTTGCTGTTTCAGGAAGCTCTTCTCCTTCTTTTTTATCAGAAGTAGTTGCTTGCTCTGAAGAATTATCTTCCTTAGTAACTGTTTCTTCTTTTGTTGAATCATCAGTAGCTGTCTCTTCTTTTGCAGGTTGTTCTTCAGTAGTTTCTTCTGTAGTAGTCTCTTCTTTTGTTGTTTCCTCTGAAGTAGCTTCTTCTTTCTTACCAATTCCGTTAATCTTAGATGTATCATAACCCGCTGGAGCCTCACAAGGAATACCATCGTCTACTTTGTTACCCCATCCATCTAAACGTTCTGGATCGTTAGTTGCTGAGTACCCTTTTGAGTTCCAGTAATTTACTACTTCATCGTATGATGAGAAATCAGAACAGTCTTTATCTAAACCGTTTGACTCTGCTGATGCTGTTGTTGCTACTGTACCAAATCCCCCAAATGTTAAAGCTGCTGCCAAAGCAATTGAAACTTTTTTCATTGTTTATACCCCCAATATTTGTGTGTCAGTCTTTCTAACAATTCCTATATTAATCTCTTTTTCTGACAATTTCAACATATTTTTGGGAGGTAAACCGCATATTTCTTCAATTTTATAAAAATTTCTTTTTTATATGACAATATTATTATTTATATACATATTATTACACTTATTTTTCAATAATCGGGATTATATTCCCTGTTTTTAGACTATATTAAACCCTTATTTTTTTTATATCTAATGCTAGAAATACAATTATGAATTAATTTCCAGTTAAGAAAAAGATAAAAAAACATTTTAATTAAATAGCTTTTTAAGCACTTGCCTTTTTCATTTCCACTTTTGCCTCCAAAGCTCCCCCACTTATGAAAAAAGCAGCTTTAGATAATGGAAAAGAGAACAGTAAGTTTAATATGATGAAATGAAAAACATATAACAAAGCGAGGGATAGGATGTTATTTAATTCATTCATATTTATTTTCTTATTTCTTCCGATTGTTTTTAGCGGTTACTTTCTTTTAAATCACTTTAAGAAATACCAATTATCAATTTATTGGTTAGCTTTAGGTTCTCTTTTCTTTTATGGCTATTTTGAACCAAAATATTTAATTCTAATTACCATTTCTATTAGCATTAACTACTTTATAGGTAGTCTAATGAATAGAACAGAAAGAAAAGATAAAAAAAGAATACTGTTAACAATCGGTATTTTATTTAACGTATCGTTATTGGGTTATTACAAGTACGCAGATTTTTTCATATCAAATACAAACAATGTTTTAGGTACTAACTTTAACCTCCTGCATTTAATTCTTCCACTAGGTTTAAGTTTTATCACCTTTCAAAAGATCGCCTACTTAGTTGATACTTTCCGGGGAGAAACTAGAGATTACAAATTTTCCACTTTTGCCTTGTTTGCTACTTTTTTCCCTCAGTTAATTGCTGGACCAATCGTTCATCATAAAGAAATTATTCCTCAATTTGAGGAAGAGAAAAACAAACACATTTCTTTTGATAATGTTTCGAAGGGTATCTTTATTTTTTTAATCGGTTTAACAAAGAAAGTAGTTATTGCAGATACAGTTGCAATTTGGGCAAATGATGGCTTTCAAAACTATCAAAACTTAACGTTTCTAGAATCCTGGATTACATCCCTCTCTTATACCACTCAACTTTATTTTGATTTTAGTGGTTATTGCGATATGGCAATAGGTTTAGCTCTGTTATTTAACATTAAACTACCAACTAATTTTCACTCCCCCTACAAATCCAGAAACATTCAAGATTTTTGGAAAAAATGGCATATGACCTTAGGCCGCTTCTTAACTCAGTACATTTACATCCCATTTGGCGGAAATCGTAAGGGCGCGGCACGTACATACTTTAATCTATTTATAGTGTTTTTTATTAGTGGATTTTGGCACGGCGCAGGTTGGACATTTATTTTATGGGGGACTCTACACGGTCTTGCTTCAATATTAGTTAGATTGTGGGGGAAAACAAGCATCCAACTACCGTATTGCTTCTCTTGGTTTATTACTTTTCAATTTGTAAATGTTGCCTGGATTTACTTCAGAGCATCTACTATTGGACAAGCAAATACAATGATCTCAAAAATGTTTAACCCTAACTGGGAGGAATTTAGAAATTTCTTTTCACACCCAGTAAGACACTTTTCACAATCCATTCCCTATAAAATTGGTACTCTTACATTAGATAATCCTAAACTGATTATTTTGTCGCTCTTTATCCTTCTTGTAATTGCTTTTTTCACTAAAAATTCAATTCAACGATTAGAGAACTTTACATACAAGTGGTCTAACATCATTGTATGCCAAGTTATGCTAATCCTAGTTTTAGTAAGTATTTTCTATATGCAAAAGAACAGTATCTTTTTATACTTTAACTTTTAATCTGGAGGGATGACGTTGAATTCAAAACAATGGATAAAACGTTTGTTTCTCACATCCTTGATTGTTGTTGTTTTACCTGTTTCCGCTATTATGGGTTTTAATTATTACATTGATCCCCTTTGGAACTTTGACCATAAAAACAAATACAATGATTATCAAATTGGTTTTGATGAGAGGCAACAAAAAACGAATTACATTAACAGCAGAAGAAATTTTGAATACGATAGCTTAATGATCGGCACTAGTCGTGTTACTTATATGGACCAACACAAATTTAAAGACGGAAAAGCCTTTAACTATTCTTTAAGCTCCCTACACATAGATGAGTACCTTCCATATATAAATTATGCTACGAAGAAAAACAGAAAAGACTTTAACACAATCTATATGGAGCTGTATGTAAATTCATATGATTCTACAGTTATTAATACAAACCGCAGTCCTTCTACATACTTTCAAAAGTCAGAAGAACCCTTTTATAGAATTACTTCTTTATTTTCTAAGGGTACCTTTGATTCATCTGTTGAAAATTATAAAATTTCTAAAGCGAATTTCTATACAGGTCCAAGAAGTTATAATCGTGAGAACGTTGGGATGACAACTTATCCGAATGACCGTTTGGAGCCTCTCTGGGATAGATTTAAAGCATCATTTGAAGCTACAGCTTCCAGACCTTTTACTTATGACGATGATTACAAACAAAAGTTATTAGCTATAAGAAAAGCCTATCCTAATACAAGGTTTGTAGTATTTACGGATCCAATACCCGCTAAAAGATTTGATTTAATTATAAATAACAAAGACCAGAGAAATGCCTATGAAAGATGGTACAAGGATATGGTTGAAGTATTTGGGGAAGTTTACAGCTTCCAAGGTCACACTCCAATTACTACTAATATGAATAATTACTTTGATTGGTTTCACTATTATCCCACTGTTGGTGATCATATGATTGCTGCTTTGCAGAACCCACAAGGTAACAAGGATATACTTACTGTGGTTAATAGTAAGAACCTAAATAAATATTTACATTCAATATATAAGAAAAGAGACTCCTAATAGAGTCTCTTTTACAGTTTATCAACTATTAATTATAAGGGTATTAGCTCTAATTGGGGTATAGTTCAAGGTCACCCTTTTGGTTTTAAATATTCTTCACCTATAACATAGTAATTTTTAATGCTTCTACCCGCTTTATTTGTTCTGTTAAAATACTTTCAATACTTTTAAGTGTATTACTAAAATTATGGTCTTCCCCGTAAAGATCATAAATCTCCTTTTTCTTTTCTATGAACGTCACCTTAAGTCCAGTAGACGAACGATGTAAATCGCAGAAGGTAATTAAATCAATGTATAATTCAATTTTAGAAGTAAAGTATTGCTTATATTCCAAATAAATATCTAATAAATCCGGAAAGTTTCTCACTACGATTTCATAAGCACCCGAACAATACATTACCGCAGTAACAACTTCTAAAGAATAGTTTTTACTCTTGCAATAAAGAGCACCGTCAAGCGGTTCAAACCCTGTTTTTATTGTCTTAGGTAAAAAACCTATTTTGTGAAGGTAGGCTAACTCAATGAGTTCTGATTTTTCTTCGCTAGATAAATCTATTTGATTAAGGAGTAACTTCATCTCTTCCACTACCCCTTGAGTATTCTTATATAACTGGGTATACGGTTTAAAATATTGTTTTAGTTCTTCTTCATTAAATCCCCTAACCACTCCCATCACCTCTTTTTATGTGATAGAGCATTGACTATAATTTTCCTTAAAACATTAGTAAATTTTTTTTTGTCACACTTGAACAAAGACACCCTAGATTAGAGTGTCTTTGTTGTTTGCATATTTTAATCATCACTTGAAAGTATTCCAAAGAATCTTAAGATATCAATAAACAAATTAATAAAGTCAAGATACAGAGATAAAGCTAATAGCGGCACCATCTCTTCAGTTATAGGTGCGTGTTTCATTTGGTTAAAGTCGTATAAAATCCATAAGGAGAATATAATAGCTCCTATTGCTGAGAAAGCTAACATTCCAGTAGAAGTTAAAGGTAAAAAAATACTAAAGATACTAACAATGACTAATGCTAATGTAGCTGCTAGCAAAAAGTTGCTAATGAAGCCAAGATCTCTCTTTATTTTTGAACCAATGAAGCCCATTACTATAAAAATTCCAGAGGTAGTTCCAAATGCTAAGAGTACTATTTGAGCCCCAGCAAGAGAAGCATAATGACTTATAATTGGGAACATAGTTATTCCGGAAATAAACGAGAATATATATAAGAATAGATATCCTATAGTCTTCTTTCTTCTTAACCAAAAGGCCGCTATGACCATTAATAGCTCTATAATTGCTAGCGGCAGCATATAAACAGTTGGAATAAACTGACCCACGTATAATCCCACTGTAGAAACCAGTAATGAAATTATAAAGACCGTGAGTACCTTTTGGAACAGCGACCTGCTTTCTACACGTAGTGCATCCATATTATCAGCTCCTAAAAATAAAAATGTCTTATAAACATTTATACACCTTTATTTTATTCCTTGAATAAATTAAGAAAAAAACCAAGAATTAAATTCTTGGTCTCATAATCTATTATTAATCTATAACCCTCTTAACATTTTCTCTCAGGCTGTTAGTTCTTCTTTGATAAAAATGTTTTCTGACTCTTCTACTGTTTTTGACGATCTATATATAACCTCATCGACTATTTTTCTTACTTCGGCCATATCAAATATTATGTTATCTATAATTGGTTTAACTAATGCATTAACGATTGATGTCAAAAATTCTTTAAGATCACCTGAAAACATTGTATTTAAAGAGGTATTATCCGCAGTAAATCCTTTGCTTTTAAAAGCACTAAATACATCCTCTAAACCAATACTATGAGAAGCCGACTTATCATTTCTTACTTCATTAAAAGAAAAGGTGTTTTTCACCAAATGAACTTCAGCATTTAATTCAAATCCAATTTCTTTTAAAAATTCAAAGAAGGCTTTCGCTTCTTTATTGTACTTGTATAGCTTCCCACTATCTTTGCAAGATAGTAAATCTACACAGTTAATATGAATAATACATAATTTATCTCTTAAAACACCGGTTACCAGTCTATCTAAGCTTAAATTAAGGCTAGCGGCACCATTGTTTAGAGCACCTTGAAGGCTGTTCATTTTTAGCACGTTAATATAGGGAAACTCTTGTTCAATACTGCTCTTTATAATACCCTCTACCTTATTCCAATCAATCTGTTTATTATCAATCGTATTCATCTTAGTTCCTCACTTTGCAACGATTTTTCATATTTTAGCATCATAATTTTATTTTGGAAGAACTTTTAAATATATTCATCTTATGAGTTTACATAATATATTTATGGTTACTTACAAACAAAAAAGCCCCACTTGGGAGCCTCTTATTAAATGACTTCATCTATTTTCTTTAACTCTTCTTGAAATTGACTTATTTTCTTATTTAGCTTTGTTTGTAAGCTTGTTAGCAAAGGAATAACCAGTGGATCTAATTCCCTCTTTATAAAGAGCACTAGTTCCTTTGAGTAACTATCTTTATTGGAAAACAAACTAACAAAGTGTACTTTTTCTATAGTTGGATGAGTGGACTGTACTAATATCCCGTTAATTAATTCATTCTTTCTTACCTGAGGGATATAAACGGTGCTAGGATACTTCTTACTCCGCCCTTTTAACCTGTATTTATTTTCGTCAAAGAAGTATATACGGCAATGCGTTCTAAAGCTATTAATTATGTCTTTATTAACTTCCATTACATACAACTTTTCCTTAAGGAACGTCTTTATAAAACTTTCTGAATAAGTTAGCGGTACAATACTTTCTTTCACTTCCTCTTCTAAGTATGTATTAAACGAACTTCCCGAAAGAAAAGAATTTATATTATGTACCATTGTATTTTTTGTCTTATTCTCATCCTCCAAATGAAACTCAGAAAACATATTTATAATATTTACTAACTCGCTTACGTTTCTCTTAATTAGAAATTGTAAATTTTCATTCGGCATAGTTTATTTTTGAAAGGGAAGATTTATTAATTTATCTACAAGTGCAGAAATAGCATTCCCACCAACACCAATTACCAATAAAAGTTTTTGAGGAAAGTTAACCGCATTATATTGTTCTAGGAAAATTGTAAACTCTTCCTTTTCCTCCGCTGTTAAATAACGATCCCCTTCCTTATCTTTAATCATATCTTTTACAGTGACATACATTATTGTTCCTAATAACATCGATATTGCTATTAACCATCCCATAACAGCCAATACTATCACCTCTTAGTAGAATTTTTGTCATTGTATCCTTTTTTAATTTTAAATTAAAAGGCTCCTCTATCATTTTTTCAGGAGCCAAACAATTATTCTACTAATAGATATGTACAGCTAATAAATATAATACCCAAAAAATATCCTTCTATTAAGTTTAGGGTATAGGTTTCCAGATTAAAGACAGGAAAAAAGGGAAAATGACAGCTATAAAAAATATAGTTAAATTACCCATAAAAGAGATTACTGCTAAAGCGTTATTTCTAGCAAAGAAGGCAGTGATCATTCCTACAACCGCTAATATAACAGCAATAAGAAAATCCGCTCTACTAGAAAATATTGTGCCACTTTCATAGAACCAGAGAAACCATAACATAGCCGATAGCACAAATAGTGTAATTGACATATAGCCTACAATTTTCTTCATAAACAACACCCTTTTTGTAAAATTATAACATATTAGTTATTCGTTTAAGAGAGATGTCGACTAAAAAACACTACTAAATATTAGAATTACTCGGCTCTTTCGTTAGAATATTTAAAGATAGGAGTGAATTAATTATGATTTCTTCATTTTTAAAATGGGTTTCTGGTATCGGAGAAGCTTTTCTTGGCATACCCGTATATGGTGGCCTATTTGTTTTTTCTTTGGGTTGGACACCATTAATTGCTATGTTAGTACTTCATATAGTTACTCTTATTTTCTCATCTAAAGAAAATAAAAGATATTATGCCAGTGTTTTTGGAATTATAACTTCCATTTTAGCTTGGATACCTATTTTAGGTATGGTTTTACACATCATTTCTGGATTTCTTTTAATTTGGGACGCTTATAAAAGTTCAAAAGAAAAAGCGCTTGTCTAAAAACACAGCGCTTTTAATATGCAATAAATTATGTCTATTTTCTTAACCAGCTATAATGGTCCTTTTTTAATGCATCTTCTAATTCTATTAGAGATTCAATATATAGCCGTTTAGCTTCTATTTGCTTTTCTTTTATTACGTCTCCCCATTTTGCCTTAAACACATTAACCTGCTTGGATAGAAATTCTTTAAAAACTTTTTCTCTCATTCGATAGAAATGAACCATTTGCCCACTATCAAATGTATCTTGCAATACCCAACTGTTATTTGGATACCCCAATAATTCGGCCGCTTTCTTTTCCATCCTTTTGAATTTAGTCCATACTTCCTCGTTATTTTCTAATTTACTTAAATTAAATTTATAGCCAATTTCGTACGTGATATCCATATCTGTATTAAAGTCCATATACATATCAATTTGAACACCACACAGTTTAAAATCTTTTATTTCATTAAACATTTCATCAATGCTAAATCCTTTAACAATCAGCACGTTAGTTCTACTTAGATACCAATGGAAAACACTAATGATTTCTTTAGCACTAACAGCTCCGTTGTTTTCATCAAGCAGCATATATATTTTATCTTTTAAGTAAGCATTATATTTAAAATGATTTTTATGAGCATAATTTATTTTATTAGTTAAGAATTCAACATACTTGTTATAAATAATTTCAATTTCTTTGACATTTGATAATATCTTATTTAATTGTGTATTAACCAAGATTTATAACTCCTCTCACTGTGTAAGAAAATTATAAACGATAAATAATACTTTTCACAAGATATTGTTTTTCTTCCAAAATATTCAATAATCCTTTAAAAACAACTCATATACTTTTAATCAACCATTCACCATTCTGCTCAGTCAACTAATTCATCGTTTATTTGTGTGATTTTTGTATTCGCAGGGAGCGTTACACATAATTTTTCCACAGAATCGTATTTCTCCTCGTTCGAAAATAAATAAAAACCACATCCATCGTGAAAAATTGTCATAAATGTAGAATCTACCTCACTTTTAAAATGAGGAGCTGATCTCCATTGTTTTCTCTCCCACTCTAAAACTTCTTCTAGATTAAAATACAAATTTTTTGTTGCAGAAATTGCATAAAATTCATTCTGTGTTGGCAGCCAGTAGGTTTCTTCAATAATAAATTTTAGTTCTTTAGAGTTGGTTACTTTGACAACAAAGTAAGGAGGATTGTAAGTAAAACTCTTTCCATCTGTCCAATACTTTCGATTCTCTTCTAAAAAATTCACCTTATATTCAAGGCCGTAATTTTTAATTGCTACTTCTAATTCCTCATACTCTTCATAGCAAACAAACGTTATAAATAAAGGATACTTATCTTGACCAATTAAAAATTTGGTTAAGTATTCTTTGTTATCATCTACTTGGTTGTTTCCCTTATCAGCACTAACAAAGTAGCTGCTTTGTATTTCCCCATCTATTTTCATATGGTGACCTGTATCATTTAAAAATGCGGGACTTATCTTTTCTTCTTGAATCCATACTTTATACAAATTGATTTCTCCCTGCTTTGTTATTTTAGTTGTGGCTATTTCCAAACCGCTTCTTAGCAAGTATAATCTTATTACAAATTATTTTAAATATGGAAATTAATTTTAGAAATAAAAGCGTAGTGGAGGAATATATGTTATTTAATAAAAAGCAATACTTAAGTGAATACAAAAGTAATGTTGAGAAATATACCGATGTGCTAGTTAAAAAGATAACAGAACTAACACAACAAAAATTCAATGAAGAAATTCAATTAATAGATTTCGAAGCATTCATAGATCCGTTTACAGTAAGTATCATTGCAAATGGTATGGACAGGGATGCTACTCAATACCTTTACGATGAAGATTTGGGGAAAGATCTATTCTGCGGAAACTTCTATTTGTTAGAAGAGGCAAACTACTATTCATTGCCTGAAGATACTGAAGATGAATTTTGGGACTTCTACGAAAACAATGACGAAGAATTGAGTTCGGCTGAAGAAAAGATTCTTGCAGAATGGTTCGCTCATTGCTGGAATAAAGCAAGCGGCAATTCTATTGGATTACCTTCATATTTTTGTCTACACGATTATGAAAATTCTTATGACCTTACAAACAAGAAATGGATCGATTCAGAGGATAAATGGGAGGAATAAAATTCTTTCTAAAAACAATAATATTGCACATAATACAAAAGGTAACATCTATATAGATGTTACCTTTTAAATTTATTGAGCAGCTTTTTCTTTTAGAGCAACAATTTCATTATTTTCATTATAAACCTGTTGTGTAATTACTTCATCAATTACTTTGTTTACAAATTGAATCTCCTCTTTTAATACAGGCTCCCACTCCTTAATAAAGCGATCTATCTCTTTCTCTATAAACTCTCTTACCTCACTTTGAACGCTTTCTGAAACAATCTCCCCTGAAAAATTTGCGATTAATTCTATAGATTTAGATTTAAAACCAAAAGACTCTTTAAGAACATCTATACGTTTTTTTAGATTATCCATAAGGTTTTGCGACTCTTCAAATTTAAATTCCGCTCTTCCACTTGCAACATACCAATCAATGTTTACATCAAGACCGAGCTCTTCAAAAACGATTAACTCACTATCCAATTCTTCATACTTTTCTCTTAAAGGATTAGCACTTAACAGGGACTGGTAATCTATATAACCTTGAAGAATTTTAAGTAGGTTAATTTTATCATCGAATTCTTGCGGTCCAACGTTTATTTCTTTTACAAGCCTAACATAGTCTGCTAAATCTCTAAGATCATCTGGGCAAAAGTACGACCACTTTTTCTCTATATTTTTCCAAATATACTGTTCAATCTGGTTCCAATCATTAATGATTTTCTCTGTATGTCCTTCGGTATTCATTAATATCACTCCTAAGTTTGGTTTTCTGTAATTTATTTTAAAAGTATTTTTCATAAATTGAGAAAAAAACTAATATTTTTAAACACATCCCTATTTCTAAATAAAATATATATTAGGAACAACACCTTTCTTAAAGAAAGTTGGTGATATTTTTGAATATCCTTTTTGATCTCGATGGTACGTTAGTAAGCACTTATAACTCCATCATATCCGGCCTTCAAAAAGCCGCTGGGAGAAAATTAGACGAGGAAAAACTTTTATCCTTATTAAAGGTTAATTCTTATGTCGCTTTTAAATATTTTAATTTAGATGATGATGTTAGATCCCGCTTTAAAGAAATTGAAAGAAAAATACCCCCTAGCGAGAAAAAACCTTTCCCTGACATTGAAAAAGTATTAGGCGAAAGTAACATAAATGTTATTGTGACCCATAAGGATAGACAATCAGCAGAAGCTCTATTAAAGTACTGGAAATTAGATCGTTACTTCGAGGAGATTCTTTGTCTAGAAGATGATGACTTTCCCCGAAAGCCTGAAGTCGCTTCGTATGAGTACTTACATAACAAGTACCATATAGACTTGGTAGTAGGTGATCGAGAATTAGATTTTATTCCAGCGAGAAAGTTAGGCATACCAACCTGCGCTTTCCAAAACCCTAAAGTAGAAGCAGATTTCCATATTAATTCATACAGAGAATTTAACAACGTTAAACAAGCGTTAAAGAAAGAGTCTAAAGGTTTTTAGGTTCTTTCTTTTTTTATTATTTTTCGTTTCATTAGGACTTTTAATTTTTTATGTCAATTTATTATGTAGAAAGTGAGGCTTTAAACGTGAAACATTTTTTATCTAATTTAAGCTTAAATACAAGACAAACCGCTATTGATTCTTTAATGGATAATGCAAAATCTTCTGTGCCAGATCCGGTTTATTTTAGTATCGGATTACCTAATAGAGAGCTATTGCCTAAAAAGCAACTTCAAGACGTTTATAACTCCATATTTAACTTAGAAAGCGATTCACATTTTAACTATGGCGGTTCGAAAGGTATAGCTCCCCTTCTATCCACTATCTCTAGAAGGGAAAATATTTCTCAAGATTATATAATGATTACTACTGGAAATACACAAGGTGTTGAGTTATCCGCTCGTCTTGTGCTTAATACAGGAGATACAATTGCTTTTGAGTCTTATACATATGCTATTGCACATTCACTTACACACCAATACAAATTAAACGCATTAGAAATACCTGTAGAAGCTGACGGAATGGATATAGATTATTTAGAAAAGTCGCTTCAAAAAACAGCTATTAAGGCGTTATATATCATCCCTAATGCCAACAATCCTACTGGAACTACTTTATCTCTTGAAAAACGTAAGAAGCTAGTTGAACTAGCTTACCAATATAATTTTTTAATTATTGAAGATGACCCGTACAGAGATTTAATTTTTGATACGCGCTTCCCCTCTTTATTTGAATTAGATGCTTACAAAGAAAAGGTTATCTATCTGTATAGTTTTTCTAAAACAATTGCGCCTACACTGCGTACCGGCTTTATTTTAGCTCACCCTTTTTATATTAAAAAGTTAGAACAATTTAAACAAACCACCGATTCTTGTACTTCTCCACTTAATCAAATGGTTGTAAACGAAATGATAAAAGCAGAGAACTGGAACCACTCCCTTGAGAAGCAGCGGGCTTTCTACGAGACAAAAAAAGACTTAACTAAAAAGTTTTTAACCAAAATGTCTAATACATACGGTTGGACAAGTAATGAACCTGCTGGAGGATTGTTTTACTGGGTAGATACACACACTGGAGATGTGACAGAGTGGCTGGAATTTGCAGCAAACAGCGGAGTAATATTTATACCTGGAAGCGCCTTTGCTCTAAATGATCAAACTAACACAAAGTTTCGTTTATGTTATTCCTATTGTGATAACCAAGAGATGATCAAAGGATTCGAAAGGCTTGAAGAAAGCTTTATTAAATGGCAAGAACAGAATTCAACAAAGAAAATCAAAAAAGTTCAACAAAATATTTAAATTTACTATAAACTTTAAAAAATATTTAAAAGGAGTAGATTTAAATGACACAAGAACAGAAAATCTTTATATTACTTGCTTTACCCTTTGTATTCATTTTAATTGTGGGAGTCCTTAATCGAATAACTACAGCAAGAAGAGAAAGAAGAGGAAGAACGAAAAAGAACGCTAGAAAACCTTTAATTTCTAAACGATATGATAATATCCATTATAAGGATGTTACCGAAAATAAAAATACTGAAGTAGTAAAACCGCTAGATAATTCATTTAAGTATAAAACACCAATGAATGCCGAGTTTAGCCCTATAATAAGAAAAAATAATAAATAATAAAAATAAAGCCTTCCTTTAATATTTTTATGGGAAGGCTTTTTAATAATTTATTTTATGAAAATAGCTAGTATCCAAATCAGTTCTGTCTAATTTATCATACGTCAATGCCTGACAAAGCATAGAATTTAAACTTTGCTTAAATAGTGTAGTTCCCCCTTTTTTTATGTTCTTAAACATATCTTTCAAAGTTTATCTATAAGATAAATTTTCCTCTATGAAAACAAGCATATATTTTTTATAAACAGAATAAACATTGTACTAGTAGATGAAAAGGAAAAAGGAGGACTGTTTATGTCTAAAGAGACTAAGCAAAAAAATAAGAGTTGGACTGACGATGAAGATACTTTATTAAAAGATGAAGTATTAGAGCACGTAAGAAACGGAAAAACTCAACTTCTAGCATTCCAAGAAGTAGGCAATCAAACAGGCCGTACTACAGGCTCTGTTGCTTTTAGATGGAACAATACCTTAAGACAGCTTTATTCTAAAGAACTTAAGGAAGCCAAACAAGAGGCTAAAAAAAGCCGGTCAGCGTCCCAACCTAGCGGGAAATCATCTACTACATCCAATCCCATAAAGGCTAATAAAAAGGATAGCAAACAAGTTCCTTCTGCTAATGTTCATACATCCTCTGATTCTATAGATGCACCATTTAAACCGGAAGAGAAGATTTCCTTTGATGATGTTATCTCATTCTTAAAGGATAAAAGAAAACTTGCGGACAAATATAATAAATTGAATGAGGATTATTTAGCATTACAAGCAAAGTACAATAATCTTAATGAGAATTTCGAGCAAGTTTGTGCTCTCGTTTCAAAATTTAATAAATCCTAAAAACAGGCTCTTGTCAGCCTGTTTTTCTTTTTTTCTCATAGAAAAAATTATGACTTTTTACGCTATAATTCTTTTCTTAAAAAAAGGCACCACTTAATTTTATGCCTTATCCTATTCTTTTATTCTATTCTTTTATTCTATTTTTTTATTTTGAATATTCTATTCATCTTCACAAAAGTATAAACCATACTAATTAACATTATATTCTATTATGTTCCACATAAATGTATATGAGGTAATTTCATCATTACTTTGTAATCTTAATGTAACATTTGTAACTGTTTCTTATTGGGTATTGAGTGGATTTAACGCTTTTTTTCTAAATATAATATTGGGGACACAGAAAAACAAAAAAAATAATAAACATAAAAAAACATAAAGTGTAACCATACATAATACATCTTTGGAGGATTTAAAACTTATGAAAAAAACATTTATTCTTACAGGTACAATTCTTAGCTCACTGATCGCTACTAACTCAGCATTCGCAAGTACTCACACAGTAGAAAAAGGCGATACTCTTTGGGGATTATCAAAAAAATACAATACTAACGTGCAAGAATTAAAAACTACTAATAAACTAACTTCTAATTTAATCTTTCCTGGACAAGTTCTAAAAGTTGATAACAAGGAAGAAAAGTATGTGGTTAAAGCAGGCGATTCTTTAAAGAAGATTGCAAAAAAATATAATACTTCAATTAATACATTAGTTAAATTAAACCCTCAAATCTCCAACCCGAATCTTATTATCGTTGGACAAAACATCCTTGTAGATGGACAAGTTCCTGTATCAGTTCCTACTACTAATGCAACTAATGCTAATAAAGCTGTTACTACAACTAAACCTGCTACAAACGGAGTTTATAAAGTACAAGTTGGTGATACTCTTTCTAGTATTGCTAAAGCTAATAACAAAACTGTAGATTTCTTGTTGGCTTTAAACCCTGAAATCACTAACGCTAATAAGATTCGTGTTGGCCAAACGTTAAAAGTAGAAGGAACTGTTGTGACTGTTCAAAAGCCAAGCACAACAACTCAAACTACTGTACAAGAGCCACAAAAAGAAGTTTCAAAAGCAACTACACCGGCAACGCCTGTTAAACCTGTAGAGACGAAACCAGCGCCAACAACGCCGGATCAAACTACACCAGCTAAACCTGTTGAAACGAAGCCTGCTCCGACTACTCCTGCTAAGCCTGCTGAAACTCAACCGGCTCAAACTACTCAGGCTAAGCCAGCAGAGACGAAACCAGCTGAAACTCAAACAGCGGCTCCTACTAATGGTGCTGTAGCAGATAAAGTTTTAGCAGAAGGCGCTAAATACTTAGGTGCCAAATATGTTTACGGTGCAAGCACGTCTCGTACAGATGCTTTCGATTGCTCTTCTTTCACTTTAAGAGCATTTAAAGCAGTAGGTATTTCTTTACCTCGTACTTCAGCATCGCAAGCACAGGTAGGAACACCTGTATCACTAAATGCTTTACAAAAAGGTGATCTTGTATTCTTTGATACTGACTACAACGGAACAATTAATCACGTTGGTATCTATGCTGGAAATAACACTATGATTAACGCTTCTACTTCTAAAGGAGTTTCTTATACTAACCTTAAAGGTAACTCTTACTGGGAACCACGTATGGTAAAAGCAGTTCGTGTAATTAAATAATAATAGTAAAAAGCACTGGTTACTAATATTTAAGTAACCAGTGCTTTTTCATTAGCCTCTTATTGAGCAGTATATCCTCCATCTACTATTAAAGAGGTACCTGTGACAAAATCGTTTTCTGTTAAAAAGACAATAGCGTGTGCAATTTCTTCCGGCTTTCCTAATCTACCAATTGGGTGCTGGGCCACTAATCCATCGTAGTAGTCACCTAAAGCTTGTTTGTTCACCATACCTGTTTCGATGTACCCAGGGCACACAGCGTTTACTCTAATATTTCGCGTTGCATATTCTAGAGCTAAGGATTTAGTTAAAATATTAACCGCTCCTTTGCTGGCATTATAAGCGGCAGCTCCCGCTTGACCAACGTGCCCTAAAACCGAAGCCGTGTTTACGATCGATCCACCGCCCGTTTTAAGCATTTCACGAATCGCGTATTTTGCAGCAAAGAATACACCGTTCTGATTAACTGAGATTACTTTGTTATAATCTTCAAACGTTAACTCGTGTGTCTCTGCAAGAAGACCTACCCCTGCATTATTAATTAACACATCTACTCTACCGAACGACTTTAACGTTTCCGCTACTAGGTTCTCAACTGATTTTTCATCTGCCACGTTTACTTGGACAAATAAAACATCTGCGCCTTTTTCCTTTAATTTTGACTCAACAGCCTTTCCCGCTTTTTCGTTGAAATCTGCAATAATTACTTTTACACCCTTTTCAACAAAAGCTTCTACTGTTGCTAAACCAATACCAGAAGCACCACCTGTTACAATTGCAACTTTTTCTCTTAAATTACTCAACGTAATTCCCCCTTTTATTGTCTTATAGAATATTAACAATTGATTTCGTTAACGCTTTCAATATAGTCAGTATTAGAAGTTTGTCAAAAAGTTTTTAAAAATTGTTGGATATAAAAAAGCAACCAAGTAATGGTCGCCTCTGCTTTAATGTGAATTAGCTTTTGTAAGAGCGTTTTTTAAACATTTTTCATCTATCTTTAGATCTGTTTTACTCTCTGTATAACTAACATTTTCATTTGCAGGTTCAAGTAAACAACTTTTCTCAGCGTTTTGATGTTTAATTTCACCTGATATACTTAATCCAGTCAATATAGAACATAGAGTAATTGAAACACCCAACAAATATCTCCTTTTCTTTTCATTGCTAATGTTTTTTTCTGTTTTATCAACCATAGTAATTTCATCCTTTTATTGTTTATTTTTTATATAATAAATGAATTAAAAGAAAACAGAGATAAAACACAAAAAAGTAAAGTAGCTAACAAATCTACTTTACTTTTTTGTGTTTTAATTACCTTTTCAGTTCCACTTTCATTAAACCTTTAGACAGTTTTATTTGTACCGTCTTATTCGTTTCAGAATCCAGTATAAAGGCAAATTCATAAACGTAAGAGTTATCTATCATATTCTCCATTATAGGCTTTAAATCGGAAATATAAGCTTGATTATTCCCAAGATTGTACTCTCCTTTAGCTACAACAGTATAATCCATTGTTTCTAAAGCAACAAAATCAGTTTTACGCTCTACCTGAGCTGCAAGAGAGTTGTCTTCCATTGCGTTTTCTTGTGTATCCTCACTTACAATTGTTTTTAACTTTTCTTCTGTCTCCGGGCTTGTAGAGACCTCACTATCTTTTCTATCAATTACCTCGGATGAGTGGTTAGTAGAGATTAATGATGATGCCTCACTTAAAGTTTCTATTTTCTCTTCAGTTGCTTTTTCAGCACCTTCCAATTTTAACCCCGCTATTTTAAGACACTTATCTAGAGGTAAGTCGAATCTATTCGCTAGTTTTGTAATCATTCTTTTTCCAGGTAGCTTTAATCCTCTTTCAATTTGAGATAAGTGTGAAGTCGAAGATACCAATTCATCTTTCATCTTAGAAAGCGTATAATTGTTGGCTTTTCTTACTGCAATAAAAAGTGCTGCTGGTGTTTTAATTTTATCAATTGGAACTTCCTTCTTTTCATTTCTCGAAGTTTTTCTTTCTTCTAAATCAATTACATTCTCTTTTTTATCTTTGATAACTTTTCTATTAACCTTTTTACTTTTTTTGAGTTCATTAGGATTTCTTAATGCAAGACAAGCTTCTAAATCAATTTTAAATTCATCAGCTAATCTCTCAAGAATATTCTTTCCTGCAATTCTTTTACCGTTCTCTATAGTAGATAAATAACCAACATTAGAATTAATTCTTTTAGCTAATGCAGTTTTTGATAAGTTATTTTCCTTCCTTATTTCAAAAAAGAGTTCTGCGATATCTTTATATTTTGCTACTTCCATTCTTAAAGTCCTCCTTATTTCTTTCTACTAGCATTTTGGTATACTTTTTCACTTTTTATACGTAAGAGATTGTTTACTTCTATATTTCTTTCTTTTTAAAGGCTAAATTTGAAAAATCATTAACACATTAATAAGTACTTTGGAGACGCTGCTATAGAAATGGATAAATTTCTTTTTTTCTTCATTTTTTTAAGAAAAGCTTTTTATAACCTATTTTTTGTGCTCCTTAGACTTATATAATGTTCAAGTTATTTAAAATGCGTAGAGGTGAATAGTTTGGAGATATTTGGTTTATCGCTTGCCGTTTTATTAAAATTAATTTTAATTGACATTGTATTGAGTGGTGATAATGCGGTAGTTATTGCTATGTCAGCACGAAATGTACCTAAAGAAAATCAAAAAAAAGCAATTTTTTGGGGAACTTTTGGAGCAATTGCTTTACGGTTAATTTTCGCAGCCGTTATTGTACATATACTTGATATTCCGTACTTAACTCTAGCTGGTGGCCTTCTGCTTGTATACATTGCTATTAAGTTGTTAGTTGGCGAAGACAATCATCATAAAGAAGGTGGAACAACAGTATGGTCTGCTGTTAAAACAATTATTATCGCAGATGCTGTTATGTCTCTTGATAATGTTTTAGCATTAGCAGGAGTTGCTCACGGTAGTTTCTTAGCAATTCTTATTGGCGTAATAGTAAGTATCCCTATTATTGTGTTTGCAAGTCAGTTAATTCTAAAAGGGATGGAAAAGTTCCCAATAATTATTTACATCGGATCAGCTATATTAGCTTGGACTGCCGGAGAAATGATTGTTGATGAACCTGCGTTAGAGAAAGTTATGTTAAACGATTTCCACTTTTTAGTTCCAGCTACTATTACTGTTCTAGCGATTGGTATCGGATATTTACTGTCAAAGAAAAAAACAAAAGCTTAATTTTAAAAAACCTGGTTATAAAGTAATCAGGTTTTTTTCTATTTTTTCTTCTATTAAGATTTTTCTTTTTATAATACAAAAAAGTTTCGGAAGGATGAAGAACAAATGGGATACACTTTGGAAAAAATTAAAGAGAAGAGTCTTGAAGAACAGGTAGAAATTCTTATGAAACAGTTTAACGCTATAAAATGTTGCGGAGAAAACTGTTCAAACAATCTATCTAATGTAGAATACGAAATTTTTAATGGCAAGATACTATGCAAGTATTGCTTTGCAATAGAAAAGCAAAAGGAAAGAGAAGCGGTTATGCACCAGATTTTAAAATATAGACGCTTTGTTAAACACGCTGAAGAAGAAATAGAAAAACTCAAAAACAAGTTTGATATTGAGGATAGTCACTTAGAAAAACTGATTGAACCCATAGCATTAGCTAACGAGGAAGTTCATTCTTTTTCAACGAACACTATTAAAGAAGAGCAGCCGCCTGTTAATGTACAAAGAAATGAAAGCAGTTCAACTCAAAAATTAAAGATGGATGAGAAAAAAGAAAATGATTTAAAAACTAGTCAAGAACAAGATAAAGGACCTGAGTTAAAAAAGAAAGTTCAATCTTCTCAAGAGTCAACAAATGCAGGAGGAGAAAGCATCTTAAGAAATAGTGCATCAAAAAAATCTGATGAATCAGTATTACAAAATGAAATTCACCATTCTCTATCAGGATCACAACCTAAAGAACCTCTTGAAAAAGAACAAACTGGTTTTATAATGTTGGATAAAAACCTGAATCAAACTAACGCTTCAGATTTTGACTCTATAATGCGTAACGAACCACGCGACCTTTTTGAAGAAACTGGCTCTGAAGACGAATTCACTTTAAGAAACGCCAGTACTGGTCAAGACAATCCCAATAAAAATAATTCGGAAAGAAAACCTTTAAATTTTACAAAAGCTCCTTCTTTTTAAGAGCGGTAAAAGAATAATAAATACTTAAAGCCTTCCCTACTTAGGGCCGGCTTTTTTTATCAAATAAAAAAAGCCCTGCTTCGCAGAACTTTTTCATCTATATATACATATATATTTTAAGTTGGCTCCACAGGTAGGACTCGAACCTACGACCGATCGGTTAACAGCCGATAGCTCTACCACTGAGCTACTGTGGAATGTTACTAAATAGTATTAGCCATTTTACATAAGTTATTCACATTAATTTTAAATAATATACGCGACTGAAGGGATTCGAACCCCTGACCGACGGCTTAGAAGGCCGTTGCTCTATCCAGCTGAGCTACAGCCGCACAATCAAATTTATTAAGCGCGATAGGAGGGATTCGAACCCCCGACCGAC
>Ga0268252_1000059_pt1 | contig 65749 bp, 62 predicted proteins | sample AgamicMgSfrz_FD_200244 | JGI IMG/M metagenome (GOLD analysis project Ga0268252, IMG submission 200244) | Agave microbial communities from Guanajuato, Mexico - Mg.Sf.rz (v2) (version 3) | ecosystem: Host-associated > Plants > Phyllosphere > Phylloplane/Leaf | place: Guanajuato, Mexico | collected... | reverse complement strand
GAGGAAAAAGAAACGAAAAAAGTCCTAAATGCAGCAGCCCTTACCTATGTTGCGGCAGCAGCAGTAGCCATACTCGAATTGCTGCGACTAATTATGATTTATACAGGAATGCAAAGAAACGACTAGTCTATGGGATAATCTCCATAGACTTTTTTTTGCAGAATTTATTTCCATAAGCGAAAGGTAGTTGTATAATTATAGCTGATTTTATATTTAATGTACTTATTACATAACGAAAAGAAAGAAGGGTTAATTTGCAGGCTGAACGAGCATTACCTACTAACCAACCGATAACAGTCTATCGTATTCTGTTTGCGATAAGCCTGGGTCATTTTATCAATGATTGCATGCAATCAGTAGTACCGGCATTGTTTCCGATTATAGGGCCTACGATGAACTTGAATTATACAGAAATCGGTTGGATTGCCTTTACACTCAACATAACCTCCTCTATCATGCAGCCAGTTTTTGGCGTGCTGGCAGACAAAAAGCCGCTTCCCTATTTTTTGCCGATCGCAATGTTTTCAAGTTTGCTTGGAATGCTTGGCTTAGCACTGGCACCTAATTTTATAAGCGTGCTAGTTTCTGTCCTGTTTATCGGATTTGGATCAGCTATTTTCCATCCAGAAGGATCAAGAGTAGCTTACATGGCAGCAGGAAGCAAACGAGGCTTAGCACAAAGCATATATCAGGTCGGAGGCAATGGCGGCCAATCACTTGCCCCATTATTTACAGCTTTTATCTTTATAGGAACAGGTCAATTTGGAACAATCTGGTTCACACTGCTTGCAGCAGCAGGTATGTTTGTGTTGTTTTTTGTGTCTAACTGGTATAAACAAGAGCTTCTTGTCAAAGTGCCGGCAGCAAAAAAGACGCAAGCACATACAGAGAAACGCATGCTGAACAAGGAAATCATCATAGCAATTTGCTTATTAATCTTTTTAGTGTTTGCAAGGAGCTGGTATGGTGCTGGGATTAATAACTTTTTCCATTTTTATATGATTGAGAAATTTGATAGCAGCATTAAGCATGCACAAATATATGTTTTCTTATTTATGCTCGCAGGTGTTGTAGGCACATTCTTTGGTGGACCGCTGGCAGACAGATTTGGCAAACGCACGATTCTGCTTTTTTCTTTAATTGGCGCAGCTCCGTTTGCATTAATGCTGCCACATGTTCCTCAATGGCTAATCGCGCCACTACTTGTGCTTATCGGCTTTATTCTCCAATCGAGCTTTAGTGTAACCGTCGTCTATGCTCAAGAGCTGCTTCCAGGTATGATTGGACTTGTATCAGGACTAATTGTCGGCCTAGCGTTTGGGATGGGAGCATTAGGAGCTGTTATTTTCGGAGTAATTGGCGATTTATACAGTCTGCAGACAATCATGGTATTTTGCAGTGTGCTTCCTATTTTAGGAATACTAACTGTTTTGCTTCCGAGCGATGCAAAGGTTAGAGAAATTCATCAACGAACATAAAAAAGAAGGGGGATGGTAATCCTCCTTCTTTTAATGCTCAATCGGCCGTTTGTATTCATCTAAAGTAAAGCCTTCACCCAATACATCGTGAACAACGGTGACAGACACAAATGCATGTGGGTCAACACTTGTGATAATGGATTTCAGTCGGACAATCTCGGTTTTTGCAACAACACAGTAAAGGACTTCTTTATCTTGCTTCGTAAATGAACCGTGTCCTTTTAGCACAGTCACACCGCGATCCATTTCCTTCATGATTTTATCAGCAATATCTGGATTTTTATCAGAAATAATGATGGCTCCTCTTGCTGCATAAGCACCTTCTTGCATGAAGTCAATCAGCCTTGTGCCAACAAAAACAGCAACAAGTGTATACATTGCCTCTCTATAACTCAAGTATGTCAGCAAGGACAGCGTGATAACACATGCGTCAAACAGAAACATCGTTTTTCCAATACTCCAATGGAAGTATTTATTGACAAGTCTTGCAATAATATCGACTCCGCCAGTTGTACCGCCAAAACGAAAGATTATGCCAAGACCAATACCAATAAAGGTTCCAGCAAACAAGGATGCGAGTGTTAAATCCTCCCGCAGTGGAATTTGCAGTTCAATTTGGGGCAGCTGGAAAAACCATAAAAACACAGATACGCTGATGGTGCCTATAATCGTGTAGATGAGAACATTTCTGCCAAGCAGTTTCCAGCCGATAAAAAACAGCGGGACATTTAAAATTAAATTTGTGATGGAAGGGTCCCAGTTGAATCTTGCGTACAAAAGGAGCGTGATTCCTGTGAAGCCACCCTCTGCCAAGTTATTTTGCATATTAAAATGTACAATTCCAAAAGAAAAGATAGCCGAACCGAGCATAATGAAGAAAATATTTTTGAGCTTTAACGTCTTAAACATCTTTTCGCCTGCTTTCTATGTATAGCTGTCATTAATATAGCCTTAGTATGGACCATTTATGTTGGAGCCTATCCATTATATCGAATAGGTGTTATATGAGCAATCTCCTATTGCTAAAAAGCCAGATTGCTGATAGCTTCATATAAAAGGTATTTTTCCCGTAAATAATAATCAAAAACATTTGTAAAAAAAGAAAATGTTAGCTAACATGAAGGGGAATAGGAAGAATAATGCAGCTTTGAGGTGAAAAGGTTTGAAAACAATGCAAGAGCTTCAAAAAGAAGTGGATGACTATATCGGACAATTTAAAGAAGGCTATTTCAGCCCATTGGCCATGATGGCAAGGCTCACAGAAGAGCTTGGAGAGCTGGCCCGTGAAATAAATCATTATTATGGAGAAAAGCCAAAAAAAGCTTCTGAAAATGAAAAAGAAATTGCTGACGAGCTTGGTGACATGTTGTTTGTGCTAATTTGCTTGGCAAATAGCTTAAACATTGATCTCGAAGAATCTCATAATAAAGTGATGCATAAATTTAACACGAGAGATAAAGACCGCTGGACTAAAAAAGACCAGGGTTCTTAAGTACGATTATTTTTAATAAATACAAAATACATAGAAGAAAAGCAATAAAGGAGCGTACGAATAGTGGAAAAAGTTAAAATTGTCATTGCAGGACCTAGAGGAAGAATGGGCAAGGAAGCGGTTTACCTGACAGGACGTACCGATCATTTCGAGTTAGTTGGTGTTTTGGATTATAAGCATGAGGGGAAAAGATTAAATGAATTAGATGATTTCACATCACCTGCTTATGATGTACCAATTTATACAGACATCGAAAAATGTCTGCAGGAAGTTAAACCAGATGTATTGATTGATTTGACTACTCCAGAGTTTGGAATGTTTCATGCTAAAACGGCTCTTCAATATGGAGTTAGACCGGTTGTTGGGACAACAGGCTTTACGAATGAAAATCTAGCAGAGCTTGAGGCATTATGTGAAGAGATGAATCGAGGCTGCATAATTGCCCCGAATTTTGCATTAGGCGCTGTTCTGATGATGAAATTTTCTAAGCTTGCCGCTAAATATTTTGATGATGCGGAAATTATCGAGTTGCATCATGACCGCAAGCTGGATGCACCAAGTGGCACTGCTGTTAAAACGGCCGAATTAATTGCAGAAGTAAGAAAACCGAAAAAACAAGGACATCCAGAGGAAAAGGAAACAATACAAGGTGCTAGAGGAGCAGACTTTGACGGAATGCGCATTCACTCTGTCAGACTTCCAGGGTTAATTGCCCATCAGCAGGTGATGTTCGGTGCTGACGGTGAAACACTTACATTAAAGCATGATTCCTACAACCGTACCTCCTTTATGTCTGGCGTTAGGTTTGCTGTCGATGAAGTGCTTAAGGCAAATGTGCTTATATATGGTCTTGAAAATATAATGGAGTAGAGGTGTAATTAATGAATATTGCATTAATAGCTCATGATAAGAAGAAAGATGATATGATTCGTTTTGTTGTTGCTTATAAAAAGATTTTTGAAAAGCATTCCTTGTTTGCGACAGGTACTACTGGAACAAAGATACAAGAGGCAACTGGATTGGATGTACATCGCTTTTGTTCAGGGCCATTAGGAGGAGACCAAGAAATAGGTGCATATATTGCCAACAATAATATGGATATGGTCTTTTTCTTTCGCGATCCGTTAACTGCACAGCCCCATGAGCCAGACGTAACGGCACTTCTCCGCTTATGTGATGTTTACTCTGTTCCATTGGCTACAAATATGGGAACAGGAGAAGTGCTGATAAGAGGTCTGGAACAAGGGGATATAGATTGGAGAAACATTGTACATGGAAATACAGACAGAGTTACAGACATTTAATATACAAGATGTAGATATATTGGCAATTGGCGCCCATGCTGACGATGTTGAGATCGGCATGGGTGCAACCCTTGCTAAATATGCAGCTGCAGGCAAAAACATTGTTATATGTGATTTAACACATAGTGAACTTTCCTCCAATGGGACAGTTGAAATCAGACAGAAAGAGGCGCTCGCTGCCGCAAAGCTGCTTGGCATTAAGGCACGTTTTACTCTCGACATCAAAGACAGAGGTCTTTGGAATGTAGACGATAATATTGCAAGCATAGTCGAGGTTATAAGAACAGTTAAGCCGAAAATCGTTTTCGCTCCATATTGGGAGGATCGCCATCCTGATCACGGTAACAGTTCCAAACTAATTGAAGAGGCAGTATTTTCGGCAGGTGTTCGCAACTTTATTGTAAAAGACACGGAGTCCCATCGTGCAAGCAATCTTTATTTTTATATGATAAATGGGTTCCATAAGCCTGATTTTGTAATTGATGTTAGCGAATATATGGAAGCAAAAAAACAAAGCTTAAACTGTTATGCAAGTCAATTTATAAAAACAGAAGGCAGTGTGGATACACCGCTCGTCAACGGCTATATCGAAACCGTTGAAGCGAGGGAACGACTTTTTGGGAAAGAAGTCGGAACGTTCTATGCGGAAGGCTTTAAAACAAAGAAGCCTATAGTTATACATAATGATTTATTGGGTGGTAGTTTATGAAAAAGCTGAAGATAGGAATAACTTGTTACCCGACTGTTGGGGGATCTGGCGTCGTCGCGACAGAATTAGGGAAGCTGCTTGCTGAAAAAGGACATGAAATACATTTTATTTCATCAAGTATGCCTTTCCGTCTGAACAAAATGTACCATAATATATTTTTTCATCAAGTAGAAGTCAGTCAATATTCTGTTTTTCAATACCCGCCATATGATATTGCCTTAAGCAGTAAAATGGCTGAAGTGATAAACAGAGAGGAGCTCGATCTCCTGCATGTTCACTATGCGATTCCGCATGCTGTTTGTGCCATTTTAGCAAAGCAAATGAGCGGAAGAGACGTTAAGATTGTGACAACACTGCATGGAACAGATATCACTGTTTTAGGCTATGATTCATCACTTGCAGACAGCATTCGTTTTGGTATTGAAAAGTCGGATGTTGTGACAGCAGTATCGGAATCTCTTGTGAACCAATCATATGATGTAATTGGTCCGAAAAAAGACATTAAAACTGTCTATAACTTCATTGATGAACGTGTATATCGCAAGGTTGATTCCTCTCATTTGAAAAAGGAATTTGCCATCCATCCAGATGATAAAGTCGTCATTCATGTCTCTAATTTCCGCCCGGTAAAGCGTGTTACAGATGTTGTGAAGGCATTTAAAGGAATAGCTGAAAAGATGTCTGCAACACTTCTGTTAGTTGGGGATGGTCCTGAAATGTCGAATGTATGCAAGCTTGTCGACGAGCTCGGCTTAAAAGGGCAGGTCCGCTTTTTAGGAAAGCAGGAAAACCTGGAGGAGCTATACAGCATAAGTGATTTGATGCTGCTTCTATCAGAAAAGGAAAGCTTTGGTCTTGTTGCACTTGAAGCAATGGCTTGTGGCGTACCTTGTGTCGGCACAAATGTTGGCGGTATTCCTGAGGTAATTGTTGATGGTGAAACAGGTGTGATTTGCGAGCTTGGCAATATCGATGAAATAGCGAAAAAGTCGGCAGCTCTTCTCCTTGATGAGCAAAAGCATAGACAGTTTGCTGCTAACTCAGTGGTAAGAGTGAGAGATCATTTCCGCGGTGAAACGATTGTCAGTCAGTATGAGAAGATATATGAGGAATTAATTCTCTCTGGAGAATACATATGAAACAGCCATTTCTTTCTGCCATCCCGATAATTGAGGCAATAGAAAACGCAGGTTTTATTGCCTATTTTGTCGGCGGAGCGGTAAGAGACTATTTGCTGGAAAAACCTATTCATGATATTGATATAGCGACATCTGCAACCCCAGCTGAAGTGAAGAATATCTTTCACACAACCGTTGATATCGGAATAGAGCATGGCACCGTTATGGTCATATATGAGAATGAGACATATGAAGTAACTACCTTTCGAACGGAAAGCGAATATGAAGATTTCAGGCGACCAAAGGATGTAGCGTTTGTCCGCAATCTTCGTGAAGATTTGCAAAGAAGAGACTTTACGATGAACAGCTTAGCCATGGATAAAAATGGTACAATCATTGATTATTTTGACGGAAAAACAGCTCTTGCTAACAAAAGGATTGAAACGGTAGGATCAGCTGATGAGCGGTTTACAGAAGATGCACTTCGTATGATGCGTGCGATTCGATTTGTCAGCACACTCGGGTTTAAGCTAGAAGACCAAACGAGAATTGCCATTGAGGACAATAGACATCTCCTTGAAAAGATTGCAGTGGAAAGAATAACAGCAGAATTCGAGAAATTATTGCTTGGAAAAGCAAGGGATGAAGCAATTTTGCTGATGGTTCAATCAAACATTTACGAACACCTGCCAATGCTGAAATCCCATAGAGAAGGGTTGATGCATATGGCATCCTTTTCTTTGGAGAGCTTAAATATTGAAGAAATGTGGTCTGCCCTTTTGATTGCTTGTAATGTCTCAGCAAAAGAAGCAGATGCTTTTCTGCGTAAATGGAAGCTTCCTGTTAAGCGGATTAAAACAGTCCAACATATTATCAAGAGTGTGTTTGAAAGAAAGAATCAAGGGTGCTGGACAAGCTTGCATTTATTTCATTCTGGCTTGGATATTGCAATAAGCGCAGAAAAGGTATTCAGCGTTATAACGGCAAAACAGCAGGATATTGTCAGTGTAAAGGATGCCTTTGCTGCACTTCCGATTAAAGGAAGGGACGAGCTGCAAGTAACAGGACGCGACCTATTAGAGTGGAGCATCAAGCCTGCTGGTCCATGGATGAAGGAAACGATTGCTACTATTGAAAATGCTGTTGTGGAAAAGAAGCTTACAAATGAAAAACAGGCTATAAAGGAGTGGCTTAAGCAGTGGGAAATGATTTAAGAACAAAGCTGTTGCAGGCCTTCGCCGACAGGCCGAATGAATATATATCTGGCCAAGAGCTGGCCGAGGTTCTAAGGTGTTCAAGAACAGCTATATGGAAACATATCGAGGAATTGCGCAAGGATGGTTTTGTGCTCGAAGCAGTAAGGAAAAAGGGCTATCGAATTGTTGAGGTACCTCATAAAATAATACCAGATGAAATTAGATTTGGTTTAGAAACAAAACAATTAGGAAGAAGTATCCATTACGAGGAAACAGTTGATTCCACCCAACGAATTGCCCAAAGACTCGCTTATGATGGAGCTACAGAGGGAACGATTGTCATTGCAGAGGAACAGCTTGGCGGAAGAGGGAGATTAGAACGATCTTGGCATTCCCCAAAATACAAAGGGATATGGATGAGCATTATTTTGCGCCCTCGCATTCCGATTATGCAAACGCCCCAGTTGACATTATTGATGGCTGTCGCTGCAGTTAAGGGAATAGAGCAGGCAACTGGTTGTGAGCCTGGTATAAAATGGCCGAATGATTTGCTCCTGAATGGAAAAAAAATCAGTGGGATTTTAACAGAGCTTCAAGCTGACAGTGACCGCATACATTCCTTGATTATTGGAATTGGCATTAATGTTAATCTTGAATTAGAGGATTATCCAGAAGAACTCCGCAATACAGCTTCCTCTCTGTTTATTGAAACAGGGAAGGAATGGGACAGGGCAACAATTGTTCAAACCATTTTACTTGAGCTTGAGAAGCTGTACAGCCTGTACTTAGAAAACGGATTTTATCCGATAAAGCTTCTTTGGGAAAGCTATGCAGTCAGTATCGGCAAACGAGTGAAGGCGACGACCTTGAATGGCAGCTTTACAGGGATTGCTAAAGGGATAACAGATGAAGGAGTCCTGCTTCTAGAAGATGATAATGGCAAAGTCCATCACATTTATTCTGCCGACATACTGATTGAATCTTAATGTTTTTAGTAGTAAGACATTTAGATGTCTGCTATAATGCTATTGCTGGGCGGTATCATAAGAACCGCACCAAAAATGCACGCAATAAAGTAAGATATGATAACGATGTATCTGCCTAGATCCAAACAAATAAGGACAAGGACAGAGGGATAAAAAATAAACAAGTAACAGTATCCTTCTATTTTTTTAGAGGGATTTTTTTGCTTTTTTTACGATTCCCCTCTTCCGATCAAAGGAGGAAAAAGAATTGAAAACAACAAGTGATTTCATCAAGATGAAAAATGCAGAGAAAATTAGTATGGTGACCGCTTATGATTATCCGTCTGCCAAACAGGCAGAACTTGCAGGTGTTGATATGCTGCTTGTCGGTGACTCTCTTGGAATGGTAGTGCTTGGCTATGAGTCTACTATTAATGTGACGATGGAGGATATGATTCATCATGGAAAAGCGGTCAGACGCGGAGCGAAAAATAGCTTTATCGTCATTGACATGCCCTTCATGAGCTATCATCTTTCAGACAGAGACACTTTACTAAATGCAGCAAGGCTTATTCAGGAAACAGGAGCAAATGCTGTAAAGCTGGAAGGCGCAAATGATGTTTTTGATAAAATTCGATTGCTGACAAATGCAGGAATTCCAGTGATGGCACATCTTGGCTTAACGCCCCAGTCTGTCGGTGTATTAGGGGGCTATAAAGTACAAGGGAAAAGCAGGGAAGACGCTTTAGAGTTGCTCGAAAATGTGAAGAAATGTGAAGAAGCAGGAGCATTTTCGGTCGTTTTAGAATGTATTCCAATGCAGCTTGCAAGGGAAGCAGCAAAAGCGATTAATATTCCTACTATTGGCATAGGAGCCGGTGCAGACACAGACGGTCAGGTTCTCGTCTATCATGACATGCTCACATATGGTGTTGACAGGGTTGCCAAATTTGTTAAGCAATACACAAATATAGATGAGCCGATTGCACAGGCGCTTATAAATTATGTGCAAGAAGTAAAAACGGGCAAATTTCCGGAAGTAAAGCACAGCTACACGATGAATGAAGGCGTATTGGATGGTTTATATGGAGGAAAACGATGAAAATTATCACAACGAAGGCAGAACTGCAGGAACTGACATTAAGCTTGAAACAGCAAAAAACAATCGGCTTCGTACCAACGATGGGATACTTACATGAAGGTCATCGTGCTTTATTAAAGGAAGCGAGAAGAGAAAATGACATTCTGATCTTAAGTGTGTTTGTCAATCCGCTTCAATTTGGTCCAAATGAAGACTTGGAATCCTATCCAAGAGATATAGAGCAGGATAAACTTACAGCAAAGAATGAGGGTGTCGACTATTTGTTTATGCCATCAACAGAAGAAATGTATCCGAGCACACCTTCTGTCACAGTTCATGTTCAGAAAAGAGCAGATGTATTATGTGGCAGAACAAGACCAGGCCATTTTGACGGTGTTGCCACAGTACTGACAAAGCTGTTCCATCTTGTTCAGCCTGATAATGTTTACTTTGGAAAAAAAGATGCACAGCAAGTTGCTGTTGTTGATGGATTAATACAGGATTTTCATTTTCCAATTACCCTTCATGCCGTTCAAACGGTCAGGGAAGAGGATGGACTTGCGAAGAGCTCAAGAAATGTGAAGCTGTCCCCTGAAGAAAGGCAAGAAGCAGGCATTCTTTATCAAACACTCTCCATGGCAAGAGAAGAGCTGATAAAGGGTAATCATGATGCCAGGGCTATTACGGATTCGTTAAGTAAAAGGATTGAGACAAATACGAACGGTAAAGTTGATTATCTGGAAATCCTGACATATCCTGAGCTGCAAGAACCGAGCCATTGGGAAGGTTCGCTTATAATTGCAGTGGCTGTCCGCTTTAATAACGCCAGATTAATTGATAATATCATTTTTGATATAAATGATATGGCTATTGGAAAAGGAGCAAGCACATGTTCCGAACAATGATGAATGGGAAAATCCATCGAGCGATAGTGACAGAAGCAAATTTGAATTATGTTGGCAGTATTACAATTGATGAGGACATTCTGGATGCAGTGGATATGCTTCCAAATGAAAAGGTACAGATTGTTAACAATAATAATGGCGCTCGCCTGGAAACATATATTATTCCAGGAAAAAGGGGCAGTGGAACAATCTGTCTAAATGGTGCAGCAGCAAGACTAGTGCAGGTTGGTGATACAGTTATCATCATTTCCTATGCAGTTATGACGAATGAAGAAGCACATCTTCATAAACCAAAGGTTGCCATTATGGGAGAAAACAATCGAATTGCAGAACTGCTGAGCCAGGAGCCAGAAAAGACAATTCTGTAAAGTTAAAATTAACAGGCTTTTTGTTATTATTCTGCGCATTTGTAAAAGCTATTAATGCGTGAGAAGAGGAACAAAAAGCCTTTTTGCAGCCTGTTTTAGCATTTCAATGGGAATACAGGCAGAGCAATCCGGTTGAAGAACACTTTTAAAGGTATTATTGGACAATAAATATGCAGTAATTTCTTTTCCTTTTCTCTATTTTATGATACCGTTTGAATGACTGAAAGTTAGAGGTGGATGTAATGGGGAATAAATATGTGGTGGTCGATTTGGAAACAAACGGGAATTCACCAAAAAAAGGAGATCGAATCATTCAGTTCGCGGCAGTCGTGATTGAGGATGGGAAAATAGTAGAGGAGTATTCCTCCCTGTTGAATCCTCTGCAGCCAATTTCTCCCTTTATAGAGGAACTGACTGGCATAAATGATGAGATGGTGGAGTCGGCGCCATTATTTGATGAAATTGCAGAAAAGGTGCAGTCCTTACTTAAGGATGCCTACTTTGTTGCACATAATGTAATGTTTGATCTGTCATTCTTGTCAGATGAATTGGAACAGGCCGGTTTTGAAGGGTTTTATGGACCGATAATTGACACGGTGGAAATGGCTAGGATTTTGTTTCCTACAGCGGACAGTTACAAGCTGACAGATTTGGCAATTCAGGAAAACATCGAGCATGACCGTCCACATCAGGCTGATAGTGATGCGTATGTAACAGCAGAGCTGTTGCTTATTATGTTAAATAAACTAGAAGAACTGCCTTTGCAAACAATTAGGCAATTAGAAAGCTTGAGCGGTGCATTAAAAAGCGATCTGGACCAGCTTCTGGATCAAATAGCTATCAAACAGCAGAAAACGAATTCTTTTATGCGTGAAGGGCTGGAGATATACAGAGGATTGGCGCTCAAACTGGAAGATACGGAAAAAGCTGCAAAAAAGAATTTGCAGGATTACATAGAGTTTAACGAAAAAGATATTGAGAATAGAATGAGGCAAGTGTTGCCGAACTATGTTACAAGAGCTGGTCAGCAAGAAATGATTCAAGACGTTCTTAAGTGCTTTAATGGGAATATGCATGGGCTAATCGAGGCTGGAACGGGTATTGGCAAATCATTGGCCTATTTGCTTGGAGCAGCCTATTTTGCCAAAAAGGAAAAGAAGCAGATTGTCGTCAGCACCTTCACAACACAGCTGCAGGAACAGCTTACTCACAAGGATTTACCGATCCTTGAGAGCATTATTCCATTTCCTATCATGTCCACTGTGCTGAAGGGAAGAAACCACTATATCAGCTTAGATAAGTTTGAGGTTTCTCTTAAGGAACAGGATGACAACTACGATATCGTTTTAACGAAAATGCAAATTTTAATCTGGCTGACAGAAACGCAGACAGGTGATAAGGATGAACTGAATCTGTCGAGCGGGGGCCTTAAGTTTTGGCATAAAATAAAAAATAACGGCAACTTTTCCTTGCCTTTTTCTAAAGAATGGGCTCCAAAGGATTTTTACCGACGTACAAGAAATGCGGCACAAAAGGCTGATATTATCATCACAAATCATGCTTTAATGCTTAATAATCTTACAGCAGACAAGGGGCTTCTGCCTAATTATGAGTATGCGATAATTGACGAAGGACATCATTTTGAGAAAAATGCCATAAAGCATTTTGGGCACCAGTTTTCCTATGTCAGCGCAAAGCTTAGCTTCCAAGCTATTGGAACATACGAGCAGAAACAGCTGCTTTATAAACTGCTCTCCAATTTTGATGAGGTTCATGATGAAAAAATCAAGCTGAATAGACTGCTAGCAGATCTTCTATTGGAGCTTGATGAGCTGTTTAGGACAATATTAAGATATGTTAAAAGGACTGCAAATAAGTCTTCAAGTAAAGCAAGCATTCGTATTAAAAGAGACGGATCTATTCAATGGAATCAAATTGAAATTGTCGCAGAGCGATTTATTTTTTTACTGAAGGATTGTAAAAACGCGCTTTTACAATCACTTGAAGCTTTTTATGGAAAAACCGATATATCCGCACTTCCCATGAATCAAGTGTTGGCAGCGGATAGAATAAAAGGAATCCTTGAAGAATGGGATAAATACATGCTGACACTGCGCCAGATTTTTTTGCGAGAGGAAGAAAATATAACATGGCTTGAGGTTGATTGGAAAAGCTTTCCCCATCAAGCAGTGCTTTATGCTCAGCCTCATTCCGTATCAGAGCTGCTTTTACAGCATTTGTTCGCAAAAAAGAAAAGTGTTGTGTTCGCGTCTGCGACTTTAACTGTAAATAACAGCTTTGATTATTATGTAAAAGCATTAGGGCTTGCTGAAACAAACCATGTTGAAAAGCAGATTCCTTCTCCGTTTCAATATGACAAGCAGGTCAGGCTGATAGTGCCAGATGAAGTGCCGGAGATTAATAATGTACCGCTTGATGAGTATATAGAGGCAGTAACAGGACATATTGTGACAATCGCACAGGCAACGAGCGGACGTATGTTGATTTTGTTCACATCCAATGAAATGCTGAAGAAAACATATGAGCTTATAAAAGAAAAAGGAAGCCTTCCTGATTATGCTATTCTTGCTCAAGGCATCACGACTGGAAGCAGGATGAGGCTGACTAGAAATTTTCAGCGCTACGATAAAGCCATCCTTCTTGGAACGAACAGCTTTTGGGAGGGTATTGACATTCCGGGAGAAGATTTGACCTGTTTGATTATTGTTAGGCTGCCATTTTCTTCACCGGATGAGCCTTTGAATGAAGCTAAAAACGAACGTATCAAATCTTTGGGAGGCAATCCGTTCCTTGAAAACAGCTTGCCTGAAGCGGTACTTCGATTCAAGCAAGGCTTCGGCAGACTGATTCGGACTGAAACAGATAAAGGGTTCATCGTGATACTTGATAGAAGGATTTTGACAACAACTTATGGGGAGACGTTTTTGAAATCAATTCCACATGTGCCGTTGATTAGAAAGAAACTCGATGATATTGAATTTTTTATTAACGAATGGATTTAATGCTTTTCGTCTTGTGATAAAATAATAGACGAAATATACAAGTACTCCTTATACTAAGGATTAGTTAAGAGGTTATCATCTGATCCTTAGTAACTAAAAAAACATATATAAAGAAGTGATGAAATGAAAAAATGGATTTGGTCTTGTGCTGGGCTTGTCGTGATTGTGCTGGGCATTGTCGTCTATACATATGTAACAGCATATAAGCCTGTATCAAAAGCAGAGGAGACCGCAGAAAAAATCGCAAAAGAAGAAGCTGGGGTTGTGAGTATTGATAAATTTTCGCTTTATAACGGTAATGATAGCTACTATGTTGTAGAGGGGAAAAACAAGGATAAAGAAGATGTAATTGTTTGGATTGAAGAGAAGACCCATGGTATTACTGTTGAAAACAAAAAAGATGGGCTGACAAAACAAGCGGTTATTAATAAAATATCATCGGAGAGGGAACTCAAAAAAATTGATACTGTCCGACTAGGCATGCTTGAGGGTATTCCGGTTTGGGAAGTATACGCACATACCGATGATGATTTGATAAATTATTTTTATTTTGACTTTGAAACAGGAGAATTACTTAGAAATATTGAAAATATTTAGACAAATACTTGCCTAGCATCTATAATTTAATCATCCTGACCGACTCTGCTCCCTTGTCAGAGTCTCGCTGGAATAAATCGAATTTTTCGGAGAATGGATATTTGGAGGAGAAAAACAATGAATGTTCAATTAGCAAAAAGAGTAAATGCTTTAACACCATCAACAACTCTTGCGATTACAGCAAAAGCAAAATCCTTGAAAGAAGAGGGGCATGATGTAATCGGTCTGGGGGCAGGCGAACCAGATTTTAATACTCCTCAAAATATCATTGAAGCTGCTGTGAAAAGCATGAATGAAGGTCATACTAAGTATACGCCGGCGGCAGGTCTGCCACTATTGAAAAAGGCGATTATCAATAAGCTTCAAAGAGATCAGGGTCTTGCCTATGAACCTAATCAAATCATCGTTACAAATGGTGCTAAGCACGGTTTGTATACTTTATTTCAAGTGCTGTTGGATGAGGGAGATGAAGTCATCATTCCTATTCCTTACTGGGTGAGCTATCCGGAGCAAGTAAAGCTTGCTGATGGTGTGCCAGTATATGTGGATGGACTAGAAGAGAATGAGTTTAAAATTACTCCTGACCAACTAAAGTCAGCAATTACTGCAAAAACAAAAGCAGTTATCATCAATTCACCAAGCAATCCGACAGGTATGATTTATACGAAAGAAGAATTGCTTGCACTTGGAGAAATTTGTCTTGAGCATAATGTTCTGATCATTTCAGATGAAATATATGAAAAGTTAGTCTATGGTGAAAACGAGCATGTTTCCATTGCTTCCCTTTCACCAGAGTTAAAAGAAGCTACAATCGTTATAAACGGTGTGTCTAAATCACACAGCATGACAGGTTGGCGTATCGGCTATGCTGCAGGAAACAAAGCTATTATATCTGCAATGACGAACCTTGCAAGCCATAGCACTTCCAATCCGACAACACCTTCCCAGTATGCAACAATTGAGGCATATGAGGGACCACAGGATTCTGTTGAGGAAATGAAAGACGCATTCAGTCAAAGACTGGATATCATTCATCAGAAATTGAATGATATTCCTGGTGTTACTTGCCTTAAGCCAAAAGGAGCCTTCTATTTATTCCCGAATGTGGAGAAGGCTGTGAAATTGACAGGCTACACAGATACAGATGAATTTGTAAGTGCCCTGCTGGAAGAAGCGCTTGTAGCTGTTATTCCTGGCTCTGGTTTCGGTGCGGACAATTATATTCGCTTATCTTATGCAACAAGCTTGGAGCTGCTTGAAAAAGCAGTGGACAGAATCCATCATTTTGTCGAAAGCAAAGCAGCAAAAGAAACAGTATAATACGAAAAAACGGCAAGCTGAGTCTTGTCGTTTTTTTATTTAAGAACAGAATTTTCTCAAAATACGCTCCTGTTAGCGATTATGTTGATTGTGAAACTTAAGAAGGGTATAATGTAATGATAGATAGCAAGTAAAAATAGACTTTATATCTGCAAAAAATATTGCTTTTTTAGCAATACTGCCTTAAAGGAAAAGAGTGGATTATTTACTTTTTTCTTTAAAAAAAGGTCTGCCTAAAGGCATTGCTATTACATATAAAATTTTGATTTTATCGGTTTTGGAGGAGTATATTGTGATTAAATCAACTATAGCTGAATTACCTAAACATGTTGATAAAGAAGTAAAAATCGGCGCTTGGATTGCCAATAAACGTTCAAGTGGAAAAATCGCGTTTTTACAGCTGCGTGACGGTACTGGATTTGTACAAGGTGTAGTCGTAAAAAGTGATGTGCCAGAAGAAGTTTTTCAAGCAGCTAAATCTGTAACACAGGAATCTTCCGTTTATGTGACTGGAAAGGTACAAACGGACGAGCGTTCTCCATTCGGATACGAGCTTCTTGTATCTGGAGTTGAAGTGATCCATGCATCTGTCGACTATCCAATCACACCAAAAGAGCACGGAACAGAATTTTTGATGGATAACCGTCATTTATGGCTTCGTTCTAAACGCCAGCATGCGGTTATGAAGATTAGAAATGAAATCATACGTGCGACATATCAGTTCTTTAATGAAAATGGTTTCGCGAAGGTGGATCCGCCAATTTTAACAGGCAGCGCACCTGAAGGAACAACAGAGCTATTTGCAACGAAGTATTTTGATGAGGATGCTTACTTGTCTCAAAGCGGACAGCTTTATATGGAAGCTGCTGCAATGGCATTAGGAAAGGTTTTCTCCTTTGGTCCGACATTCCGTGCCGAAAAATCGAAAACTCGCCGTCACTTGATTGAGTTCTGGATGATTGAACCGGAAATGGCTTTCTATGAATTTGAGGATAATCTTGTAGTTCAAGAAGAGTATGTTTCCTTTATTGTTCAATCGGTTTTAGCAAACTGCCAGCTTGAATTGAAAACATTAGGAAGAGATTTGTCAAAGCTTGAGCAAATTAAAGCACCATTCCCGCGTATCAGCTATGATGATGCTATTAGCTTGCTTCATGAAAAAGGCTTTGATGATATTCAATGGGGAGATGATTTTGGGGCTCCGCATGAAACAGCAATTGCAGAAACATACGATAAGCCTGTGTTCATTACACATTACCCAACTTCATTAAAGCCATTCTATATGCAGCCAGACCCGAACAGAGATGATGTTGTTTTATGTGCTGACTTGATTGCACCAGAAGGCTATGGAGAAATTATCGGCGGTTCAGAACGTATTCACGACATGGACTTGCTTGAACAGCGTGTACAGGAGCATCAATTGGATGCAGAAACATATAAATGGTATTTAGAGCTTCGTAAATATGGCTCTGTTCCACATTCAGGCTTTGGATTAGGCTTGGAAAGAACAGTTGCTTGGATTAGCGGTGTGGAACATGTAAGAGAAACAATTCCATTCCCAAGATTGCTGAACCGTTTGTATCCATAATATAAAAAACAGATAAGGGCAGAATGCATCTATTGAATCTTTAAGATAATATATGCATTCTCCCTTTCCTTTTGTCTGTTATTAGGAAGCAGCACCCAAAATATTTCCTTCAATTGCCTGTGAATCCATGATACAAGCAATCTAATGAATTTGGTATACTAGATTAGAGGTGTTTAAATGAATAAATCAGTAATGTTAAAATGGCTTCAAGAAGGAAACATCCATATTCCAACCACACTTCTAACCCATTATCACACACTTAAACTTAATGAAAAGGAACTAGTTCTTTTGCTTCAAGTTCTAGCTTTTTTGGACAAAGGCAAGGAATTTCCTACCCCTTCCGAAATTGCCGCAAATATGTCGATAGACTCAGTTGAATGCCATGAAATGTTAAGTCAGCTTATTCGTCGGGGCTATATTACGATCATTGATGGTGTTAATGAGTTTGGCATCCGCTTTGAACGATATTCTATTGAGCCACTATGGGAAAAATTAATTGATCAATATATAGCGGCAGACAGAAAAGAAGAAGTGGATGTCGATCATAAAAAAGAAACAGATTTATATACATGCTTTGAACAGGAATTTGGCAGACCGCTGTCTCCATTCGAAATAGAGACATTAGGAATGTGGCTTGACGATGATCATCATGATACGGTCATCATCAAAGCTGCCTTAAAAGAGGCTGTTATTTCCGGAAAGCTGAACTTTCGCTATATTGACAGGATATTATTTGAATGGAAAAAGAATGGAATCAAAACAATCCAACAGGCGCAGAACCATGGAAAGAAATTCCGTTCTTATCAAGGAAGTAATAAGGAGCAAGAGCCAGAGGCACCAAAAACAAAATCTGTTCAATTTTATAATTGGCTGGAGCAATAAAAAAGCAAAAGGAGGCTGTTGGAATTCTCTTTTCCTAATGTGGTATAAGGAGAAGGGAACGGCAGTCTCTGCTTTTTTTAAAAAGGAAAACTAATAGAGATTATCTATAGCCAAAGAGCTGCTTCTTTGGGAAAACTAGCAAAAAGGGCTGAAGAAAATGCTGAAAAAAGATCAGATTAGACATTGTCTTGATGTAATGGGTGAAATGTTTCCTGAAGCACATTGTGAGCTTGTGCATGCAAACCCATTTGAACTAGTAATCGCGGTTGCTTTATCCGCCCAGTGCACCGACGTTTTAGTAAATAAAGTAACAAAAAACCTATTTCAAAAATATAAAACACCAGAGGACTATTTAAGTGTGCCATTAGAAGAATTGCAAGATGATATTCGTTCTATTGGTTTATTTCGAAATAAGGCAAAGAATATTCAAAAGCTGTGTCAAATGCTTTTAGAAAAATACAATGGCGAGGTTCCAAAGGATAGAGATGAATTGATTAATCTTCCCGGGGTTGGAAGAAAAACAGCTAATGTTGTTGTGTCTGTTGCCTATAATATTCCGGCGATTGCTGTTGATACCCATGTGGAAAGAGTTAGCAAACGATTAGGCTTTTGTCGTTGGAAGGACTCTGTGCTTGAGGTAGAGAAAGCATTAATGAAAAAAGTGCCAGAAGAGGAATGGTCTGTTACACATCATCGAATGATATTTTTTGGAAGATACCATTGTAAAGCCCAAAACCCGCAGTGTGAGGTATGCCCACTTCTAACAGAATGCAGAGAAGGTAAAAAGCGAATGAAAAAAGCCGGTGTTCTTGTATGACGAACCCCATTCTCCTTGATATACCTAATGAGTTGAAGCATCAATCCCTTAAATCAGAAGACGAAAAAATAGAGGTGATTTGTGCTGAGTCCTTTCAGGCAGAACGTCCCTTTATGCATGATGCAGCCTTTTATCATGGCCATAAAACTATGCTCCCTTGGCAAGCAGAGAATGTAAAAGAATGTGTTTCTGCTGTTTTTATCTTGTGGAAAGGGATAAGCTCAGAAGTGGAGGAAGCCGTTAAAAGCAGGGATAAAAAGAACACGGTTGTTCTTATGGAGAAAGGCATCCGGTTGTTTTTGGAATGCTTGTATTGGTCCAATGATATGCCTGTTAACATTAAAGATGGTATATTCGCACAAGAACTTAAGATAAAGCCGTTTAACGGTCTGGAGAGGCTTTTATACATCCTATCAAGACCAGGCGGCTATCATTCCTATCGCCAGCTGGATGAGTTATTTAAAGAATTGGAAAAACAGTTTGCCATAAAAATGATTAAGCGTAAATAAAAAAATCGTTCCCCTATAGGAGAACGATTTTTTTTTATGGTGTTGTTGTGCTTTGTTGAGATTGGTCAGCAGAATCTTCTGTCTGTGTCGATTCATCAGCCTCATTTTCATCTGGCTCAACTTCATTTTCATCAGGTTCTTCAGCTTCTTCTTCATCTTCATCTTTATTGTTGCCATTACCATTACCGTTGTTGCCGTTGTTGTTACCATTGCCATTGCCATTGCCGTTGCCGTTATTACCGTTGTTGTTACCATTACCATTACCATTATTATTGTTCTTTTTATCCTCTTCAGTGCCTGTATTTTGGTCATCTGTTGTTGTGTCCTCGTCGACCGTTTCATTTTCATCTGTTGCAGGCTGTTCCTCAAGCTTCGCAGGAACCTTAACTGATGCGGAAACAGCGTCACTTGTCATGCTGCTGCTCTTAGCTGTAATCGTAAAGGTGTAAGTACTGTCAGGATCAGGTTTAGCAATCTTGAGACTCGTATCAGATGTGGTTGTCAGCTGCTCTGCAGCACCACCATTTATGCTTACACTCACATCGAATTTCACATCACTTGTATCTCCATAGCTCCATGACAGATTTACGGCATCATTATCTTTATCATAAGAAGCTTTTGCGTTTTTGGCCGGATCTAGCTTATTGTACTTCTCCGAAACCTTTTGAACCATATTGCCTTTGACCGCATATTCAGTCAAGATTTGGCTGCCAGGTGTGTAGCTGCTTGCAAGTCTTGCCGGATATGTGCCTTTTTCAATGCTGACCTTTTCTACACTGTCAGGCATTTTGAAATCGGCTGTTTCCACATCTTGCGAAATGTATTGCATGATGTTTTTAAAGAGCAGCTGGGCAATTCTTTGGTCATTGCTGACCGTGTTTGAACGCAAGTAGTTCTGCCTTTTTTCATAACCGGTCCAAACTGCCATTGTGTAATTCGTTGTATATCCCGCAAACCAGGCATCAGGTGAAGCGCCTGCTGGAATATTATATTTTTGCATTTCATCAGTAGAATAGTTTGTCGTACCTGTTTTACCTGCCATCGGCAAGCCAGGAACGTTTGCAGTTGATCCTGTACCATATGATGAGTTAACAACACTTTTCAGCATGTCTGTAATCATAAACGCTGTATAATCCTGCATTGCCACTTCTGATTCAGGCTCCATATTAATTTTTGTGCCATCATTTAATGTAAAGTAGCGGACAGAGTGAGGTGTATTGTATACTCCTTCATTACCAAACGCACTATACGCTCCGGCAAGCTGAAGGCTAGTAATTCCTTGATCTTTACCACCAAGTCCACCGATAGAATATGATTCGTACATTTCATTAAGTGTAATACCTAAGTTGCTTGCGAATTGCTGCGCGTTATCGGCCCCAGCCGCACGGAATGCTTCCAATGCTGGAATATTTCGAGATCGTGCTAATGCCTCACGAATAGACATCGAACCAAGGAACTTGTTATCAAAGTTATTGATAGGCGTTTTAGCTGTATCATTATACGTTGTCGGCTTATCCTCAACCGTTTCATATGTTCCCCATTTTAAATACTCAATTGCAGGACCATAGTCAAGGATTGGTTTGATTGTTGAACCTGGCTGACGCGGATTTTCTGTTGCGTAGTTGAAGCCGAGTTTCACATCAGGATCACGGTCACCGCCAAGTGCGAGAATTCCGCCTGTTTTCGTATCAAGCAAGCTGATACCCGCTTGGAAGTCCTCATCAGGGAATTCGACGATATTGCCTTCATACATAACTTTATCAACATAATCCTGTGCCTTTGTATCCAATGTTGTATGAATTTCCAAACCATCTGTATACACATTCACATCTGGATATTTATCCTCGATTTCGGAAATAACTTGCTTAATAAATGGATCATATTTCATATCAGAAGTTTCTCTTTTATCTTCTGCTACAAGTGAATCTGTTAATGAGGCAGCTTGTGCTTCCTTCATTTCAGAATCATTAATATATCCATGCTGGTTCATTAATGACAAGACAATATTACGGCGCTTTTCTGCTCTATCCGGGTTTTTAAATGGATTGTATGCGTTTGGTGCCTGTGGCATACCTGCAAGCATTGCCGCTTCTGGCAATGTTAGCTCATCCAAGTCCTTATCAAAGTAAATCTTTGCAGCTGTTTTAACACCGCTCATGTTTTCTGACATGAATATTTTGTTTACATACATTTCGAATATTTCCTGCTTCGTATACTTACGCTCAAGCTGGATTGCAAGCCAAGCTTCCTGTGCTTTACGAGACAGTGTTTTTTGCGGCTGGTTAAAGAAGAAGTTTTTCACAACCTGCTGTGTGATTGTACTTGCTCCTTCGGATCCAAAGCCGTTTGTAAAGTTGGCAATAACTGCACCGCCTAAACGAATCGGATCAATACCATGATGCTTAAAGAATCGGGAGTCCTCTGTAGCGATAAATGCATCCTTAACAAGCTCGGGAATATCCTCATACTTAACATAATCCCTGTTAACGGCTCCGATCTTTTCAATTGGTTTGTCATCCATGTCATAAATAGTCGAGGAAATGGAGTCCTTTAAGACACTTGCATTAAGCTCAGGAGCATCCTTTACCATCACCGCAAAGGTAATTGCCCCTGCAATTATCCCGATGATACCAAGGCTGATTAGCACGAGAAAAACTCGTTTGAAGATCTGCTTCGCGCCTTTCTTTTTGCCCTTTGGCTTTTTTTCCTTCGGCTTTTTATTGTTCTCTGATTGGAGCTGCTTACGGCGCTCCTCTCGCGTTTGGTATTTATCTGTCATACTAGTTCCTACCTTTCTCTTCCAAAAACAAAAGCAAAGAAATCACTTAATTGAAGCTATAAAGATAATCTATTACTCTAATATAGTCAATCCTCGCCTGAAAGCCAAGTGCTATCGGATGGGCGCTTTGCTTGAGCTCATCCTTTGTTATAGACTTTCTTCCTCCCTCTATCATTCTATCCCAAAACAGGAAGAGCTTTTCCGCCTCTAAATAGAATATCTCATCTGTTGTGGAAAATCGAATAATAACAAAACAGATTCCATTTTGATCGCAAACTGAACGCATATGCTTAATTTGATGATCATGGAAGTTATTAAGCGGGAAGGATGTCCCGTGCTTTGTTTCCTTAGCTTCAAAATCAATGTATTTGCCTTTATATACCCCATTATAATCCGTTGTAGACGCCTGTTTAAAGTATGCCTCTTTTATAACAGCGGCACTCCTTTTTGGGTAATCTACTTTAACAATTTGGACAGGAGTCGGCTTTTTATGGATGACTGCTTTACCAAGTTCCAAATAGTATTGGTTGGTTATGTTAATGTCCTCTTCTAGTGTCATGCCCCGATTGCTGTAGCTTTGTTTTTTTACAGATGGGCTAATTGATTTTACAGCAGGGATGTATTTTTTTCCGTTTGGATAATGAAGTTTCACCTTTTCACCTCGCAGCTTCTAACCTTAAAGAATAACTTCGTGATAACAACAAACAATATAACATAATTTCCGAAAAAGAAGGTGTCTTTTGTGATAGGTATAAATGAGCATTTCTTATCAGTTGAAGAGAAGCAACTTATAAAAGACATACGCTATTTAACAGAAAAAAATAACTTGGATAATATATCAAGAACAAATTGTTATCTCGAGTATTATACCATGAACAAAGAAATCCACTGGTCCTTACTTGCGAGCCTAGTGTCACGTAATGCAGGCTGGAATATGTGTGACTTGGCTGGCACTTGGTTTCCTTTGTCTTTAAACGAGCAAACCAGACTCAATTTATTTGCCACATATGAACGGGCAAACTGGATGATTTTCCAGGATGCATACCCACAGCTGCTCCTCTATGAGTATTCGACGAAAAAGAATGTGCCAATGTTTCATTTACTGCAATATTTTTCTGTTTCCTCCTTTATGGAAAAGGAATGGCTGCACTTTTGGCGCTATAAAAATAAGGAGAGGCTTGTCTATAGTCTTATCATTAACGAACAAAATGTGATCGAGAACCCAATAATAAAAAATAAGCTGTTCCAAAAAGAGGTTTTTCATACATTGGCTTACAGGTTTCAAGACCTGCTTCGCTTTAGCTCTGTGTTTTTTCCAACATTAAATGGCGACATATACGGAAGAAGTGTTTCTTCCTTCCGTTCACTGGACCGCAGGATAGAGCTTGGCAAAGAACTGTATATGATTCTCTTTCAAAAGAATCTGCATCCTTTCTTTTTAGAGTTTGCTTTAAAGGTTGTTCACACTGGATCAAGGGCGGATTATGAAAAATACGTTTACCCTAAACACCGTAACAACACACCGATGCTGCGAATGAGCTATCCTATAATGACACAAAAACCATTTACAAGTGTAGATTGGAGCAAGACAACGAAAGTGAAGGCAAAGTGGAAAAAACACGCACCCCCATTTAAAGAAGCTATTTTAATTACAGACTGGTATAAAAATAAACAAGAACAGCTGCATAAGCTCATAAAGCTAGAAACAATTTTTTTATATTGGAAGAAAAGGTAAATGTCGAATCAATGAAGGGGGGATTGGTGAATTCTTGCTTTCTTTGACGAATCACTTCTAGTTTTGTCATGCGTGCAGGAGTTAAAAGGAAAAAGGAGAATTCAGTATACACAAAATGGCGCTTGGAGGGGATTAAATGTCTGTTTATAATAAAGAGGAATTGCTGAAAATGCTGCAAGGAATTCAAGAGGACGTGGAAGAGCTCGATTTTTTATTAAGAAACAGAACCGAATCAGTTAAGAAGGATATTATTTTGCATGAAAGAACACTTGATGATTTGGAAAGAGAGCTTACAGATATAGAAAGCAGGTGCTTTAATACGCACGAGGAAAAAGAGTATGTAACAGCAATCTTAAAAAGGCCAGTATCTTTAAAACTTGAACTAGGATCATAAAAGCAATAAAATAGAGGGAAAAACATGTGTTACGGGTAATGGAGTGCAGTTATGATGAATAGTCAACGTTTGAGAGAATTAACAGAAGAATTACATGCTTGTGCTGAGTATTTGGTTGACGTCTTCCAAAAAGTTAAAGCAAGCCAGGAAAGCAAGGATTTTTACGAGGTAGTTAGGCCATATGCAAACAAAGTAGCAGAACTGAATGCAGAGTGGAAGGAAATAGCAGAATTATGGGTGAAAACAGAAAAGCCGCTTTATCTTCATCCAAGTCAAATTAGCACAGCGTCTGATCATTTGGAAGTTATTTCAATTCAAGCCTTTTATAAGGAAACAAGTAGAAAAAGATTTATGGATTCAGCCAAGTCAGTACAATATATATTACAGACTGTTTTAGACAGACTATAAAGATCAGCATAATGTTTCTGGCAATGATGGTACACTTGTACCTTGCCAAGGAAGCATTATTTTTTTTGATGTTGTTACAATACCAAGTAGGCACCAATGGGCACATTTTTCATAAGATAAAAAGGGAGTATGAACAGGAGGGGTTTTCTATGAACCAAAATATAAATATGCATGCACCATATTACGAGCATGCCTACATGAACGGCCATGCTTCATACCCCCAAAACATTCACTTACAGCAGCATGGCCGCGCATTCAATCCATACATGAATATGAATCAAGGCTGGAACGGGATGATGAATCAGAATCATGCCGCACAAATGTACGGCAATGAAAACAATCAACCGTATTATCAGCAGCAACAAGCTTATTCTGGTTATGAACAAAATTATTTCCACCCGCAAAACGGCTATAAGCCAAACCATCAAAATGTGTTTCAAAATCCGCTGCAACAGCAAGAAGAGGCATATCAACCAATGATGCAAAACATGCAACAGCAATATATGAATCCTTATCCGAAGCAATCATTTATCCCCAAAAAACAAGGCAATATGAAAGGGTTAATGAATTCATTCAAAACCCAGGATGGCACATTTGACTTCAATAAAATGCTTGATACAGCAGGAATGATGATGAATGCGATGAATCAGGTTACAGGTGTGGTCAAGGGGGTAGGAGGAATATTCAAAGTGTAGCAGGCAGGTTAGAACATAAAAAAACTTGCTGCCAAAAGCAGCAAGTTTTTTTTGCCTTTTCTTTTCTCTTACCAGCGATGGGCTTTTGCATTGCTTCGCAAAATAAGATTATTCCTAGAAATTTCCGTATGTCCATTTACTTGAGACTTGGAACGTTTAGGTCTAGTCCAATTGTGATGAAAAAGCTCAGAATGAGAATCCAAATTATCTTTGTAGCTCATCAAATCACCTCTTAGCAAGATTTAAAGAAAAAGGAATGTCCAAAAAGGAATGAACCTTTGTGGAACATCCTTTAGTATGTGTCAATTATCATTTCTTTAGTCTCGACTAGATTTTTATATTATGAATGGATACTGATTTTTTTCCCTTTTTGTTTTTTGACAGTGATTGTCAACAGTCCATTTTGATAAACTGCTCTTACTTTATTTTCGACGACAGGATAGGGGAGAGCTATTGTTCTTGCATTTTGCTTGTATGTTTGGCTTTTATGAATGATTTGCTGCTTATTATTTTCCTCTTGAACAAGCTCTAAATGGGTAACACTAATTGTAATACGGTTATCAATTATATCTATGTGTATTTGTTCTTTGTTTACTCCTGGCAGCTCTGCTGTGATGACATGTTCGTTCTCTGTTTCCTTAACAGAAACAGGAAAGGAAACATTAGGAAAAGGATTGCTGAAAAACTCATCCATTGATTGCAGGAAGTTCTTTACAGGCTTTTCCTGAAAAAATTGGTTCATGGATTTTTTGAAAAATCCAAAGTTCTCCTGTCTGGTGGCATCGTTTTTTTTAGGGTCTATTGGAAATTGCGACATCTTGCGACATCCTCCTTTTTGTTAAGCATTTTTGATTTAGTTTATGCACATATGAAAGGTGGGTGCTTATCCAATAAAATTGGGTAAAATAAACTGGAGAATTACCTATTTTAAAATAATCGAGAAATAGCTAAAATAAAATTAAAAACAAAGCATATAAGGAGTTAATAGTTATGGAAATAGTAACAATAGACAATCGGGAGCTGGCATATGTAGAAAAAGGAAAAAGCCATGCAAACACAGTTGTCCTTATTCACGGATTTTGTGGAAGTTCTGATTACTGGAAAAAAATAATCGAACCATTGTCTAATACATATCATATAATTGCAGTTGATCTGCGTGGCCATGGTCGTTCAACCTTTGATGGAGCAGCATTTGAAATGGAGGATCTAGCAAGGGACGTGAAAGTCCTCTTAGACAGGATAGGATTAGATTCTGTGTATCTTTTTGGCCACTCGCTTGGCGGATATGTCACATTGGCATTTGCAGAGCTATTTCCAGAAAGCCTGAAAGGATATGGGCTTATTCACTCGACAGCTTATCCAGATAGTGATGAAGGGAAAGCAGGCAGGCTAAAAGCAATTGAAAAGATTCAAGATTTAGGAATACAAACGTTTATTGATGGTCTTATCCCTAATTTGTTTGCAGATAAGTATATGGCTGCAAATCCCGCAGATGTCGAAGACGTGAAGGAGATTGGATATAACACAGATCCTCTTGCTGCAATGGAAACATTGGCAGCTATGAGAAAGCGCTCAGACCGGAATGCAGTAATCGATAATCAGGAGATTCCATTTCTGCTTGTGCAGGGACAGTTTGATAAGATTGTTCCTAAAGACAGGGCAATAAACTCCTCAGCTCCATTTGTAGTGGTGAAAGACCTTGATGCAGGACATATGGGCATGATTGAAAACCCAGACGGCCTTCTTTCTATACTGGCAGAATTTATCGGGAGCTAAAAAGTTCAAGGTAATTGCTGGAAGGATTTATGATCGGTTTAAAGGCAAAAAACCTTAAAGTGCTTGTGTGCCAACATAATTTTAGATGTGAAATATTGGAGAAAAGGGCTTGTTGAAAACAGGTCCTTTTTCTTTTCATTTATATGCTGGAAAACCAAACGTTTATTCGGTATATTAGGTACAAGAGGTGAAGGGATAAGCATGATAAGAAAAAAATCACTTTCTGAACTTATTGAAGAATTAAGGAAAAATGAAAATATCATCAACTGGCATGAGATGGAGCCACAGGAAGCAAAAACCAGGCCAATGCCAGAAAGTGTCGACAATAGAATTAAGCTTGCATTGCAAAAACGGGGAATTGGCGAATTATACAGCCACCAATATTCAGCTTACGAAACATTGCAAAAGGGTGAAAATATCGTTGCAGTAACCCCCACTGCTTCAGGTAAAACATTATGCTATAACTTGCCTGTTCTTCAGTCCATTGCAGAAAATGACGCAAATCGCGCCCTTTATATTTTTCCAACAAAGGCGTTGGCACAAGATCAAAAAAGTGAGTTGAATGAAATTATCAATGAGATGGGCATTGACATTAAAAGCTACACGTATGATGGTGATACGTCACCAACAATTCGTCAGGTTGTCAGGAAAGCCGGACATATTGTCATTACAAATCCTGATATGCTTCATTCAGCCATATTGCCGCATCACACAAAGTGGGTCAGCTTATTTGAGAATCTAAAGTATGTCGTTATAGATGAACTGCATACATATCGGGGCGTTTTTGGTAGCCATGTGGCTAATGTAATTAGGAGACTGAAGCGGATTTGCAAGTTTTATGGCAGTGAGCCAATCTTTATTTGCACTTCTGCAACCATTGCAAACCCAAAAGAATTGGCAGAACAGCTGACAGGCAATCCAATGCGTCTCATTGACGATAACGGGGCACCAAGAGGCAGAAAGCATTTTGTTTTTTATAACCCGCCAATTGTAAATAAACCGCTGAATATCCGCAAAAGCGCAACAGTTGAAGTAAATCAGCTTGCTAAAAATTTCTTAAAAAACAAAATCCAGACGATTGTTTTTGCTCGGAGCAGGGTGAGAGTTGAAATAATTTTGAGCCACATACAGGAACTCGTCAAAGATAAAATTGGACCGAAATCGATTAGAGGCTATCGCGGGGGATATCTTCCGAAACAGCGCCGGGAAATTGAAAAGGGACTGCGCGATGGCGATATTTTAGGGGTAGTGAGCACAAACGCTCTGGAGCTTGGTGTTGATATCGGACAATTGCAGGTGTGTGTGATGACAGGATATCCTGGCAGTGTTGCAAGTACATGGCAACAGGCAGGACGCGCTGGCAGAAGGCATGGGGAAGCACTTATATTAATGGTGGCAAGCTCTACACCAATTGATCAGTATATTGTTCAAAATCCAGACTATTTTTTTGACAAAACACCAGAATCAGCAAGAATCAACCCAGAGAATTTGATCATTTTAGTTGATCATTTAAAATGCGCGGCGTATGAGCTGCCATTAAAAGAAAAGGAAGAATTTGGTCCGCTCGATGTTCAAGATATTCTTGAATATTTAGTAGAGGAAAAAGTAATTCACCAAAATGGCAATACGTTTTACTGGGCTAACCAGTCTTTTCCTGCAGGCAATATCAGTTTGCGCTCTGCTTCACAGGAAAATGTAGTAATTATTGATCAATCGGATACAGCAAACCATAAAATTATCGGAGAGATGGACAGATTTAGTGCGATGACCTTATTGCATGATGAGGCTATTTACTTGCATGAAGGTACGCAGTTTCAAGTGGAAAAGCTTGATTGGGACCATAAGAAGGCGTACGTTCGCGAGGTGGATGTTGAATACTACACAGATGCAAATCTCGCCGTACAGCTGAAAGTTTTGGAAGTAGATAAGAGTGAAAACAGGCAAAAAACAGCTATTCATTATGGAGACGTCTCCATTAATATTCTTCCTTCCATCTTTAAAAAAATCAAGCTGTCAACATTTGAAAACATCGGATCTGGTCCGATACATCTGCCAGAAGAAGAGCTTCATACAAGTGCTGCCTGGCTTGAACTAAAAGAGATAGATGAAGGTATTGGGGAAAAGACTTTAGAACAGCTGCTATTAGGAATCTCCAATGTTCTTCAGCATGTAGTACCAGTACATGTAATGTGTGATCGTAATGATATTCATGTTGTTTCACAAATTAAAGCAAATCATACAGGACTGCCGACAATCTTCTTGTACGATCACTATCCAGGTGGAATTGGACTGGCAGAAGACGTTTATAAGCGGTTTGAACATGTGAAGGCCGCAGCAAAAAACCTCATCCAAAAATGCCCGTGCGACGATGGCTGCCCTGCATGTATCGGAACCGAAATAGAAGGGATTGCCGCAAAGGCAAAAAGCATTAGAATACTTGATATGTTTTAACATGATAAATTAAAAGATTAATATTCATGTTTAATAGGAACTTATTATAGGAGAAGCCATGTCTATTAAAAATAAATTGCAGCGTTTAAAACCACATTTAAATACTGGCACAAGCAGTCAGGAGCCACCAGTTTCTGAGCCTGAGCCAAAAGGAGTAGAAATTCCTTTTTTGGATGTATGGGCAAGTGAGAATGTCACTCCTTATTGGGTGGATGATAAATACTGCCTCATACGTGAGGTCAGATATCCAATTTCCTTTGAACACGGCAACTATGCCTTTCAAGATTTTTTGACAAGTGTACATGCATGGAATCAGTCTGATTATCGTCATCCGTTGTCCGCTAAAGGACACAAGGCAGAAGACCTGTTCTTTTTTGACACGGAGACGACTGGATTAGGAGGAGGAGCTGGCAATAGTATCTTTATCCTTGGGTATGCAGTTGTGAAGGATGCAGAAATTGTGCTGAAGCAGCATATTTTGCCGAATCCCGGTGCAGAGGTGCCACTGTTTAAAAGCTTTTTGGAGAATGTGGATTATACAACACTAGTTACCTATAATGGCAAAGCCTTTGACTGGCCACAAGTTAAGACAAGGCATGTGTTCGTGAAGGAGCATGTGCCGAAGCTTCCTGAATTTGGCCATTTTGATTTATATCATGCTTCACGAAGAATGTGGAAGCATAAGCTAGAACGAACAAAGCTTTCCATTGTTGAAAAGGAAGTCCTTGGTGTGGAAAGACATGATGATATTCCTGGTTTTCTTGCGCCAATGATATATTTTGATTTCGTAGAAAGAAAAGACCCAGAAGGCATGCTTGGGATATTAAAGCATAACGAGATAGATATTCTCTCCCTCATAACACTTTACACACATATCAGCTTTCAATTATTAAACAAGGATGTCAATATGTCGGCTAGAGAAACATACGAGGTCGGCAGATGGTATGCTTCCTTAGGAGAAAACGCACAAGCTGTTGAAAGTCTGTCAGCCATCATAGATGGAAGCAGTGAAGAAAATGTAATGGCAAAATTCATCTTGGCAAAGCAATACAAAAAGGAAAAAAACTATACGGAAGCAACATTACTATGGGAGGGTATTATTGAAGCAGAGGGCAAGGTAGACAATAAGATAGTGTTTGAGTCCTATATTGAAGCAGCAAAACTCCTGGAACATAAAGTGAAGGATTTAGAAAAAGCATTAGCGTATACAAAAAGAGCATTTATGCTGATAGAGGGAACAGAATATGCTGAAAAGCCCCGCTTATTAACAGATATTCACAAAAGGGAGCTGCGCTTGCAGAGGAAAATAGGTATATTAACCTAAGTGGGAAAATTAAAAAGCCACTATTTACCTTGTTGTCTTAAGCAACCTTTCCTATTAAAATAAGATAGAACTGATAAATCCCTTCATTTTCAAACAATATTTTACAAGTTATTGGAGTGTGCATGTTGTATAAAGTCGTAATGTTCATGTTTTTTGTTGTTGTTTGCCTGACTGCCATCCTATTTTCGTCATTAAAAGAAAATCTATACGCTTTATTATGAATAAATAAATTAACTGAAATTTAGGTGTTTGTATTAGTACAAGATAACCTCTCCCGACATAAGTTGTTACTGTAAGATAATTATACAAAACGGAGAGGAGATTTTAAAATGCATTGCAAACCTAATGTATTACCAGCAATCTGTCACCCAACTAAATGTTGCGTGAACCACACGTTCCAAAACAATATTGTTCCTCATATTCACCCAACTCATACTACTACAGTAAACCACGTGAATTATGAGCACCAACATTTCTTCCCACAAACACAATCTGTACAAAATGTGGTGACAAACACGCAAGCAAATATGGGGCCAGCACCAGTTCCATTCCCAATGCCTCAACAACCTGCACAAACTGGTGGCGTTCCATTTACAGCTACTGGAACAGCTTTTCCTGGAGGAGCTCCAGGCGGTTTCCCAGGTGGATTCCAGGGTGGATTCCCAGGTGGTTTTCCTAGAAGATAAAACTTACTAAAACTTTCATGGCTGCCAATTTTCACTCGGCAGCCATTTAATATGAACTCGAGGAAAAAAATTTCTCTTTTTGCCAAAAATGCTTATAATGGTTCATATGGAGAAATAACTAAGTCTTATTTGCAAAAATTGTAAATAATGTGGTTATTTTTTATAAGGAACAGAAATAGATTAATTAAGGTTAAATAAGTGCAGAAAAATAAGAAGTTTATAGGCAAGGGAATGGGCAATTCATGAAGGTAGCAGCTATTTCAGGCTATAAGCCATTTGAAATTGGCTTGTTTAAAAAAAATGATCCTGCAGTCGAGTACATAAAAAAAGCGATACGAAAAGAACTGGAGCAGTTGCTTGAAGAGGGGCTTGAATGGGTGCTAATAAGCGGCCAGCTAGGTACAGAGCTCTGGGCAGCTGAGGTTGTATATGATATGCAGATAAATGGTCATTCAGAATTAAAGCTTGGAGTTGTGACTCCATTTTTAAACCAAGAGCAAGGTTGGAAGGAAGAAAATAAAGAATGGTATGAAGAGATTTTGATGCAGGCAGACTTTGTCGATTCTGTATCAAAAAAGGATTATGAAGGTCCGAACCAGCTGCGAATGAAAAATGTGTTTTTGTTGCAAAAAAGTGATGTGTTGCTGATGTTTTACGATACAGAAAAAACAGGGAGTCCTAAATATTTATACGATCTTGCAGCACAATATAAGGAAAGAAATAATTATGACATCCGGTTAATCGGTTTTTATGACCTGCAAGCAATTGTAGATGAAGAACAATATAACAATGACTTCTTCTAGAAAAATTGACAAATCGGTAAATGTTTGAAAAAATTACTTAAATACGGCAATTGACTGAGGTGAGCGGAATATGATGCTATCAGATAAGATTAAATTAACGGCTAAGGATATTCTCGAAAAGGAATTCAAAACGGCAATGCGAGGATATAAGCCAGAAGAAGTAGATCAATTTTTAGATTTAATTATCAAAGATTATGAAACATTGCACCAAGAAATTGAGGAGCTGCAGCAGGAGAATATGCGCTTGAAAAGACAAGTAGAAGACAGCTCCAAAAGGCCGCAGACACCAACAACCACGGCTGGGACAACTAATTTTGATATTTTAAAAAGGTTGTCTAATCTGGAGAAGCATGTTTTTGGCAGCAAGCTTTACGATTGAGTAAGGTCTGTTATCCAAAATCTGCTATTGCTATTATTGTGTGGACATACTATAATAACCTTTGTAATCAATAACAACGCTTTGGTAATCGCTGCAAACTTTGTTTGTAGAGGAAAGTCCATGCTCGCACAGGCTGAGATGCCTGTAGTGTTCGTGCCTAGCCAAAAAATAAGCTAGGGCAGCAATTTATTGCTGACGGCAGGGAAAATGCCTAAGTCCTTTGGATATGGCATGAATACCTTGAAAGTGCCACAGTGACGGAGCCTGTTCAGAAATGACCAGGGTGGAACGAGGTAAACCCCGCGAGCGAGAAACCCAAATTTTGGTAGGGGAACTTTCTCTGAGGAACTGAACGAGGAGAAGGACAGATTTTATAATCTGTAGATAGATGGTTACCGCCTTTATACGAGGCCTTTAAAGGTCGTTACAGTACAAAGGAACAGAACATGGCTTATAAAGCGTTAATGTTGATACACTAAACATGAAAAATAGCACAAGGTGACTCGATGTTTGCACTGACTAAATCAGGTAAGCATAAAGTCATCTTTTTATTTGAAGATAAATGATATTGGCACATGCCAAATGGACATAATAGGTAATACATAATTAGTTATTTTTTAGGAAATAGGTGAAGTCATGAAAAAATATTCATTGGTTGCAACAGCTGCAATGGGGCTTGAAGCAATTGTAGCAAAGGAAGTAAGAGATCTTGGCTATGAATGCACGGTTGATAATGGAAAGGTTCACTTTAAAGGGGATGAAAAAGCAATTGCAAGATGCAATATGTGGCTTCGAACAGCTGACCGCGTAAAGATCATTGTGGGCGAATTTAAAGCAACTACCTTTGATGAATTATTTGAAAAAACAAAGGCATTAAACTGGCAGGACTATTTACCAGTTAACGCTCAATTTCCTGTAGCGGGAAAATCAGTAAAATCTAAGCTTTTCAGTGTTTCAGACTGTCAGGCAATTGTAAAAAAAGCGATTGTTAATAAATTAAGCACACATTACAATAAAACAGGCTGGCTAGAAGAGAATGGCGCTATGTTTAAAATAGAAATCAGTATGTTAAAGGATGTAGCAACATTAACGATTGATACATCAGGCCATGGCCTTCATCGACGCGGTTACCGAGTTGGACAAGGGGAAGCGCCAATTAAGGAAACACTTGCAGCAGCTCTGATTCAGCTCACAAACTGGACACCAGACCGTCCTTTTGCTGACCCTTTCTGTGGTTCAGGCACAATTGCAATTGAAGCAGCCTTAATCGGACAAAATATCGCTCCAGGCTTTAATCGTGAGTTCATCTCAGAAGAATGGGATTGGATGAACGAAAAAATTTGGGATGAAGTCAGAATGGAAGCAGAAGACTTAGCTAATTATGATCAGCCTCTTGATATAACAGGAACTGATATTGACCATAGGATGGTTAAAATAGCAGGAGAGAATGCCTTCGAAGCAGGTCTTGGCGAGCTTGTGACATTTAAGCAAATGCAAGTAAGAGACTTTACGACAATGAAGGAAAACGGCGTAATAGTTGGAAATCCGCCATACGGCGAACGCTTAGGAGACAAGCCTTCTGTGCAAAAAATGTACCAGGAAATGGGACAAGCGTTTGAACCGCTTGAAACATGGTCTATCTACATGCTGACTGCAGATGAGGAATTTGAAGAGCTCTACGGCAAAAAAGCAACAAAAAAACGCAAGCTCTTCAACGGCTTCATTAAGACAGATTATTATCAATACTGGGGCAGAAGAAAACGGGATTAATTGTAAAAAGCAACAGCTGTAGTGCGTATATTTTCTCCATCATTTGTGTATATATAAATCTATATGCCGTTGGTGGAGGGAAAACTATGATGGACAATACAATTGATTATCAAAAAATATTGAATGCGATTAACCAGTCTTTAGATATTATCAAAAACGAAGATATCGGAGAAGATATGCTTCAGTCATATATAGATGCACAGCAGACAGTTATGCAAGCAATGAACTTTTCCATATCAAACAGCATCAAGTAGAAAACCTGATGCTGTCTTTTCTTTTTTAAACTTTTTCGATTAAAAATTGCAATACATGTAAGAGGGTGCTGTGCCTAAATTGGCGGCCCTCTTTTCGCTTGAATAGTACCAGTTAAATTGCCTGTTTTAATCATTTCACACATTTTAGTTAATGGAGGCATCCTCCTGTTAGAAATTAGTAAATTTACTTGCAGGCAGGCCTCTTATTTCATTTTTGCGGAGGGGTATCATGCAAAACAGCATGCCATTTGAGGTTTCGAAAACAGAATCATTTTACGATAAATTAGGAGAATGGATTGGGGATGTGTTTTACGACATTCTTCCGGACGCAGGGTATGAGCTTCGTGATGAACAAGTGTTCATGGCATACCAGCTTGAAAAGGCGTTTAAAGAGAAAAAGACGATTTTTGCAGAAGCAGGAGTCGGTACAGGTAAAACATTTGTATATTTACTTTACAGCATTTGCTATGCAAGATATGTGAATAAGCCTGCAATTATAGCATGCTCTGATGAAACATTGATTGAACAGCTTGTCAAAAAGGAAGGCGATATTGCGAAGTTGGAACAAGCTTTAGGGTTAAAAATAGACGTACGCCTTGCTAAATCGAGAAACCAGTATCTTTGCTTAAATAAGCTTGATCAAAAAATTACTTTTGAAGATACGTATAATACCATTTATGATACATTACCTGATTTCGTTCATGGCAGTGGTTCCCTGCAGTCATTTGCACCATATGGCGACAGGAAGGATTACTCTGACTTGACGGATGAAGATTGGGCTGGAGTTGCTTGGGATTCAATGCAGGATTGCTTTACATGCGATAAGCGTCACCGTTGTGGACAAACCTTGCACAGAGACTACTACCGCAATGCTAAGGACTTGATTATTTGCTCACATGATTTTTATATGGAGCATATTTGGACAAAGGAATCAAGAAAAAGGGAAGGTCAATTGCCACTGCTCCCAGATAGTGCTTGTGTAGTGTTTGATGAAGGCCACTTGTTAGAATATGCAGCTCAAAAAGCATTGACTTACAGACTAACAGAACAAAACCTAGAAAACCTTCTGACGAAACTCCTTGCAAATGACGTTAGAGAAAAAACATTAAATATTATTGAAGATACTATCTATCAAAACGAACAATTTTTCGCTGCATTAACAAATGCATCGTTTGAAACAGAAGGCTCGGACAAGCAGGAAATTAAAAAAACAGATACGGTCATGAAGGAAGGCAAAAGACTTGCAGGACTTATCTCTGACTTAGAGGAAGAATTAGTTTTCGAAAGTGAAATGTACGTCATTAATGAGTATGATTTAAAAGTTGTTGAAGAGTACTTAGAGCAAATCTCTCATTCCCTTCGTTTATTCCTAAGAGAAATGAATGGTATTACTTGGTTTGAGGAGCATGACGGGGAGCGCACATTAGTCATTATGCCTAGACTTGTCCAAGATATTATGAAGGAGGATGTATTCAGCCAGAAAAAACCGATTATCTTCTCTTCTGCAACATTATCTAACAACAAGTCATTTGAATATATGGCAAACAGCCTAGGCGCAAAAGACTTCCTATCTTTCTCTGTCGAATCTCCATTTGATTACGAAGAAAATATGAAAGTAATTATGAGAGAATATAATCACGGAGATAATGAACAGAAGAAGGAATATGTACTAAAGCAGCTTGTCGATGCTGGCGGAAGATCACTTGTACTGTTTAACAGTAAAGAAGACTTAGCTAGGTTTAAAGCAGGATTGCCAAAGGATTTCAACATTCCGGTTTATTTTGAAGGGGAAGCAGAAATTAGCGGCCTAGTTTCCAAATTCCAAAATGAAGAAGAGTCCATATTATGCGCTGTTAACCTATGGGAAGGCTTAGACGTACCAGGAAGATCACTAGAAAATGTCTTTATCTTCTCCTTGCCGTTCCCGCCAAACGACCCTGTTTATAAATCAAAACGTGAAAACTCAAAAGATCCATTTACAGAAGTAGATTTGCCTTACATGATACTCCGCTTAAGACAAGGTATCGGACGTCTAATCCGCACTACAGAAGACAGCGGCAGCATTCATATCTTAATGGACAAAGAAGAAAAACAAGCTGTTAAAGAAGCAGTGACAGCAGCATTGCCAGTAGAACCAGCTGCCGTTTAATAGGAGCAAAAAGTGTTCTCATTTGAACTTTTTTCCGAGTGCAGGCAACCCCAATCGATTTTAATTCGATTGGGGTTTTTATGTTTTAAGCAGATAACTCCACAATATAATATGTCTTTCGAAGAGTCTCAGTCAAAACTTTTTAACAACATTAATGCATCTATTACAAAAATAACTCCAGTACAAGCAGTCTCTCTCATTACATCTATTCGTATAATAAATAGCAAAGGATGCTGTAATAAGTAGACAACTGAATTGTTTGTAGAAGTGTTCGATTGACGATTGCATAGAGGTGAAAAATGAGATAGTTTATTTTGTCACCTACAGCTTAATTTTATTTACATAGTAGAAAAATATGGTAAGATAGTTTTCATATCTTACTATTTTAATTTTGAGGTAATTATAAGGAGGAGAAATTATTTGAGCAACATAAAAGAAATAGAGCAGACCTTTTTAGCATATGTTAAAAAAATCGGAGCATATAATGAAGCATTAGCACTGATATATTGGGATTTGCGAACAGGAGCACCAAAAAAAGCCGTTGATCAGCGTACAGAAGTTGTGGGCACATTATCGGCAGAGGCGTTCAACATGTCCGTTTCACCAGAGCTGGAAAGTTATTTAACAGAATTATCTGATGAAAGTATTCAAACAGAATTATCGTTTGTAACCATAAAAACAGTCGAAGAAATGAAAAAAGAGTTTGAACGTAATAAAAAAATTCCGCCGAGTGAATATAAAGAATATGTGATGCTCCAATCAAAAGCAGAAAGCGTGTGGGAAGAAGCGAAAGATAAGTCTGATTTTTCTATATTTGAGCCATATTTAGAAAAATTGGTAGAAACAACAAAACGATTCATCGGTTATTGGGGCTATGACAAAACACCTTATGATGTTCTTCTAGATATGTATGAACCAGGTGTTACAGTCCAAGTTATCGATCAAGTATTTGATGAATTAAGAGGGAAGATTGTTCCGCTTGTTCAGCAAATTGCTGACTCATCACAAAAATTAGACACAGACTTTTTATTTAAGCACTTCCCAAAAGAAAAACAGCATGCATTTAGTTTGGAGCTTTTAAAGCAAATTGGCTATGATTTCGATGCAGGCAGGCTCGATGAAACTGTGCATCCATTTGCAACAGGCATTAACCCAGGCGATGTGCGGATTACCACAAAGTATGTGGAATCTGATTTCCGTGTGGCAGTATTTGGTACCGTTCATGAGGTTGGTCATGCATTGTATGAGCAAAATATCTCGGAGGAACTTGTCGGCACACCGCTAGCTACGGGAACGTCAATGGGAATACATGAGTCACAGTCTTTATTTTATGAAAACTTTGTTGGAAGGAATGCCTCCTTCTGGAAGAAGAATTACGCTTTATTAAAGGAATATGCAGACGGGCAGTTTGATAATGTAGAGGTAGAGGATTATTACAAGGCAATTAATGAATCTAAACCATCACTGATCCGGATAGAAGCAGATGAATTAACATATCCATTGCATATTATTATTCGCTACGAAATCGAGAAGGGCTTGTTTAATGGAGATATAGAGGTTAAAGACCTTCCAAAAATATGGAACGAAAAATATAAATCTTATTTAGGAATTGAACCAAGTAATGATGGAGAAGGAGTTCTGCAGGATGTCCATTGGGCAGGGGGCAGCTTTGGTTATTTCCCGTCCTATGCGCTAGGATATATGTATGCAGCCCAGTTTAAACAAACCCTATTAAAGGACTTGCCTAACTTTGATGAGCTCCTTGAGAAGGGTGAGCTGTTGCCAATAAAAAAATGGTTTAATGAAAAAGTCCATCAATACGGAAAAACAAAAAAACCGCTTGAAATATTAGCAGATGTAACAGGAGAAGGCCTTAACGCACAATACTTAATTGATTACCTGTATGAAAAGTACAGCAAGGTGTATCAACTTTAACTTTAAATATTTCAGACAAAAAGAGCAAGGAAGTCCTTGCTCTTTTCTGCTTTTCGTACGCAATGAAGCGCAATTGTCACGAAAAGCGCAGTACAGGAATATACTATTATAGAATTAATAAACTGGATGTGATAATCGATGGTACATTATTATTGCAAACACTGTCTCATTCTTTATAAGGAAAGCACAATCTGTTCCAATTGTGGAACGAAGGTTGAGAATAAGATAAAGATAGAAGTGCAAAGCCAAAAGGAAAATGAGTGATAATAGCAATAACAAAGAGTATGACGATTATACGCCATCTCTTTGTCAGCGAATTTTCTATACTTCAAGCATTAAAATAATATTAAGCGTGCCTGTGTCAGCTAGTGTTACTTTAAGGCTTAAAGCCTTGTCAAAGCCATACATTTTTGTCTCTCCCACCAAAACCGTCGGAGGGGTTATATCCATTGCAATTCCATTTTTTGATACAAAAGTAGTCAGGTTACCTGCGATCATGTTACCAAGCTCTCCAGAAAAAGAATCAAGCATTTCTCCTTCAAGAGCCATTCCAAACATTGCTTCACCGATTTTACTGAATACCTCTTGATTTCCATCTATAACGACTCTACCGCGGAAGTCACCTGTCAGACCAATTAGCACACCTAAAGATTTCTGCTGATAAGGTGCCGTTACTAAAGTTGGTTTATCAATTGTTAGTTCAAAGGGGATTACATTCTTAACTGAATCAATAGTCCCGTTTAATATTTCTGTTGCGCTTCTTGTGATAGTCAAAATTCATTCCCCCATACTGTAGTTATCATCATCTTAACATAGTTTATAAAAAATTTGGATAAGGAAAATTCAAAAAAACGACAAAAATTATAGTATAATATACCTAACTTTGCTGATGGGTGATTAGGTTTAAACTACTACGGTTTTTACTACTGGTTACTATTTACAATGAAATTTTTACTTTTTCCTTTTATAATGAAGAAGCACAGCAACATCCTTCAAAACATTTCATTCCTCCTTTTATGAGAGGAATTTTTTTTTGCCTATATTGAAAATGATTATCATTGATGTTACAATGTAACTGAAATTGAAAATTACTCTCATTAAGGAAAGAGGTGTACAATCGCATGGTTATGGTCTTTATTGCTGCTGCTGCAATTACTTGCTTGTCCGTTATGAAATATGTGTTGAAAAACGTCTCACCTTCTGCACATACAAAATAAATACATTAATGAAGGATATTTATATTCTTTATTATTTCACTTTTACCTCATAATTTATTCTGGTAATACCTCTTTTTCATCATCTGCGCTTAAAATTCAAAATATTTTCTTTATTCTAATGTTGAAAATGGTTAAAATGGAACTAATCTACATAATAAGATTAAAGGAGTTAGTCATGCTTCCGACAACCATTTTTCAGCTAAACCACCTAACTGAATTTCATCATTTTTTAAACAAACAAAAGGATACTGCTGCGGCCGAAAAGGTGAAGGACTTAATCAACAAAATTCACCAAAGTGATTTTGTCTTTACCTTTTGCGGTCATTATTCTGCTGGAAAGTCCAGCTTAATCAATGAGCTTATTGGCAAACCATTGCTACCAAGCAGCCCTATCCCGACAACAGCGCATAAAATAAAGGTTAGACGGGGCGATGATGCTGTAAAAGTCTATTTCACAGATAAACCTACTCTGTTATTTCCAAACTGTACGGATTTGAAATTAGTGGATGCCGAGCTAACAGACAAAGATTTGATAAAGGAAGTAGCTGTAAATGTAAGCGATATCGAATTGCCGAATAATATTATGTTTGTTGATACACCTGGAATAGATAGTATAGATAAAGCTCATATGCTTGCAGCAGAATCAAGTATTCATTTGTCTGATGTATTGTTTTATGTAGTGGAATATAACCATGTTCAATCTGAAATTAATATTGAATTTACAAAACAACTTGTCGACAGCGGCAAAAGCTTTGTTCTGATCATTAATCAGATTGATAAGCATCGCGAAGCAGAAATTCCGTTCCAAGCATTTAAAGATAGTGTAGAGCAAGCGTTTGTTTCAAGTGGTGCAGTGCCTGAACAGATTTTTTACACGTCTATAAAAGCAATGGACAGCAGCAAAAATCAAATAGACGAGTTAAAGAAGTACATTGCCGAAAAAATGGCGCACAAGGGCTCATTAATGGAAGCGTCTGCAGATCAATCCTTTATAAAGATAAAAACCGATCACAGCAATGCGATGGAATTGAAGTTGGAAAAAGAATTAGCAGAAGCAGGTGAACCGCTTGCTAATTTAACAGCAGAAGAGATTACCGCTTTAGAAAAAGAATTCCATGCACTTGAAAAGAAGCTTGAGGCTCTTAAGCAAACTAAAGTGCAACAGGCAGAATTGGAAGCAGGTTTTCTAGCCATCATTAAAGACGCTTATATTATGCCGTATGCAAACAGAGAGCTTGCGGAAACCTATTTGAACTCTAAAGACAAAAAGTTTAAGCTCGGATTGTTCTCTGGTAAACAAAAGATAAAAGCAGAGCAAGAAAAAAGGTTGGAGAATTTCCATGGCGTTTTGGCAGAAGCCGTCCAATTACAGCTGCTGGGACCTTTAACCAAATACTTAGAAACAGTCTCTGGGAAAATGGGGGTTAATACAGCTGCATTTAAAGAGGAATATTTAACAACTCCTTTATTTAAGCTAGACAAACCAGCTTTAGAGGAGCTTGTTAATCCTAATGCACAAATGTCAGAAACCTATTTGCTCCGATATTGTGAAGAAGTCGAAGATTACATAAAAAGCTCAGTGAAAAAAGAAGCAAACAAGCTTTTTTCTATTTTATCTAGTGAGCAAAATAGTCACACTAAACAGGAAGAGCGCATTATTTCAGAAGACCAGCGCCGACTTGAAACCTTGCTTATAGCTAAAGAGAAAAAGGAACAAATAATGAACAACTGGCTTAAATGGCAGGAAACGCTCATACAGCTTATCGAAAATAGACGTGAGAATATGGCTGACAATTACATGGAGCTGATTGATGATGAGGCTGCGCCCGTCATTCAAGAAATCAATCCTCTTAAACAAGTAAAGCAGGTTCAAAGGAAAAAAGAAACTCAAGTCCGCAGCAAACCAGAACAAATGCTGGTAAACCAAGAGGAAATGCTGGCACAGCTTGATTTTATATCAGATCAACTGCAGGACTTAAAAGGGTTTAAAGAGGTGTGGCGCAATCTACAGCGGCGGACAGAAACAATTCGTAATAAGCAATATACAATCTGTTTATTCGGTGCTTTCAGTGCAGGTAAATCTTCTTTTGCGAACGCGCTGTTAGGGCATCCACTGCTTCCTGTATCACCTAATCCTATGACTGCAGCAATAAATCGAATTCTGCCTGTTAATAAGGAAAACGAGCACGGGAAAATGGTGATTGTCTGGAAAACAAAAGAGGACATGTTAGGAGAGCTGCAGGATTATTTGCAAGTATTTCATGAAAACGCAGATTCACTTGAGACTGCCCAGCTTGTCGTTGAACGAATAAAAAATGACAGTGCTCCTTCCTCAGCCAGCCACTTTCGTTATTTAGAAGCATTTTTAGAAGGCTTTCCTTCCCACAAGGATATGCTTGGAACAGTCTCGACTGCAAGCATGGAGGAACTGAACCAGTATGTATCAGTAGAAACAGTTTCGTGTTTTATCGCAAAAATCGATGTTTATTTTGACTGCAGCCTGACAAGAAAAGGCATCGTTTTAGTTGATACGCCTGGAGGAGACTCGATAAATACAAGGCATAGTGAACTTAGCTTTGAATACATGAAGGCCGCTGATTCTATTCTGTATTTATCCTATTATAATCATGCTTTTGCAAAAGCAGACCGCTCGTTTTTGCTTCAATTAGGAAGAATGAAGGATTCCTTTGAAAAGGATAAGATGTTTTTTATAATGAATGCTATTGACCTAGGGAAGGATCAAGAGGAACTAGATCTTGTATTCAATTATCTATTTGACCAGCTTGAGCACTATGGTATCAGGAATCCGCGTATCTATCCTGTTTCAAGCTTATTTAGTGAAAAAGAGCCATATAAAGGGAAGATGGATGCTTTTAAAGGGAGCTTGCTGCAGTTTATTGAGGATGAATGGCTTCCATTTATGCTAAAAGCAGCGGAGACAGATTGCGCTGCTAGCATTCAGATGCTCGAGGATTTCATTAATTCAGCGGAACTCGAGCACGCAAAGCAAAAGGAACAAATAGACGCATGGGAAAGAGAGGAGCAAGAGCTTAATTCGCTCCTCGCCCAGCAAAAGCATACTTATTTAAATAAGAAAATAAAAGCAGAGATAGACGAACAGGTACATTATTTAAAGCAGCGGATATTTCTGCAATTCAATGATTGGCTGAAGGAATCCTTCCATCCTGGACTTTTAAAGGGAGAGAACCGGAAGCAAGAGGGAGAAAAAGCGTTAGATGACTTCCTTTTTCAGCTAAGCTATGAGGTGGAGCAAGAGCTGAGGGCAGTCAACTTAAGATGCGAAAATTATTATTATGCGCAAAGAAAAGAGCTTTATGAATTGTCATTAAAAAGCATCCGCCAAATAAATAAGGAAATTATTGTACAGCTTGATGAATCTGTAAAGCTTAGTGGGGTTATTACCCATCAAGCGCCATTCAGAACATTGGAAAGAGGATTGTTTAAAAAGGCGTTGTCTTATTATAAAAATCCGAAGGCTTTTTTTGAAAAAGGAGACAGAAAATATCTTGCCGAAGAAATAAAAGCAGTCTTGGAAACGGAGAGCTTTCCGTTTTTTGAGGATGAAAAGTCCCGATTGTTTGCATTTTATGATGACACCTTAGAGAAGGAAAAGCAAGAAATGATGCAAATATTGCAAGCGCAAATGCAAGAGTATTACAGCGGCAAGGTTGAGTTGTTCCAAAATGAAGAGATTCGCCAAAAAATGAAGGAAGCTCTTCGTACCATAAAAGAAAGTAATGTATTGACATATGCAGACAGTATTTAACAGGGTAATTTGTTAAAAGGGAGGAACAGGACGGATGAAATTCACAGTGGAAGCAGATTGGCTCCGCAATAACTTGACTGAAAAGGTTGTTAGGGTCATTGATTGCAGGTTTGAGCTGGCAAGACCTGAAGCAGGTCAAAAGCAATTTGAGGCAGGCCATATCCCTGGAAGTGTTTATTTTGATTTGGAAAAGGATTTGTCAGCATCTGTGAAACAGCATGGCGGAAGACATCCTTTGCCTGATCTTGATGTCTTTAAAGAGAAGCTAGAGAAAGCTGGTATAGGAAATAATACAACTGTCGTTGCATATGACAATGGAGAAGGAGCGTTTGCTGGCAGACTTTGGTGGCTTATTAGCTATATGGGGCATGAAAATGTCTACATCCTAAATGGCGGGATGAAAGCATGGCTCGAGCAAGATTATCCAATAACGACAGAACTACCTGCTTATGAAAAAACATTATTTAATTATAAGGTCAATTCAGCTATTGCAGCTTCCTATGAAGAGGTTAAAGCGATAGTCCAAGCAAATAATAATGGTGTTGTATTAATAGATTCAAGGGAGCATAAAAGGTTCACAGGTGAGGTAGAGCCAATTGATAAAAAAAGCGGTCATATTCCTGGAGCAATAAATAAGGTGTGGGCTAGTGGACTGGTAAATGGAAGATTTAAAGATGCCGAGGAACAAAAGGAGCGCTTTAGCGAGTTGGATCCTAACAAGCAATATATCGTTTATTGCGGCTCTGGTGTGACTGCGACTCCTAATTTTCTAGCATTAAAAGCAGCAGGATTTCAAAACGTTAAGCTTTATCCAGGGTCTTTCAGTGATTGGATTTCATATGACGACAACAAGGTTTGCACGATAAAAGAATGATTGAGCAAACAGGAATGTCAATGGAAAAACGCACTAGCTTCTTAATGGCTGTTTTTCTGTTATAATAGAATAGATTAATGTGAAGGAGCGATTTATTTGAACACAGAAAAACAGCCATCCCTCCTGCTTGTTGATGGAATGGCCCTTTTGTTCAGGGCTTATTTTGCAACAGCTGTTACAGGACAATTTATGATTAATTCGAAGGGTATCCCGACGAATGCGATACATGGATTTGTGAAACATTTTTTTACCGCAATTGACCATTTTAACCCATCACATGTTGCTGTTTGCTGGGATATGGGAAGCAAAACCTTCCGAACTGAAATGTATCCTGACTATAAAGCAAACAGATCAGAGGCGCCGGTAGAATTAATGCCACAGTTTGATATAGTAAAGGAAGTAGTGGAAAGCTTTGATATCCCTAATATAGGTGTAGTCGGTTTTGAAGCAGATGATTGCATCGGCACAATCGCCAAAAAAATGAAGGGTTCAGCACATGTTACAATATTAACAGGTGATCAAGATATTCTTCAGCTCCTTGATGATCATATCAGCGTTGCTCTTGTTAAAAAAGGATACGGCAATTATTTGGTTCACACTCCAAACAGCTTCTTTGAAGAAAAAGGAATAGAACCTAAGCAAATGATTGACTTGAAGGCACTTATGGGTGATACAAGTGATAATTATCCAGGAGTAAAGGGCATTGGCGAAAAAACAGCTTTGAAATTACTTCAGAATCATTTGCATATTGAAGGAATATTAGAAAACCTTGTGTCATTGACAAAAGGTCAGCGTACTAAAATTGAAGCAGATTTGGACATGCTACACCTCAGCAGAAAATTGGCAGAAATAAAATGTGATGTGCCAGTAGACTGTTTATTGGAGGAAAGCATTTACCGAATTGCTCCAGACAAAGCAATTGCTAAATTTAGAGAGCTTGAATTTAAGCATTTCGACACACTTGTTCAACATAAAAACGAGGCACTTGCATAAAAAATGATCCAGGAACGAAAGTTCCTGGATTATTTTTATTTAGTGTTTTTCTTTTTTGCCGCATTTTCAAGCTTGCTTTTCGGTGCTGGAGTCTGATCTCCGCCTCCAAAGCCTTGCGGGTTTACTCCGCTTGCAGCTGTGCCCTTGTTTCGATCCTTGCTCATTATTAACACCTCCTGCTGCAATATTCGACCATTTGGTAATAAATAATCTTTTGTAGTATTTGCATGCTAGAATAATCTAAACATAAAACATGAAAACTAAAGCTTGAGGTGATGAAATGAATAAGGGAGTTTACGTTGCTTTGACTAGCATCGGATTGGCTCAATTTTTGAAAATACCAATCCATTATGTGAAAACAAAAAAATGGGATAACCGTCTTTTTTTTCAAACGGGAGGAATGCCGAGCTCCCATTCTGCAGGGGTCTCTTCTTTAACAACATTCATCGCTTTAAGGCGGGGAGTACCTACGATTGACTTTGCTTTGTCCTTAGTTTACGGCCTGATTGTCATGTATGATGCTCAAGGAATTAGGCGTCAAACTGGTGAATTGACACTGAAGGTAAATGATTTAGGAGACTTAATGGAAAAGCTGAAAACGGATGAAAAGGTACCCTTTGAGGAGAAGCAGCCAAAGCGTTTGAAAGAGATGCTTGGCCATCAGCCTCAAGAAGTAGTTGGAGGCGCTATACTTGGGATAGCTATGGGAACTTTAGGTCATGTACTTCTAAAAAATGATAGAAAAATGTCGAAGAATAAAGTAACATGGAAATAAGAAGATTTTGGGAGGAATGGACGGAAGTTGAAGACATTAGAAGAGTATTTGCTGTTTCTAGAAAGCAAAGGCTTTTCATTCGGGGAAGATGCGGTTGGCTTTATTTACTTCGGAAAAGCTTATACAAATGCAGCAGATGAGTTAATTAATACAGCTATCGAGTGTACGCTAAAGATACAGAAGCATTTCGATGGCAGCTTCTATATGTCCTTGCTTGAGCGTTTTGTTAAGGCTCAGGTGAAAACGAGGAAGGAAGCGTTACGATACTTAAAAGAAGAACAGTTATTCCCCCTTTAATGGGGGATTTTTTTATGTTTTATGTTTTAATAATGGTCTGAACTTTTGCTGCGGTAATTCTGTTACAATCATGCCAAATAAAATTAGTAAACAACCAACAAATGCACTTACTGTTAACCTTTCTCCTGCAAAAAAATAAGCAGTGACGGCCGCAAATACAGGCTCAGTCGAAAAAATCAACGCAACAGTTGCAGCACTTGTATATTTTTGCAGGGATGTCTGAATAACAAAGGCAAGTGCTGTAGCAAAAATAGACGTGACGACCAATGCAAGCAATACATCTGCTTGAACAATGCTATGTCCATTTAATCCGTTCCAATCCTCAAAAAGAAGGCTTCCGGTAAAGGAAAGCACAGCTACTGTGAAAATTTGCATAATTGTCAGCAGAAGGGCAGAATGCTTGCTGCTATATGTGCTTGTTAAAACTATCTGCATCGCAAAGCCTACAGCGCATATAAGGACAAACCCATCTCCGGTATTCAGTGACATGGTTGACCCGATTGTTATGGCATAGAGTCCAGCTGTGGCGAAGGCAATGCCTATCGTACTATTGACAGAGAGCTTTTGTTTAAAAATCAAAAATAAAAACAACGGAACTAACACTACGCTTAGTCCTGTTATAAAGCCAGCCTTGGAAGAAGTAGTATATAGCAGCCCTATTGTTTGAAAGGCGTATCCTATAAATAAACAAAAACCAAGCACAGCTCCCGCGACAACAGTTGATGATTTTAGTTCCTTCAGGAGATGACGATGAAACAAAAGAAGCCAAAGCAACAAAAATAAAAATGCAATCAAAAAACGAATGCCATTAAACTGGAGCGGCTCCAGAAATAAAATAGCATTTTGTACAAGAACAAAGGTGGAGCCCCAAATAAGTGCAACGGCAAGCAATAGTATGTTTGCCTGTTTGTTTTTAGAAATCACGGCTTTTTCCTTCCGGTTTATTTTTGCGAATGGCTATTCTTGCCAGTTCATCAGCCGTTTTATTTTCACCGCTTGGAATCCATTTAATAAAGAACAGGTCGAGTTTATCTGCTAAAAGCAGTGCTTCTTCTAAAAGTGGTGCGAACGTTTTGTTTTTGGCAAATCGCTTATCCATAGCGCTGTCGACTGTTTTAGAGTCTGTCCGAAAACTAACTGATTTGTAGTTTTTTTCTAAACAGATTTTCAAGCCGTGAATTAACGCATAATATTCGGCCTCATGGTTGCTCATGCTGCCAAGTGGGATAGAATATTTTTCGGCACTTCCATGCCCTTTAATGAAAATGCCGGCACCGCTTGGACCGGGATTTCCAGCACTTGCACCATCGATGTAGACTTCTATCATTTTTAAACCTCCAAAATTTCTGGTATGATTATTCAGGTAATGGCAAGCTTTTTAAGCTATAAAAAGGAGCCAAACTACATAACATTATCTTATATGGATTTATATTGGGAAGCCATTTTATTATACCCTTTACTTTACCCTATGGAACAGTATTTAAATGAAGGAAGGATGCTTTCATATGAAATATAAGCTTGAATATAGATACCGCGTAAAAAAGGAAGAAGTGTTTTTTACATCTGATTGGGTTGTTCAATCTACGGCTATTGTAATCGGTGAAGATTTAGAGAAGAGCAAGCAAGGCATTGATTTGACTTTTTATGATGAAAACGGGACAGAATGGAGTTTAAAGGAGCTGATTAAGCTTCATGCAGAAGTGGAAGAGGAGCCGCATGATTTTACGATTTTCTTTGATGGCGGATATCGGAAAGAAACCAATACTGCAGGGCTTGGGGTAATTCTTTATTTTAATCAGGGCAAAAAGAAATACAGGATTCGGGCAAATGAATTGTTTCATGAGATGGAAACAAATAATGAAGCTGAATATGCAGCCCTTTACCATGCATTGAATTTATTAGAGGAATTAGAAGTCAAAGGAGTAACCTGTGAATTTAAGGGTGATTCCCAAGTTGTACTGAATCAATTATCTGGTGAATGGCCATGTTATGAGGAGGCGCTTAATAAATGGCTTGATCGGATTGAAAAAAAGCTTTCTGATTTGAAAATCAATGCTATTTATACACCTATCGGTCGAAACGAAAATAAAGAAGCAGATAAATTGGCAACACAGGCCCTTGCTGAAAAAAGAATATACAGTAAAATGCAAATTATATAAAGATATATTAAGTATTTTGTTTACGATGTAAAAAGAGGAGAGATTGCTTTGTGAGTGATAGAAAAAAATGGCTGCAGCGTGCAGAAAACTTGATGAATGATTATTGTAAAGGCTGTTTTTTGTATGAACATAACAAAACAGACAAAGGAAAAAGGCATGCACATCGGTTTTGTATATCAGAATGCACGGTTGGACTTGAAATAAAAAAATACGGTGATATGCTTGCGGGGAAGGTTAAAGAGGAAGATAAAAAGAGCTGACATAAGCCAGCTCTTGGATATTGTTGCTTTTCGTTTTTTTATTATAGTTTTGTAACGTTAGCAGCTTGAGGTCCGCGATTTCCTTCAACGATTTCGAAAGAAACTTCTTGACCTTCTTCTAGTGATTTGAAACCGTCACCTTGAATAGCTGTGAAGTGAACGAATACATCGTCTCCGCCTTCAACTTCGATGAATCCAAAGCCTTTTTCATTGTTGAACCATTTTACTTTACCGTTTTGCATGTTAAGTTTCCTCCTAAGCCTTTCAAGACACATTAGTGCTGAAAAATAAATATTCTCATAGAACAAAATATTATAGAAAACGATATTTTCAGAATTTTGTTAAATGATGTCTATAATATACATGAATAACCCAATAGAGTCAAGGTTTCATAGAGTTTTTTCATAAAAAGAATTTTAAAAAATGAATTAAAAGTAAACGGATACAAATTTAGTTTAGGAATTAGCAAGTATTATGGTAGAAGAGTGTATGAACCAATTTATCACACATAATTTTATTGTCGTGCACATAACAATTTAATGACAGGTATAACGTTTTTTGTAAGTAGTACAGTTAGTATCACAGATGTGTGCTTTTTGCTAGTTGTTTTTTGATGAAGACAATCAAAGAAGGTGATTAGTATGTATCGGTTTTCAATTGAAAATGCTAACTGGATTTTGCTTTTTTCGCCAAATATTACGTTGGAAGATGAAAGCAAGCAGGCGATAGTTAGGAGCATTCTCCAACTTGGCAAGGAACTCACTACATTTTCCCATGGCGAATCCTTTGTAATTATGAACAAGAATATCGGTTTGATTGTATTTTTGGTTGAGAAAATACCTTCATTAATTTTAACTGTTGCTAATATTGTAGAAAGAGATAAATGGTATCTTCAATCCGAGAAATCTATCAAGAAATATGATGCTTGAAAGTTCGCTTAGTGTGAAGACAATTTTTTGGTACATTTGCAAGGATATTATTTCAACTTTGACAGATGGAGAAAAAAATTTAGAGAAACACTATTATGTCCAGCCATCCTTTTTTTTGTGCCTGAACTGCTCTATAATTTTATAGTATTCTGTTCTTTTTTGTCACTTGTTGAAACTAGCTAAGAGCTAGTTTTTTTTGTTTGTTTGCAATGAAAGGCTTACCATAAAAAAACATGTGGGAATAATGATGGAAACCATTGAAATGTAGATGAAAATGTGTTTTTATTAACATGATAAAAGCTGTTATTTAATCTGGATTAGATGCTCGTCCATCAAACCAAATGGAGCAAAAAATTTAAAAGGGAAGATTTTAAAAAATGATTGAAACGATTGTAAAGAACAGTCAAAGTCCGTATTATGAAATTTCCAAAGAAGACCAAGTGATATTGAGCCCATTTGCTGGAATAGTGAAGGATATTTTCATTAAGGAAAATGCCTATTTTTATGAGTGGGAAACAATCCTGACAATTCAGACAGCTAATGGAGACTTAGAAAAAGTAGAAGTTCCATTCAGCGGTTCTGTCGTATCATTGTTTGTGAATACTGGAGATGAAATTTCAATTAATGCGAAGTTAGTTTCTTTACAGGATGATCTATTAGTTACAGGTTGTGATTAAGCATGATCATAAGCTTATTAAAAAAATATAAGATAGGCTACCGCACCTTCAAGACTGCTGTTGCAGTAAGCTTAGGGATTACTGTTGCCCAGCTGTGCAATTTGGATTTCTTCGTATCCTCTGCCATCATCACGATACTATGTGTGCAAAACTCAAAAAGAAAATCGCTGCACAGCGCATTCGCTAGATTTGTGGCATGTATGCTTGCCATTCCTTTTTCCTATGTATTCTTTGAACTGATCGGCTATAAGCCATATGTGATTGGAATGCTGCTTTTGCTGTTTATTCCGGCGACTGTTCTATTGAAAGTAAATGAAGGTGTTGTGACTAGTACTGTCATCATTCTTCATATTTACTCGGCAGGCCATATTAATATGGCCGTGATAGAAAATGAGTTTGCGCTTATTGTCATTGGAATAGGTGCAGCACTTCTAGTAAACAGCTATATGCCTAGCCTCGATAAGGAAATGAAGACCTATCAGAAGAAAATTGAAAAGGATTTCCAGGAAATGCTGCAAGGGATGGTTGAATTCTTACGCACGAATGAAATAGCATTTGATTATAAACAAAAGCTCACGCAAACAGCGAAGGAAGTACAAATAGCAAAATCGCTTGCATACAGAGACGTAGAAAACCATTTTACAAGAAAAGAAAACTATTATTATAAGTATTTCACAATAAGAGAAAAACAGCTTGAAATAATAGAAGGACTTTTCGCGAAGGTAACGACTGTGAGCAGCCTGTCAGAGCAGCGGCACTCCATCGCTGATTTTCTGGAGGAGCTGAGCCTTTGCGTCCATCCAGGAAACACAGCACAGCTTTTTTTAAGCAAACTGGAAAAGCTGGAGGAAGAAATAAAGACGCAGGATTTGCCGCAGGATTGGGATTTGTTTGCCGAACAAGCACAGCTTTATTACGTGCTTAAGGAGCTTGAACAGTATTTGAAGGTGAAAAAGTCACTGAAGGTAGCGTATAATTGATATAATGGTTAAGGGAAGATTCTATTAAACATACATGAATTGGATGTTTAATAGAATCTTTTGTTTGCTTATCGCAAACGGGAAGGCCCTAATTTTTGGACAAAGCAAATAAAAAAGGTGATAACATGAAATTGATATTGGCTGAAAAACCATCTGTATCAAAAAATATTGCAGATGCATTAAAAATAAAAAACAAGCAAGACGGCTATTTTGAAGGAAATGGCTATATCATAACATGGGCATTCGGCCATTTGCTGCAGTTAAACGATGCGAAAGATTACGACGAAAAAATGGCGACATGGAAAATGGATAACTTTCCATTTATACCGGAAAGCTTTAAATATAAGGTGAAAAGTGATCCGCGCAATCGGGAAAAGCCTGATAAGGGAGCACAAAAACAGCTGCGGACAATTCAACAGCTCATGAGAAGACAGGACGTTACTGCGATTATATCTGCCTGTGACTATGATCGAGAAGGACAAATCATTGGTGACAGTATTATTTATAATCTGCGGACAGATAAGGACGTATATCGTTTGCTCTTGAATGAGTGGACACCAGATGAAGTATTAAACGGTCTTGAGCAAATTCGGGCAAACAGTGAAATGCGTCCACTTCAGGATGCTGGTGTCAGCAGACAGTGGGCAGATTGGCTAATAGGGATTAACCTTACATCTGTTACAACATTAAAATACCAGAAGGGCAAAGGTAAAGCACTTAATATCGGTCGTGTATTGCTTCCGACCTTAAAGATAATTTATGATCGGGATAAGGAGATACGAGACTTTATACCAGAGGATTATTTTAAGCTTCAAGGGACCTTTTCAAGCACAGAAGGCAAATATACGGGGATTTATACAGTCGGTAAAGAAGACAAGTTTAAAACGAAGGAAGAGCTTGACCAGCTGCAAAAACAAATTGCCGGCAAAAAAGGACTTGTAGCAGACAAAACAGTCCAGAAAAAGAAAGAGTATCCGCCGTTACTGTTCAATTTATCGAATCTTCAAGGCTATATTACGAGCAAATATAAAGGCTGGACGGCTGATAAGGTTTTAAAGGTTGCACAAGGTCTGTATGAAAAAAAATATATTACGTATCCAAGAACGGCAAGCATGGCGCTTGAGGAAAGCTTAATAGGTAAAACTGCTAAGGTCGTTAGTGCCATATCTGCAAACTTACCTTATAAAGATGACATAAAATTTTATGCATCCAAAAGAGTTTTTGATAATAAAAAAGTAGAAAGCCATAGTGCCATTATTCCGACCTATCTTATTCCGAAAAGGCTGACGAACGATGAGGAACAAGTCTATGAGGCAATTAAAACTAGACTGCTGATGCAGTTTATGCCTGTAGCTGAATATGAGGAAACAAGAATTGTTACAAAAATTAAAGATACGAGTCTGCCTGGTGCGTTTCATACTAAAGGAAAAGTGCAGCTTGTCGAAGGCTGGAAGAAAGCAGAAAACATTAAGACAAAGGATGTGCTTCTGCCGTTTGTTGGCATTGGGGAGGAAGTGGATGTCAAAAAAATCGAAACAACCACCCATACGACACAGGCCCCAAAGGAGCATACAGAAAAAACACTATTACGTCTCATGGAAACTTGCGGCAAAAACATCGATGCACTTAGTGATACGGAAGAGGACGTTATGTCCATATTAAGCGGCTTTAGCATCGGCACACCTGCTACCCGTGCAGAAACAATTAAGAAGCTAAAGGATATCGGCTATATTGAAGCAAAAGGCAAAAGTTTGATTTGCACGGATTTAGGAAAAACACTCGTTGAAACATTTCCAATTAAGGAATTGTTTAACTTGGATTTCACGGGCAGGTTAGAAAAATCTCTTTATGATATAGAGAAAGGTAAATACTCTAAACAAGCCTTTTTGCAGCTTATTAGCGAATTTACAAAGAACTCTGTTGAAAAAATCAAGCATGAGCAAGATGTGACCATACAAGAGGTATCCTATACAAAAAGGAAAATAGAGAATTTAGGTAAATGCCCAGTCTGCGGTCATCAAGTGATAGAGGGGCAAAAGGGATTTGGCTGCAGTAACTGGAAACAGGGCTGTAAATTTGTAATTTGGAAAAATGATAAGTTTTTAGCAGCACTTAAGAAAAAACCAACCAAAACGATGGTAAAGGCAATTCTAAAGAACGGGTCTGCCGAGGTTAAGGGACTAACAAGCAAAAAAGGAAATAAATTTGATGCTATTTTAAAATATGTAAAAAATACAGACAATGATTATTTTAGCTGGCAAATGGATTTCGCAAGCAAAAAGTAGCATATGTCTGTTCAAAAAACAGTGGCATCACTAACAATGCTTGTTTCAACAATTTTTATATAGTAAAATGCTTAAAGGATATGCCGCTGCTCCGCCTACCTGCGTTTCGCGAAAAAGCTTTAACGTAAAGGGGGGCAACGGTTAAATCGAACGAATACAGCTCTGTTTAGCTAAACATGGCAAGTGTTTGAGAGTATATGCAAAATTAGGAGGGTCATATATGCCAACACCCAGCATGGAAGACTATATTGAACAAATTTACAAACTGATAGAAGATAAAGGATATGCAAGAGTATCAGATATTGCAGAAGCCTTGTCTGTACACCCCTCCTCTGTTACAAAGATGGTTCAAAAGCTGGATAAGGACGAATATCTTGTATATGAAAAATATAGAGGGCTGATTTTGACCCCAAAAGGTAAAAAAATTGGACAAAGATTAGTTTTCCGTCATGAGTTACTTGAAGACCTTCTGCGTATAATCGGCGTGAAAGAGGAAAATATTTACGAAGATGTAGAAGGAATTGAACATCATTTAAGCTGGGATGCAATCGATCGTGTTGGAGATTTAGTCCAATATTTTCAGGAAGATTCAAAAAGAATCGAGGAGCTAAAAGTTATCCAGCAAAAAAACGAGAACCTGGATTAAAATGGCGAGAGACATATTTTATTGCTCCATGGCAAAAAAGCGTGTCTCTATGTCTAGCCCCTCTTTTCCTATGTATGTTTGTTTAAATCATTGGAAATTCCTCAAACGTATCCTCTATTGTGATAGAAGAGCCTTCTTCTAAGCCTGTCTCTGACAGCTTAACCCCGCTGATTGAGCCTTCTGCTGCTTCCATCACCGCTTTACGGTAAGAGATAATTCTATCATCAGATGTTTTGAAGCTTATTATTTCCCCTGCATGATTTCTTTCCACAGCAACGATTGTTTCCATATTATCTATCCTTTCTTTAAAAAATTAAAAATCATCGCTTAGTATGCTCGAAAAGAAACAAATTAATCATGAAACTTTTTTACCTACCATACGTATTTATAGGAAGGAAGCTTAAAAAAGAGAGGGATCATACATATGAACAGATATACCTTGCAGGATTTTGTAAACCAAACTGAACAGCAGGATAAAGGCGAAGGCCTGTTTGAATTGGAAACACAGCGCATGCTTGAAGTGAATTTAGAGAGCAAAATTTGGGCGAAATCTGGAAGTATGGTTTCGTATATGGGAAACATTAAGTTTACAAGAGAAGGAATTTTGGAGCATGGAATAGGGAAGATGTTCAAAAAAGCATTGACAGGTGAAGGTGCCTCCCTTATGAAGGCAGAGGGTGAGGGCAAGCTGTATCTTGCAGATCAAGGGAAAAAAATCTCCATTTTAAATTTGTATGATGATTCCATTTTTGTGAATGGCAATGATCTGCTAGCATTTGAGCCTTCTGTTTCTTGGGATATTAAGCTGATGAGGAAGGTTGCTGGCATGCTCTCAGGGGGGCTTTTCAACATTCATTTGTCAGGCAGAGGCATGATTGCCATTACCTCTCATTATGAGCCGCTTACTTTGAGAGTGACGCCATCAAAGCCAGTTTTCACTGATCCGAATGCAACAGTGGCATGGTCAGGAAGCCTGCAGCCAGAATTTGTAACAGATGTATCCTTGAAAACATTCTTCGGAAGAGGCAGCGGTGAATCGATTCAAATGAAATTCAGCGGCGAAGGCTTTGTTGTTATTCAGCCATTTGAAGAGGTTTATTTTAGCGGGGATAACAATGGATAATGATTGTTCTTAAAAAAGGGATATTCTTTCAAACTGTGTACGGAATGTATACAGATTGAAAGAAATATCCCTTTTTTATACTTTACTTGCCTTTCATTTCCATTCGTATGGAGTTTCTTGATATACATAATAGTTCAGCCAGTTTGAAAACAGCAGATGTGCATGAGAACGCCACATATTGAGTGGTTTCCTGCTTGGATCATTATTCGGAAAATAATGAAGAGGAAGATGAATATCTAGTCCCTTTTCTTTATCGCGTTTAAATTCCTCTGCAAGTGTGGAAGAATCATATTCCAAATGGCCAGTGATCATTATTTGTTTTCCGTTGTTTCCACTAATAATAAGTGCACCAGCTTCATCTGATGCTGCTAAAAGCTGCAGCTCTGGATGATCATTAATTTCTCGTGTTGTGACATTCGTATGCCTAGAATGAGGTGCCACAAAGCTGTCATCAAAGCCGCGCAATAATTTTTCAGATGGCTTAAGAACCTCATGAGAATAAATTCCATAGCATTTTTGGTCAAGCTCGTATTTTTTTATACCAAAGTGATGATACAAGGCGGCCTGTGCGCCCCAACAAATATGCAGGGTGGAGGTTACATTTGTTTTAGTCCACTCCATAATTTCAGTAAGCTCTTGCCAATATTGGACTTCCTCGAAGCTCATTAATTCAACAGGAGCTCCTGTAATAATCATGCCATCATACTTATTTCCTTTAATAGCTTGGAAATCTGTGTAGAATTGCTCTAAGTGATACGGACTTGTGTTTTTGGAGTGATAGGATGCAGTCCGAACGAGTGAGATGTTTACTTGAAGTGACGTGTTCCCAAGAAGTCTTAGCACTTGGACTTCCGTTTTCTCTTTTTCTGGCATTAAATTAAGAATTAATATATTTAATGGCCTGATATCTTGAGCCTTTGCTCGTGTTTCGTCCATTATAAAAATATTTTCTTCTTCGAGAATTTCCCTTGCTGGCAGCAGCTGTGGAATTTTAATAGGCATAATGGTTCGCCTCCTGTTTTTTCCTTATTTCTGCATGTTGTGAGTTAGTATGGCTTTTACTTGCACTGGAATATTTAATAGGACAACAAGCAAAGCTATTGTAGTATTCCAGTAATTTAATTGTTGGTTGTTTTAAACATATAGCCTATTATAAGTTTCCTTTCGGTTTGCCGCAATACAATTGCAGGAAATGTGTGAAAATAGTTTTTTTTCAGCATTTTTAAGCACATCTATTTTTTATTTGACGTTCCTTTTCAAGAGAAAGGCGAACATTTTATTAATTTTCTTTTATTTTTATTCGTTAATCTGTAAAATAGTTAAGGAAAGTATACATAAAAATAGATAAAAAGCTCTCTATTAGTTTGCCATGAATTTGATAAGAACAATTTATTTGAAAGGGTGCTTACATGATGAAAACGGATATTGAAATTGCACAACAGGCAAGTATGGAACCTGTATTGGACATAGCAAAAAAACTTGGATTAACAATCGATGATCTTGAGTTATACGGAAAATATAAAGCGAAAATTTCATCTGAAAAGCTGGAGCAAATAAGCGCAAATAAATCAGGGAAAATTATCCTTGTGACAGCAATCAATCCGACACCAGCAGGAGAAGGAAAATCAACTGTTACAGTTGGCCTTGGCGATGCTTTGCAAAAGCTGGATAAAAAAACAGCCATTGCGATGAGAGAGCCCTCACTTGGACCGACAATGGGCATTAAAGGTGGTGCAGCTGGCGGTGGCTATGCACAGGTTATGCCGATGGAAGATATTAATCTTCATTTCACAGGTGACCTTCACGCTATCACAACTGCCAACAATGCATTAGCAGCACTTATGGACAACCATATCCACCAAGGAAATGAACTGAAAATTGATCAAAGGCGCATTGTTTGGAAAAGGGCCCTTGATTTGAATGATCGTGCTTTAAGAAAAGTAGTAATCGGACTTGGTGGGCCATTACAAGGTGTTCCGCGCGAAGATGGTTTTGATATTACGGTTGCCTCAGAAATTATGGCTGTATTGTGCCTGGCACATGACTTAAATGATTTAAAGGTAAGGCTGTCTAAGATGGTTATCGCTTATAACATAGATAAGCAGCCTGTAACAGTTGGAGAGCTTGGTGTTGAAGGTGCATTGACACTTCTGTTGAAAGATGCTGTGAAGCCGAATCTTGTGCAGACGCTTGAGCATACACCAGCAATCATTCACGGCGGACCTTTTGCAAATATTGCGCATGGGTGCAATAGTGTTATTGCAACTGCAGCTGCAAGCAAGCTAGCTGATTATGTTGTAACAGAAGCAGGCTTCGGAGCAGATCTTGGTGCTGAGAAATTCTTAAATATCAAAGCTAGAAATGAACAAATCAATCCAGAAATTGTCGTTATCGTTGCTACAATAAGAGCATTGAAAATGCATGGCGGCGTAGCAAAGTCTGAATTGGCAGAAGAAAATATTGACGCGCTGAAAAAAGGATTTGCGAATTTGCAAAAGCATGTTGACAGTATTAAAAGCTTTGGTCTGCCATTTGTAGTTGCCATCAACCGGTTTTATACAGACAGTGTAAAGGAAATCGAAGTGCTTGAGGAGCTTTGCAATGCGGAAGGTATTCCAGTGGCACTGACAGAGGTTTGGGAAAAGGGCTCAACTGGTGGACTCGAGCTTGCTAGGAAGGTATTGGAAATCATCGAGCAAGACAAAAATGAGTTTCAGCATATTTATAGCCTTGATGCATCCATTGAGGAAAAGATTCGAACAATTGCTACAACGATTTATGGCGCAAGCAATGTAGAGTTCAGCACAAAGGCGAAAAAGCAGATGAAGGATTTTCAAGGCTTTGGCTGGGGCAACCTCCCTATCTGTATGGCCAAAACCCAATACTCCCTTTCAGATGATCCATCACTACTTGGACGTCCACAGGAGTTCTCTATTACAGTAAGAGAGCTGAAGCCAAGCATTGGTGCAGGCTTCCTTGTTGCCTTGACAGGAGATGTAATGACAATGCCAGGACTGCCAAAGCAGCCTGCCGCACTGAAAATGGACGTAAATGAACATGGAAAAGCAATCGGCCTGTTTTAAGGTAGTGAACAAAGTAGCGCAAATATAACTATTTGCGCTTTTTTAAAAGGAGAATTTATATGTTTGATCCAACGGCATACGATAATTTAAAAACAGTGATCGAAGGCCTCCTCTATGATAAAGACCTAGAAGGAGTTATTAATATTTTAGATAGAAAAGATATGCTTAACATGAGCACAATGTCTCGTGAATTCCATCTAGCCTTCGCTTTAAGCGACCAAAAAAATGCCCAAATGATATTTTCACTGTACGCCTCTTTAGAAAACTTAGCATCTGAGCTTCTAGAACTGGAAGACAAGCTCGCTTTAGTTGGTGCTAATGTAAAGTTAACAATTGTAGTAAGACACGAAAACAAACAAGAGATTCTAGAATTGCTGCAGGACTTGCTTCAAAAAATTTGGGGAACAGAGCAAATCATCAAGCAGGAAATTCGTTATCAGCCCTTCGCTTCTGATAATATAGTAACTAATCATATTACAATCGTTTTCAGCAGATTGGTTACAGAAGGCCACATAGACGATTTAGCCGAAATGACAGATTATATGCTGGCTACTTTGGCAGGCTTAAAGAGACAGATGCTGCTGGTCGATTTAGGAAGAGGGGAATGATAAGGATGACTGTTTATGATTTTGAAGTAAAGAAAATCACTGGCGAAGAAGTGTCACTGGATCAATACGAAGGTAAGGTTCTAGTTATCGTTAATACTGCGAGCAAGTGCGGATTTACTCCTCAATTTAAGGAGCTTCAATCCGTTTTTGAAGAATATAAGGAATTGGGACTTGAAGTGCTTGGTTTTCCTTGCAATCAGTTTATGAATCAAGAGCCAGGCAGCGAGGACGAGATTCTGTCATTTTGTGAAATGAACTACGGAGTATCCTTTCCGATGTTCGCTAAAATTGATGTGAATGGAAAAAACGCCGCACCTTTATATAAGCATTTAAGCGAAGAAGCACCTGGCGCAATGGGTCTTAAGGCGATTAAATGGAATTTCACAAAGTTTTTAGTAGACCGTTCAGGCAAGGTTGTGAAGCGTTATTCTCCAAATGCATCTCCTTTAGAGATGAAAGAGGATATTGAAAAATTATTATAATAATTCAAAAGGAGGAATAGAGCAATCTGTTCTTCCTTTTTTTTCAATGGAGGTGAGGATTTTGGCTGTAATTGGGATTGATGCAGGTGGAACGATGATAAAGTTGGCTTATAAAGATAAGGGCAGAATTCATTTTAAAAAGTATGCAAACACAGAAATGGATGCAGCGATGGGCTGGCTTAAGCTGTTTAAGTGGGAGCGGATAGCTTTAACAGGTAGTAAAGCCGCCTATTTGCAATCCATGCATTTTCCTGACGCACTAATTGTTTCTGAGTTTGATGCAGTGTGTAATGGCGCTAAATGGCTTCAGGAAAAGGAGAACCCAAACAGTGAAGAGGAATTTATCCTTGTCAATATGGGAACAGGCACTTCCTGGTTTCACGTAAATAAAACTAGCTATAAACGGATTTTAGGCAGTGGTATCGGTGGTGGAACGATTATAGGCTTGTCTTCCATGCTGGCAAACGAACAGAATTTTTCCGCGATCACAGACCTTGCAGCAAAAGGCAGGCATAACAAGCTTGATTTGCTTGTTAAAGACTTATATGACAAAGAAGATATTGGAGTTAATGGCAACCTTACTGCCAGTAATTTCGGCAAAGGACAAGAGGCTGATGGAAGTCAAGAGGATGGGATTTCGGCTTTATTTCAAATGGTAGCTGAAACGATTGTTCTGTTAACACAACAAGCAAATACCATTCATCAAGTGGATAAGATTGTCTATGCAGGAGGTGCTGTTTATGGTAATAAACCATTGCAAAAGATAATTACTTCATTTGATTATCTGTTTCCTACAAAACAGGTTTTTCTGCAGGATGGACAGTTTTGCGGTGCGATTGGAGCGTTTTTAGCAATAGAGTAAAAAAAGAAGGGATGATGGAATTTATATAGAGGTGATAAGCGTCTATACAAATTCCATCATCCTATTTTGGTGTTAACGGAAAGAAAATAAGCGGAAAAACGATCCTCTTCTTACTGGCACTTCCTTTTCCTTTTGTTCCTCTTTCGTTTTTCTTGCACCATAAGTATGCTCAAACGGTCTATCTGCAGCAAGAGCTAAGGCGGAAATTTGCTCTTTTTGTGTTTCAATGAATTCTTGTTGGCGGTCCATTTCCTCTTGCTGCTTCTTCAATTGCTCAACTAGAACAGAATTAAAGTTAATTTGCAGTTGAAGCTGTTCTTTTGTTGCTGTTAATTCTTCTAAAATCTTTTCTGTTGTTTCATCTGTTTGCAGCAGAATCGGAGCTTGTGGAGAATCGTTTAGTGTTTCTTCAATTTCTCTTAGTGATAATTTATCGTCATTACGCATTCTTTTTACCTTTTCCAATACTTCCATTGCATTGCTGTCAAAATAGCGATAGCCATGCTCTCCAACGATAGTTGGAATAACACCTTTCAATTCCCTGAGCCAGTTGCGCACAACTCCAGGTGTTTCTTCAATTTGTACAGCTGCTTCCTTTACACTTAATAAAAGTTCCTCTTTGGCAGCGATTATTTCCTTTTCTTGTTCCAACATCATGCTTCATCACCCTTCTGTTTTGATAGATTAATAAGACCAAAAACAAAAACGAATCGACTTTAATACTAGTTCGATATAGAAAAATTTTCTCCTTTAGCGAGGTTTGTCTAGTTTTGTTGATTATTAGTTTCTGAAAATTTAAATATAAACTTTACAATAATTTCCATGCATATTAGGATAGATTATAGGTTTAAAAAGCGATTTGTGAAAGTAGGATAGAAGGGATATCGTGTAAGAACAATATTGCAAGAAAAGGATGCTGATTCGTTGTGATGATGGAAAATACTATTTCGAGCATACAGATTGTAGAGTATGAGGATAAGTTTGCAAGCAGTATTGCGAAGATGTGGAATGACAGCAAGGATGCATGGGGAGGCGGTGTCAAAACAGAAGAGCAAATCATTGAAAAGCATCGAAGCTCTGATAATCTTCACACATTTTTAGCAATGGACAATAATCAAGTTGTCGGCTATTGCGGATTATCTGTGTATAAGGAAGATATCGATTCACTGTATATTCCATTGTTAAATGTTCGTCCGGATTATTATGGTAAAAAGGTTGGGAAATTGCTGCTGCTCCATGCCTTAAAAGCTGTTGTTGCAAAAAAATGGCCTCGGCTTGATTTATACACATGGGCAGGGAATACAAAGGCTGTCCCACTTTATAAACGATGCGGATTTTTTTGGGAGGAGGAGGACAGCTACACACATTTGATGAATTTCATCCCTACTGTATTAAATGACAGCCTGCTTGCTCCATACATAGGCAAAGTAGATTGGTATAAGGATATGCTGCGCACTTTGGAATTAAAGCCAGATGGCAGGCAAGAGAATGGCTTTACTTATTATGATTATGAATGGGCAAATTCAGAGACGAATTTATCAGCAAGCTTTGAACGAACAGGCAGAGGGTTAAGCGGAATAGAAACAGATGACTTTATAATTAAGCTGTCATTAAAGGACCATGAATTATTAGAAGACGAGGACCATGAAGTAAAATGCTATGTTAAAAATAAATCTGGCAAGCCACTCTCTGTTGAGGTTTCTTCTTGCTCGAATGAAAGAGTAGTGTGTGATTTTAACCATATATATTCTGTTGAAAAGGAAGTAACAGCAACAAATGCCTTTTATTTACAAGCAGGGCCTGAGCCTGAACAAGGAAAAACATTTCCAACTATTTCAGTTAATGTGAGTGTCAATGGCTTGATGACAACGTTCAAATTAGGGATTAATCCAAAAACACCAATCACCATTGACACAAAGACAATTCCCTATGTGCTTCAAGAAGGTTTTGAGACAACTGTTGATCTAGAGCTAGAAAACAATCTATTTGTGCCTGCATTGATAGATTTAGAGCTTCCTAACAATAAGTACTTATCCTTCCGGAACCCTTCCTGCCGCATATTGTTAGAGGGGAAAGGAAAAGGATATGTATCTATACCTGCGACAGTTTTGTCATTAGGTTTTTTTCAGGAAGACATTATTTGTCGTGTAAAGCTGGAGAATGACGAGGAGAAGATTGTCACGAAAACAATTTCTGTTGGATTGAAAGGAGCGGGAGAGAGATTTTTCGGTGAAAACAAAAACTCCTATTATATTTATAATGGAACATACCACATAAGGATGTATAAAGCAGATAATGTCATGAAATTTGGCACCAATCATATAGGAGAATTACCTTTTGCCATGTTTGCACCAATGCTGGGCAAACCATTCTCTAATGAATTATCAAAAAATAAACCGGTTAAAACGGAAACAACACTTGAAAAGACATCTATCATTCTAGCTCTTTATTTCCAATCCACTGCTCATCCGCACATTCAGATAGCACTCCGTATACAGCTTTATGCTGAAGGGGTTGTCAAAAGATGGGTAACGCTGGAAAATAGGCAATCATCTCCTGCAAGTGTTCATTTACAGGAAACATTTTATCATGATTGGTCAGAGCTGTACTTTCCGCTAAGAGATGATATTGTTGTGTTTAATGAGGCAGATGCAGTGGAGCCAGGAGATATTGCATCAAAGGATATTAGCGGAAACTGGTATTTCTCTAATGATGAGGTAACTCCAATTGGCGTGTATTGGACAGAAGGGAATAAAATGACAATGGAAGGCTGGAAAATGCATCTTGAGTCAATGAAAGGCTTGAAGGGATATAATAGCTGCAGTTTTCCACCAATTTATATGTCTATTGGTGCATTTACAAGCTGGAGAGACTTAGAACAAGCTGCTACAGGAACTCAGTCTTCTCATAAAGCACTTAAAGGGGAAATAAATCTGGCTGTAAATGAGAACAATCCTGTTATCGATGAAAGCAAGTCTTTATCTGTATTGTTTTCAAGCTATCGAAACAATCAAGCTGATGGTGAAGGGGAACTATTTGTAAATGGTACATCAACATTTAAACAGACTTTGCCTGTTAACAAAGAGATAGCACTACCTGTTGAAGTAACTGAATGGAAGACTGTTAATAAAGTGCAGGCAAAAATTACGACAGACAAAAGGCAGTCTTACTTTGATACCGTCATTTTTCGACCATATGGAGAGATTTTACAGAACAGAATAACAGAAGAAGGATACGAAATATATAGTATTGATAACGGTATTATTAATTTCCGAGCAGCTCCGCATTATTATCCAGGGCTATTTTCGTTAAAAGCTCAGCAGACAGAATGGCTTGACCAAGCATTCCCGAATCTGATACCGAAAAGCTGGTGGAACCCTTGGGCTGGCGGGATAAAAGCAGGTCCACCTGATTTGAGTGTTCATTCGTTGTTAAAGGAAAAAACAGAAGCGGAGTTTGTACAAATGAAAGACAACTTTGATAATGTATGGTCTGGCATTAGGCTTGATACGGATATTATCCACCATTCAAAGTGGAAAGGACTGTCATACTCTCAATTTTATGTCACATTGCCCAATATCCCAATCCTCGCTATTTTTGTCCAAATACGAAATACGGCAGGTAAACTGATGACAGAAGAGGAATGGCATCAGAATCTTTTTTTAAAGACAGGGAAAGAGAGCTGTGTACTGCATTTGAATCAGAAAAAAAATCATAATCTTATTTATACTGTTGGCAGGGAGGAGCAGGAAATAATCCTTAAAGATGATTTTTATATTACACAGGCAGCATCTAATGATAAGCTGCACCTGCTTACAGATGTAAATAGTAAAGTCCAATATTATACGAACAAAGAAGTCATTCAGCTTGTTTCGACGAATACATGTGAAAGAGAAAAGAATGGATATGTCCATATTCAGCCAAGCTTTCTTTATTTTGATGAAGATAGTGTCCCTTTTCACCAGCTAGAAACAGTTCGAAAGCTTCAATTTAAGCTGACAGAGGATTGATTGAAAAAAATAAATTATAAAGGAGACCGAATGAAAAAAATTATTGACGCACACATTCATCTTTCTAACATTCAATCATTTAAGGAAACAGCGCAATTGCTCTCTAAAGTAGATTATAGCCTAGATGGGGTCCAAGCTGAGATGGAGGCTGCCAATATTGTACTGGCAATTGGAATGGGAGTGACAGAAACCCCAAAAATGGGGTTTCCAGATTATGAAGCGAATACACCGATGGGTCTTGATCTTGGAGAATCACTGCCGAAAACAATTGTTTATTGTGCAGGCATCAATCCATACAAGCTAGAAACAGCTGCAATTGCCGAACTTGAACGGGAAATACAAAAGGACAATGTTGTTGGTATAAAGATATACTTAGGGTATTATCCGTTCTTTGCCTATGATCAAGTTTATGACCCAGTATATGAGCTTGCCGAAAAATACGACCTGCCCGTCGTGTTTCATACTGGGGACACATACTCAGAAAGGGGATTATTAAAATATTCCCATCCTCTTGCAATCGATGAAGTTGCAGTTAAATATCGCAATATTCGTTTTATGATGGCTCATTTTGGGGATCCATGGACATTGACAGGTGCGGAAATATTGTATAAGAACCGCAATGTATATGCCGATTTATCTGGATTGGTGGTTGGTGCTAGAAAGGAGCTAGAACAGGCGCAGGAAGGGATATTTCTTCAGCATTTAAGACATGCACTTGTGTATTCTAACTCCTATGACAAGCTTTTATTTGGTACAGACTGGCCACTAGCACCATTCGGCCCATATATCGAATTCATTCAAAGCCTGATTCC
>Ga0268252_1000058_pt1 | contig 66969 bp, 83 predicted proteins | sample AgamicMgSfrz_FD_200244 | JGI IMG/M metagenome (GOLD analysis project Ga0268252, IMG submission 200244) | Agave microbial communities from Guanajuato, Mexico - Mg.Sf.rz (v2) (version 3) | ecosystem: Host-associated > Plants > Phyllosphere > Phylloplane/Leaf | place: Guanajuato, Mexico | collected... | reverse complement strand
TCCTTTATTCTAGGGCTTATCAACCCTGATAATTCTATTATCGGATGTGTTTATAGGATGTTTAGCAGATTTTATAAAAAATATCGTATTTTTTTATGACGTTAATCCTAATTTTAACAATTTTATCAAAATAAAAGCTGCTGATCTCTTTTCAGCAGCTTTACAATTTATGAAAATCAGTATTGCTTGATATCAAACATTAAGATATTTTGGTACACGACATAGTCCTTCTTACTTGTGAAAGGACCTTTATTATGTTCATCATTGATTTCATAGAAGTTCATACCAATTCCAAAGCTTCTTTCTTTATACCAGTTAAGAAAATCGTTGATTTCTTTCATTGAAAGCAAATAATCCTTTTGCAGCCCGTTTATCATCGTAATTGAAAGTATACCTTTTGTTGCTTCTTCACCAGGTTTTGTCCCGTCCTGATCTTTTGGTTCTTCAGTTGAACCATCACCAGGCTTTGTCCCGTCCTGATCTTTTGGTTCTTCGGTTGTACCGTCACCTGGCTTTGTCCCGTCCTGATCTTTTGGTTCTTCGGTTGTACCGTCACCTGGCTTTGTCCCGTCCTGATCTTTTGGTTCTTCCGTTGTGCCATCACCTGGCTTTGTTTCACCTTCAGCAATTTGCAAATCTTTTAATGAAATAGATATCACTGATTTGTAATCACTTTTAATCGATTTTGAATGAAAATATTCCTGAAAATTTCTTCCACCTATGATATATATCGTATCATCAAGTGTTACAGCACTTGACCCCACTCTAGCTTCAGGCAATTTGCTTATACTTTTTTTCACAGAATTAGACTTAACATCATAATATTGTGTATAAGGTGAGATTACGCTAGACCTGTCATCGTCATACTGACCGCCAGCCATAAACAATTTCCCCTCATATGTTGTAAATGCAGCCCCTAATTGATAAAACTTTAACTGTGATTTTGTTTGTACCCATTGATTTGTTTCAATGCTATATTCATATACTTGGGCATTTTTGTGATTACTAACTGTTCTTTCCCCGCCTGTGACATAAATTTTATTATTAATAACTTCTGACATAGACATTCCCGTAAATTGCTGAGGAAACATTTTTAATTGTTGCCATTTATCCGTTTTTGTATCATAACTATAAAAATTATGTTCTTGATAAGGACTTTTATTCGTTGCAAGAATATAAATTTTATCGTTTTCTTCAGTCGCAATAATATCTCCATTTGTCACAGCAGAACTTGGTATTAAGATTGGTTTTTCCGACCATTTATCGGATTCTGTATCATAAATATCAATCGTATTTTCGCTCTCTCGGTATGCACCTCCAATGACGTATATTTTCTTACCTATAGCCACTGCCGTACTATCTGTTCTTTTTCTAGGCATATCTGCTTTTGAGCTCCACTCATTTTTATGAGGATCATACATGTAAGTATTTTTATTACTAGATGATTTTTCACTACTTCCCCCAAAAACAAAAATCTTCCCATCTACTACTGCGGAACTAGAATGAAGTCTCTCTTCCGGTAGCTTCGTCCACCCATTTGTTTCATCAGCATGAGCTTTTAACGGATGAATTGTGACCATCATAAAAATGGTCAAAAGCACTAAGAATAAACCTTTTTTCATTATTTCATTCCTCCAAATCTTAAATATCCTCCTTTTATCGACATACTTGTAATAAAATTTAATTTTTATCATTGTATACCAGAAAAAATCCTCAAATTGCACCTGTTATTTACCCTCACACATACATCACCGGCGTCGATATTTTAATAATCTTTCCGCCTCGACGATAAAATCTTGGGACGCGGCGGCTTAAGGTGGCAATGACTTCGTAGTTGATCGTATTGAGCATTTCGGCGATTTCATCAACAGAAATTTCTCCGCCCTTTTGACGGCCGTAAATAACAACTTCCTCGCCTTGCTTTGCTTTCATTTCTCCTAAACTGATCATGGTCATATCCATTGTGACTCGGCCCGCAATCGGGACTCGTTTTCCTCGGAAAAGCATAAATCCTCGATTGGATAAAGCACGTGAGTACCCATCTGCGTAGCCAATTGGTATTGTCGCGATGACTTCGTCAGGTTTTGCCACATAGGTTGCCCCATAGCTGACAGTCCTTGGCTTTGTCACCATTTCCTTCACGAACGCAATCCTTGCTTTTAAACTGAGAGCGGGCTCTAGCTTAACAGCGTCTAAACTCTTAATGTATTGCGAGGGGTACAGTCCATATAACCCGATGCCGAGCCGAATCATATCTGCGCTAAATTCAGGAAACGCGATAGTAGCCGCTGTATTGTTCATATGTACTGTGGGCAGTGTAATGCCTTGTTTTTTTAAGAAACGAAGAAAATCAATAAAAATGCTGTGCTGCAGCAGTGTGAAATCAGGGTCAGGCTCATCCGCAGTGGAGAAATGTGTAAATATTCCATCCCATCTCAGGTTTTCACTCTTTTCAAGCGCCTCCACCACCGCTAACAGCTCTTCCTTTGTCCGTACACCTAATCGTCCCATCCCTGTGTCAACATTGACATGAATCCCAAGGCGATGCTGACTTTCTTCTTCCGCTAAGATCTCATTTGCTTGAACAATCCAGTCTTCTCGAAGACCGGAGAGGTCAATTCTCCAGGCTGCCGCTTTTTTCACACAGTCGAGCGGAGTAAATCCAAGGACCAGAATCGGTGCTTCAATTTTCGCTCTTCGCAATACAATCCCTTCTTCCAAACTAGCCACAGCCAGCTCTGTCGCACCACTTTCCAATGCCTGGCGAGCCACCTCCACTGAGCCAAGTCCGTAAGCGTTCGCCTTCACTACAGCCATGATCTTACTTTTCCTTGGAATATGCGCTTGGATTGCTTCAATATTTCTTTTTATTGCGTCAAGATCCACTTCAATCCAGACTTCCCGGCAGAGTTTTTTCATTTATCGTTCCTCCTGATCAATCGAATGTTTCTTATAACAATATTCACTTTAGCGTCTAGTCTATCTTTATTCATTTTTGAGTAAAACATTCAACCACAATGACTGGACCAGCTTGGCAATAGTTTATTTAAATAAAAAATGCAAAGAGAATGTTTCTTTTCCGTTTTGCTTTCATTTTTATATTCAATCTGATTATCATAAAAAAAATCACATTAAACCATGATTTTAGATTGTTATATTTCGAATCGACTTTGTTTTAAGCCCTATTTATTCAAAGAAGAAAAAGCATCACCAGCAAAAGACTGAATGATGCTTTTTCTTCTTTGATGATAACATTTTCTGTACATCTTCAAATAGTATGGCGTTAACAACTTCATTGCATAAATTGATGCTTTCCCTGGAATCCCCCCTTGATTTAATACCAATGCATTTCAGCTAAAGGTTTATTAACACATTACTGAATATCTTTTATATTTAACCAGTGAACGTTACACTTTCAATTTTGTTCACATCTATTAAACTAGTTGCCGTACCTCCAACCGAAGTTGGGTCATTAAAAAATACAATGCCCTCCATTTGATCATAAGTGACAAAACTACCCGGTCCATACAAATAACCTGAATCACCGACGATATCGAGAGCAGTACCTGGTGTAAGTCCAGCAAAAAGTCCATTAAATTTAGATGAACTTGTGGTAGGTTTTGTCGATTGGTTATGACCAAAACCTACACTCTGCGAGATGCTTATACCAAGAGCTGATAAATCCTGTGTTATATTTACCACGATAATGCCTCCTTCTCTCTAATTTATTCTTGTATTCTGTACAGTCTATGCTCATCGTTTTTTTTTTGAATGAGCTTATAGTGGAGTTTTATGAAAGAATAATGAGGGAGGCACGAAGGACTTTTTCATAAATCACAGTATGATTTTCCAATCGTTTTCCTACATAAAATACATAGTTGTTTTTCTTCAAAAATTTGCAGTATATCTTTTACTCAAAAAAATTGAAACAAAAAATATTGTGAAGTTCCTTTGAAACATTTTGATTTTCACAAAGTCATTTCATCTCTCTTATGTATGATTTGAAAGAAATATTCTCCTTATTTATACAATATTTTTCATGATCAATACGACATTCATTCAACAATTCATAATTCATTTCTATATAATTCCAGAAAATAAAAAAATAGGTTTTCAATTAGCCCATAGTTAAAAAAGCCCTTCACAGGGCATCAGTGTGATGAGAAAGTGAGGGTTTTAAGATAAGATATCCATAAACCCCTTATTTTTGTCTTTTCAATATACGGTGTCATGAAATCTTCAAAAAGGGCTTTTTAAGCAGAATAACCAATACTTGCAGTATGACCTCTTCTTGCTTCATCATGACTTGCCGTAACTTCAGAGGTAAAATAACTAACAACACCTATTACACTGATTATCGTTAATACAACTGAAAAAGTTTTAAATGTCATACAGACAGTCCCCCCGTTTCACTTGAATTTGGAAATAAAGAATTTTTTCATAAAACATCATTGCCTTGTCTATATCTCCCTTCTCATTATAATATTTTGCGGCATCTTTTGCTAAGTCTTCAAGGTCAGGATACATGTACTTCATCTCTAACCATTCTAAAATTTCTTCTAGTTGTTCAAAATTGTTGTCAACGTATAGTGATTTTAAAAACGTAAAGATACGTAACAGCACATGATCTTTCAGCTTTTCAGATAGTTCTATACCGTTATTTAATGCATACGTACCTAGATCCTGTTCGTTCTTTTTGAAATAGGATTTTGACAACATAACGAGAGGGTCTAAAATTCGATTTAAATGCTCATACCCCTGCTCTTTAAATGCTCGAATCGAGTCATTAAAGTGAACTATTGCTTGTGCTGGGTCACCATGATGGAAATAACTCAAGCCTAAATTATAAAGCGCTGACCCTTTTAGTCTTTTTGTTGAGTGACCGGCGGCTTGTTCTAATGCGCGTTCAAAATGTGGAATGGCTTTTTCGGGGCAACCCATATCAATATAGTTTAATCCAATGACAAAAGAACATTGGATTTCTCTTACTGTGTATGTATCTTTTTCTCGGTAACATTCTATCGCCTGAGCAATATGGTGCATCGACATGTGGTTTTGTTTCATATGGTAATAAATTTCTGCCATTTTGTAATTGAACTCAGCCCGTTCAATATCGTCACTGACAAGAGACAGCTTTTTTTCTGCCCGTTTATAGAAGGTAATCGCATTTAGGTATTCGTAGTTTTCAAATTCATACATGCCGTAGAAAAAATTGAAGTAATATTCGAGCAATCCTGTTAATTTCTCTTGGTCCCTTTTGATCTTCAATGCGAGTTCCTTGAAGTTGGCCCGCTCTTTCCCATTTTCTAAAGGACTCAAGTAATCAAGCATTAATTTATGTCTGAACTCCATGAGTGAGAAATACAATAATAAATCTTGATTTTCTTCCATATGATCAAGCATTGATTTGATTTCCTCTTTATATGCTTCGGCGTCCGGTACGTTAAATCTTTGAATATGATAATACCATTCATTGATTTTCAAACCGACGTGAGAAGAAAGCACTTTCTCCATCAGCTCTTACACCTCCCTCTATTTTCCCTATAATGACATATATTATCATTTTATGTACCATTCGACACCGAAAAGAAACCGCAAAAAGACCCAATAAAGGGCCGTGTGAATGATAAGATAAAATGACTCTATTCATAAATAAGCACCCAGTATTTCGCCCCAGGTTCTCCTTCTTCTACAACAGCCATATTCAAAAGGGAACTTCCTGCTTCAAATGAACGGAGAAATGAGGGATTCTGAGTTTGAAAAATATAAGAAAGTGATGGATGAGGAAATAAAATAGTTTAGCATTTTTTTACTTATTTCTTCTTTAATCTTTAACAAAGAAGGGTTCTTTACGATAGTCTCTAATTCAGCTGGCTCGAACCGTCACCTCTACCCAGTAAAGGTAGAGGTATAGAATTCTGTCATCACCAGTAACACCCTCTAATTGACTTCTACCGTTACAACAGAAGCTTTTTCTCCTCCGGTATTCCTTCGTTTTTTAAGAACAAAAAAATATTATCTCTTTATTCTTAATTTTTGTTGTTTAAATTTTTTGCTATTCATTTTTTTCAACATTAATATGCATGCATATTGCACCGTTCAAACCCTATAACAAATAGCCTATTTACCTCTTTTATTTACAAATGATAACATTCATTAAAGTAGAAGGAATATTTCTAACAGCTAAAACAAAATATTGCAATAAGCCTTACATTCGTTGAAAGCCTAATTTCTAAAATATATTCAAATGCAGGAGTTTATTAAGGAGGTGCTTGATTAGTGACACAAGAAAATAAGGCATCCAAAGGATTGTTAATTACTTTACCTGCCGCTATTATCGCTATTGTGTTGATTTTAGGAAAAATTGATACACATGTAACAAATATTTTATTTTATGTAGTAGCTTTTGGTGTAATGGGTTTAACTGTTTCAAGCTTAATAAAAGACTACAAAAAAAGAAAGATTGATTACTTGTCAGGGAGCTACTTTATGTAGCTCCCTGTTTGTGAAAAACAGGATAATGAACCACACTGAGAAATAAATACAATACGGTTTTAAATTTGTTAATGTTATCTTTTTGTTTTAAGAAATACAAAAGCCACTCTCGATTATCTCAAGAATGGCTCTGTATCAACGTCTTTTTAGATGATTCCGACTGGGCTCGAACCAGCGACCTCTACCCTGTCAAGGTGAATGACCTCATCCGAAGCAAACAGACCTTCCCTGAAAAAGACTGATTTAATAAGGTTCTATGATGAGCCTTTCTGATAAAAAATGTGCATTTCTGAAGAAAATTGAAAGGGTTCGTCCCCAATCCGTCCCCATAAAAAACAGACCCTTAAAGGTCTGTTTTTAATTTAATTTATCTAATGAGAAACCTTTATCTGCACATAACTTTGTAGTTCAGCTTTTGCTTTAATCGTGCTGCCCATCCTCTGCCTTTTTATTGGTTACACCTTGAGGAATCCCCTCGTGTAAATTACTACGTTTTAACTCCTTTCTCCACCACTTAATTAAATAGTGATAGCAATCATTAAGACGCTCGTTAACTTTTGGCCCTTCAATGATTTTGACTTTCAACTCAAATCACATCCTGTAAGAAAAACAAGTTTACCAATAGATATAAAAAAGATCTGAGTAAGCTTAGCCGGGTTCATGAACAGTCAATTTCCTTGGTTTCAAATACTTCTAGAGTCGGTAGAATAAGTTGAATGCCTGCCCCTAAATAAAGACTTTGTTTCTAGAAAAGCTTTTGTGATTAGCTTGACTATTTAAAACATAATATTTATAATTAGCTGTATATTAATTTAGAGCAGGGGAACAATGGCAATCACTCTTTGTGGTTAGGCGTTGTTCCCTTTGTTTTTTATAATATCATACAGTAATAAAAGACGTCTAAGTTGAGTAGTAAGCTTGATTTCACCTTTTTGTTTCAGATCAGTCAGAACTCTGATTAAATAAGCTTTCAACTCTTCTAATTTTAGTTCTTTAATATTAAAAGACAATGTCTCGTAAATATTATCATCTTTGGTCTTTAATTTTATAATCTCATTTAAATCATTACAATTTCTTAGCATAACTGAACTGGGAACGATTTTAAAATAATGCCATTCGAAATTCGTATAATACTCTATCTTCTGTATCAACTTATCTTTTTCTGTTTTGTGAAGCCCAGTTGAGTTTATAAGATCTTCATTTAATAACTTAACTATAGGAAACCTTGCTTTATGTGTCTGATTAACTGCAAATCTCATTCGTATTTCATTTCCTATTTCATCTTTATCAGAGATATAATCTAAAGAATACGTAATGATATCAGGTATTTGAAATATATACGTAGAATCACCTAATGCAACTGTTATATTTTTATTTTGAAGAGTCTCCTTAATATTATCAATTTCAATAGGAGATATTAACACAGAATTTAATGTGCCTTTTTTTCCGCGATCGATTATAAGTTCTTTTATTACATGATGATATTTTCTAACCTCTGTTGGAGCAACACCTTGATTAATTGTACTTAACTTTTCAAAAATAAGCTTAAAATTATCCGTTTTAATAACTTTTAGTTTACAACCTAAATCTCTATCATTCTCGACTTCTTGTACTAATTCTTCACACCCCTCTTTCCATTGTATAAGTACAAGCCTATCTTCAAGTATCTCAATCTCCTTATCATTTAATGATTTGGTGAACTCTCGTATTATCTTCCTAATATTAATGTCAGTTAAAGAATAACCCATAAAAATTATTGGCGAATGCATCATGGTTGAGATTATTTTAGCACTTATCAACACAGAATTCTCTTCAAAATTATTATAATCATTTTCGGTTATTATTATGTCTTGAGGACTTTCCGCACACCCGTGTAATTTATAAAGTTCCGCATATCCATAATTTGTAGAAAAAAAGCCTTTTTGTCCAATGAATTTTGTTAAACTATAATTGCTATATTCATTATAAGAATTCTCAATAAAGTAATCATAATTTGTGGTTAATACTATCTGTGTTTTTGATAGCATCTTTTTAAAAAATTCAAATTCCTCTTTCATTTCATCAATCAATTTATAACTGTTAAATCTATTCGCTATTGCCTTTTTAAATGGGGAAACTTTTGTATCAAAAGCATCTTTAGTACCGAAATTTTCTATACTCACTCTTCCTTCATTAAATGCTTGGTTGTATTTACTTTCCAATCGAGTACCCATCTCAATATTTGAGTAATGATCTAGCTCTTTGTTAGAATACTTTGGGTATTTATTTTTTATTTCATCTCTTATAATATTAAATTCACCAAAAAAATCTTGAGGCTCATCTAATTTCTCCCAAAATTCATTTAACAATGAAGACCAGTCTGGAAAATTCTCGAGAAAACGCTTTGAAATTCCCGATCCAATAAATACAGTCGGAAATTCATTTTCTTTTATAAACTTATCTAATATTGTCGTCATTCAGGTCCCTCTTTAATAATTTTAATTAAATAATATCACAAATCTTGTTAAATACAGATTTTTTTGTTGCCGAACTTTAAGAAATCATTAATATTATTCGATTGTATTTAATTTGTGATTCAATTGTAGACTCCTAAAAGTAAACAGTCGGAAGAATTGATATGGGATAAAGAGAAAAAAGGATGGAAATTCATATAAAAAAGGCCTCTTCCTTAAAAGAGGCCTATGCTTTATGGTTGATATTTCATACAAACGACTTGACTGCGCTTTCCTCAGTTATTGCTTCTGCCAATTTTTTAACTGCATTTACTGCTGCTTGTGCATCAACTCTACCGTGTCCATATCTACTATCCCATGCTTCAATTGAAGAGTTCTTTCTTGCTGTTTGATTCAAAATATCCTTTATTTGATCTATTTTAAGGTTTAGATTATTGGCTTTAGCTTCAGCCAACATAAGTGCAACAACACCTGTTACTGCAGGTGCTGCCATACTTGTACCTGACATTTCAACAGTTTTAGTACAATCAGTTGCGCAATTTCTTGAGCCTGCTGCTATAACACCATGACCTGGAGCAGAGATCTCTGGCTTCTGACGCCCATCCCTTGTCGGTCCAGCACTTGAGAAAAAAGAGATAGGAGTTCCGGAGGTTTTAGCGTTGTATGATCCAACGACAATACTATTGTGACCCGTACCTATAGATCCTATCGTATAAGAATTGTCATTTGGTGGTGAAAATATCGATTGATTTAGATGAAGTATTTTTCTCGGATTTCGCGGATCGCGTACATTATCATCTCTCTCAATCCACGCATGAAATTTTCCATTTGTGACACTAACACCATGAACGCGGATAGTCCATTTTCCAAAAACTAAATGTGAGCAAAAAATCATTGCATGATTATCACCGTTATTTTTATTTTTAACTTGAGTAGCATATATTTGATGTGTATTAACTGGATCATCTTCTAATCCTACTGTGCCAACGCTTTGACCATCTGGGTTAATAATCTCGATACGAAATTCATCTTTTCCATCGTACCATATTTCAAGTTCGTTAAGAGTCAAATCTGTTTCATCAATTTGCCAACGGAGATCATAGTGACTTCCTTCTGCTACAGAACCTGAAGCATGAATATTATCATCATAAGAATTACTTGCAGCAATTACTACTGCACGATTCGGTTTCTCTGTGACTAAACCATCAATTCCTACTTCTACAAGCTTTGTTCCATCGTGAGGTCCACCATTTGTACCCAGACTAATGTTAATTACACAAGGCCGAGTTTTTGCTTGTTCGAATACAAAGCTAATCGCATCTAATAAATTTCTAGAATCACCAAGATCATGTAATTCATCGACATCCCAGTATGCGGGATCAACAAAAATTAAGTCTGCATTTGGGGCCACTCCCTTTACAGTGGTACCCAGACCGTTACCCGCAGCTATATCCATAACATGGGTACCATGTTCTGCTAAACCAACTTCATACCCTAAAGTTTTATATGGATCGTTAGTCAAAAGTGCTTTATTGATATCCTCTGTATCGTAACTCTTATTACTACTTTGATCTCTTAAAGTAATCAACCTTGAAGTGCCATCTTCGTGCCGAAAATTTTCATGAACAAAGTCACATCCATGATCAATTATTCCTACGATTACTCCTTCTCCCCCATTTCTATCTGTCACAAGAAGGTCTGGGATTTTAATTTCCCTCGTTGTATCCTTTAGTAATGGCTTTAAACGTTGCGCTCCCTCTAAACTCAATACAACTGATGATTCATGAACTTTCGGCAAATTTGATATAGCAATATCTGCTGTTACAATTCGTCCTGATTTATCAGGTGCCATTGTAATGTTGTTTACATTTTGAACGCCAGACATTTCACTGAATTTTTCAATATCAGTTACTTTTGCAATAACGGGAACTAATTCATCTACTTCTTCATTAACAGCTGCCTCCTCTGATGATACTCTTCTTTTTTTGCTTAAATTGTTTGCAATAGCTTTTTGAAGGCGTGGATCAAGATTTTTCGGAATTTTATTTACAGTCATTTTTTTACCTCCTAAAATTTATTCGTGCTTAGTTTGGAATAAAGAATAAGAAATACAACTGTAAATAAAAGTGAAATTAAACCGAAATAAAAAGTCAAAATTAAGTAGAGACTATTATTAAAAATAATGAAAAGGTGATAATATGAGTGAAGAATATTTAGGGTTTATTCACAACAATGAGTTTTATGAAATTGTGGTAAATAAAAATCCAACAAAATTTCTGGAAAATTTATATGCAAAAGTAGCAAGACTTCCTCTTGCATTATATTATTCAGAAAACGAAGATCAAAATATTGTGCTAATTTCATATGAGAAAAATAGTAATGGTGCAAAGCCTGTAATAAAGAGCAAATCCGGTACCTTACCAAAAGAAACCATCGAAATATTATTAGAACACAGCAAAGAAAACCCCGGTTATTTTCTACCTTCTTCTATTGGAGGTTCAGTTAATTATCATGATTAAACAAAGCATGTCTCATGTTGAGACATGCTTTGTATTCAAAAACTCGAAATTTGTCACAGCTTTATATTCTTTACCTTCTCTTTCTGGTTTTAAAACAACCATCCTTAAAGGTTATTTTCTTACTTCAATAATGCTTCAAGTTTAGCTTTCGTTTTAGATCCGTAAATGCCGTCTGCTGAAAGTCCATTCATTAGTTGAAACCGTCTAACTGCATCAGCGGTTTTAGGTCCATAGTAGCCATCAATCCCGTTGTTTTTTGCTCCTTTATCGGGGTAATAATACACAGCAGCCAGAGCTTCCTGTAGTGCTTTTACTCCAGCGCCCTTTGTCAAAGGCTTGGTTACTTTAACAATCCCAGATGGTAAGTTAAACGATTTTTTAGACTTACTCGCTTTTGGCTTGGATGACGTATTTTTGACAGGTGTCGCTTTCACAGGCTTCACTGTTGCCTTTTTACTCGTATGAGCGGTTGCGATACCCGCTTTGAAGCTGTCCCAACGATTAAGCAGTTTACGAGGGCATTCTTTGCCGCTCCATCTCTTGTGCGGTACAACGTTGGCCAATGGAATGCCTTGCTCTGTCATGAGCTGACGAATGAGCCATTGAGCATTTTCAACCGCTTTTTCAAAATTGCCGTCGTTGTTCTCACAAATTTCAATGCCGATCGACTTCATGTTTCCGGTTCCCCGACCATCTCCTGCATGCCAGCCGTTTTCGTTCAAAGGCAAATGTTGATAGATACAATTTTCATCCACCGTGTAGTGCCAGCTTACATCTGTACTAGACCTTTTGACGAATGCTGCGTGACTTGTTGCATTTGCACCCTTTGCCGTGTTCGCAGTGTTATGAACCGTAATATATAGCGGCTTCATCCTATTTCCTGGTCTGTTGTTGTTACTCTTTGGAATAAAATCCTTAATGATTTTTACCACTTTCATCGTCTCCTTTGATCAATTTAATATAAAAAGAGCCACCTCATGGCAGCTCTTTATTTTGTTAATCCTTTTTGTTTTAGAACTTCTTTTTGCAGCTTACCTTTATCGGTCACATAGTTGTTTTTGAACCATGCGACAAGGGTTGTGACAATTGTAAAAATCATTGAGCCAGCAAGATATAACGTATCAGCTAGAGATGTCATTTGGTCCTCGCTGATCGGCAAAATTGGCTTGCCAAACATGATAAGTCCTTGGTTGATCAATGCAATAAAAAGAAGCACCGTACGGATCACCGTGCCTTTGTCGAAGTTTTTCATAAATGTTCCCTCCTATTTTAAATTCCGTTCAATTTTATCAAGCTTGTCGATCACGACATCATACTTCTCACTAAACTTTGCTAACACATCATTTTGCGCTTCGATTTGTTCATTGAGCTTGTTTTCTCTTTCCTTTGTTGTGTTTAATACGTAAAACAGCACCCAACAAAAAAGAACCGCAAAGGGTCCTTGTGTCATCAAATATTGAGCCAAATCCATTTCCACCATACTCACCTACTCCTTCACTTTGTCCACTCCTTAAAGAAGGCAAAATAAAAAGCCTTTCTAGGCTTCGTACTGTTCTCCCGTTATTTCTTGATAATCTTCTTTGTTGATCCAACCGATTTCTACATAAAAGGCAATGTCTTCAGGACCGTAACACTGCCAGTCCCAAAACTGCTTTATATCCGCAACTGTTGGATAGATCATGATTTTTCACCACCCTTCAACTCCTGGATCTCAGTCATGAGTTGAGCCAATTGTTTCGCCATTTGTGCCTCACGCAATTTAGCTGCAGCTGCTTCCTTTGACAGTTCAGTCAATTGTTTAGTTAAGACCGCATTTTGCTGTTTTAGTAAATCAATATCATACGGCGGTTGCTCTATTTGTAAGCTATCAATGTACTCCTGGGTTGCCGACTCGCTCCATGTTTTGCTTGCGGGATTATATTCCGCTATATATAACCCTTCTTGAGGTTGTACATCCGTAAACCCCTCTGGAATTTCAGCGTCATCGGGTATTTCTTTATCCCCACCAGGTATATACTTAAAATTTTCATCATAGGCGTATATTGGCTTCATAAAATCACTCCTTTGCTTTAAACATACAATTCACGACAATAAACTCAGTATTACTACTCGTGTCTTGTATGCAGAAACGTCCATCTGTAGCGATATACTGTCTACTAAATTGCGGTCCCTTAAAACCACCGGTACTAGAAGCGATGCCAACATTATAGAGAGGGAAAGGCGGTTCACACCCTTCTGGCAACATAAACGCACCAACATCCCCAAGTGTACCGCCTGTGATGGCTCCGGTAACATAAACAATTCCCATCGCATCCTTTGCAACGCGAACCCGATAGTCATTATTGACCTCAGACTTATATGTTTTCCATCCGTTTCTGATAGTCGGTAACTTCCAGTCGAGTTTTGCATCTTTACTGGTTGTAATTCTCTCCCACCCTTTGAAACCTTGAGCATGGAATGTGCCAACCCAAGTTATGTTATCAAATGATCTTGTAGCGATAATGCGTTTATATATGACTTCATTTTGTTCATACTCTGTTTCAAAAACATCAACATAATAAAAGCTCGTATCATTTTCTACTGGAGCATTCAACAATTGAGCTCCCATATAAGGACCTGTCGGTAATTTAAATATATCGGTACCATTTGGAACCCTTGCAATTCTTCCATCGTTTGGTGTGAGCCTATATAACTGACCATTATTCCATTTATTCCTTTCGGCAACTGACGGCAGCTGCGTCCAAGTGATTGATATATGGCTAGAATTATAGTAGAAGTAATATGCATTACCTGACGTGTCTACCGCAAAACCGGTTCCGATGTTGTTTTGTCCCACAGTTTGTATACCTCTTAAATAGGCGTTACTAGGCGCAGGGGAATCCTCAACACCTGGGGATGCAATGAAAGTACAGGTCCCTTTGTCTTTAATGGCATCATAAATATTTTTATCAGCTGGAACAGAAATCAAGTATTTGCCGTCATCAGCTGTGATCTTATATAACTGCGATTCATTCCATTTCTTCTTCTCTGCTTCTGATGCATGCGGCTTGGTGTCACCAATATGGTCAATGAGTTGTTCTAAGACTCCTTGATCATTTTCAAGTAATACCTTCACCATGTCATTGAACAGATCTGCATGAGCTTTATCGCTTGTTTCAAACACTTTAGGAGATTTAATATCCATCGATGAGCACTCCTTTCCTAGTAAATATCATCAATCTCAAAGATGAATTCAATGTCACCATCTTTTTGCTTGTCTGTCATGGTGCGGATGGCCGTAAACTTTCCATCTTCATCAACTAGAGCCAATTCGTTGATGACTTCTCCAGCAAGCTCCCCTTCTGCGATGGTGCATGTGTAGCGAATTTTGGCTGGTTCCATAAATTTATAGGAATCAATGTCCTTTTGAACAAGTTCACTCTTTAATTCTTGTTCTGTTCCATCCAAGGAGATTGGTTTCCCGTCCTTCGTTCCGCCATTACCAAAAGCCATCTTAACCACTTTCGTGAGCTTAGTTCCCTCCGCTCTAGCCTTCGCCATTTGTTGGCGAGCATAAAGTGTTGTAACGGTTAATTGATCAGCCATTATGATCCTCCTTTATAAATCTATTTGTTTGGACGTGGCAGCTAGATATTTTGAACCGTCTAGCGGTACTGATCCATCAAGCGTCCAATATTTCTGCTTAATGATTACACTTCCGCTTTGCTCATTTGATACATGAGCAGCCATGCGGAATGTCATTTTCTTTTTTTCTTTCCTAACATGATTGAAGCGTGATCGAAGTGTGAGAGCTGCTTGTTGATCCGTTTCGTGTTTGGCTCCTACCAAGACATATCTTGTACGTCCCAGAACTTTCATTTCTTTTTTGAGCTTCATGGCCAGCTTTAAAGATTGCCGGAAGCGCACTGGAATATCTGTTAAATTGCGCGATCCGCTCAAATAAAAAGTGCCATTAAGTAAAAACTCTCCATTTAACAGAATCGGGATGTGATCAAAAAAGCCCACTCTGCTGCGCAGTGTGAGCCGGTTATGATAGTCTTTGATTTCATGAACATCCGTATGATGAACGCTTGTGAATTTGTAAGCCAAATGAGCCGGTTTGAGATTTTCCAGTGTTTCAACGATGTATCTGGTATTCTGCAGGTCATCCAAATTAACACGAAGAGAGAAATGATAGCGACCAGTTGTAAGACGAACCACTGCGCTAGGATTCTTCAGGAAGCGGTTGACTGCCCTCTCTAAAGAAGCATAAGTAATCGGTGGAATGTTGGACATGAGATTCAAAATACGTGCCCTTCTCAATTCAATCGAGTCACCTGATTCACGTTGCACCTTCAGCATTCTTTCCCATCGATTAAGCCCCCACGTGGCAGTGAGCGGAAACAGTTGATCAGTCATATCAAAAATAGAATCATCTAGCATTTCCATCTCAGGAGCTTCGGATTTCATGAGCTCATCAAAATCTGTGATCTCCGTTAGATAGGAAGGTAAATAGGCTTTCATATCATCATACTTGCTCATTGACGATCACCTGCCCTAGACGCGGGATTTCAATGTCTTGGAGCGGCAAGTTTTTGGACTCACCGTTGATCAAGACATCCGAATAGTCTGACACACTATCCGCATGATACAAAATGTCATTGATCGCCGACATTCTTATCACGTTCTCTTCAAAAGCAAGTGATTTCAGGAGAGACTTGATCTTCCCTTCTATTTCTTGTTGAGCATCTTCAAGTGAATAATCCATTTTAAGCTCCACTGATACGGACACCTCAACATCTTTCCACTTGGCGCTTTCAACAGTGGCAATAGCCCCGATTGGTGCTTGGCCTTCCCCTTCTTCTGGGACCGGATCAATGTACTCTTGGACCTTATTGACGAGCAGATCCGTTGCCACATCAAAATTCCCATCTGTGATGACAACTTTTACTGTGCCTTCACCATTCCAAAGAGGAAAAACCTTTGCCCTGCCAACTCCTTCTACTTCTTCAGCCCACTTTTTATAATGTGCTTTATTAGCGCTGACAGCCTCCCGCCTTGCCCTCATCAAGTACCGCTCATAAAGAGCTTCATCATCTTCTTCCTCTTGCCCTGGTATCTTCAATTCTTCAAATATGACAGACTCTAATCCTGGTATGTTATCAAGTGATAGAAGCGGCAGTTCTGCAAAATTCCCATTGCCTACAGCACCAGTTGTTTCACACTTCAGCGTGGCGTCAGATTGATATTGAAAGTACAGATTGTCGATATAGAATCTTGATCCTGTTGGTATTCTGATACCTTCAGGTGAGACTTCAACGGACCATACAGCACTTGTGGCAGCTTTACGAGTGATCCCCACTTCAGCAGCTCGTCTATCTAAAAATTCTCCCTGCGCTGTATCCGCAAAGACAAGATCGAATACCTGATCTAGCCATATATAAGATTGAGCAAGTTCCGCAGCTGCAGGAGCCAATGCGTTCCATATGACGCTGTTTTCTCTTTTATCTATGTCATCAGGTATACGTTCCAACATGCGTTCCATGATGGCTTCATAAGACTGTTCTTCAAACATCTTCGCCAATCACCTCCTCGATCTCCAAGGTTCCCTCATCTGTCACCACTTCAAATATCACCTTAAAGGCTGCCCCCTCTTTAGTGATCTCAAAATCTTGAACACTTTCGATTCTCTCATCAACAAGAAGTGCTTCTTCAATGAGCCGCGGGATCTCCATCTCCTTGTATTCGTCCGTTGATTCTTCATCAGACACAGCTTCTTGAACCTCACATCCTACATCATGGCTATAAACGGCATGTGAATATCGTTCCGTTCTTAAGGCCATATAGACGAATTGGCGAATGGCATCAAGACCATTGATCTTTTCATTGGTTAGACGGCCAGTTTCAAAGTCGATTCGGTAGGTGGTAGAAGGCTCGACAATATCATCTTCATCTTCCTCAAAATCTTCAATTTCCTCTTCAGGTGAAAGAGCCATTATGAACCACCTCCTACTACTTTATCTAAGATGTAAAACGTTTGGCCGCCTGTCATCGCAAGGACCATGACACTATCGCCTTCTTCTAGCTCATCATCTTCTCCCTCGTCTAAGCGGGCTGGCCAGATAAGAAGTTCTTCAGGAATGATGAGTTTATCATTCTCATTGAGTCGAACACTAAGAGGGGAAACAGACACCACATCACCAAGTATCAAGTCAGTTGGCGATTGTGCATCCACAGCATCGACAGCCAATCGCTTAATTGCCTCGCTTAGTTTCATGTCTGGTTCCCCGTTGGGATCGTATTCTTTTCAACGACATCAATCGTCATGGTGTGTTTGGTTCCTTTGAATTCGTGACTATCTTGATCGATCCAGTACGTTTTTTTGATACCGATATCCGGAATGATGATCCGCACAGGCATGCCGCTTTGTAATCCAGGAATACCTAGAGCTTGAATACTTTTGAGTTCTTTTTTCACGCCCTTTTTCTGTGAGAGACGAACATCAGCCCTCTTTTGCAGCTGTGCTTGGTTGATCTCCCCTGACACTCTTTCAACGTGCTGCAAGATGCCGTATTTGCTTCTTGCGCCACTATCACTCGCCACAGCCAACATCTCAATCTCTTTCTTTTGCGTGACAGTTTTCGGCTTCGTAGGTTTGGTCGTTTTCTTATCTTTTTCTTTATCTTTGTTTGTAGACTTCGATTTCTTTTTTTCCTTCTTTAAAACTTTGATTTTTTCCACACGTGTGGCCCTCATTTTCACACGTGTGGCCGTTTCTTCAATGGAAGTGCTGTACTGATAATCAATGAGATTGACGCCTGACTCAATGACCCATACTTCGGATGGATCAGGCCATGCTCTCAGCCCCATTTTCCCTTTAGAGGAATAAATCTGGTAGTTACGTCCTGTTTGTTTCTTTGTTTCTCTCAAGGCCTGCAAGATGATGTCATACAGGCTCGTATCATTTTTGAATACAAGTGATTTTATGACATGGCCAGTGTTAGCAATTGACGTCATCGGGATCTGAAAATCTTGACCAAGTCGCTTCATTATTTGATCAGCCCGCTTGTTTGCAAAGACATATACATCCTGGTTCTTCACCAAATACTGAAGCATGTCATAAGCGGTAAAAGTGAGCTTTTCGTCCTTCGGTGTTCTTGCAAACACTGTTCCTCTGAAAAGCTCTTTTCCCTTCCACTTGAAAAGAACAGTGTCACCCTCTTTGATGCTGTAATATTTTTGTGAACCCTGTTTAGTCACGATATTTGCTTGTATAGATCGGGGAGCTTGATACCTTTGACCACGAAGCGTGACGCTCTCTGTCACAAGCTCATACATGGTCCCGCTTCGCACTGCAAAGAGTTCTATCAATCGGATCACCCCTATTGTGGTATTTTTAATTTTTGACCAGGAAAAATCCAATGCCCTGGTTGTCTAATATTGCGTCTGCTACGCTTGATCATCGCGGCTTTATTCGCATTCCAAATGCGGCGCCATTTTGTACTATCACCATAGAAGCGGCCAGAAATATCCCACAATGTATCGCCCTTTTTAACGGTGTACACTTTTGGTGCGCCTTTTGAGCTGCGTTTTTTGCTGCTCTTTTTGGCTTTCCGTTTAATTTTTCTAGGTGATGCGGTTTTGTATTCTTTCAGCTGCAGCGTGAATTCACGATCGCCTACATCATAAGTACCTTCATTGTGATTGAAGCTTTCTATGCTGCATTGCATATTGATTTTGGTCCCTGTGACAATAAAGCGTACAGGCTTCTTTGAACGCATCATTCGTTCAATTTTCGCAATTGCATTCTCTGGTGATGGAATGCTTTTATATTCAGCGATCGGTGTATACTTCTTCGGAAAAAAGGCTGTAAATGAAATTTGACGAGCCCCTGGTACATCCAAGAATGTGAGCTCTCCAAATTTAGATACTTTGATAGATTCATTTTGCACGTTGTTATTGAGTTCCAATTTCTCAGGAAGAACAGGGAATCGTAATTTGTCCTTACCTTGCGAAATCCACAATTGATATTTTGATTTAGCCATCGATCACGACTCCCTTCGTTCCTGTGTTGATCTCTACTTCTAGTTCTTCAGCTATTGATCGTTTGATCTTTTCAACAAGTGAGTCTTCATCTTGTCCATTATGGAAGTGCTGATCGCCATTAAAGTTAATGATGACCTGTTTTGACCCACCAGAAGCAGACGGTGTATTCGTTGTGCCAGCTGTTACTGTTTGCACCTGACCTTGTGAAAGTTCAGATGATGCCGCGGTGGACGGATCGTATACGTCCATTCCTAAAGCCTGTGCAGCTTGAGCCAACAAGTAGCGACCACGTATGCCTCGTTCTTCAGGAATAATCCATTCACGTTTGTTTCCTTCACCGACTCTAGCGATTTGTTCTTGCGTGATTAGACCACCGTTTGCATAACCCTTATATGGTCCACCGTTTCTGATACTTCTCAATCCAGGTGTGTTAAAGACTGTTCCATATCTGCCCTTAATGTAGTTAATGGCCGCAACAGCATTATGAATTGGGTTCCAAATGTCATTCATGCCCTTGCCTTTATTGGAGTTAAACGTTGGCCCAATGGTTTGCATTAAGCCTTTAGAAGGTGTTCCCTTTTTGGCGTTGGAATCCCATAAGTTGATCGCTCTCGGATTTCCATTTGATTCGTGCTGAGCGATTGTCATCAGACCTGGAAGCCAGCTCATCGATGTGCCAGTTGCCATCAGAGCTGCCATGAGCCATTGTTGAACACTAAGACCTGAAGCACCCATACCACTGAAGGCACCAATTAATGAGCCAGCCTGATTTTCAGCAAACTTCTTCACATCGACCGAATCAAGACCTTTGACGACACCGATTGATGCGAATTTTCCAAGGCTCATCATGACACGTGAAGGGGAATGAATATCTAATTCCTCTCTAAACGCCTGTTCTACTTTCTTCGCCATGTTCTTTGCCGCTTGTGTCACTTCACTTCCTTTTGACCTCATACCGCTATTAAATGCGTCAATCATTCCAGCTCCCCATGTAGGTGACTCTTGGCGAGCGGATAAGAAAGGTTGTCTTACATTTTGATCTAAGAATTGACCTGTGCCAGTTGGTGTCATGTTTTGACCTACAGCAAAGCCGGCGACAGTTTGTGCTCCATACTGCGGAGTCGCTGCCTGAATTTGAGTAAATGGCTGCTTAATATTAGCTTGTTTCCACTGTTCAAGTGAAACGACTTTGCTGTTTAACCCTTTTTCAAAATCAGTGCTAAACTGTTCCCCGTATTTTGATGCGTTGGCCGCGTCTCCAATTGATACCGATGCACTTGCAGAAGTGGAAACTGATGAAGCAGCTGCCGGTCTCATTGGAAACGATGAGCTTGCTGGAGAGGTTGGTGATGCACCGTTTGGCACAACAGACATTCCAAGGTGAGAAGCAGCCTGAGCAAGTAGCATCTTCCCGCGCCCTCGGTTATTTTGAGTTGGGATAACAAATTCGTTACCTGCTTCACCGACCCATGATAAGGTTGGCTGGGTGATATATCCACCAGTGGCATTACTTGCTGGTTTCTCTTTCTTTTTCAGCTTTGTCTTTTCTTCACCTTTTTTAATAAAGACATTAGCAACTTTCCCACTAACTTCGTTAATTTTACCGAATACATTTCCAACAATGTCAAATAGACCTTTCCAGGTGCTGGTTAACTTTTCTGCATGATCTTTTAGTGGGTTAAAAACATACTTCTCAAACCAGCTACTTACTGTCTTCCATATAGCCTTGATCGTTTTCCATGCTTCATCAAATTTTTCCCACACAAAGGTAATCGCCGGTTCCGCGTATTTTTTATATGGCTGCCACACATATTCATCGAACCAAGTGGCAAGCACGACCCATGATGTTTTAATCCAGTTCCACGTGCTTTTAAACAGGTTCCAAATAAACATGATAGCTGGCAATCCAACATTGATGAAAGGCTGCCATACGAAGGTATCAAACCATACTGCAAATGTACCCCATACGAATTGAATCCAATTCCAGAATTCCGTCAACTTAGTCCACACCCATACAATGGCTTCAATCGCCACTGATCCAAATGGTTCCCATACATAGGTCATGAACCATGCAGAGAAAACGGACCAGGTGATTTGTATCCAGTTCCATAATTCGGTGATCTTGTTCCATACAAGAGTGATAGCAGCAACCGCAATTTGACCGTAAGGAGTCCATACGTTGTCCATGAACCATGTTGACGCAGCTCCCCATACTGTACTAATCAATTCCCATCCCACGACAAAAACACCAACTATAAAGTTGATGATTGGAACTGCAAAGTTATAAATCGGTATCCACACGTTATTATTGAACCATGAAGAAAGCTGACTCCATTTCTCTGTGATCCAGTTCCATGTATCTTCGAAGAACGTTGTGATAGGTGTTAGAACATTATCATTGAACCAACCGGAAACAGTGCTCCATGTTTCTTTAATCCATTGGACTGCATTTTCTGCGCCTTTTACAAGCTCATCCCATTTCTTCTTGATGGTCCCGTCATCAAACATCTTACCGAACCAGTTACCGAGATCGCCGCCAAAGATGCTGCCTAATACTCCACCGATCGCTGTACCAATTCCAGGCGCGATCAATGTACCAAGTGCAGCCCCACTAATACCGCCACCTAGATTTCCAGCAAACCCACCGATCTTTTCACCTTTGTTGTCATTATTCATACCGATTAACTCTGTTGCGGCAATCAGTGTACCGAGAATAGGAATACGTTTTCCGATGCTCTTTGCACCTTTACCGACTTTACCTAACAATCCACCGCCACGCCCTTGGTTTGGCGGTGTTGGTCGTACCGGCTCACCTCTATTGATCCAAGGCTGACGATATTCAGGAGTTCGTGGGTTCCTCGGCGGTCGCCCTGCTCCTCCAGCTCCACCGATTACACCACCGCTCGTTCCTGCTCCCATCCCGCCTCTTAAACCTTTGCCCCATTTATAGACAGCAAAGGCTCCAGAAAGAATGGATTTGAGCGGCTTTAACAACGTGGCCACTTTCCCCAGGAATGCAAGCGCAAACGCATTGGCAATCAAAGCACCAGCAATTGATCCTTCTCCAGTAAGAGCATTCAAGTTGATCTCACCGATCTTCTTGGTGATACGAATTCCCAATTGCGCTGGATCAAGGGCTTCTAAAAATGATTCTATGAAAATACGCCCTGCTTTGGCTCCTGCATCAGTAAAACTGTCCTCGGATGATTTGTCATCAATACCAAGTAGACCGTTGATCACACCGTTTATGATGCCACCGTAAGTCTTCCCGACATTCTCGGCCATTTTGAAAAGACCTGGTTTCCCAGTCTTCTCCCACCATTCGCCAAAGACGTCTTTTGTATTATCTAAGACGAGCTTCCACCGAGTTTCAAAGTCCATTTTTCTGTATTTTTCTAGCTGTTCAAAGTGCTTCTTCAGCTTAGGGTTGTCTTTAAACTTGACCTTCAGTTCCTGTGTCTGTTTTTTGGTTAACTTTTCACCAGGAAACAGAATTTTAAATTGATCACCAATGAAGCCAAATACACTCTTCGTCGGATCAAGGAAACTGTTAGCGAATTTCTTTCCAGCCTTTTCAGCTTTGTTAGAAAGGTCAGTCAGTACAAAGGAATATTCCCCACGCCACGTTCTAAATGCTTCTAACGCAGGTTGGAACGCAGCTGCTAGTCCTTTACCCCAAGGCATCAAAATAGAGTTGTTGATGAATGATTTGACACCCAGGAATAAGTTGGCCAAGTTGTCCGACATTTTGATCATCATGTCATTGTATTTGCCAAATTCCTTCGTGACTTCTGGCCACGTTTTATTTATGTCCTTGCCGCTCTTTGCAAGTTTTTCGAGCTTACCCCTAGCATCACCAGAGATTGCCCCCATTTCTTGCAGCGCTGCCGTTGCGTCACCGATAGGACGCCCCGATTTAATGCCGTCATATAAACGCCCCATCCATAGCGCAACTTCTGAGAACGGCCGTTGAACACCTGCGGCAACGTCCCCAACTAGCTTCATGCCTTCTGTAGTGGATAGAGCGTTCCCTGTGAATACTTGGAGAACACGACTTGACTCGAAAATCTCATCACGAGTAAATGGCGTTTGACCAGCAAAGGCTGTCAGCTCATCCAGACGTGCATCTGCTTTCCCTCTGCTGCCGAGCAGTGTTTCAAAAGCCGTGGTCATGTTCTGTCGATCCGCTACCATTTTGAGCGGCACGACAATACCGCCTGTTGCACCGGCACCGACTCCAAGCAATCCAAGTGTACTGGTGACAGCTGACACGATCCCTCTCAATGGCTTTGTGATTAGGTCAAGGACCTTAATTGTGGTTGTGTATGTCCGTCCCAAATGGGTATTCGCAAATGAGACAGCCCCACGTACTGGAGCGGTAAAACGATCAATCGCATTAATCGCCACCCTGTATTCAGTCCCTAACGTGTTCCGAGTATAAGACGCTATACGGCTGACCGTTCGTCGAACCATATCAACGGCTCTAATTGTGTAGCTGTAGCCCCGGCCAAGCTGACGCGCTGCATATGATGCAATACGTCTGATCCCTGCGGTCGCACGATCATGTACGGTTATTGCAAACCGCTCTACTTTGCCGAATTTCCGATCGATGTAACGACGAAGCCTAACAAGCCCTGGTGTTGCCTGATCCTTAATACGCATCAACACACTATGAGTACGCGGCATCTTACGTTGTATGAAACCGTTGATCTTTTTCATTGCCTTTGTGGCCAGATCATTGACATCAAGAGTCAACTGATAGGTTCTAGCAAGATCACGCAATACAAACCGCTGCACACGTCTTAAGGCAATTGTCGCATTGTCCCGCACTCTCAATGTGATTGGCCGCTCTGATCTGCGGCGCAATCTATCAAGGCGTTCCATATCTCCCCTGATCAAACGCAATTTACGCGTGATCCGGTCTTGTAAATCAAACCGAGCGGTTAAACGAGCCATGTCTTATCCCCCTTTCTTTGATTCTTTTTCAAGCACTTCTAATTTATGGGCTATCAACCCAAACAAAAAGGCCTTGAATTGCCTCGGCGCTTCATAGACCTCTAAGAGTTCAGACGGGGAGTAATGAAGCTCATGCATGCAGTAATACAGATACACAGCCTCTTTGTTCCCGTCTTTTATTAGTTTTTTGCTTCTGTTTCAAGGTCCTCAATCTCGTCTTCAAAACCGTTGACCTCAATAGCTTTGTTTAACCAGTTCGCATATTCACCGCCGACAGACAGGACACGTTTTGCCACTTCGACTGGATCTTGGGTGTTGTATGCTTCACGAAGTTCTTTTGATTTGAAGTCTGGGTAAATGGTTGATTCAACCGCAATACGTGCATAAAAGCGTTGAGAATCTAAGTCTTTCACACGTCCACGACCTTTAACATTCTTATAAGTCGTGTTTTCTTTCTCCAGTTCATCGATGCGTTCAGTTGTAATGGCTTTGAATACGAATGGAATCACTTCACCCTTTTTATCAACAAAGCGCTTTGAAATGATTGATTTGATTTCTTCTGTCTCAGCTGTTTGTCCTGGCATAAAGAATGAAAGATCATATACGTTGTTTGTTTGTTTTTCGCTCATGTTTAAAAACTCCCTTTGATTTGTTTTTTTGAATGCAAAAAAGCACATCCAATTTTTGAATGTGCTTTCCAATCTTTTCATGTATAATATAATTCGTACAATTGAACGGCTTGCTCAAGGGTGTCTGGCTCATCCCCGATAGGAAGGGGGTGATGCTCATGTCAACGTTCCAAGCGATTTCCCTCATGCTTTTATTCGGGATGTTTATCCTTGCTTTGTTGACGTATATAAACAAAAAATAGACTCCCCTTGAGCTGTGGTAGGTAAAAGGGAAAGTCTATCCTTAAAACTATCTAATTGATAAGCCAGCCCCTTGAAGGGCCTCATTGTACATTGCCGGGATGTTAGCGCATCCTGGCTTCTTTTTATTTTATGCAAATTGCTTTGCATGTAAACACGTTTTCTAAAAGCTTTGGGTTAAAAGTTAACCCTTTTTTAACCCATTTGCTAAAAAAATTATACCATAACGAAGACTGAAATAAAAATAACATATTTTTTAGTCATTCGTAATGCCTTTCCTGAAATTAAAAACTATCCTTCAGCTTTTCAGGAAGATCAAAGTCCTCAAACGTGAAAGGAACCTCTTCTTCCAGTGCTTCTGAATCCACATCAAGCCCCGCGATCTTTGCTGAATCAAAGTTGACATCAAACAATGTGACACGCTCTGTGCCGCGGCCGGATGATTTGTCATCCAAAACTGCCTGAATGGTGAAGTACGGATCTTGTCCTTTCTTTACATAGTTCAGCATGAGCTGTACAAAGCGCGATGTGACTTTATAGAAAGTCGCTGTACCAGTACCATTCGCACCGGTTGTCTTGTGACCGGTCATACGACGGCCCATTACGTTAACTTCTGATTTGTTTTTCTCCACGTTCGCTTCAAACGTTTTGATGAACGCCAATTCCTCACCATCGAGGAATAAGCGTCCTTCCTTACCTGAAATGGTATTTTGCGCTTTAAAAGCCATCTTATTTCACCTCTACATTGAAATAGAATTTTTCAGCTGCATCAACTGGTTGAACAGCTAGATCAATCAAGAAACCGTCACGATCTTCATTCAAGCTGATCGTAATGTCTGTTTCAGAATCAAAGCCTGTAATGCCGCTTCCGTCTTGAAGCTGCGTGAGATATTGCGTAATGAGTGTTTTCACCAGCTGCAGCCCATCATCAGATGCCGGAATGTCATTCCCGTTGGCTTTGCGTAATTTAATCAGATTTTTTAATTCGAATGTTAAATCATTGTTGATCGCATCAAGCACACGAATGATCTTATTTTTACCGAATGTCTTGTTTTTCTCCGTTGTATAGCTTGTCAGAGAGTTGATGTCCTTCTCAACGCTCACTGTGCGATCACGCGCATCAAACGTGAACAAGAATTCGCCTTGTGATAAACGGTATTCCACTTGATCATTATCAAGACGCTCTAACGTATCAACAGCCCCTTCATATTCAACAAAGGTTAATGACTGATTGAAGTTTGCTCCTGCAGATGCACCGGCCACCCATGCAGTTGCTTTGGCTGGCGTGATCTCTGTGCCATCTTCTAGCAGAACGCCACTTGTGACATTGATAATTCCCTCGTGATCAGCTGCGTAGTTCGGTAAAACACCTTGCACTTTACGACCTTGGTCATCACGCAGACGCTTGACGAAAGCCACAAATGTCGCTTTTAATTGCTCACTAGTGTCATTAGGCAGCGCGATCACATCAAAGTATTCTGTTTCAGCTGCTTCTAGGAATGCTGTGTAATCTGCCACGCTTGGCACGCCGTTTTTCCCGCCGCTTAGTGTTACGCCAGCTGTGATTGTCACTTCACCTTCACCAGAGAACGAAACATATTTGTTTTGCTTCAGTTCTTTGACATCAGTGACAACCTGCTTATCAACAATGTCTGTACCCACATAAGTCACAACATCACGCTTCTTGCTATCCAATACGTTTTCAGTGACTTGGATCGTGACCTCATTACCTTTCTGTCCGCCATAATTGGCAAGAACGTTGAAATTCTCGCTGATCTGAGCCTTTGCAGGTTCGCCCTCATTCAATCGATATAAAAGAACTGTTTGTGCTTTTTTCTTCGCTTCTCGGAAAAGAAGCAGTGACTTGTCATCGATGTTTAATCCGACTTTTTTATTTAAGTCCTCGATGCCTGAGATAGAGATGAACGTCTTAGGCTCTCCCCAACTCATCGTAATCGGAAGTGCAACGGTTCCGCGATCACCTAACGTAATTCGCTGCTGTGCTGTGGTTTTGAAATTGAAGTAGATACCAGGACGTTTTTTCTCTGTACCTGGTGTAAAAGTACCTCCATTCATGCTTAAACCTCCTTAGACAAAAAAGCATCAATCTGCTTCTTTGCTTCTGTTTTTGTAATTGGTTGATCTTTGATATAAAAAAGAGCACCTTCAAGGATTTCAGGCTTTACGCCAAACAATTCCTTGCTGTGCTCTTTCAAGGCTTTAAATGAAAATGCTGCTTCTTTAGGAAGAACCGGAGCGGCTTTTTCTTCTTTCACCTGTGATTCATTTTTAGTCTTGCTCACGTTTGATCACCCCGTCTGAAAAATTTATGTCGTCAAGACTTGGCTGCTCATCTCGGTTGTACCAATAGGCACTATCCCATGTGAGGACAATTGTTGCCACGCCTTGATCACCATTCCTAGTTTCTGCCCTCTTAATGCGAACATATTGATCGAGCGGTTCACCTTCTTCACTGACCATCTGAATAATATTCCGATCAGCTGACAAGGCATCCACAATCGATTCAGCTGCATCATGAGCCTGCCCAGAATCCTTGTGAAACACTTTAATATGCAGCGTGTAGGTTTTGAGAAACGTTGAAACAGTATCGTTTCTTGTATTGACCCATGCTGCTGGAAAGTACATTGAAGGGACCTGGAACTGTTCAGGAATCTCATTCTCATATACTTTCACAGGAAATCGCTCGTAACAATAATGCATGATGGAGCCGACTTCTTGATTCATTCCATCACCGCCCAAATTGTTGATCAATCCATTGCTGCAGCTTGCGATCAAGTGATTGTTCAAACATCTGTTCAAAGATGGATATTGCATTATCCCAATAGCCACTGCCCTCAACCCATTGAAATTTCAAGAGCATCCCTGTTTCGGCATTTGGGTCATATTCAAATCTGTCCCCAACCCACCTACCAGGAACCCATCGTCTATCCTGATTCTTGGAGGGATCAATGGTAAAGTGGCCATCGTTTGTGTACGACGCATATTCCAAGTTGGTCCCTACATCTAGGGTGAGACCGCCACTGCTCATCGAAAAGACGTTTTCTCTGTCTCCTTTTTGAAATGAGTTGAGCAAACGGCGAGCATCCACCGTTTTTGTACGAATGACCTCATCCTGAACAATATCCAAGAACTCATAACCCATCGCTTCCAACCATTCTTCATATTCTGCTTGCAAGCCGCCATTAACAGCTGCATTCAAATCCTCTATGAACTGATCTAAACCATCAATCCTCAAAGGCTTTCACTCCTCATCGCTACCACCTCAATGTGGTGATTTTTGATCCGTCTGGGCTTTTGGAGTTTCAAAGTAATACCTTCCCATACCACTTTATCGTTCAGGCGGACATCAGCAGTAATAGGAAAATGAACAAGGTACGATTGATGAATGGTTGCGTTTGGCTCCTGCTGTGTGATGGATTGGTTTTTCTCCGTAAAATAACATGGCTGCGCAACTTGATCAGGCCCATCAGGATATGAAAAGATCGGCTGTGCATCTTGAACCGGCACGCCAAAATGATTATTTGACAGCTGCTCTGTTTGCAAGTGATATATATCGCATCGATCCGTTAATAATGATTGATAGCTCATAGCGATCTCAACCTTAATTTGACGTTGCCTGGATCTTCTGGCGGTTCCCCTGGTTCAATGAAATCTATCAACAGGTTATACACATCTGGCTTTGAAACGGCGTTACCATCTGCCAAGGTGTATGAATAGTCACCAATCTTTTCAGACTTGTACCCTTTGATGATTGATTCATCCCCGTTTATCAGTGCGAAGAACTGCGCCATTTTAATCAATGCGATCTTCGCCTTTTCAGGAAGTGGCTGATATTTTTCACTTGTGAAATCATGACCTACGATCTTAAATACCTCAGCTTCACCCTCAATGATGTCACTTATTAAGAGTTCATCCGAGCGGTTTTTCACGCTCTCGAATACGCTATACGCCCTAACTTCTTCAGGAGAGATCAGCATCAGCCTTACTCTCCTGCTTTTTCTTGTTGCTCTTGGTTTTCAAGGATGAAGGCAATTCTTTCACCTTCATTTTTGAACTCAGACGGATCGCCGCCAAGATCAACAATAACGGCTTCTTGTCCATCTTTCTTCATATCCTTCAATTCAGTTTCAGTGTAGGTTTTTGCTTCTTGTGCCGGTTCTTCTTCCTCTTTCACCGGATCATCCGTTTTTGGATCATCAGCAGGAGCTTTTACTTCCTTACAAGCAAAAAACTCATTGCCATGGAGATATTGAAAAACCTTTTTCTCGATCTCCTTAACTTGATTAAGAAGAAAGACATGCCCCATCACAGAGTATGTCTTTCCCTTGATCAATTCAGCTGTATACATATTGATCACTCCTTGACCTTGATGATCTTAGCAACAGCATCCTCTTCCTCAAATTTGCTGTCGAGCTTCGCAGTCAACACAATGATGAATTTACGTCTACGGATGTCCTTATCAACCTCAATACGAATATTGCGAGAGAAGCCCAAGATGATGTTTTTCGGATGAGTAAGTAAGATATCCGAAAAATCTGTGCCGTCCGCATCATACGGTTGCATGTTTGCAATACCTTTGACTGGAACACCGAATGCAGAAGAAAGTCCACCTTGTACAGCTGCATCCCCTAAATTCGTTTGACGATCCGCTACTTTGTCTTTCCACTCGACCTCTTGACCTGGGGAAGTGTAGAAACGGAATTCTTGTGGAACTCGCAAGTATTTTGGCGGAACAGCTTTGTAACCTTGTTTGAATACTTGACGTGTAAGTGGTTCACCAGCTACATCTACGATATGAGATGTGGCTTGCTTACGAATACCATCAAGCTGCGCAAGGTAAGTATCAGATGAAGATGTATCACCATTAAGGATTAGTTCTTCAATGTCTACTGCCGCTCGTTCCGCAAGCATTTGCATGATAGTATTTTGTAAATTATCACCCTCGATATTATTTTCAAGCGTGTCATATGTGATATTTACTTCAGCGATGACTTCTTTTGCATTAAGCTCCACAGTGCTTGTTGTTGGCGCAGTCTTTTGCTCATTAGTTAAACCTACACCTTCTTGACCAGGACGAAGAATCCGCTGGCCAAAACCGATTTTTTCGATTTTTTGTGCATCGCTATCCATTTGAATGACACGTGCTTCTTGTAGCAGTGTTGGTGCATTTTGCACCATACGAATAAATGTGCTAGATTGGGTCGGATTCATGAGACCGCCTGTTTTTAAAGTACCAAGCGTCACTTCCGCCTTGTTAATTACCTCTTGATTTCTCACGTTAGTTCCTCCTATCTGGGCTTAAAGTAAACCGTCCCATACTGCTTCAGATTTTTGTAAGTCCTGTTGTTGTGCATCTCCTACGCCATTACCTTGCGGACGTGCTTTTTCAAGGGCTTCGACTCTTTCAACAACTGGAGCCAATGCCTTTTCTACAGCTGCGGCCATTTCTTTTGCGACCTCTTCATCAATTTGTTTTTCTTGAGGATCAGGTTGCTGCTCGCCTTCTCCTTTTTCAAGGTCATCCAGACGCTTTACAACCGGTGCAATTGTGTCATCTAGCATCTTTTGCAGATCTTCTTTTTTCACTTCTTCGTTCTCCTCCTTCTCTTCCGCTTGACTCAACAGATTGTCGATAGCGGCTCTTGCATTTTTTAGCTCATTCAGATTAGCAGCTGAAAATTTTTTACCTGCTTTTGCGACAGCTTCAGGTGGATCAGTTTGGATCCCCGCTAAGTCATCAGTAAGCAAAATCTCTTGTGTAATTTCCACAAAGTCTTGCAGTGCTGCCCTTACCTTTTCAGGATCAGTCTCCAAGTCTCCATCGTCGTAAGAGTCCCATTTATACAAAACAGAATTCAGGGCATCTTGTGCCGCCCAAAACTCACGACGCATGCGGCCTTTGTCATATCTGTTCTTTACTTCTCCTTTTGATAAAAAGAAGTTTTTGAGCAAAGAAAAAAGCCCCTTCTCATCAGAAGCTGGCTTGTGATCCTCTTGTTTTCCTACATCCGCTGTTCCGGCCATAGAGTATCCGGTGATTTCACCCTTTTGAATCTGTTCCCAGATTTCATCAGATGCTTTTGTCACAAGGACCCATGATCCTTTCTTGATCATCTCATCGCCCATTTCAAAATCGGAAGGAGCGATATAAGATTCAACGACTTCCCCGACACCGCCTTGGAAATCATGCTGCTTATCGATCTCACGTGCATCTTTCAGGAACCCATGAGCGGCTTTTTCAATTTCTTCTGGTGTCATATAGTCTCCATGTGCATCCGCAACGTTTGGTTCGTATACAATACCATATACAAGACGCTGCGCATCATCAGCTTTCGCAATGACCTTGATCTCTTTTTGAAAGTCTGGCTGCTTTTCTGACTTCATAAAAAAGAACTGCTTTTGATTAGCAGCCTTGTCTACATATGAAACGTGTGTGATCTTCGCATTAATCAATTCGCGTGGCAATTCATTCACCTCCTTTCAAAAGAAAAAGCCTTCTTTTTAAGAAGACTCACTAAGAATATAATTTAGTCTATTATTAAGATATGCCTCTATATGTTGTAAATTATCCGCAAATCGAGATTCAATATCTTTAGGCATTTGTTTTGAATAATGATTACTGAGATTTATAGAATCATTAATTAATTTAGCCATTCTCCTATTAATAATTGTCCTCTGTTGTAAAATAGCCATAATAAACGATAATTCCATCTGTTCAATATTGATCTTTTGATCTTCTTCGTCCTGATTGGATGCTAAGTACAGTTTACGAAGAACTTCATCAACTTGAGCTAATCTGTAATCTAAACTAGGCAATTTTACTTTACTTTTATTAACATTCTTATTTTCATCTGTTTCCAATTTGGGATCATTCTCCGATTTTAATTCTTCTTCAATTTCCCCTTCCATTTCTTCTAGCTTGTTCCTAATGAAATTAAGTTCAAAGCCCCCATATTTTATAGTTGCTATATCTTGAATAAGATTAGTAATAGGCTTTTTCAACATACCAATAGCAATAATTAATACAATTGGCCATATCATTGCTGTAAAAAAAGACATAAATCCATTAAACATAGAAGATATTAATTCATAAACATTCATAATTTCCCCTCATTCTCAAAGTAATGAGGATATTATACTATTTTATTCCATGTTCTGTAATACTCTTCTTCTAATCTCTTCTTTTTCCTCAGCTGACAACCCAAGAATAACAGGATCAACCACAGGACCAACCGCACAATGACAGTTAACTCGCTCTTTTGGTGTGAGCTGTGTATCTCTCGGAAACATGCACCGCTCTCCGCTGCCTGGTATTTCAAATTCTTCATCGAGAGGGATGATCGTTCCATCCAGCTGCACATGACTATCCCTCGACTGATTCTTCTTCCCACCGCTGTGCTTCCACTTCTTCCCCGTTACTGCCGGGGACTGGACATAGGATTCATGTTGAGCAACAGAAGAAGCGGTCAACACTTCGGTTACAGCTGTGACACGTGCACGCTTCCGGCTGAATTCAGGAAGGTCCTTCAGTTCCAGTTCAATCTCCTGGATAGAACGGCCTTCTTTGATGCCCTCTTTCAACGTTTGTTCTATGGCCGTATGAGTATTCAGCTGCATTAACTGCGCCAACTCTTGCGACCACGATTCAATCCACTGTTCAGTTTTCTCAGAAAGCACCTTGAATGGAATATCTGCATCGATGGAATCCATGATCTTCTCAGCCAGCTGTGTGACGGTAAGAGTCAGAAAGACAGCAGTTTCTTTTCCGAATAGCTCTGCAAATTCATCTGAAGTGAATAGATCATTATTAAAAAACGCTAGAATTGATTCTAAGGTGTCTGAATCGTCCTTGGATATAAAACCATTCAGAGCATTCAAGAAAGTCCTGCGTTGCAATCTGAACAATCTAGCGATAGTTTTTTCGTACTCTTCCACCAAAGAAGGTATATCCTTCAATTCAGGGAAATCTGCTACAGCTGCTTCAAGTTCCTTGACCTCATCTGCCTCTGCTTTTTGCACAAAGGTATTGATGTTTTTTATCAGCTGATCAATCTTGCTCATTTGCGGATCTCCTCTAGTTCATCCCTAACATCTTTTAAGAGATGGATCAGATCCTCCTGGGAACCCGCAGACTTTTGAAGAACCGTATCAAGAAAGCTAGTTGCTGCCTTTGGCTTCGCCTCAATTGGTCGGTGATATTCTTCCTCTGGCCATTCTTCAAGTGTCTTACCAAGAATACGGCCAGCTAGATCACGCAGGTCATTCGGTGAAACCGCTCCTGCTTGAATAAACGGTGTAAGAACCTTTGCAATTTCGAGCGGATCACGAAAGTCAGGACCATTTAATATAAGGCGCACATGCCAGAGATCGAGATCAGGAAGAAAGAGTGTATTGAGCTTGCCAGTGATGATCATTCTCTCCGGCTGGAATACCTGTTCCTCAGTTGTCTTACGAGCGGTGTCAGCTGTCGCCTTGTTATAATCCTGTGATTCGCCTGTGTAGATCGGCGGCAGACGGAAAGAAGAACGTATCTTGTTTCTCGTCTTCTCGTCGTATTCGAGGAACAGGGCATCCTCCTGAAGAATCTCCGCCAATGACTTTATTTCAACTTTCACAGGTGCAGGGTCCTCGTCATTGCTTACTTCGTCCTTTTTCTTCTTAGGAATCCCTTCGACTTCAAGCAAAAGAAACTTATGTGCATTGTCTGAACCCTCGATGCCGTTCATGTATTCCTGAAGCTGCTCATATGAAGATTCAGAAAGCATTCCATTCTCTACAGTAATTGCAGCCGGCACATGCCGCCCTTGTTTAAAGTACAGATAGTTCAGCTCTTCAGCTTTGCGCGCTCCATACATATTAACGATGTTACCAATCCAGCGGGGAACACCATATGTACCGCTGCCGATCTTGAAGTGAATGACTTCGCTTGCTACAAGATCCGAAGGGGTGTCTTCGTTATACTCTCCAGTAGAAGCATTCATTGTTCTTGGATCGCCGTATTCCTTAAAGAAAACTTTTTTAGTGTTGACCTGCTGCACATACTTTCTGAACCGCTTCATTCTTTTGAGAGATTTGACTTGACCATGATCGGTATATTTAAAGTCAACCTCAACAGGATCGCCTATCTTACATATTCGCATGTGCTGAGCATCTAAATATTCGATCCCTGCTGGTTGCCCTGTACCATTACGTAACACTTCAAGAAAGCCATTCCCTGTCCGCTCCCGATCTTCTATCACATACCCTAGAACCACTTCGGCTGATTCATCATAGTTCATGTATCGGACAAGCTCCTCAAGCCTCGTCCATTCTTTTTCAGCAGCAGATTTCTTTGCTTCTGGTGCATCCTCAGCGTTAAAGTCGAAAGTGTATTCAACTCCCAAGCCGAATCCTAGAATATTCGTTTTATACGCATCGATGCATTGCTGAAGAATGGTAGAATACTCGGCTATTTGTTTGAGCTCTTTGATATTGTATGGCGGTTCGATCAATCCATCAGTCTTATAGTTAAAATTATCATCATGAATTTGTTTCGTAGTTTGAGAGATCTCTGCTTTAAACACAGTTGCTTTCACATGTTTTGTCATAGCCTTCTCATTGACCCCCTTTCTCTGTTCGGACGCTTACGCTCTTTAGGCTGCTCTTTTAGATCGGTTACCTCATAATCATCTAGCGCATACCAGATGGCTGAAAAAGTATGAGGATCAATCTTAAACTCGTCTTCTATGATATTGCCATTCTTGTCTGTTTTATATGTGAGCGGCTGAAGCTCATAGATCGTGTTTTTGCATGCATCTGAACAGATGATCTTCTTGAACCGTTTGATCTTCTTTGTGTATTGCAAGCGTGACCCTTGGAACTTATGAGCGGCCACCATGTTGTATCCCATCTTGCGGAAATATGCGATTGTCTTTTGTTCATTGTCGGCCTTTATGAGCTCTTTTGTTTCAATGAACTCTTTCAAGTCCTCGACAGTAACATCATCAGTCTTGCCGCGATCGTAATACTCCCAATAGATGTATAGATACTTCCTCTCGTGGTCCACAGCTAACCTAACAACAGCGTTATATGAATCAACAAAACCAAAGTCCATGCCCGCTCTAAGCAAAGGACGATTGATATTTGATATGGCCAACATCACATCTTCATGCGGCTGCACCTCGAATTGTGGCAACACACGAATTCCGTTAATGCCAAAATGACCTTTTCGGGCTATGCGATAAAGGTCGGGATCGTATTCCTTTAGTTCGTCCAGCTGCTTGATGTAACTGACCGGAAGGAACAAGTTATCTTCAGCTGTAGAATGATGATAGTACGTATCATTGATAGCGATGGTGCGTTCTTTGTATAAAGTCTCGTCATCCAGGATAAATCGGTTGTTCTGATCGTCCTTAAAGAAGTGACGGTATGTCCAGTTATCCTGGCCGACAGGGTTCGTCGATAAGATCATGTGCAGCTGTAATGTTGGATGACGCAAACGACCAAGCAGCTCCTTGAATCCTTCATACTTCACTTCTGAACATTCCTCAATCCAGATGATCGAGATGTTGTTGATCGACTTCAATTTGGCTGGCTTGTCCAACCCTTTGAAGATGATCCGGCTCCCATTATGGAATTTAAGCATGAGCGGTGATGTTCGGCACTGAATGACATGATCGAGTCCAAGATCATTCACGATCTCTTCAAATAAAGAGAAAGTGGAATCTCTATGTGTGTCATAGACTTCACGAATCACAAGGGCTGTTCTCTTTTCATCCAGCAGCTTTAGGATGAGCTTCAGGGCAATATGATAGCTTTTGGAGGAGCCGTAACCGCCCACCAAGAATTGAAACTTCTGATCCCAATCAAAAAGAAAGTCCTCAAAATGTGGATTGACTTCCTTCTCCATCATTTGAACCATCAGCCATCACCTTTATTCTTCCGCTTAATCGTTATTTGTACAGAGTCATCAACAGGTCGAGCGGTGATCCGCTCCAGCTCTGCTTCTCTCGTTCGGTTTGCAAGATCGAGACCACGAAGCCTCAATTCATGCTCTGACATAGTTTTCATTATGTCGTGTTTCTGCCTAATGGCTTTAAGACGCTTGTCTGTTACTCGCGTCAATGCTTCCTCTATTTCAAGGATGCGGTCAATCACAGGTAATTGAGTTTCTTCCACCTCAGTGACTACAAGACGTTCATTGATAATTGGAACGTATTTGACAACACCATTCTCATTTGTCGAAGGTACGACATCTTTTGTTTTTCTAAGTTGCTGAAGAACACGTCGCTGATTATCAGTTAAACCATTTTCATACTTCATGATCCTATGCATCATACGCCGCTCTCGAATACTAAGCTCACGTATGGTCAATTCAATCTGATAGAGCGGATCGGTCTCAATCTGTTCAAAGAGCTCCTTTTCTGTGTCGTCCATATAATCGAACATGATAGATTCATATTCACCTGTCCTCACAGAATTTCTGTTTCCTTTTGGAGCACCACCAGTATTCCCTTTTGCATTTTGGTTACCAGGTGGAGCTTTACCACCTTTATTCCCTTTGGCGTTTTTACTTCCTTTAGGAGCACCAGGGCGTTTAGTAACGTTACCATTCAATTTCCCTTTTGGTTTAGTAACGTTACCATTCAATTTCTCATCCCAAGAGTCTTGGTTCTTCCATTTGCGGATAAGCGTTTGAGAACACTCTAATTCTTCAGCGATATCTTTCAGTAAGCGGGTTCCATTGCTTTCTCTCCACAATTGGAATGCCTGATCTCTTTTAGGATTACGTGGTCTAGCCATTACATATCACCCACCTCCGAGCTGTTGAATTAAGTTTGAGTTGTTTTCAAATTTCATCATTCTTTATCAAATACATTTCTAACTCAATGAGCTTCTTCAGATCTTCCACAGTAGCCAATTTTATGTTTCCAGCTTTGAAATCTCTCACCCATTGAGCAATAGCAGCCTGCGTGATTTTTCTTAAATTTGCAGTGGCTTTCTCTATGTCTTCAGCTTGTTCAGCCTGTAGTAAAAGTAGCATCTCTTCTCTTTCTTTATCATAACGAGAACAAATGTTCTTATTTTCTATTGCCATTCTCCCTGTCCTCCATTACAATATGGTTTGAGAGCGTGATATTTTCCTACAAACGCGGCCGCGTCTTGATCACGCTCTTAGGCAGGGAGTTTCTTTCTTTGCCTTTGAAAGGGAGGGTGTTGTCAGCACCCTCTTTTTTATTTACAACGAGTCAACAAGCTCAGGAGTAATACCTGTGAATTCTGCGAAACGTTTTTTAATAACATCACAGAAGTATGGATCAAGTTCTAATAAGAAAGCCTCTCTATCGGTTTGCTCACATGTCATAAGAGTTGACCCGCTTCCCCCAAAGAAATCTACCACTCTATCACCTTTTTTACTGCTGTTACTCAATGGAATGTTTATAAGCTCAAGTGGTTTTTGTGTTGGATGTACATATTTTGATATGTCACCACGCGAAACCTCCCAGACAGTGACTTGTTTTTTGTCACCGTACCAATGAGGTGAACATTTCTTTTTGAATGCATAGAAAACAGGTTCGTGCATATATCGATATTGGCCCCACCCAAATGGAGCTGAGTTTTTCACCCAAATACATTGCGACCTTACTTCTATACCAGCGTTCAACATTTCTGTTTCAAAATTCAATTGATAGGTAGGTGAGTGAAATACGTAAATGGCCGCTTTTTCATTCATGATCCTAGAATAATTCAAGAATGTATCTCTTAAAAAAATATCGAACTGTTCATCATCCATTGAATCATTCATTATTGTCGCATGCCCATCCTCGTTTAATTTCTTACTATTACTTTTCACAGCCACATTATAAGGTGGATCAGTAATAACTAGATCGGCTTTATATCCCGACATTAGACGATCAACGTCAGCAGCTTTTGTGGCATCACCGCACACTAAGGTGTGGCGGCCAAGCCGCCACACATCTCCATACTTTGTTTCAGGCTCACTGATTTGAGATAGAGCTTCGGAAACATCGAAGTCATCATCTTCTACAACTGTATTACCGTTGTCTACAGACAGATTTTCTAGCAGCTCCTCATATTCTTCTTGAGAATATCCGATGATGTTTGTATCAAAATCGTTTTCCTTTAGCTCTGATAAAAGAGCCTCAAGTTTTTCCTCATCCCAATCGCCTTCAATTTTGTTTAATGCAATATTGAGCGCCTTCTCTTCTTTTTCGTTCAAAGAAACAACAGACACTTTGATTTCAGTTGGGTTCGATTCTAATAAAATTTTGAATCTTTGATGTCCACCTACTAAATTACCTGTCCTCTCGTTCCAGATGAGCGGATCAATATATCCGAAATACTCTATCGACGCTTTCAACTCTTCGTATGCTTTGTCTCCTGGCTGCAGATCAATTCGGGGGTTATATGGTGATGGGTTAATTTTATGTACGGGAATTGTTTTGATAATCATCTTTGTTTCCTCCTATAAAACAAATGATGCCGCCTCCTGGGCGGCATCAACTGCTTACTTGATGTAAAATTCGCTAGTGTAGAATGTTCCAAGGGTTGCAACATGATTGCCCTTTTTGTCGTAGCGTTCTACGTCCACTCTGAATCGATAAGTGCCTTTCTTGTTACCGAATGATTCTTTGATGTTAAATTCATCATATAGCTTTTCGCTTGGGTTAAGCGGGTTCGGGGAATTTGTTTTAATTGTCTCCCACTTGCCATTAACCTTTCTTTGTGGAATAAGGTTGGGACCAGCACTAAAGTCGTTGTGGTTTTGTACCGCAATCTTTACAACCTTATCCTCTCCGATTTTGTGATTTGCTTTTGTTGGATTCGCAGATACGCCAAATCCTGATGCCATGCTCATCATCTCCCTTTTTATATTTTTGCGCTCCTATCCCTCACCAAAGCACCTGCAGCCATACACCCAAAAGACGACTGTTCCCAGCAATTATCGTTTTCTACGGATACGGCCGCCTTGTCGTTGGTACGTTTCGCGTCTCGTTCCCATGATTTCTTCCCAATCCCTATTCGTAATAGGATCAGCATCGTTCTCCTTCTTTCTATTAGAACCAGGAGCAATGCTTTTAAATTGCTTTAATGTCTCTTTAGAAACAGAATCCCTGATCTTCATTTCACTCGCTCCTTGCCGAATAAGCACCACCTTACGCTATTCGCTTAAATAGATTTTGAAATGATGACTACACTCCGAGAGGATGCCAAGTACAGTCAATCATTAAGTAAAATGAAAAACTGTCCTCGATACGGCTGCCGCAGACTAGCTGCTATCCAGGCTCAGAATGTCCCTCTCGTATGGCCACATTCCTCAACACCTTTGTTCCGTATCCAGATACGCCATTGATATGGGAAAGGCGCGTCTCCCAATAAAAAAAGCGGACACCAATCAAGGCACTTAAAGTGCTCAATGATCAGCGTCCGCAGGTTCTTCCTTCTGGACAAATATTCACGTTCATTTTGCTTGTCTCTATCATACAATGATCCACACAGGAAAAAAGGTCCCCTTTTTATCCCCCTTTTTGTCGGTTTTTTGTCGGCTTAAAGCCAAAAAATAAACACAAAAAAACCTTGAAAGCCAAGGGCCAATCAAGGTTTAAAATATTTTCTAGATATTATTTATTACTTCATCTACAGATTTACTAAACATATCAGGGTCTTCATTCTTTATTTCAATTAATAGATCTTTAATATTATCTACTATGAATGGATCTTGTTTTGATAGTACATTGCGATAAACTAATCTCACTTCAGGATGGTTTAGAATCCTATAATGTAGAATTTCAATCCATTCTGAAGCTTGGTTAAGAATCTGGGGAATCGCCTTAGCAATGTAACTGAGCCCTTCTTCTGTATTATTTTTATATAACCTTTCTATTCCATGAACTAAACCAAACATAACTTCAAATTGTTCAGTATCGTCATCAAAAACTAAACATAAATCCGGGATAACCGAAACACTTCCATAATCAAGTACTTTTGCCAAAGACTCTTCAAACTCTTTTATGTTATTTTCGTTTTCTAAAAGTCGATTATCGTATAAGCTTTTTAATTCCTGCTTAAGATTCAAAGGAATTCAACCCTTCCATATTTACTTATTGAACAAATCAGGATACTGTTCTCTATTTTTATTCATTACGGTTTTTAAACCTTGTCTTATCTCAGAATTGTATAAACCATCTTTTATATATATTTTCCGGGCATCCCAAATATCATGAGCTAATGCATCGCGATAATTGAGTTCTAGATAATCCTTCAGTTTTTGCCCGGATAAACCATATGTATATGTCTCACGGTGTCTACCACCAGTACCAGGATGTGGTTGTTCCATATTCATACTGATACCATTGTTCCTTTTTATACCCGACTGTTTCATTTTTGCATCGGCGGGCATGTGATGAGGAGTAATATTATCAAAAACGGTTCCTTGCTTAATTAGTTCTTTATACGTTCCAACTTTCCCTTCGTTAGGAAGCAGAGTTTTCCCAGTATCCTTAACCCCCATCTTACCATGAAATCCTTTTGTTCCAAACGGTAAAAGCATCCCCAGCGCCGCATTCATACTCGCTTCCTGCTGTTCTTTTGAGATCTTATTTCCAAACATGTCTCGGCCTGTAATCGCTTCGCTGAAGCCGTTAGTTGCGGTGAGTCCATATAAGCCTTTTTGAGATGTTTTTAAGGCGTCAAAGGATTTTTGTGATGTCTTGTAAATATCGACCGCTCTTACTGCAGCTGATGTGGCTTTAGAAGTTTTATATATCGCTTTTCCGCCTTTAAAAATGCGCCCTGCCCAGCCGACGATAGGGATATAACCGGCTGCTGCCATGCCACCTGCAGCGACTCGTTGGCCTGCCGTAAGCTCTTCGCCTGTGATTGGATCGACGCCCGTAGCTGCACGTTTTGCATCATTCACACCGGTTAGCTCATTGACAATGTTTCCCCCATAATCAAGGGCTTTTTCATACCAAGGACGGTTGGCGAGCGCTTCTTGTTCCTTTGCAATCTCGCGGGCTTCTTCTTGTTCTTTTTTGATTTTGAGATATTCAGCAGTTTGCTTCTCAATATCGCTTTTTGCCTTATAGATTTCACTATCTTGAAATGCTTTTTTGTCAAAATTCATAGGTGAAATGGATTTTCCGTCATTCGTGGCATTGATCATTTCTGCATACAATGCCATTGTAGCCTGCTCCTCAGTCTCTGACAAAGCATATTCATCTTTTAGATTTTGATCAAGTTCTATTAAGTCTTTTACTGTCTTTTTTCGTTCATCTTCCGCATCTTCTATTTTTTCATCAAAGGTTTGACTATCAAATACCTCCAGTGAAATAAGGTCATCGATATCTTCAAAAATCGTTCTAAGCGCATTTTTTTGATCCTTCACAATGCTTTTGGCGTTTTTCATGCCCATATATACTGCATTGTCTAAAAAGTGTTCTTCTACAAAGGTGTCCCCGCCAAAGCTCGTATCATCAAGCGTACCAGATACACCATCATGAAAGGCTTTCTGCTTATCGATGAAGCTGATAAACATATCTACATTTCCGGCGAGCTCTTTGTAGAAACTTTTAATGTTATCCGCACCTTCCCCAGTGAAATCGTCACCGAGATTTGCCACGCCTTGTAGTGCCTTTTTTAAATCAACCATTTGTTCACGGAGTTCCTGATAATGTTTCGCCCTTGCGTCCATGGCACTGGTTAGTGCTTTAGCATCAAGTATCTTCCCCAGAAGAAGTCACTCCCTCCTATTCATTGACAAGGTCAATTTTACCAACGTGATGCTTGTCATTAAATAGGAATAAAGATACAAAACATCACTCAGAAGATTCAGAGTGATGTTGAAAGGGTTATATGCTACTGGATCAGTCGCTCTGGAGAAAAGAGGTATTTTATGAAGGAAAATGATAGATAATAGACTGATTACCTGCTTTATATGAGTGCAAGAACCCTTACTTTAGAAAAATTGGAAAAAATCTTGATTTAGATTTAACAATCTATTACTATTGTGAATATAAGGAAAATATAGGAGTGATTACATGATTAGAAAATTAAGTTTAACTATTTTTGTTTCATCAGTCGTTTTATTTTCTTTACTGTTCGCCCCTTCTTTGTCTTTGGCCACTACCAATGAAGATTCTAATTGGATTGATTTAACCACCAAGAATTCTATTGTTAATGGAAAAAAAGTAGAGAATCAAAAAGCAAAAGATTCTAGTACGGACGGGCCAACTAAATTGCAGAAAATCGCAAAGGAAAACGGATTAGAGGTTGAAGCTTCTTACGAGAGTTACATAACCTATGATGAAGATGGTAAACAAACTTCTTCCGGTGTAATTACTTCTAAAAGTCAGAAAAATTCATTAGAGAAAAAAGCAGCAAACATTGTGTATCTCGCCTATACTTTTCTTGGAGGAAAAGTGAATAAGGTCTTGCATGGTGTTGAAGTAACAAAAGTGGTAGGTACTCCTCCAGCTACACTTGAAGTACAACAAACATTGTGTCAAAGTGGATACTACAATAAACAATTCACCTGTCCGCATGTAATTAAAAAAACTTTTTTGGGCCTGCAAATTAAAAAAGGAGCAGAAGTCCATCAGTTTATTAAAGTAGATAAAACTAAGTTTTGGAAATATTCAGGGTGGGGAATTGCAACTTGGGCTGGTAAGCCACCTTCTATAAAAACATTAAAGTGGGATGAAGGCCTATATCTAACAAACAAGAAGGGTATGTTTTTTCCAAACTATACTGACAAACAGTCTGGTTTGAATTTGCAAGCTCCTCCGAACGCTTTTATAAAAAAAGTTCCAAAAGAGAAACGAGTTAAATGGGGAAATAAAGAGCGCACAACTTATAGAAATTGGTATGAAAAGAAGTATGGCGGAAAAACATGGGTAAAATTTGAAATTCACCATCAACTTCCTAGAGAATATGGTGGAGGAAATATGACAAAGAATTTAATTCCGGTGGAAAAATCATTCCATCGGCAAGAAATTAATCCTTGGTGGGCATCATATTAAAAAAGACTCCGTTTGGAGTCTTTTTTAAATATTTTCGTAATAACCTTTGACATCTCGATTTATTTCCCAATACTTAACACCATTTGAGCTTAGCAGACGGTCAAACCATATTTCAAAATTCGATCCTAGATTCTCGGCTTCTTCAAATGAATCTATTGAGTCTAAAAAGAACATATAATCTAATCCATTACTATATCTTTTTGTATCAATTACATATCGTCCATCAAAATGATATCCAATTAATATACACTCTTCAGGAAGATCTTGAGCCTCATTATATTTAATGACATCATTTGTACTAAGTATTTCAATACCATCAATTATGTCGATTCCATTATGTAATCTAAGAAATTCCTTATAATCATTTGGGAATTTAACCTTAAAGAAATTTTCTAAATCTGCAATTTCCTTCTCAGTTGCGGGATCATTAAAATGAAAGTAGGGGTCTTCTAAAACAAAACCACCAGGCTGTATCAATGGAAAAGCCCCATGACTGTCAAGAATTCTTTTTAATCCTTCAAGAGTCTGCTTAATCAAGTCACCCTCTCTAATTTTCGCCAACTCCCCTCATAATTGTTACATCTATTATATATGCTTTCTTGTAAAATGGATATTAATTTAAAATCAGGGAAGAATTTTTTTACTTACCAGCACTCATATGATTCCGAGTGCTGTCGAAAGATTAAACGTCGCTTGCTTCTTCAATTTGTAATACCGGTCTTTTTTCAGACCCAGTTCTTCACACACCTCCAAATCCTTCACCACACGTGATGTCAGATATTTCATACGGATGATGTCTTGCTCAATTTCATCTAGGCTGTTTTCTAGCGCTCTTTCAATCTGCCGGACCTTCAGTTCATTTAAAACTTCCTGGTTCCTAAGAGAAGGAAAAAGGCCTGTTGCGCCATTTGCCTCCTGTTCCTTTCTATTTTTCTCCTTCACCTTTAGGGCCCTATAGACCTTCAACTCCTTGATAAGAGCATTTCTGACTTGTTTCTCATCGATCTCAGACAGTAAGGACAATTGTTCTGCTATCAACTCTTACACCTCTTAATAACTATAAGATTTAGAAATTTGAAAACAAATAGAAATAATGCTATTCTTATCCTGTTAAATCAAACATTGAAGGCGGCATCCCCGCAGTTGCGATACCCACTATGGAATTGATTATTTTACTGTTCACATTATTTATTATGAATTTCATGAATGGGGCTGATAATATGGAAAATCATTTTTATTCTTTTGTAGAGAAATTTACTACACTGTTCGATTTTCTTAAAACATCTATCATAGTAGGTGTCGCCTTGAGTGTTTGATTACCTTGACTCATCTCCTCTTTATCAAAACCTCTACAACCATTCTCTAAGAAACATCTCTTTTATTTAAATTTAAATGAACTGTTGTAACTTATATTTGTGAATTGACCGTCACGTGTTATGATCTCAGTTTTGCCGTACATTGGCGTTTCAACCAACACTACATTGTTGGAATGGCCATCTAGGATAATGACTTTAACTTCTCCTTTTTCAAAAATCTGATCTATTGAGACGTTAAAGTCTATATGTTTGTAAGGAATATTCATGCACAAGGCCTCCCATGTTATAATGAATTGTCGAGATTCATTAGAGCCGGAGCCTTGTGCTTTGGTTCTTTTTATTTGCGCTGGAGAGCTTGTAGATCACGTACATACATTTCAAATAGATGCTTGTCCTTTATGTCTAAGGCCAAGTTAATCAGATCCTTTAAGCCAGCTTCAGTGACCGTTATATCCATGTTTTCAGCCCAATCTTGAGGATAGGCTCCCATTCGTCCGAAACGTGACTTTATTAAAAGCTTTCCCTCAGCAATTTCAAGAACGTAACCCTGAACGCGTAAATGTTTGTGATCACCTTTACCTACAACTTCCACCCAATCTCCTTTGACGATCTGTTTCATTTCCTGAAGCTCCTTCCGCACTTCGAGCAGTAAGGGCCATTGAAAACCCGCGTACAAAATTCCAACTCATAACCACGCTGCACTGAAACTATGTTTCTACACTTAAAGCAAAAGAAGTGCTTATGTTTGAAGAAAAACTTGATTTTATTAATCATCTGACAAGTCTCCATCCTTTCCTGATCCGACTTTGCAGTTCATATTTTTTAAGTGGTTCATAGAGGTGGACGTGCTGTCCATCCTCTTCGCGATAAAGCAAGAACCACCGTTTTGAGCGTTTGCGTGCCACCTTATGCAGCCCCATCTTCCTCATCTTTTTGATCATCTTTAGGAAGATCATCTTGATCTGGAACGGTATCACCTGAACCCTTTTCACCTTCAGCTGCTTCTTCTTCAGCATTTTCCTTTTGCAACGGTTCAGCTTCGTTGGCTTGATCCTCTTTCCAATCCCACCATGCTTCAGCAAGCGGGGCAACTGCTGCTCGGTAGTCATTGATCAGATCAACGATGGTGCCGGAGGACATCTCAAGCTCAGTGGCCAACTTCCAGTATGATTCACCTTCAATGCGACGCTTCGCGATCTCTGACATATTTTCAGGAAAGCCCTCCTGTTCTGGAGCCATACCTTCAACGATGAATCGATCAACCACTTCACGCTCAATCTCCATAGGCTTTTCTTCAATTTTTGGTTTTTCTGCAGGTAAGCCTAATTCAGCCTCTAACTGTTCTGGCTCAGGCTCAGCAATGTGAACAACGCCGCTCTGATCTACTTGATAATTTACAATGGGCCGCTCAGTGTGAGCATTGATCTGCACGTTATAGCGGACAATATCGCTTTCAATTTCAACACGCACATCGTTATCAATCATTTCAGCAAGGTTTTGAATGCTGTTTCCTAGATCCTTTGTTGAGATTTCAAGGACCAATTCTGTAACACCTTTAGGCTTATGATTTACTTTCTTGACTGATCCATCAAAATTTACAAAAGACATATTTGTTCCTCCTTATGGGTTGGTGTGAGAGTTGAGACTTCGACTTCGATTCTCGGTGAGCTGCTGTAGAACTTACTTACATGTAAATCAACTATCTGGCTATCATCCTGCCAAATGACTTTATTCAGGCCATCTTTTATCCCTTTGATGTAGTTATCAACATCGGGCTTCTTCGCGGGCCTCAACTCGCCTCTTTCAGCTTCTGCGGCCTTTTTCTTGCTGAAGCTTTTTAAAGTGGATTTGTAAACTTTAACCCTCAACTCCAGCGGACCAGTAAGAAGTTGATCAGGACGGTGATCGCTCGCAGCCAACTTCACGTATTGCTTGAAGTCTCGTGACTTCTTGGGATCGTATAATCTTGTCATACCATTCATGTGAGTAGCTCTTGGACGCCCCTGTGCTACCGGCTCTCCGTAGACGGTGAATGCTATTTTCATTCGATTGCCCCCATCCTCGCGTTATATGTTAAAGCCTTATTTCCTCGCTTACTCTTGGCTGAAATGACTATCATTTCAAGATCATAGAGTGATAGTTTTTCGAGACTTTCATTCTCACTTGGTTTATATCCAATGCGCTTCAATTCTTTGAGCAAGAACTGTTTGCGCTGATCGCTATTGATTGACATGTTCATTCCTCATTTCATAAAGCGGCTTCCATTTGCCGCGATAAGTTTACAAACCTTCCGTACTCTTTCATAAATGCAGCATTAATTGTCCCAACCTCACCATTTCGCTGTTTAGCAAAGATGATTTCGACTATATTTTTCTGCTCACTATCTTTGTTGTAATAATCATCACGATAGAGGAACGTAACGATATCAGCGTCTTGTTCAATGCTTCCTGAATCACGCAGATCAGACATCATTGGACGTTTATCTTGCCTCTGTTCCACTCCACGTGAGAGTTGTGATAGCAAAATGATTGGGACATTAAAGCTTCTCGCCATATTCTTCAGCTCTTTTGTGATAGCTCCAACCTCATAGTTTTTGCTCTCAAACTTACCGATTGGGGTAATGAGCTGAAGATAATCAATGATCACTAAATGATCTTGATCAGGATGATCCTTTTTCGTTTTACGGATTTGGGACCTGATGTCTGCGACTGTTTGAGTGGGTTGATCATGGATGTAGATGTCTAATTTTTCGTATTCACCCATAGCTTTGTTGGCTCTGTCATAATCTTGATCGCTAAAGTACTTTTTTGGATTCCTCCACTTTGTGCCTTCAATTCTTCCAAGGCTGCTTAACATTCGATGAGTTAACTGAGTATCTGACATTTCGAGCGAGAAAATATCAGTTACTCCACCCTTTAGCGCGTTGTTACATCCTAGGTTAAGAGCGAAAGCAGTCTTTCCCATCGATGGACGAGCAGCCACGATTATCAAATCGCTTTTTTGCCAACCACCTGTCATGGCGTTCAAGTCCGCAAGACCAGTGTCGACTCCTGTAAGCTCCCCTTGATCTTCTTCCATGCTCATGAATATCTCCGTCAAAACATCCATTTTCGTCCGAGTAGCTTTAACCCCAACTTCTTGCACTTCAATGGTCTTTTGATAAAGCTCAGTGATCCCCTCATCGCATGGGGCATTAGCAAAAGCTAAAGCAGCACTTTGTAAATCTCTGAGTCTAAAAGCCTCGTAAATTAATGTTTCATAGGTCTCGAAAGCATGTTTTGAGGGAACAGTACTTGCAAGATTGGTTAAGTATTCAAAGCCTCCAATTGAATTTAAAAGGTCTCCCATAGCTGCAGCGATATTGGCCAATTCAACAGGCTTACCTAGCTTGTCCACTTCCCTCATCGCTTCGAAAATCCGCTTATGCCGTTCTTCAGCAAAATGTTTGGGCTCTAGTGCCGTTTCCTTAATCAGATCACCCTCAAGGATGATACAACCTAATAAAAACTGTTCAGCCTCTACGTTTCGCAAATTTTGCATTTTGTTCCCACACTTTCTGTTTCGCTAAGAATTCATTTTGTTCTGGTTGTTTGATTTTGATCTCTGCGATAGCAGGTGGGAATCTCTTTTCAGCAATGTGCTGGTCGATCTTTTTCAATACCTGTTCATAGGGTTGATCCTTTAGGTGATCAAGCCAAAGTTTAATTCTTTCTTTTCCGATCGCGTCTGTAGTGAGTTCAAACCTTGGATAGGCAGCTGCAATCCTTGTTAGGATAGACATTGCTTGCTCTTGATCCATGTTCATCAACCTCCTCCAAATTTAATCCCATTTTCTTTTGCGTATTGAGCTAGTGCGTCTAAATTACTTTGCCTATGCTGCTTTGGTTTAAATTCAGAAACATTGTTTTTAAGAGACTGAGGTTGGTGCTGCTGTGCATGCCAACGATCAAGAATCGCTGATTCCAGGTATGCAAATGATTTAATACTGTCTGCTCTATGCTTTGGTTGATATTGATCAAATACCTCATCGATCCAATTCAATATGGCTTCAAGTGGAATTCGCTCCTTGAGAATCCTTTCAATGGCAGCTGAATCTTTTGGTGTTAACATCAACCCACCTTTTCGCGATAAGTACTTTTCTTCGATCTGCTGGAAAGGAGTTAAATCATTTTCTACTGAGGCTCTCTTTTCTTCTTCCTCTTCTTCTTTAATTCTTAAATTCTTTAATTCTTGATATAGTTCCGACTTCGTACCGCTTTCGTTCCGTCTTCGTTCTGCGATAGGTTCTTCTTCCGTTCTGGGTTCTGTTTCGTGATCACTCGAAAACTCTTGATATGACTCGTATTTCACAATGGTGAACAGTGTTCCTAGTTCCGTTTCGCTAACAGTAATGATGTTGTTCGTAACAAGTTTCTTAATTGAACGCATAATTGTACTTTTAGACAGCTTTTTTAGCCCTCTTCCTTCTTTATAAGCGAGGTCCTCACATAGTTTTGAGTACGATCTTATGTACTGGCCCTTATTTAATACAACTCCATTCATTTTGAAGCCATCTTGATGACTTGCTCTCATAACTAATAAAGTGAACAGTCTAAAAGTAGTCACGTCATTCCATAATTCGTGTTCTAATATTTTTCGGTGCAGCTTTACCCATCCAGTAGACAAATAACTTCCTCCTCTCCAACACCGTCAGTTAAGACCTTTTAATCTCACATAGAGCGTACATTCCACTGATCCTAATAAAAGTAAGACCTGGCTCATTTCTTTGGATATAACCCTTTACATACGCTCTAAATAGCGCAGCTTGATTATGACTTGATTTAGATAAAGACAGGTATACAAACGGAATAGGAACTTTAATGATTAGCTTCTCCCTCACTAGCTGTTCACCAGTTCGGAAAAATGGATGATGCGGTTTAGACGATTTGTAGAACGACAAAACTTACACTTTTCACATCTTCTCGGTCTTTCTCCGCCATGCTTAACCTGAACGATCCGCTCCATGTTTTTTTCTATATCTTCTAACTCAATTTCCATCCTTGACTCATCAATATTGATAACTGCTTTATCTGGTGGATCTTCTTTTGATATGGCCACAATCAAAGGCTCTAACCATTCACTACGTCCTGCTTCCTGTCTTTCTAATTCTGCATAGAGAGCCATTTGAGCAATATATCCATAGGCTTCTACAAATGAACAATAGCCAAGCTCTTGATCCCATATTCTTTCTCTAAGAGAGCGAGTCGTTTTAAGATCAGCAAAGCGCCCACCGGCAGGGTTGTACACATCGAGCTTTCCTTTCCAGGGCAATCCGAACATTTCACCTGTGATAATCACTTCTTTATCTCCTTGAAGAACAAACATGCACAAGTCGTCATTCTGTATAGCTTCAATCATGAGATCAGCCAATTGATATTGTTTATAAAGCTGGCCCTTTTGTGTAAATAGAGCAGGTGTGTTCATCTTAAATTCATCAAAGGCCTGATCTCCTTCAAGCCAGGCATGAACATATTTACCAAAGAGTAGAGCCTCAGAGGACGGCGGCTGCCATTCATCGTTGAGTTTTGCCATTGTAGCCGCCTCACACTCTAAGAAACTCTTATATTGAGAATTTGACATATAAACTCGGTCTATCTCGTTAGAGTAATAATTCTCCTTGTTGATTGTCGGAATCATCATTTGCTGGCTCACCAGCCTTTTCAGCACTTTCTTTTTGTTCCTGCTGCTTTAGAAACTCTTCTTCGATTTTGGATTTTGTGGTATTAGTAGCACCTGAAGTTTTGACGTTGAAATAATCCTCTTTCTTTGCCATTCCATCACGAAGTGAAGTATAGATGCGTCCTATTTTGAGGTAATCCTGCTCAGTAAATGCATCCAATTTGCTACCGACATATTCCTCGACCATTTCCTTCGTAACACCAAAATCAGCTTTAAATGTTGTTAATGCTTTTCTTAAACGGTCTTCTAAAGGCTCTTTATGACCACTAATCAGCGTTCTTTGACACATATCAACCGCGGCATCAACAATGTCTCCTGGTATCACTCCAAGGATGCATGCACGAACTCGACGTGCACCTTGGTTTGCAACCAGTTCATAGATATCTCTTGGATCATTAAGCTTTGTGATGGACCCTTTGGCTTTCCGTTCATGCTTTACCGTAAATATTTTGGTCTGGCGAGTATTGGTTTCAAGATCCCATGCATAAGCCATTACAGAAGATTCTCCAGCTTTTTGTTCGAGTTCCATGATTCCGTAATCAATGTTTCCCCAATTCTGTGCCAGAGCTTCAGCCAGACGAATTGAAGGACCTGATACCTTTGTGCCACCTCGTGGATATTCATAGACAGCATTCTCAGCTAATAGCCTACGCTCACATGCTTTCCTAATTCGTTCAAAGGCAGCATATACGTCTCTTGGAAACTTCTTTGCTATGACCATAGCTGCTTGTACTTCCTGTGCCTGCCGACTAACCATAGCTTCTGTTGTTACTGACGTTCCTGCTGATGACTGTGAAGCTGCCATATAGTTTGAGTAATCAACATTTGACAATCCATTCATATAAGAAACCCCCATTGAATTTAGGTGCCAACCTGCTTATAATAGTGGTTGACACCATATTCTGTGTCTGGTTATTTAGATGAGAGTTCACTTGTTGGGAGTGAACTCTTTTATTTTGCTGTTTTAAACTCAAAATCAAGCTCCTCTGCAAGATATCGTTCTAGATTTTCTCGCAAGATCAGTTCACCCGAATTTTTATCTTCAACATAGTCGTCTTCTAGCAAAATCTCTGACCCATAAAAATCGATTCCAAAGTGTTCCTCTTGCCTGACCATATCTTTTGGATAGCCATATTTATTAATCTCTGTGATGATCGGATGCTCAATATTCATCTTCTTCCCTCCTCTTCTGTTTGGTGTAAGCATCAAGAAATCTCTAATTTCGAGCGGATCGCATCTGCCTTTAGCTGTTGAAATTTCTCAAAGGCTTGTTTATCAGGAAATTGGAACATTGGCATACCTTTGTTAGTCATCACAATTGATCCATTCACTTGTGATAGATAGAACTGATCAGACTGTCTCTCACTGAAAGGTTTAATAACTGGTTTAGTTCTCAAAACTTCTTTCCTCCTTAACACATTATTTGATGCTTATTCGCATCGTCCGACCGCGGATGAAGCATGATTTGAGGGGGTAGGTGTACACTGTCCCATCCGCAAGCCGGACGACAAGAATAAGCCTTGTCGTGATCTCTAAATAACGCTATAATGAGATCGATCATTTTGTTATTCATGGTTTGAAATGATTTAAGCAGTAAGTGTCGGAGCTTGCTGCTTTTTTCTGTTTTCTATTTCCGTTCTGATCTGTAATTCCAGAGCGGCTAATAAAATGAGCCCTTCCTCTGTATGACGCATCTGACATTGTTTCACGATATCTTTCGCCTTCATTAAACGACTTGCTGTGAACAAATACTTCACCTAGATCAATCCTCTCAATCTATTTTTTAGTGATTTTGGATATTTGATTTTTGTAACCCTCGCAGCCTGTTTTAATAAATGAACCTTAGCTTGGCTTTCGTAACGCTGAATTTGGTTTAAAGATTTAGCAATATCTTTGTGAGCTGCTAATGCCGTATCTGTATCAGCACTCTCTAATGCTTTCATTAATCTTTTTTGTAGTTGTTCAATACAGATCATTTCAGCTGTTATCCCTTCATGATCAATACTCTTGAAAATTGCTTTTCTCATCTTCATCCTCCAAACAAAGCCATGATGGCTGTAATTTGCTGCGTGACTGCAAGTGGATCGACACCACATAAAGTTGCGATCATGGCTTCTTTTGCATTTGTCGCCTCCATCCACCGTACATATGTAGGAACATCAAGCATCTTTTGATCATTCTCAAATTTTGATATGCAGCTCCTTGAGCGATTTAACAATTCAGCCAACTTCTCTTGGGACATCCCAGCTCTTTTCCTTGCTTGTCGGAGCACCACCCCCAACCTCAACTTCCTCACCCCCTTATTGTTCCTATATAGAACATGTTGTAAATTGGAACAGCAAAACTTAAAAATCAGCTGTATTCTAAGATGGTAAATTATTAATCATTCAACTGGCTGAAAATTAGATTCCATTTGTGCTAATTGCCATTCTTCAAGAACTTCTCTTTTAAAGAAAATTCTTTTTCTTACTCGGAAGAACGGTATTTGTCTTTCACGAACCATTGTGTAAACAGTGTCGTGATGTACCCCAAGAAAATCAGCTGTTTCATGAACAGTCATAGTTGATTTTGTTGGCATATCTTATCTCTCCTAGTCATTTAATTATATTTCTATTTTAGAAATTCATTTCCGGAAGAAATCCCTTATGTCACAGTCTAATTCTTTAGCCAATATCGGGAGATGGTTTGCTTTAAAGGCATATTCTCCTGTCTCATATTTCATATATGTTGAGGCATTTTTGAATCCTAGAGCCTTGGCCATTTGTTGCAAATTAATTTGTTTAACATGACGTCTCGATTTGACAAATTTTAAATCTAACATATTTCCCTCCTCTCGATTTCTGTTTTAGAAATCCTGTTGTTGATTTAATAATACATTTCTAAAAAAGAAATTTCAACTGTTTTATTTCTAATTTAGCAATTTATTTTTTTCTACATTGGAAAAATGTTAAGATTTATATTGCTAATATAGAAAGTTGGTGATTAAAGATGCTGGCTGTAGGCGAAAGAATAATTAAATTGAGAGAACAAAAACAGTGGAACCAAAAAGAGTTGGCTCAAAAAATCAATATGAATGTCAGTGTAATGAACAGAATAGAAAAAGGAACTCGTCCTTTAACTGATATTGAAATTGTGAAAATTGCTGAGGTTTTTGGGGTATCCACAGATTATTTGCTAACCGGGAAAGATTATAGGTTTGAAGCAGAACAACTTCTGAGATCAGGCAACGCGTCTACTGCTGCAAGTGATGGAAATTCTGATATAGAAAAGAGAATTGAAAGAATTGAAAGAGCACTAAGACTTCAGGAAGGTCGTAAACCAGGGGATAAGCAGAATGACTTCTATGGTGACTAAATAAAAGAATTCAATTACTTTCATACATGTATTTCATGAAAGGGGCGCATATTTTGAAAAAGACTTTTTTTTATGTACTTATTTTCTTAATAGCAACGTCTTTAACAGCGTGTAATTCACAGAATACAAAAGTAAATGAATCAAATGAAAAAAGCGATAAACAGGAATCTAAAGAGGGTTCATCTGCTAAGAAGAAAACTAAAAAAGAAGCTGATGGAACACGAACTGCTCCTATACCTTTAAAAAAACCAATATATTTCGACGATTACATTAGTGCATCGGATAATGAATATACTGCTGAATTAAAGATGAATGTAGAAGAGGTTATTCGAGGAGATAAAGCATTTAATGTTTTATATAAGAGGAATAGCACTGTTTCTCAACCTAAAAAGGGTTTTGAATGGGCACTTGTTAAGGTCAAAGTGAAGATGACAAATTCTGAAACAGATGATGATCCTATACTATTCAGTCCAATACTTAACTTTGACTTTTTTAGTAGTGATGGTTCTCCTTATTCTGAGGAAATTGGTACTGTTGTGCCAAAAGAATTTGAAGGCGAAGTATATAACGGTGGTTCACTTGAAGGTTATATAGTGAATCAAGTAAAAAAAGACGATGATTTTTTAATAGCTTATAAAAGTATATCTACTTCAGGTAAACTATTCTTTAAAACTAAATAAACAATGCCCATATTGGGCTTTTATTTTTACACCAAAACAGAACATATGTTTCTAACTCATCTAAGAGCATTCTCTTTTAGAAAGGGGCTTATTTACATTGAGATATATAAATAGTCATTTAGAAGATTGGATTGAGTCATTCCTTAATAATATTGGCATAACTGAACCTTCACAATTAGATAAACACAAAATAGCTAATGATCTAGACATTTGGATATTTTATGTTAATGACACAAGTCATTATGTAGAAATTAACAACCTGTACACTATTTTTCTAAATAAAAAACTATCTAAAGAGGAACAGTGGCAAGATTTCGCTCATGAACTTTGCCATATAGTTAGACAATCTAGCAAGTTCACTAATTTTCATTTGACTAAAACTTTATGGAATATCTATCAAGAAAGACAAGCGAATTATTTTGCTTATCATTTTTGTATCCCAACATTCATGTTAATTGATTTGGATTTACCCAAAAGACCAGAACTCGCTGTCTTGAAAGTTTCTAATATTTTTAACGTTACTCCTGAATTTGCAAATCACCGTTTAAATCTTTATTATCAAAAAACTTTTTCTCAGACAAGGGGTGTTTTATATGGCTAGCATTGAAAAAAGAGGAAACAATTCTTTTAGATTAATTGTTGAAGCTGGTCACGATATAAACGGAAAAAGAAAGAAAAAAACTAAAACCATTCGCATAGAAGATACTAAACTATTAAAGACGAAAAGAAGGTTGCAAGAGTATCTCTCAGACCAGCTCTATCAATTTAAAATCGAAGTTTCTTCTGAAGAATACATAGAACCTGAAAAATTAACATTTGAATCTTTTATCGCTAAGTGGAAAGAGAAGAAGCTTTATCAAAAGAGCGGAAAACCATACTCTCTCACTACTTCCGATGTATATTGGAGACATTTAAAAAATCACATTCTCCCTGTCTTTGGCAATAAAAAAATGGAACAAATAAAAAGCCTTCATATTGTAGATTTTTTAGACAGTTTAAAAAAAGATGGCGCACGAAAAGATGGGAAACCAGGAGGTTTAAGCGGAGCCACTATACAGGACATTTTTAAAATTTTACAAGTTGTTTTTAAAACTGCAACTGAAGAATGGAAGATCATTAAGGTTGATCCTATGAAAGGACTTCCTCAACCAGAACATGAAAAGCAAGAAATGAACTATTTTGAATCTGATGAAGCTGCTGAATGTATAAAAATTTTGTATAAAGAAGTTGATATTAAATGGAGACTTTATTTTTTAGCTGCTATGATCGGCGGTCTAAGACGTGGTGAAGGTCTTGCACTTGAATGGCATTTAGATGTTGATTGGGATCTCGGAGGTTTTCATATTAATCGTTCAATTTCAAAGACAGTTGATGGCAAACCCTATGTTAAAGAACCTAAAACAAGAAGTTCTAAACGTTTTGTAAAGATGCCTAACTGGTATATGGATGAATTAAAGCAGTACCATATCATGTGGAAAAAAGAAAAACTATTAGTTGGTGACTTATGGGAAGGTGATGATCACCAATATTTATTTCATAATGGTTTTGGTGAGCCTTACTATTACACAACCCCTACTTCCAAATGGTCAAAAATCAAAAACAAACACAAATTAAAAAACATTCGACTACATGATTTAAGACATACAATGGTCGCTCTCCTTATAGAGGCAGGTGAGAGTATTAATGCTATTCAGAAAAGAGCCGGACATGCCAGTGCTAAAACAACCTCAGATATTTATGGTCATGTCACAAACAAATTAGAATTTAACACTGCAGAACACTTTAATCATTTTGATCCTAAAAATATTGAGAAACAATCTGGCGGATAAAGTTCGTCCCCAATTCGTCCCCAATCAAAAGAAACAGAACAAATATTCGTTGTCAAAAAAACAAAAAACCCTTGCTAGGCAAGGGTTTAAACGATGATTCCGACTGGGCTCGAACCAGCGACCTCTACCCTGTCAAGGTAGCGCTCTCCCAGCTGAGCTACGGAATCGGGTTATGTATCAGTTCTGGGCTTTCTGTTACTGACAGTCTCTATTATATAACCATCCTGATCAGTCGTCAATGGTTTTGTTCAAAAAGGTCAAAAAGCCGGCGGCCGTGCCGGCTTTATTCTCTCCTTCTTTATGATTGGTTCACAAGCACGGGCTTTAGTTGATCGAGTGCTTGTTTGAAGTCGCGTTTGAGGTCTTCTCCGTTTTCAACTCCGACACTTAAACGAAGCAGCCCATCTGTAATCCCTCTTTTTTCTCTTTCTTCTTTTGGCATAGCCGCATGGGACATTTTGGCTGGGTACGACAAAATGGATTCGACAGCACCGAGGCTGACGGCGAATACAGGTAATGTGACGGCATCCACTAATTCTTTGACTGCCGCTTGGTTTTCTAGTTCAAATGAGAGAACGGCTCCTGCTCCGCTTGCTTGCTTTCGCTGAATATCCGCACCCGGATGGTCATCTAAGCCTGGGTAGTATACTTTTTTCACTGCAGGATGTTCTTTGAGAAATGAAGCCAGTTCGAAGGCTGTTTGGCTTGCTTTTTCCAATCTCACTTGAAGGGTTTTTAGCCCTCTTAACACAAGCCAGCAATCCTGCACGCCAAGGACCGCACCGAAGGAATTTTGCAGCGAATAGAGTTCTTCTCCCAGCTTCTCATCTTTCACAACGGCTAAGCCTGACAGCACATCACTGTGGCCGCTTAAAAATTTCGTTGCGCTGTGCAGAACAACATCAACACCAAGGTCGAGCGGACGCTGAAGCGCAGGCGTTAAAAACGTATTATCTAAGAAAGTCAAACAATCATGCTCTTTCGCAAGCTGTACGACACCTTCAATATCGGTAATACCTAGAGTAGGGTTTGATGGTGTTTCCATGTAAATGACCTTTGTATTTGATTGAATGCCTCTTTTGACTTCATTCAAATCCGTCATATCGACGAAGGTATGCTCAATTCCAAACCTTGAAAGAACTTGGGTGATCATTCGGAAAGTCCCGCCGTACACATCTCTTGTGACAAGGACGTGATCTCCCTTTGATAATAGAAGAAAAGCGGTCGAAATGGCTGCCATGCCTGATGCAAAGGCAAGCCCTCTCGTTCCTCCTTCCAGCGCCGCAATCGTATCCTCTAATGCTTGACGTGTCGGGGTTCCCGATCTCGAGTAGTCATATTGGCCAAATTCATCGAAGCTGCTTTGATGAAATGTGGACGCATGCTGAATCGGTACACTGACTGCACCTGTTAAACGGTCTGTTTTAAACGCATTATGAACGAGTTGTGTTTCGAGTGTCCAATCATGTGTGGTCATTTGGCGTGTACCTCCTCTTTTACTTGTGATAGTGCCTGTTTCAGGTCTGCTTTCAGGTCATCTACATGTTCGATGCCAACAGAGAAACGGAGCAGCTTGTTACACACACCGTTTGCAATGCGAATCTCTTCTGGAATATCCATATGCGTTTGTGTTGCAGGATACGTAATGAAGCTTTCGACTCCGCCAAGACTTTCAGCAAAACAAATCGTTTTCAGCTGCTTCAAAAATGGATTGACCCAGTCCGCTTTGGCTACTCGGAATGACAGCATGCCTCCCTTTCCTGGGTAAAGGACATCTTGAATTTCTGGCTGCTTCTCTAAAAACTTTGCCAGCTCCTTCGCATTTGCCTCGTGCTGGCGCATTCTAAGAGCCAGTGTTTTCATTCCTCTCATTAAAAGCCATGAGTCAAATGGTGATAGAACCGCTCCAATCGCGTTTTGATGCTGGAACATATCTTCAGACAGCTGCTCTCCTTTTGTGACGACAAGCCCTGCAAGAACGTCATTATGTCCGCCTAAATATTTGGTTGCACTATGAATGACAATGTCCGCTTCAAGCGTAAGCGGCTTTTGCAAGACTGGTGTGTAAAAGGTGTTGTCGACAATCACCAAAGCGCCATGTTCTTTTGCAATCTTCGCTATTTTTTGAATATCTGCTTCCTGCATTAGTGGATTTGTCGGTGTTTCAATAAAGACCGCTTTTGTGTTTGGCGTGATTTTAGAGCGTAAACAGTCTTCATCTGAAAAATCATCATAAAGAAAACGTAAGCCGTACTTTTTCCATTCATTTTCAAATAAACGGTATGTACCGCCATATAGGTCTGATGAGACGATGAGTTCATCTCCGCTTTCAAATAGAGCCATAATCGTTTGAATCGCCGCCATTCCCGAGCTGAAGGCAAAACCGGCCGTTCCTTCTTCGAGTGAAGCAATTGCATCCTCTACGAGCTGTCTTGTTGGGTTTTTCGTTCGAATGTAATCAAATCCTGTAGATTCCCCTATGCCTCTATGTCTGTATGCTGTCGAAAGATAAACGGGAGGACTGACAGTGCCAGTCCCCTCTTCGCTACGGTTTCCAATCTGCGCTAATTTCGTTTCCACATGTTCTGTCATTTGACACCATCCTAAGTAAAAATCTGATTTCAAAACAGAAAACCCCTTCTTCATAAGAAGAAGGGGTTTAATCGCTTCCTCTTATCTTCCAAGCAAAAAAGCTGCTTGCTGGATTTAGCACCTTGGTACATCACATGAAGTGATGCATACCGGTTGCTGAGGTTTCAAAGGGCCAGTCCCTCCACCTCTCACGATAAGAATGTGTTGTGTTGTCTGTCTGTTCTAATTCTTAATACTGTAACCCATTAAATCTCATTTTTCAAGGGGAAATGTCATGATTAATTAAAATTTTCTGTATTTAATAACAGAATCGATATGATACGGTTTGATTGCATGTTAGCATATAGGGACAACGCTGTTTTTCATGTTACAATGAATGGAAACGTTTCACTTTATGATGAATTTGGTTAGCTGGAGGAATGGATTATGGTGAAGAAAACAGGAATTATTCAAGAAGAAACCTTACAGTCAAAAGAACTTGGGGCGGACATGACCATTTTGATCTATTTGCCAGTCAATTACTCCCCCCTTTATACATATCATGTCATCATTGCCCAGGATGGTCATGATTATTTCCGCTTAGGCAAAATAGGCAGACAGGCAGAAGAATTGATGCAAAACAAAGAAATGGAACGCTCGATTATCGTTGGTGTCCCTTATGAAAATGTCACGGAAAGACGGAACACGTATCATCCAGACGGCACAAAGTTTGAAGCGTATAAACGCTTTTTAGCAAATGAACTGGTCCCTTATATTGATCAACACTATCCAACCTATCAAATTGGATCAGGACGTACGTTTATTGGTGATTCACTGGGTGCGACGATTTCCCTCATGACAGCCTTTGATTATCCTTCTTTATTTGGCGGGCTGATTTTGCAGTCCCCTTACGTTGACGAGTCGGTTCTAGATGCCGTCAAACAGTCGACAGCTCTTTCTCATTATGCCATTATCCATCAAATTGGGCTTGAGGAAACCGCTGTGAAAACAACAGATGGCCAGGTGCTTGATTTTGTTCAGCCGAATGAAGATTTAAAGACCCTTCTTGAACAATCTGGTGCGGATTATTTATTTGAGACATTCGAAGGGGATCATAAATGGACGTTTTGGCAGCCGCTCATTGCGCCTTCGTTAAAAAGAATGCTCCCATATTCGTTAATCAACTGAATTTTGTTATAATAAACAATAATAAATACTTTCTTTTTCAGGAGGGAACAGGATGAAATACGGAGTTGTTATATTTCCATCAAAAAAATTGCAAGATATTGCGAACTCTTACCGGAAGCGTTATGATCCGAACTATGCACTCATACCGCCTCATTTAACATTAAGAACACCTTTTGAATTAACGGATCTAGAAGCGGCTGAGGTCGTCTCAACGTTAAGAGATTATGCAAAAAATGCTTCTCCTATTACGTTACGTATTAAAAAATTCAGTTCATTCGCTCCTGTAAACAACGTCATTTATATGAAAGTAGAACCGAACGAGGACATCATGGCGCTCAATAAAAGATTGTACGCAGATCCACTTGCTGGTACACCAGAATATGCTTTTGTTCCGCATGTGACAGTGGCTCAAAAACTATCGGATGATGAGCATTCAGACGTACTTGGCACATTAAAGCTGAGAAAGATTGACCATGAAGAAACAGTGGATCGCTTCCACCTTTTATATCAATTAGAGAACGGATCTTGGACCGTCTATGAAACATTTATTTTAGGAGAAGAGGGTTAAAGACTTTTGAAAACAGTCATCGCAACAGAACAAACACAACGAGAAGATGCATATTACGTTCGAAAAGAAGTATTCGTAAAAGAACAAGAAGTTCCAATAGAGATCGAAATAGATGAACTAGAGGACAAAGCCACCCATTTTGTCATTTACAATGATGACAAAAAGCCTCAGGCGGCTGCTAGACTGCGGATCATTGAGGGATCAAAGGCAAAGCTTGAACGAATTTGTGTGTTAAAAGAGGCGCGCTCCTTCGGCCTTGGGCACAAGCTATTAGAGGTGCTAGAAACAGAAGCGGTTGCTAATGGAGCAAAAGAAGCGGTTATGCATGCCCAAGTCCATGCTCTTCCTTTCTACGAAAAGAAAGGCTACAAAGCGGTTTCTGAACCGTTTGAAGAAGCAGGAATGAAACATGTCAAAATGACAAAAACACTGTCTGTTTGACCAAAAGAAAAGCCAGAGCATTCAAGATGCCCTGGCTTTTTCATTATCGTTCGCCACAGGAAGAAAGCGCAAACATTTATATATACGTATTAATATGAATGCCCTTTCCTTCCTCCATAAACATATCTCGTACAAAACGTTCCCGCTTTTTTTGATGTACTTTCGTTTCCGCTTCTGTCACTAATTCCTCTTTTTTCTCCAGCTCTCTGTATATCTTGTCATGAAAGGTGCGAGTAACCTTTGTTACTTTCGCATAGTCTTCTTTATCCTGAGGAGCTGGACGATTGATATATTGAAAATACAGATCCGGCTGAATCGGGGCTATATATCCCATCAAGAACGCCTCCTTTGCTTCTCTCTTACTTTACTATTCCCTAATTATGACTGTTTGAAACACGCCTCATTTGATATGATTAGATGTGTTTCATTTTAAGATTGATTGACTATTGGAGGACTAGCTTTGAAATGCGCACGACGACATGATCGAACGATCTCATTACATACGTATTCGAGAGAACATTATCAATTCCTCCATGACGAGGGAAAAAAAGGACAATTATTCTGTCCATATTGCGGACAACCGGTCTTTTTTAGATTAAATATACATGATGAACCAGCCTTTATTCATAAGCACATGTCTCAGCAAGAGATTTGTGAAAAAGCTGAAGAACAAGCAGATCATAATCAAACGACTGAACGAGAGGAAAAGGCATCTTCCTATAAAGAACTTGGCGGCTTCCGTTTTCCAACCGGCAAACAGATCATCTCACAAACGAACGAATCAAATGACTGGCAGGAACCAAAGTCGATTCAATTTAGCGATGCCTTACATTTAGAAGAGAATGAACAAGTTCATACGATCGACCTCTTCCCGCATATCACCTTTAGCACACCTCAGCTTCAAGCTGTCACACATTTAGATGGTCCGATGCTTGTGCTGGCTGGTGCCGGCAGCGGGAAAACAAGAGTTCTGACGGCTAGAGCGGCTTATCTCATGTCCCATCATCATATTCCCGCTCACCATATTTTACTCGTGACTTTTACCACAAAAGCGAGCAATGAGATGAAAGAAAGACTGCGCAAGCAATACCAGCTTCATCCTTCACAAGCCAGCCAAGTGGTGACAGGCACATTCCACAGTCTTTTTTATAAAATGCTGCTTCACGATGACGCAAACAAATGGAATGGCCAGCATCTGATCAAGTTTGATTGGCAAAAGGAGCAATACATTCGAAAAGCCATTTTGAATGAAAGACTTGATGAAAAAGACTACCCTACTGATCAAGTACTGCAATCGATCGGCTATTGGAAAAATGCCTTTTTACCAGGTGAACTTCCAGATTTGAAGGATGAAAAGGAAAAACACATGTGGACGATCTATCAATCATATGAACAGCAAAAACGAGACAATCAGCAATTTGACTTTGATGATATGGCGATTGCCTGCTTACATATGCTGACAGAACAGCCCGAACTGCTAAAACGATATCAAGAACGATTCCAGTATATTTTAGTGGATGAATTTCAGGATATTAATCCAGTACAATATCAATTGATTCAGCTTTTAGCCGGAGAATCAGAGCAGTTATTTTGTGTAGGTGATGACGATCAAGCCATTTACGCCTTTAGAGGGAGCAATCCTGCTTTCATACTTGAATTTAAAAAGGACTACCCTTCGGCTCAGATCGTCCATTTACATGCGAATTACCGGTCTCACCATACGATTGTCGCAAGTGCTGATGCGATTATTAAGAAAAATCAGCATCGTTATGAGAAGACGTTAAAAGCCGTGCGCGCGGAGAAAATTCCCCCGACGCTCTTCTATCCATATGACGAAGAAGAGGAAGCGACGATGATTGTCGCAGATATTCAGGAGAAAATTAAAAACGGTGCAAAGCCGAATGACTTCTGCGTGCTGTTTCGAACGAACACAGGCGGCCGTGCGATTTATGAACGGCTGCATCAATCGGCCATTCCGTATGAAACGGATGCCGGCGTCAAAGCCTTCTACAGCAGACGAATGGTTCGGGTTCTCCTCGCCTTTCTTTCTTTAAGTCAGAATGCAGATGATGTGGCCGCCATAAAACAGCTACTGCCGGTTTTCTTTTTAAAGCAGCAAACCCTGAATACACTAAAGGCACTGACCATCACAGAAGATTGCTCAATGGTAGAAGCGCTCGGAAAACTGACAGATATACAGCCGTTTCAGCGGAAAAAGCTGCAATCAATTGTTCCTTTGTTCCGAACGTTACGGACGTTAAAGCCATCGGACGCAGTGACATTTATTGAACAAAAGATGGGACTCGGGGATTACTTAAAAAAACGGGTGAACGATACGAATGTACTTGAAAAAGGAGCGGATGATGTACGTGATGTGAAAACAGCCGCCAAACGCTTTGAAACGATTGAAGCCTTTCTCGCACATGCCGAACATATGAAGTCTGCCGAAAAGGAAAAAACAGATGAACCCGGTGTTCAGCTCATGACGATCCATCGCGCAAAGGGACTTGAGTTCCAGACAGTATACATCACTTGTGTGGTCGACGGGGCACTGCCCCATGATTTCTCACTGGATGAACTCAGAAACGGTGATGAAGAAGCGCTGGAAGAAGAGCGCCGTTTATTATACGTTGCCATGACAAGAGCTGAACAATCTCTTTATCTGTCTGTTCCATCATTTAGACGAGGAAAAACGGCTCATCGTTCTCGCTTTTTATATCCTCTTCTAAAGAAAAACCGTGAATTATTTACGCAAAAACAACAGGCCCCCCTTTAAACGGAGAGCCTGTTGTTTATTTTTTGTTGTTCATCATTTTAGAGATTGTATTGAAATCAAGCTTTTCTTTTCCACTTGTAATCGATTGAACGATTTTGTCTTCCATTTCTTTAGGTACACGTTTGTTCGCAAGCTGCGCTACTTTTTTAATGACACCTCGAACGGTATTCTCATCTTTAAAGTTGGCATTTTGCAAAGAACCTGCAAGTTTAAACACATCATTCATATTCACACCGGTTTTGTTTTCTACGCTTTTAAAGAATTTATTATCCATTCATTTGCCTCCTCTTTGTGGAGTAATCACCTTACTATATGAAAATAGGCGAGATATGTGCCTATCCTAAAGCCTTGTTTGATCAAAGAGAAAGGAAAGCAAAAGGCTTCCCCCTTGCTTCCCTCACCTTCTTACTTTTTAGTAGTTAAAGAAAGAAGCACCAACGATAATTAGAAGGATGAAAAGCACAACGACAAGAACAAATGTTGATCCATATCCGCCGCCGTAGCCACCTCCGTAGCCGCCGCAAGAACCGCCACCGTAACAACTCATATATAAGCACCTCCTCTTCTCCCTTACAAAGTATGAAAAATGAAAGAAATGGTTTGGACGATCACATAAAAAAGTGCGGAATTTTTATTTCTGCTGTTTAAAGATGTAATCTGCCTCTCTATGACGCACCATGAATGCTTCTGTTTCTTTCGCAAAAGCCTCCATCTTCACGCCAAATTCTTTTAAGTGCTCCTCAAGATCATTCGCTTTATCCGTTAGATCCATTTCAGCCTTCTCGTGCGCTTGTTCTTTCCCATCATGGGGTTTAGTGAACAAGGAACCAATTAATTGTTCGAATGCATCCATTCTGGTCACCCCTTCCCTCTTACATATGCATCACTCAAAAAAAGGGCAACAAAAAAACCGGATAAATCCGGCTTTTGTTTTTCTCTTCTATTATTGAGGTTTCTTTTTGTTTCCACAGCCGCAGCCTGTTTTCTTGATTTTCTTCGTATATACAGATTGTTGATTTGACTGCGCTGGATAACCTTGAAGCGTATGTGACGGCGTTTCGTTTGGTTTCATCGCAACCCTTCCTTTCCTATTCCATGATAGTATATGCATTTGTTGAAAGCGTGTCTGATCAGAATGCCTGTTTATTTCACAAGCTTTGAGACGACCGCTTCAATGATGCCTGCTGCTGCGGCAATCGCTAATAGTAAATTAAGCCACATGCTGATGACAGGAAAAAATATGTATATCAGAAGTAAGGCAGCAGTGCACCATATGCCAGTACACCAATAACAGCTTAACAGTTCTCCAACCCAAGACCGCAGTCCTTCCCCTTTAATGATGATATATGTTTCGACCTCACCTTGTTCGTTTACCTCTTCCTGTTCTTCATGAAATAGACGGCGGAATGGCGCAGTAATGGTATCAAACACAATCAGTCTCGTCAGTCTAAAGGATGCGAGGGCAAACACGACAAATGACAAAGCACCGCTCAGAAGCCTCCACCTCCTTCTTTCTTCTTTTTCCGTCCTTTCTTTATATATGCAAGAAAAAAGACCGTCATGATGAATCGAGCGGAAATAAAATTGGGTTGTACTTTTTCACACTTTCCGATTCCACCTTGCGTCCTTGCTGCATTAAATAATGTATAGATAAGAAAGGAGTGAAAGTATTGTCTATTGAAGAAAGTGCTGAAATATTATATACACAACTGTTAAACGAATTAATCAGCAATTATGATGATTTCATTGAGATCAAAGATTCCGAAAATGTCACAATTCATAAAACAGATGTAACAGCTGCACTCTCCCTTCAAGCGACCGTAACGACAATCATTACTCTTTTAATCCAAATTCTTGTACCAGACGATGAAGTGGCTGCCGACATCACAGATCAGCTTTTATCCACACAACAAGTGACAGTCCAAAAGAAAACTGTGATTCAAATCATCAACTGCCATAACATTACGATTACATTATCAGATGCATCCATTATGAACTCCGTCCAAATTCTCACTCAAACATTGAATGTACTCTTAGTTGAAGCCGGCATTCTTTGACCCTTTCTTTTTCTAACATGACGTATGAAAGAGGTGAAATCATCGTGGCTGAAGAGAACGAAAAAAAGGAGTTTCAAATCAATACTGATATTGATCCATTAACAAGTCTTCTTGTAAGTGATGTGTTAAACAAAAACAATATTACTGATGATCAGAAAGCAAATATCTCAGATGATCAAAGAAGAATGATTTTGAAATTAGTGGAGGACTTGCAAAAGAAAGCAAATGATTTCGTAGAACAGCAGCAGGAGAAAAAAAGGCAGGCTGAGGCAGCAAAACAGCCGGAACAAGTAGAGCCTGAACCAAAAGTACGTCCAAAACGAAATTCACTTCGAAATCGTATTCAGCAACGCCGTGATGCGCAGCGTAATAACGATTAAATAAAAATGGGTTGCCTGCTAGGGTAAATGCCCGAGACAAAACCACGCATTCCAGCATTTAATAAAGTAAACGGAAGGAGGAATAGAAATGGATTCTAAACCATATTCTTGGGTCGCTCTAGATCGTAACTGTACACACCACGGACACCACGGACACCACAGACACCACGACGATTGCAACTATGAAAGAAAAGCACTTTGTGACGACTATTATGATGATGAAGATGTCTTACAAGACTTGGATCAAGTAAGTTTCACAAAGCAGACATCTGAAGAAGTCATTATCGTCAGAGACTCTTGTGACATTAACGTCTCTTCTGTTGATGCACAGGTTGCAGCATCTATCCAAGTAGCGATTCAAACAGCGATCATCACTATTACAAATATCTCAATCGCTGACGGTGATTTGGCAGACCGCGTTACGCAGGATCTTTTACAAGCCGCTACTCACAAACAAACAAACCGCCAAAAACTTGTCATCGAAAATTCAAGAAACGTTACAGTATCTACAATCGATGCGGACATCTCTATCGCAATCCAAACACTTACTCAAACACTTGTTGCGACAATCGTTGCAATCGGTATCCTCTAATGTACAAAAGCAGAGCGAAAAGCTCTGCTTTTCCTTTTATCAAAATACATCAAATATAAATGGTCATTTACCCACACCAACTAGAGGGCGCATACATATGTTGTTAAGGACTAAAGTCAAATACCTTGTTAAAGGAGCTGA
>Ga0268252_1000056_pt1 | contig 68960 bp, 81 predicted proteins | sample AgamicMgSfrz_FD_200244 | JGI IMG/M metagenome (GOLD analysis project Ga0268252, IMG submission 200244) | Agave microbial communities from Guanajuato, Mexico - Mg.Sf.rz (v2) (version 3) | ecosystem: Host-associated > Plants > Phyllosphere > Phylloplane/Leaf | place: Guanajuato, Mexico | collected... | reverse complement strand
ATAAATTACTAGATAGAAACTACATAACTGAAGTATATACAGAGAAGGGCATGCACTATGAAATTGTTGATTACGGTAAATATACTCAGTTGATTGATAGTAACAGTGAAGAGAAATCATCCTATTTCCATATTCCACTTGCTCTATTTCAGGAAAAGATCTTTGGCCAATTGATTAAACAACGTTATCAAAGAGGACCAATTATTTTGTTGAAACTATGTGAGTATATTCAACGACAAATTGGGATTAATCGTAGAACAGTTGAAGATGTGGAGTTGATTAAAGGGGATCGAACTATGTCCTATCTCAAGGAAAATCTAAAAACAACAGCAAAAAGAGTAAGAAACTACTTATCAATCATTAATAATATATTTTCTTTTGTTCCAGTAGAGAAAAAACTAAAACAACCTTCTCCAAACCGTCGAAACAGAAGAAGAGATTTTGTACAAGTATGCATTGAAAAGTTTGATTTCACTCTAAACAGCGTATGTTTTAAGAAAATCGATGAAAAAGAGCAAAGAAGGACATTTGCTAAATATAGAAAGGAAATGTCTGCACGAATCAAAAATGCTAATATTCCTTTGAAAACGCGTCAAATTAATGACATTGCAAACTCTATTAGCAGAATGGTGAACTACTCTGTTCATTTTAAGGTGGTTAACTTATCTAAAAAAATGCTAGACTACACGATTGCGTCTGTAGCAGATAAATTGGAAGAACTACACCTGAAAGGTCAGTTATCATCAATTAATTCTATTGGTGCCTATGCTAATAGCCGATTTACGACAGCTCTTCATGAATTCCGTAAGTACTACATGGGACCAGCAGAAGTGATTGATGTCAAAGCTGCTTACGAAAAAGTATATGGTCATTATCCTACCTTTCTAGAAGAACAGGATAAAAACCGATAAAAATTAAAAAATTGAGATAAATTTTTTAGCCTTTTCAAATTTTCTTAGGTGGAAGGGCTTTTTGTCATGCCCTTAAACTAGTAGTTTTATATTTCCCTTTAATAATTAATAGAAAACCGTGATTCATTTACCTTCTTTATGTAAAAAATATAGATATGAGCCATAAATCTAACTATTTTTTGCTGTATTTCAAGCTATCTAATTTAGGATACATAGTATTTCAAACTATGTGAGAACTGAATAAGGTATTTCAAAATATGTGCGAATAGATATATAGTATTTCAAAATATGTGTAGTTGTGAATATAATATTTTGTTTAAAATACAAAAAGGCTGAAACCCTTGATACATATGGGTTCTAGCCTTTTTGTTGTTTTCCCTTATATTTATTTGTTTTTTTATTATTACTTGGGTTTCTTTATTATTATTGATTCTTTATATATTATTGTTTTCTTAAACTTATATGTTTACAAATAAATTTAAATATTTATCTTACTTGTTACAAATTTTCTTTATGTCTTTCCAAAAAAATTGCGTATAACCTAACCTGATTCAAAAAGTTCTTCCTTTGACTTGAAGATAACCTATTAGACGATTTTATTATCTGGTTAATAACTTGCTGTTCTAAATCAGCATGTTCGAAATCTTTATCTATATCTAATAAGAAATCAACTCTAGCATTAAAAAACTTACAGTAGTTTATTATTACTTCTAAACTAGGCAGTACTTGATCATTCTCATATGTGCTAATTTGATGCCTTGTTAAATGAAGCTGGCTAGCAAGTTCTGTTTGAGTTAAACGTCTTCCTTTTCTTAATTCTCTTAAACGGTCGCCTAATGTTTTCATAAAACTAGTATATAATTTTTATAGAATTTTTTATCTTAATGCTGATAACATCTACATTTTTTTGAAAATATGAACTCAATATACTCATAATGACTAAAAAAAGGAATGGATATTCTTATTTCGGGTGGTATAATATACACGGGTAATTACTCCTATAATCAAGTTAATTTAGGACTGTTATTCAGTAATTTCACAAAGGAGGAGACATCATGTTTTCAAACATAAAAAGTTATACGGCTATACAAGCAAATAGAATTATAACCACCAACAAACAAGTAAATATTTACACCAGGTTAACTGATGATATTTATTATGATCGAATATTAGTTTTAGGACTACGTATGCTTAACCTTCCACTTTCTTATGACAAAAAAAAGACTCCCACAAACTCCTATTTAAATTCTGTAAAGAAGCTAATAAATACTAACCCACTTAACACTACTAGGCATTTAGAAGCCTTAAAACAGTGGATACACATTAAAGAATGGGTTTCCTTACCAAACACTCTCAAAGACTCCTATGCTCCTGTTATAGCTGGAGAAAAGCACTCTAAAAGGAAATTTCCCACCGAAAGCAAAAATATTATCACTAAATATATACTTGTTAGAAATCAGATAAGCGGTGTAAGTAGATGATATCCTTTGTTTTATTATCCTGGCTCATGGCTTTCATTTTATTGCTTGTCGATATAAAACAGGAAAAGACGAGATGGGGGAGTTATATAGGGTTCTGTGAGGGATTTGGAGGGTTAGGGATTGTTCTAGGGAGGGGAGTTAATCGTCCAGAATGGTTAATCATATTGGATAGTATTGCAACATCTATCGGTCACTTCTGGACGCCTTATGTCATTTTGATATTCGGATTGTTATATTCGGATACGATTAAAAGTAAGAAAATGAAAGCAGTATGGAAGATTATTTTAGCTGTACCATCAATACTCGCATATACACCATTATTTTCTTTTTCAATTTATCCGGTATTAGAAACAAACTTTCAACTTATAGCTATTTGGATTATTCCTTATATTTTAATCACATGCATTCTATTAGCTTGCTCTGCCTTTCGGGAGAAAAGAAAAACCATTAAAAATCATAAAGTCATTACATGTATTATTGTTATTCCATTATTTGTTTTTGTATTATTCACTAATGTAATTTTACCAGCATTAGGTATTAGGGGAGGATGGCAGCTAAATCCTTTGATTATGATTACTGAATTTTTATTCTTTATTTATTTTGGCAGCAGGTACGGTTTTTTAGGGGTGAAAATTAAATTCGAAAAGCAAAGGCTAAGTTCTACTATGCAAGCTATATCTTCAGGCACTACTTTGTTAAATCATACAATAAAAAATGAAATAGGTAAGATTAATCTATTAACAAATGAATTAAAAGAAAATGTATCTCAAAATGCCAGGGAAAACGTCGACCTAATTTTAAAGTCCACCAATCATATGTTGGAGTTAACTAGCCGTATACAAGGCAAGTTAGACATAATGGAGCTTAAAGAGTCAAATTTTCAAATAAGTGATTTGATTCACTCATCTTTAGATTTAATGAAACCTCACCTTTTTTGCGTAAAAGTGATACTAAATATAGAAGATGATGTTGAAGTTTATGCTGATTTTATTCATCTAGAAGAAACATGTTTAAACATAATAAAGAACGCAATTGAGGCTATGAATAAATCTGGAACATTGTTAATAAGCGTTTATCAATATAAAAAAAATCTATATATTGAGTTTTCGGATGATGGTAAAGGAATTGATAAGGAAAATCTTTCTAAAATAATTGAACCCTTTTATAGTACAAAAAAAGAGGTAGGAAACTATGGTCTTGGTCTAACTTACTGCTATAATGTCCTGTCTAAACATGGTGGAGATATAGCAATAGAAAGCCAACTGAATTTAGGGACCACTATTAGATTATTACTACCTAAGAAGAGAGTTGTAAAAATTCATTCGAAAGAAAGCTCAATAAATAATTTATCAGAGGAATCACTATGGATAAAATACAATTAATGTTAGTGGAAGATGATCCTGTTTGGATGAAGGGCTTAACAAGTTATATTGAGGCCGAAGAAGACTTAGCAGTTAATAAAAAAGCATACTCTAAAGAAGAAGCTTTAAACATAGATTACTCTAATATAGATGTGGCTCTTTTAGATATTTCTTTATCTGAAGAAGAAGAGCTTAGTGGTTTAGAGGTAGTTAAACATTTGAAAGGAAAAGGAATTGATAAAGTTATCATGTTAACTTCTTGGGATGATCCAGCTGTTATTTTAAAGGCATTTGATAATGGTGCTATAAATTTTATAAGTAAAAGTTCCTATAAGGAGTTACCAAATGTGATAAGAGAAGCCTACTTAAATAAAGTGAATATAAGACCAGATATATTCAATATCATTATGAACGAATTGAAATTTGAGCGTAAAACAAGAGTGTTAACTCCTATAGAGAGTGAAGTATATAGGTTGAATGTAAAAGGATATACACGTAATCAAATAGCTGATAAATTATTTAAATCCAAAGAAACAATAAAAAAACAATTACAAATTATTAAGAAGAAACTCAACGATTCAATCTTATAACAAAAAAGGGGGGGTATTATTTTAACCCTCCCCAAAATTTCCTAGTTATAGTACCATTTTACTATAATCAATTATCTGTATTGGAATTAAAAGTAGTAATTAAGTACTGACGTTCTTTTTCACTTAGGGAGCCGAACGCTTTAACAAGAGCATTAATACTATTAAGTGTTGTTGAATTAATATCTAATTTAAGAAAAGTTAAAATGTAATTAAAGGCAAGATCGAGTTCACTTTCAGACATGCGATTTAGTTTAGTTAATAGTTGTGATCTTTTGGGATCAATTGGGGCAACAACTAGAAGTTTAGCATACTCTTCAGGAAGTACATCACTAAGAGTGATACCTAACACCTCACAAATACTAAGTACTGTTTGAATATTAGTTGAAGTAACTCCATTTTCAATTTTACTTATAGTACTTTGACCTAAACCTGCTAGTTCAGAAAGCGTTGTTGTAGACATTTTAATAGCTTTTCTATGATGATTTATATTTTTTCCTAATTCCTTGTTAAATTCATTCATATATTTCCCTCACAAATACCTAATTACTGATAATAATACCAAAAAAAATAGGCGATTATTAGTTTGTGTAAGTAATATTACGATGCGAATAAAATTATAGATTATTCGTTGACAAATTATTCATTAATGAATAATATATAGTTAAAGGGGGGAAATATCATAAGTAGATTAAGGGATCTAAGGCTAGGAAAGGGTTGGACACAATTCACATTATCTGAAAAATCAGGTGTACCACAGCCAACAATTTCCCAAATAGAAAGAGGAAATCGAAAAAACCCTAGCCATTTAAATGTTTTAAAACTTTCAAAAGCATTAAATATCCAAGTAGAAGATTTTTTTGTACAAGAAGAAAGTAATTCAAACTATCAAAAAATTTGTATGAAAGGTGATACTCAGTGAGGAATGCTAAATTGGTAAAAATGTATAAATTTGAATTTTTACGATATGTCAATCGAGTAACAATTCGAACATTTAAAAAAGATATCTACATATTAAAATCAAATTTAATGGTTAAAAATGTGGAAACAGACGAAGTGAAACGACTTGAACAAATTTATTATGATATAAGAACTGTAAGAACTATTAGTGGAAATCCTATTGCTAAGCGTAAGAATCCAAACAGTGATTTATACTTAACACCTGTAAAACCAAGAGTAAAAGCTATGTAATTCAGAAAAGAAAAATACGTTATGATGTGTGCAATTGATTTTTTGCACAAAGTTCCTTGAAAAAAAAATATTGCGTGGTTCTCGATGCAATGGTCAATTCGAGATACTATACGATTTTCATGAGTTAGTGGGGGAACTGTGCTTAAACCCACAATTGACTAACGTCGATTAATTGAGTACTACTTAATTGATCGTAAGGGTGTTGGAACATGCCAGAAACCAACAAATACAAGACGTTGATTAGTAATCTATTATTAATAATCTATTATTAATCATAAGGATATTAGGATATGCCAAAACCTAATAAAATCGTCAATTAGTTGAGTTAGATACTTAACTGATTGTAAGGGTGTTGGAACACGCCTAAAACCAACAAAAATGGGAAAAAGATTGTTTATTGCTATCCGTAGGACGATATCAAGTAATAAACCCTTGTTCTCGACTGACAATGAATGTACCGCCTAATAGCGTTTTTATAAGATAACTGGAGGTTGCTTAAATAGCAGCCTCCAATATAAACAAAAATGAATTGTATACATGATAACGTATGAAACAAATATTAAAATTTTCCTTTAATAATCTCTTAACAGTTGTTAATTAAGAACGATAATAAAATCGAGGAGGTGTTGGTAAATAATGAAAAAAAAGGTACTCGCAACTGCAATAACAATTTCATTACTTGCCGTAGGAACAGGTGCTTATACTTATAACGAGAAAGTGGAGGCAGCTCAACTGGAGCAACAAAGAATTCAAACAGTTGAGAAAGCGGAAAAGGCTGTAAAATCTCTTTATAACAGCGATAGAACAGCTTTAGCTTCTGGCCTTGAAAGTAAGTTGAAAGCTGCTAAGGCTGCGGTAGAGAAGGTGGAAGACTCCAAAACTAAGACTCTTCTATCAGAAGATATTAGTGATGCAGAAGGGATATCCACTATTCAATCAGAAGTTTCCAACATCCTAAAGGATGGAGTGGTAAATGCAAAAGCTTCTGAAAAACAAGTGAAATTACTTTCTGAGAAGGTAAGCCAAGTAAAAGAAACAAATGAATCAATTTATACTTCATTATCGGAACAGCTAAATGATGCTAGTAAGCAAATAGCTGCTATCAATGAGGCTACCAAAAAAGTAAAAGAAGCAGAAAAGACATTGAAGGAAAAAGATTATGAGTCTGCATCTAAACTTGTTGCTAAAGTAAAGAATGAGGAAAAGAAAAAAGAGTTAACTAAGCAGCTAAAGTCAGTGGATGAAAAGATTGTTGCTAAGGCAGAAGCTGCTAAACGCGAGGAAGCAGAAGCAATTGCTGCTAAGGTAGAAAAAGAAGAAACTTCAACAGTTTCCTCCAATAATACTGCTTCTAATGCCAATGTAACCTCAAGCTCAAGTTCAAGTGCAGTATCTAACTCGAGCTCAAGCTCTTATAGCTCAAGCACAGGTAGTTCAAGTAAGCCAAGCTCAAGCACTACATATAGCAGTTCTACTAAATCAACAAGTGGAGGCAGTTCTACTTCTGGATCAGCTAATAAGAAAACTAGTAATTCAAGTAGTTCGACTTCAAATAAGTCAACTGCTTCAAGTAGTGCAAGCAAGTCAAACAGCAACTCTTCAACGAATAAATCAACTGGTTCTACTAATAACACTGGAAAAGTATCAAATGTTGAAAAAACAGGAGAAGGTACAATTGATCCAACTGGTGATGGTAAAACTGCAGAACAAGGTTCTTCCACATATGAAAAAGGAACATTTGAGTGGGGCGGCTGGTAATATAAAAAGAAAAAGTCTAGTAACTAATATATAGTTGCTAGGCTTTTTTTATGCGGATTTTGAGGTGATTTAATTTAATGGGTCATAATATTAAGAAGAAAACTTTTAAGTTGCTTTCTGTATTTGTAATAATTACTTTCTTTTTACAAATATTTGAGTACCCTTTATCTGCTGCATTAGCGGAAACAGGCTCACCATTAGACGAAAATAAAACTGAAGACATAAATAAAGTTTCAAAAGATAGTAAAGATACATCAAGTTTAAACGATGTAGAAAAGTTGACTGGTAGGGAATATGTTTCAGGTGACGAACCTATAGCACAACCAACTTTGGAAGAAGTTGTAGGCAATGAAGAAGCAGAAAAGGAAATAGAGTACCTTACCATAAATGAAAAAGGCGAGCTAATGTATGGTGATGAGCCTTTATATGTTGGTGCTGGAAATGAAAAGATACCTGCTAAACTAGATGATTTAATGAAAAAAGGTGTAAAACAAAAGCTAACAGTGGCATCTACAGTAAAAAGCATTTTATTTGGGAGGACTGTAAATGCTGCTTCTGCACCAGATATAGAGTACCGTGGACAAATTAGTTATGGCGGCTCAATTGTAGGGGATTTTAGAGTGAATGGAGTACAAGCCTTTTGTATAGAACATGATAAGCCAACTCCAGGTACAGGAGCTTCTTATGAGTCACCTGTGCCCTACAATAATGCAAAGATCTTAAGAGCCTTGTATTATGGCTGGAATGGTCCAGAAAATATATTTGGCAGTGATAAAGCACGAGGTATTGTTGTAACATCATTAGTTTTGTCTAGGCTTTACAATGGAGACTATGCTGGTGGTCAAAGTATCTCAGGATACGATAAACTGTGGGACTTAGCTCAAAGTGGTAGTATACCTGATGACAATATATCAATGTATAGAGAAAAACTTACTGTTAGTTTTTCTGGTGGTGTACAAAAAACACAAACTACAAAGTTTGAAGCTGATAAGGCAAATACTTTAACATTTACTATTCCTGATGAAGTTAAGTTAGTTAATGAAACAGATAACTATACTAAACGTGGTGGAAAGGTAACTGTATCTGGTGGAGATTGGTTCTATTTTGAAGCGCCATCAGACTTTGATGGTAAGTTAGATACTGGGACTATTAAAGGTTCAATGAAAGCTTTCCAGTCTATTATCTCTGTTCCTAAGTCGTCAGGTTATCAAACATTGGGTTATGGAGAGTGGTACACTGATCCTGCTCAAACTGTTCGTATTCAAGCGCAGTTTGAAAAACAAGAAGTAACAATGTGGATTGATCATAAAGATAGACAAACTGGAGAAAAGATTCTAGGGGAAAAGAAAACAGTAACTATCGGTGACAGTTATAAAGTTTCTTATAAATCTAACCTAAAATCAGACGGTCAGGATGCCTTGCTAGATGATGATAAATCGAAGAGTGGAACGGTACCAAATAAGAATTTTACTGTTACCTTTTGGTATACGACTGCATGGGATTTATATGCAGAATACAAGGACTATCAGACAGGCGAAACCATAAGAAAGACAGATAAGATTGGTACTTATAAAGTAGGTACAGATTATAATTTTGATGCTAGAACAAACATAACTTATCAGGATATTTCTTATAAGTTAAGAGGTTCAGCAGCTAAATCAGGTACGATGCCAAGGAAAGACAAAACAATTACACTTAATTATGATCCTTATGTGTGGGTGAATGTTTGGGAACAAAATATGTATCCAGAAAACGATGTATTCAATCATATAAAGGACAGATATAAAGTAGGTACGACCAATAAATTTACTGCTCCAGACACACACGAGTTGAGTGGCAATAGAATTTATGATTTGTTTGGCAGTAATTCCGTCTCAATCTTAACTCCACATAATAATGATGCTTCGCACACCTTCGATTATAAGCTTCGAAGAAGTGTAACAGTCAATTACTTGGATGAAAGAACAGGGGAAAAGGTTACTGATGCAAAAACGTACAACATACACGAAAAGGATAAATACTCTGAAAGCCCAATCACAATAAAAGATGGCGAATATACCCTGCGGTATGTAAAGACGGATGGAGATCCTGAAAGTGGGGTAATGGGAACTAGCAATATTGTTGTAAATTATTACTACGATAAGCCTTTAATTAAAGCTGGATTAGAGAAAGTACAAATATATACTGCTAAGTCAGAGGAAGGATTACCGGTTCGTGTTTATCTTTCGAAAGTAATAAATTACAAAGGTGATATTACGAAGGTTAAAGACTATGAAGATACGAATAAAACAATAAACGTTTCTTTGTATCTAGGATCTACTAAGATTACAGATAAGAAGTATACGGCTTCCAAACTGCCAGAGTACTTAGAGTTTGAAATCCCTAAAGATAAGTTAGCGGTAAATGAAAATAAAATATATACCATTAAACTAGAAGGATTAAATAAGAATGATTTTGACGTAATCAAAGGGAAAGAAAGTCTTGCTACTAAGGGATATACATCTTTTGAAGGCACTGTTTCCTTTGATGTGAAAAGGGAATCCACACATGAGGGCAGCAAATCTTATGTGGTCATGACAGAAAAAACACCTGAAACTGCAATGAAATCTTATTATGAGACTATCAAATATAAAGCTACACCATTAAAAAAGCTAAGAACAGGATATGGGGTAGAAACAAAAGTAACTTTTGATTACAGTAATGAGTTGGGAACAGATTATCAGTTTGCAACAAAGGTAGCAGAAAATAATCTTTCCTTCTTTGCTCCGGATAGTTTAAGAGAATCTTATATTGATTATCCCACTGAAGGTTCTAATATGATGATAGCTCTTCTTAATAAAGAAACATCAAAGCAGTTAAACGGAGATTTCATTCGTTCCAATGAGTTTATCTTTCCTCATATGAATGTTGAGAAACTTACAGGAAATCTATTTACGGATGAGCAAGTAGCAAATAAAGATAGTAACATTACAAATGAGATTCAAGATGGTGGTAATAAATTTTATACACCGATTTGGAATGATTTAGGAATATATGACGTTTCTTATAAGTCTTCAGAAATTGGAGCAAATAAGGTGAAGCTTCAATTAGAAGATAACATTAATTTATTTGCTCATATGTATGTTCATATGGATTCTAAAACAATTGATCAGGACGCTATACTTTTAAAACCAGTTAATGGTGATGATCCTTTTCCTGAAGGGCTTCCAGCTGGCTGGACTCAATCAGATGTAGATTGGATAACAAAATAAAACTTGGAAGAAAAGAAGTCTTTTATTAAAAAGGCTTCTTTTTTATTAGGAGGAAAAAATATGATTAATATTTTAAATGATTACTTTTGGATTGTACTTGCAGCTAGTGGTTTGTTAATGATTCTCACAATCGTTACTAGAGTTAAATTAGCAAAGGTAAAGAAAGATAAAGTACTTTATAACATCTATAGTATTATTCTTGTGGTCGTTTTCCTATTGCTTATCATATATAAAATGGACTTCTTTAAATGAGACATGCTCCAAAATGGATGATCCTATTTATAATGGGGATCATTGCGGTGGTAACGGTTAGCATCTATTCCATGCAAAGTTATAGATATAATGATTTAACCAATGTTTTAAATGAAGCAGCTAATATTGCTCTTACTAAAAGTTTAGATAATAGTACAAGGGCCATTGAAGATAAAGCAGCAATAGTGGAACCAGTATTTGAGGAAAAATTTAAAGAGCAATTTGAGAAGTCAAATGTAAAAGTAGATGTGCAAAATTATAACTTTGATTACCTGGAAACTAGTGAAGGTTATTTAAAGGCAGTAAAAATTAAAGTTACAGATGAAGAAGATACAGTATATCAAACTACATTTGTGACGGATATCGTCGGTAGTTAAATTTAAGGAAGAAAGGAAGGGAAAAATGGATATATCTGAGGATCTCTTATTAGAGATAAAAAATGATCTTAGAGAAAATCATCCTGAAGAATTCCAAGAAGCATTTGCTGATTTGGAGACAAGAGAAGTGCTAAAAAAAATTATCGAAGAAAAGCACGGCTCCGTTTTAGATACTGAGGAAAAAGTGGAATCTGTAGTAAGGCAGCTAGTAGGATTAGGATTTATTGAGGACTTAAGAGAAGACCCTAGAGTTACCGATGTTGGATTTGATGGTACAAAACTAATTGTAGAAGGAAATGGATTCGCAAAATACGCAGACCATACAGTTACTGAAGATGAAATTCTAAAGTTGATTGCGAAGTTTTCTAATTCCACTGGAAAAGAAATGTCTGCTAAAAATCCAATTCTAAACACTAGTAAAAACTTCATGCGATTAAATGCTGTTCATAAACAAAATGCTCCTAGTGGTACTACAATGGCAATACGTATTTCAAGACCACATATGGCAATAACGGAAGAAAACTTTCATGAGATGGCGCCACTTCCAGTATTGGAATTCTTAAAGGCAGCAGTAAAAGGGCAATCTAATATAGTTATTGCTGGTCAAACAGGAACCGGTAAAACAGAGTTACAAAAACTATTGATGAGTTGGATACCATTTGAAGAAAGAATAGATGTTATAGAAAAAAATATAGATATATATGCTAAAGAGTTATGGCCTGAAAAGGATATCTTTAGCTGGGTTGCAACGGAGGCTGTAACAGTTGGAGATTTAATAGCTTATGCTGGTTTAAGAAGCCATCCTGTTTGGATTATAGTTGGAGAAATATTAGGAAAAGAAGTTTATCAAATGTTAGAAGGTATTTTAACTGGACATTCGTTTATTACTACTGGGCATGCTGTTAATGCAAGAGCTATACCAAAGAGGTTACTAGGTATGGCGAAATCTGGTTATGTTTTAGATGAAAAAATGTTTTTGGATGATATTTACAACTATGTTAATTTTGGTATTCATTTAAAGAAAATAAATAAAAGGAGATTTATATCAGAAATCGTAGAATATCATGCTGATCATACAGCAACTACTATCTTTAAGCAAAGAATGAAAAAAGACGGTACCTTTGGCCTTATAGAGTACGGGAATCCTAGTATGGAATTCTTAGAAGATATCGAAGAATTGGGGTCTGATTTCAAAGGTATTAATAGGGATGTTAGTTAATGAAATTATTTGGTGAAAGTAAAGTAATGAGTGTTGATGAGCTTAATGCTTATCGTACGGCCTATGGAAATCCTTTAATGAAAAAGGAGATATTCACTACCTTAGTAGTTCCTTTTATGATCAGTTTTTTCAGTGTTTATGTACTAACTTATTATTGGTGGTTGTCGCTAATTGCAGGGATTTTAGGTGTATCCTATGGATTCATTGTAATAATGAAAATTAATGTGGAACGAATTTATCAGCAAGAATCCAGGATTCAGAGAAACCGTTTTATAAACACTATGACAGGTTTATTGGCGAATCCTAATGAAACTGTGGTAACTGCTTTAAGCTGGTGTGCTAAAGAAATCGCAAAAGGGGAACTGAAAAAAGAATTAGATCAGTTGTTAGTAGATCTAATGGATGCGACTCCGAAACAAGTTCAGACCGCATTTAACTTATTAAAGGAAAAGTATCATAAAGATTTTGTGTTTGGTCTATTTATGGATAATCTTGTTACCGTAATGTTAGAAGGAAGAACTGATATCAAGAAGATAAAAGAATTAAAGACTTGGCATAATGATGTGTTAGAAGAAACGAATATATTCATTCAGAATAAAGTCTTATATAAGAGACAATTTAAAGCAACAACTATATATCCTGTAGTAGTAGTTGGCATCTTAACCTTTGCAAGAGGAATAGATGCTTATTTACTTTATTACGCTCACAACGTGATTGGGTTGGTGTGTAGCGCTATTCTTTTAGGTGCTTTATGTTTTTACTTTCATTCTCTTCAAAAAAACTTAGCAGATGATGAAGTTATGGAGGTGAAAATATGGAGGACTTGATTGAATTACCTATTGGAAAAACAAGAATGGAACGATTTTGGCATTTAGTTGCTGAACAAGATCTATTTGAAATGGTTGAAAAGTCAGGTTTTGGAGAATTTGAGTTTTATTTATTTCAAAAAAGAAGAATGAGAAATGCTCTATTGTCTACTCTTGCTGCTGTTATTCCAGCCATTTTACTTAGTCCTTGGTTTTCATTATTGGCAATCATATTTTTCGTTTATTCTTGGAGAAATTCTTATACAAAAGAAAAGCATGAATATAACGGATTAGTATATGAGAAACAAATATCATGGTATGTATTTCAGCGATTAATAGTTACCTATCTAGATACTAATGAATCCATTATAACTACCTTTAGAAAGCTGTTAGATCGCTTAGAGGAGGGAGAATTTAAAGATAATTTGTATAGATTGATTATTGATATAACGGAAAATCCTCAAAGTGTTAAGCCATATATGGAGTTTGCGGAAGTTGCAACTGGCGGAACGGATGACGCTCGCACATTTATGACATCACTTTATAACTTTACAAATCACACAAGTGATAGCAGTATCATTGATGAGTTGAGCGATATAGCAAGAAAAGCAATGATGAGGGGTATTATAGATATTCGTAAACATAAAGAAAGACCATTTATAATGTATCCTACAAAGTTAACAATGGTGAATTTTATACCAATGATTGGTTATATGGCAGGTGCTGCCTATATTATCTTAACCCAAAATTTGAACAATCTTTAAGAGAAATGGGTGATTAAATGTATGCTGAGGATGCTGCTGGAGAGTTTTCGTTACAGATTATGTTAATGGCCTTTGTTATGTTTTTAATGGCGATAACCATATTTTTTGTGAGTTATATACAATCATCTGACTTTAAAACCTATATAGATGGACAAATTGAACGGAATGGTGGATTAACTACAACAGCCGTAAAAAATATAAATGAGTACTCGAATAAATTTTATGATGGAAAGTTTGAGGTTACTAGTTTGTCAGGTTCAGATAAAAAGTCATTTGGTTCAGAAGTGAATTATATAGTAACAGGTAATATAGAAGTATTTTTCTTTGATTTGCCTGATCAACTAATTACATCTAGAGGGAGTGCCATTAGTAAAGTGAGGTGACTCAGTTGCAAAGTGGTGTAAGAAATCTGTTGATGATAGCAGGTGTTGCAGTTTTAGCAATACTCTTGGATTTTTCCTTTAATTATTTTGACGTATTTAGGGAATTTGCAAAACTAAACTATAAAGCAATTATTTTTAAATAAGTTTTTTCAAAAACACTATTAAACATAGTGTTTTTTCTTTTAAGGAGGTGAGTCAATACATTAGTAAAATAGTTTTCATGTTATTTAAGGGAGTAAGGAATTTAAAAATAAAAAATTAAAAGAATAGGGAGTTTTTAATTATGAGTTTTGAGCAAAATGCAGATCGTAGTATTAATGGGATTTATTCTTTAATTATTGGTGTGGCAATTGGAAGTATTTTAGCCGTTGCATTACCTGCTGTATTCCAGTCTTTAGTTGATGTTATGAATGACAAAATCAATACAATTGGAATGGTAACTTTTCTACCTGAAGTAGTAAATGTAGTTAAAATTCACACAATCGGTATGGTAACTTCACTTCCTAAAGTAGTGGATTTTGCAAGTCCTGATGTATTGGAAAGCGTCCAATCAGTATTTAAAAATGCTGCCTAATTTAGAAGTAAAGAAGAGCACAATCATTTGATTCTCAAATTATACAGAAAGAGGTTTTCAGGAATGAATTTGTCAAAAAGTAAATTAGGTATATTAGCATTAACAGGAGTAATGTCGCTAGGATTACTGTTTGGAGGGAATTCAGCGTTTGCAGCTGAACAGGCTACAACAAAAGCATCTACAGGTATTCAAAGTGGTGGATACAATGTTTCTTTAACAAGTCCTCAAGACTTAAATCCAACAGTTACAGTTGGTACTGCGACTCAAAAAGTAATCATTGGAAAAATTCCTACTATTAATTTGGAAGATTTATCGGGCACAGGTTCCAATTTTTCATTGAAGGTTAGTGCTACTGAATTAACTGAAAAAACACCATCTGGTGGTTTCAAATCGGGGACTACAGCATTAAAGCCTTTTAATTCAATGGTATTGAAAACAAATTCGTCTACTATTTCAAATCCTAACGTACAATTTGGAGGGTTCACGGCTATTAATCTTGCTGGAGATACATCTACTACTTTATATTCTGGAAGCAATGCAGGTGGATCTACAAGTATAACTGCAGACAATGAGATCTATGTTACGGTTGCACCAAATAAGGTAACGGTAGATCCTGTTAACTATCCAGGTGGTCCAACTCCTTATGAAACTACTGTTAAGCTAAGTGTAGTACAGGGGCTATAATGCGTAAGGTTAGTATGAGACAAAAGAGACTAATTTCTCTTTTGTCTTCTTTTGTTATTTGCATGGTTCTTTTCAATTCTAAGGCAGCTGCTGCAGATCAATATGTAACTACCGCAACAGCTGGTGTCCAGAGTCAAGGAATCTATTTAACAATTAGTAATCCACAAATATTAAATCCCTTAGCAACAGTAAGTGCAGAAACACAAAAAATAGTGTTAGCAAAGTTTCCAGATATTAAAGTAGAGGATCTTACAGGAACTAATAGTGCGTGGTCACTGAAGTTATCGGCTACTCCATTAACAGAGAAAGCACCTGCTGGAGGCTTTAAATCAGGAACTTCAGCAATAGTTGGAAATACAATTCAGTATCGTGTGACTTCAGAAACAATCTCCAATACGAATATAACAAGAACAGTTTCAGGAGCTGTAATAGATAAAATGACAGCAACGATATATGGTGGAACGCAATCTGGAACGACCACTATAAATGCAGTAAATGAAATAACAACAACAATAACACCTAATAAAAATATGGTCGATTTAATCAACTATCCAACAACTCCGACTCCTTATGAAACTACGATTACATTTAGTGTGGTTCAAGGGCTGTGATACATAATAGAAAGCCAGGAGCGAAACTTCTGGCTTAAAGAAAGGGTGACATTAGATATGAAAAAAATAACTTTATTGATAGCAATTTTACTTCTCTGTATTCCTTCCATTTCTTTTGCCAAAGACAACGATAAAACAATAGGAAGTAATTACATCATTACTCCTATCTACGACGATAATCAAAATCCAAATCAAACAGGTAGATTTCAGTTATCACTAAAAGAAGACAGCAATTATACTTTATCTTTTCGTATTCGCAATGATTCTAATAATGCTATTACACTAAGTACGCAATCTTTAAATGCCATTACAGAAAGTGGCGGTTCTATTGGGTTTGTTAATGATTTGAACAGTGGTCAATACACTGAGGTTGGTTATGATGTGGCCACCCATTTGAGCATTGATCAAACGATAAAACTTAATGCTAATGAAGAAAAGGTTATTCCCTTTAATTTAGATACAAATGATTTAAAAGATGGCACCTATTTAGGTGCTATTTCTTTTAGAGAAAAACAATCTGGAGAATCTACAAGTATAAAAAATGAGGACAAGCAGACAGGGACAATTGAAACCAATTATGAAATTGAAAAAATACTACCTGTTGAATTTACGATAGGAAAGCCAGCTGCAATTGATAACAAATCATTAGCTAAGTCCTTCGTTAAAGCTGTGCGACAAGAAGACGGTAATTTAAAAATTGATGTAGAAAATGATAATGCTGCTTTAGTAGATGGAGGCAAAATCAATATTACTGTTTTAAAAGATGCTGCAAAGGTGTTCTCTTTTGAAACAAACTTACAGCTAGCTCCAAAATCAAAGACAACTTTAGAAATTCCTTGGAGTGGAGAACTATCCAGTGGTGATTACAAGGCATCTATAGAAACTACTTTCAACGAGAATAGTAGGAAAAGTTCCTTTGATTTTTCTATTGCTAATAAGGAAGTGGAGAAAGTAAAAAAACAAACATTTGAGGATGAAAAAATCGTTGTGGAAAGCAATTCTAACGGGTTGCTTATAGGAACGTTAATTGGAGTTTTCATTGTAATTATTATACTGGTGCTCATCATTGTGAGACAAAGAAAAGTGATGAAAAAGTATAAAGGATAAAAATTAAAAGTCTTTAATTCGTAAGTCTGAAAAGCAACCAAAAAAGTTTATGAAGAAAGGTAGGATGAAATGCAGGATGTACATACAAGGAAAGTAGCTACTATAGCTGTTGCTTTCTTAATTAATATAGGTATAAATTTTTTTACAATTAATGCTTATATCACGAGCTTTGATTTATTGAAAATAATGGAATTTTCGATTATTACAGTTGGGAGGTTCATTTTAATAACAATAGTGTTGTTTGCTATACAGTATATATGGAAAAAAATTAAAAAATCCGGAAGGCGTAAGAGATAAAACCTATTCCTTTAAAGGTGGTGATATGGAAAAATTAAAAGATTTCTTGGGGATTTTTATAAAGGGGGTTGTTAAATGGAAAAGCAACAAGCTCATCCGGTCATGGATGTTGTAAATCAGGGAGTAGAAGAATTAAAGTCTGTTCTTGAGCAAAATGGATTGTCTCCTGAAGAACCTGCAATATCTGATTTATTAGATAATCATTTCTTGAAAATGGAAAAGCTTTTAACAGAATTCACAGAGAAAATGGAAAAGGCTTCTTTAAAGGAAATTCCTCAATTAGAGATGAATATTGTTGGGAAGTTAAAAAGATTATTCACTGATCTTACCGATGGTTTAAAGCAGATAGTGGTAGATACGAAAGAACAAGTTCGCACTGGAATTGAGAATAAAGTAAATGATATCAAAATTGATATTCATAATAAGATTGCTTCTAAAGTTCAAGGAGTAAATGATAAAATCAAGAAATTTGCTGATACATTAGATGCAAAGTACTCTATTATCGAAAAAACAGGGAACACGGAACAAGTTCAGGAAGAAAAAAAGCCGATTAACATAGAAGCAGCTCAACCTGCTGAACTTGAATTTACATTTTCTAAAGAGCATGTGAAACAGGTGTTATTTCCTTATATAGAGGAACTTAAGGGGAAATATGAATACCTATCTACTGAAGTAGTAAAAGAAATTGATAGGGGGGATGAGTTTACATTATCTTTGAGAGAAAATGAATATACAGAAAGTTATCATACGTTAACGGTCGACTTAAACACTGGTATAGGTGAGCTAAAACATCATTTTATTGATTCAGAAAATGAAAGTTGGTTTAACAATTCTACAGTTGATGAGCGATTTAATGTGGAGGATTTAGGTATTAATGAATTAGAACAGGAATCACCTGAAATCAAGTTAACTCCAAGTTCTGTGAAGGAGGTTTTATTACCTTATATACAAGATCTCAAAGAAAGACAATACTTTCCCTATGCAGAAATAAGTAATGAAGAGTTAAAGGACGACAATCAACTTTATTTAGCGCTGAAACAGGATGATCTAGAAGATTCACTTTATCAGTTTAAAGTAGATTTAAATACTGGAGAAGGAACTTTGGACACTTATTGGACTGTACATGGAGGAGAATATAATGAGCCTGTCAGTCATGATGTTTTAAAGAAGTTTAATGTGAATGATCTAATTGACAAAACATTGGAGCAACAGACAACATCTGTAAATTCAAGGAATTCTTCTGAGGAAGATTTAAAGCTAAACAACAAGACGCAGGTATCCCCAGCCCTTAAAACGGCTCCTGAAGCTTTAAATGAGTCTAAACATGAGGAAAATAAGGCACCAAATGATTCGACAATGAAACAGTTAAAGAACGAGAATGATGGACTCAAGACGTTTTTACATATTGTAAAAAGTAAACACCCTGAAGTTTATCAATCTGTCTATAACGACATTAAAAACGGCCTTAAACATGTGCCAAAAGCAGCACCTAAGATTGAAGTAAAACCGAAAGAAAAAGTATTAGAATTACAACTATAAAATTAAAAAATGGACGTAAGCAAGCACATAAATAGTGCTTGCTTTTATAAAGGAGTTATCAATATGTTATCTATTAAAAAGTTTGAAAATGTAAATTGGAAACCTATATTTCTAGTAGCTATTGCGTGCTTAGTATTTATGTTATTACCAGATTCAAGTTTTGCAGCTGAAACTACAGGTAGTGTTGAGAAAAAATTAAAAAGCGCAGCAACTGCTGTTCAAACGGTAATGACAGGAATTGTTGTTCTCGTTGCTACCGTAGTTGCAATAATAATTATCGTGAAGAAATTGCCTAGTATTGATGATCCACATACTAAAAATGAAATGTGGAAAGCTCTTGGTACAGTACTTGCATCTGTTGCAGCATCTGCAGCCATCATTTGGGTTGCTCCTTGGGTATATTCATTATTCAAATAATAATCAAAAGGAGAAAGCTTATTAAAAGCTTTCTCTTATTTTTTCGGAGTGTGATATGTATGGATCAAGATCAATTTAAACAGGCCTTATTAGAAATGATAGATGGCAATGAGAAAAGGGGGCGTAAATGGTTTTTCCCCAAGAATGTAGACAACCAGTACAAAGTATTAGCAAATATGACAGTAAAAGAGTTGGGTGTTTATATCATTCCTGCATTATTGATTTCAATTGGAATAGGAGCTATACCACCTTATAATTCCACTGTCTTTTGGCTTATTAAATCTGTTTTTATTGTATTAATTATTGCTCTTCCTGTGATTTATGTTAATTATCGTCCTGTGAAATTTAGGGATAACATACGAGCGAAAGACTTTATTAAAGAATTCCTTGATTATCAAAAGAAAAAGAAGATGTATTTTGTCAAACCTAAAGATAAATTTCTAAATTAATTAATTACCAGCAAAAAATGAAATATAGGAGTGAATAGTTTGAGCGAGAAAGAAATTTCCTTCAATGATATTAGTCCAATTGAGGGAGTATATTCCGATTTTATTTATCTAAAGGAACATGCTCTGGTCACCATTATAAAAGTAAAAGGTGTGAATTTTGATTTGTTATCTCTTTATGAGCAGAATTCCATCTTTGATGAATATGGAGCATTTTTGGCTCAAAATATTCATTACCGTCCTCAAACAGTCTCTATGACAGTTCCAATAAAAATGGGTCCATATCTACATAAATGGAAACTTCAACATGTGAAATCTTCGCAAGATAATGAAGTGAACGAAAATTTACGACAGCTTCGGGCCAGTTACTTATATGAATATCAGCAAAAAGAAACGGATTTAAGAATGGCTGTTAAAGCTCACTTTATTGTACTCAAAGAAAAGTTAAAGAAGCCTACACTTGAATATTTACAAGAAGCAGAAAGAAGATTAACAGAAAAAAGAGAAGAAATTATAAGGGCAGTTCATCAGGTGTTAAATGCTTATGACAGCCAACAGGAAGTATTGAGTGCTAATGAAGCATTATCCGTATTACATCAATTCTTAGATTATAAAACGTCTATTTTCAATCAATATTAAAAGAAGGTGCAAACAGTGGGATTAATATCATCAATATTTGGAACAAAACAAAAAAGTGAACCGAGAGTAAAGGAAGAAAATCAGATTAGCGGTTTAATAGATAAGGATGTCATTGAAAGTAGATATCCATTTGTGTTTGAAATGAACCGAGAATATGTCGCAGCAAGTGGAAACTATATAAAACCATATGTAATCCTTAGTTATCCGTCTGAACCAACAGGAAACTGGTTATCTCCTCTAAAAAGATTAAAGGGGAATATTGCAATCTCTCAACATTTGGAACCAGCAAACGGTGAGATTTTAAATAAGTTTTATAACGACACTATAAAGAATAAAGAAGCAGAACTTTTAAAGACATTGGATTATCAGAGAAAGCAACAAATAAAAAGAGAACTAAAGACAGCTAAGAAACAGCTGGAACAGTCTTTAGATGAAAAGAGTGCTTTTATTTATCTTTACACGTATATACTACTGCAGGCGCAATCTGAGTCTGAATTACGTTCTCTAGAAGAGAGTTTAAATCGAATTTTAATTAAGATTAATTTAAAAGCTATTACACCGTATAGAAGATTCGATGATGCCTATTTCTCTTCTTTTCCATTAGGTATTAACAGATTGCAAGAATACACATATGCTATGACGAATACAGTTAGTGCTAGTTCATTCTTTCCCTTTGATGATAATGAGATTTGTGATTTGACTCCAACTGCCTCAATTGAAGGAATAAATAAAGAAACAAACTCTTATATAGCTATTGATTATAGAAATAAGAGAAGAACATTGAATAGAAATAAAGGGATTTTAGGGGGGTCAGGTGTTGGTAAATCTACTTATTTATGGGCTAACTTATTAAGGAAGATTGCGCAAGGTGAAGATAAAATATATGTTATTGATCCAGAAAATGAGTATGGAGAGAGACTAAGTAAATACGATGCAACGGTTATAGATTTATCTTCAGCTAGTACCACTCGTATGAATCTATTTGAAATAGCATCTAGTGCATTAGATTCAGATGATGAAGGTGTGTTTAGAGATGGATCTTTAACTGCGGTAGAAGTAGAAAATTTAATTCGTCAAAAAGTTAACCGATTAAAGGGATTTCATAAAATAGTAATGCCTGATATGGACCAAGTCCAATTGTCTATAATTTCTAAAATATCAATGGATTTATTTACAACGTTTAGAGAAAAAAGTAATTTGAATGAAATGAAACATGAAGATTGGCCAATTCTTGCCGATTTATTAAAAGCGTTAGTGTCATTGAAAGAAAAGAATAAGGAAAAATATTTATTGATTGAACGCTATTGTTTTATTTTAGAAGATATGGTGGATGGTTCAAGTACATTATTTAATGGACACACAAATGTCGATTTAAATGCTAGTATTATATGTTTTAATTTAAAACCATTGCAAACAGAAAAAGACTTACAAGCGCCAGCCTATTTTAATATTTTTAGTTATTTGTGGGAACTTATCACAGGAAATCCATTTCAATCTGATGAGCTTTTCTGTGATGAGTTTCATTTCTTGCTGAAAAATCCAGAAAGTGCCGATTTTTTCTTTCAGGCTTATAAACGATTTAGAAAATACAATGCTGGTGCTACAGTCACTACCCAACAAGTTCAGGATCTTTTAGATGCTCCTGACGGAATCGGAGAAGCTATATTAGGAAATAGTTATACAAAGGTTTTATTTGGATTTAAAGCTAGAGAAGTGCATCAAGTTATTAATCAATTAAAAATACCTTTATCTGAAAAAGAAATCCATTTCTTGCAATCAGAAAAACAAGGTGAAGCTTTAATTTTGTATGGAGCTAAACGAGGATTATTAAAAAATACGTTAACAGACGAAGAATTAAGACTACTTAATCCTGATGAATATGAAGCAAAAACAGGACTTAGTGCAAGTGAACTTCCAAATTGGTCTGATAAAGTCTTACTATCTCAAAATGAAATTAGTCAACTAACAGATGAGCTGACTAAAGTAGTGGGGTTCTAAATGAGAAAGATAACGATGATGGATAACCTTACTCTATATGTTAATAAGAATGAATTTAAGATAGAAATTGACGAGAAATTCACGAAGGTTTCTAGCCTTGATGAAATAGAAGACTTGGAGCAATCGCTGCCAGGTTTTTTCGATGTAGAAAGTATTAGTCGACAAAACAATAAAATTTATTTGGTTTATAATATTCCAGATGTTTATCAATCTTTGGATAATGCTAAAAAGTACGTTCCTGTAATTAAACTGCAATTGATAAAAAACCTTTTGGACGCAGATCCCTTATTAGAATCAGATGGCATGACGTATTTAGATTTAACCAATGTCTTTTTTAAAAGCTTTAAGGAAATAAAGGTACTTTATCGTTCAAATGGTTATCTACCTTACCATAAAGATTTAAGCACATTGGAGCAATACAAATTATTTACCTTAGGTTTTTTTAGTGATAAATTCTCTTATAAAACGTTTTTAGTGAATAAAGATAACCTTTTAAGGAAAGAAAATAATAACTTTATGTTCACGGTTAATGCGGTAACATCATTTGGGGAACTTAAAGCTTTAGTAGACAACGAACTAGAAAAAGAACAATCGAAATTTTATGAAAAAGTACAATTCCAATCTATAAGCAAAAGAAAGGGAAAGAAACGAAAGTTTTACCTATGGGGTTTAGGTGTAATTGTTTTAGGCCTATTATTCGCTGGTTCTGTGAAACAGGTGGAGAAATCCGTTGCAGCTGAATATAGGAATGATATAGCTGCAATGAAAGTAGAAAATGAATTGACCTTTGCTTTATCAAGCGGAGATACTAAAAAGGCAAAGGAATTAATGGAGGAAAAAGGAGACAATACTGAAGATATAGCAACGATGCTTGTAGAAGCTGGGAAGTTTGATGAAGCTATCGCTTACGATGAAAGTATTGAGAAATATGTTGTTTCTTATCTATATAAAATAGGACAAAAAGAAAAACTATTAGATTTGAAATCAAAGTCAGATTTTATAAATATAGAAAAAGAAATTGTGGAATATAATGCTGATGATTTGGCATCAAAAGCATCACTCATAGAAGATGAGGAAACTCTTCAAAGATTGGCTCTAGCTTTTATAGAGCATGAAGACTTTAATTCTGCAAAAGAAACATTAGAAAGATTGAAAATGAATGGTTCAGAAATTTTCCAACTGACTAAATCGGAGAAAAAACAGGTAGATCAATTACTGAAGAAATCAAAATTAGAAATCGAGGTTAGTAGTCTAAATGAACAAATATCATTTTTAAATCAGGATGATAACTTTGCAGAAACCGAAGAAGAAAAAGCAAAAAGAGAGACAGAATTGAAGGAATCGGAGGATAAGCTAGTTGATTTTCAAAAGCAACTTATTAAGATAGATGAAGAATTAGGGATGGATAATTAATGGATGCTGTAACAGTAAAAGTTGCAATAACTGCAGCCCAACAAGCAAAGAAGCATTGGAAGAAGCTAGTACTCATTGTACTAGCTTTTTTTATGGTCATGGTTATTGGTGTCATGTTATTAGTGGGTGGCGATCAAGGGAATTCTGGAACCGCCAAGGTGAATGAAGCTGTTTTAGTCTATAAACCTGTAGTAGCTGAATATGCCGAAAAATACGGAATACCTGAGTACGTCGATGTTATTCTTGCCATAATGATGGTGGAGACAGGTGGGGAGGGGTTAGATGTAATGCAGAGTTCGGAGTCTCTTGGTCTTCCTCCCAATTCCATTAGTGATCCAATCGTATCTATTGATACTGGTGTATCCCATCTTGCTAATGTAGTGAAAAATGCTCGCTCTCAGGAGTTGGATTTTTGGACTCCTGTCCAAAGCTATAACTTTGGGTCAGCTTTTAACAATTATGTAAAAGACAACGGGAAACAATATTCCTTTGAGCTAGCTAGTGCATTTTCTAGTAAACAAGCAGGAGGAAAAACGGTTAAGTATAGTAATCCGGTGGCCGATTTTAACGGTAACATTCGTTATTCTTACGGGAACATGTACTACGTCATGTTAATTCAGCAGTATCTATCTGCACCAGGTACTGGAACAGGTGATATAGGCAATGTAGATGCTTCAGCTCTAGGGGCGGAAACTTATCAAGCTTTAATGGCAGAAGTCCAAAAATATGATGGTTGGTCTTATACCTGGGCTGGTTCTAGCCCAAAAGTTGGTTTTGATTGTAGTGGGTTAGTGCAATATGCATTTAAATTGCTTGGATATGATTTGCCAAGAACAGCAGCTGAACAGGAAGCTAATTCGATACCAGTAGCTGATCCTCAACCTGGAGATTTAGTTTTCTTCAAGGGAACAAATCCTAGTCGTCCGGCTAGTTCCATTACCCATGTAGGCATTTATGTGGATGAGAAAAGAATGTACGATGCTAACAATGGTGGGATTGGGTACTCAAACTGGAATCAAGGCTACTGGAAACAACATTTGGCTGGTTTCGGTCGAGTTGTTAAATAGGAGGAACAGGAATGAATACAAAAATTTTAGTAGCCCTAGTAATAATGCTAGTCGTTTCTATTTTTAGCAATATAGCATTAGGTTTCAATGTTAGTAGTGAGAGCAAAGAAAATGAAAAAATTGAGAAAGTAAATAAAGACTTAAAAGTTCAAGTGAAAGAACTAGAGAACGGCCTAGATAAGGCTGAAGGTGTTATAACGGATGAACAATTAGCAGGAAATGAGGAGGCAAAGAAAACGGTAGAGAGCTTCTTTAATACCCAATATAACTACACTACAGGCACCTATAAGGAAAAATTCAGAAAGATTAAAACCTATGTGAATGAGGATGTTTATGGACAATTGATGTCTGCTGGTGTACCTGATACCCCAAACATAAAATTTGAAAATAATATTACCAATATGAAGTTATATATGTCAGCTAAAAACAAAGAACTGACTGGACTGGTAGTATTGGATACCATTTATACGATTGATGGTGTGAATAGTCCAGAAACTACACAAATATTTGAAGTAACCGTTGCGGAAGATGAGGGAAAACAGAAAATCGTCTCTCTAGAGGTATTAGGTACGTTTGCTTCTATGTCAGAAAGTTGAGGTATTAAAATGAAAATAAAAATGATAAGTTTTACCTTGCTTTTTATCATTCTATTTTACTTTTCTTTGTTCATAGCAGGTTTTTTTCCTTTTATTTCGGAGCACAAAAAAGAATTTAGCACAGAGCTGATAGGTGATTATTCTATAAATACTTTGGTTCATCCATTTGAAAATATTAATCAAATGCATGAAGAAAAGAATCCAATGTTGTATGTCTCATCTGTGGCTGCGTTTGTTTTATTCATTTATTTACTATATAAGTCGCGACATAAAGACTATGAAAACGTTGGGGATAAATATGGAGTTCAAGGTTCTTCTAGATGGGCCAGAAATACAGAGGTTTTTAAAGTTCCTGATCAAATTACCATTGTTCCAAGTAAAAATATGTATTCGGAGCTTAAAAAGACACTGAAAAAAGAAACCTTTGAGGAGTAATAGTATATGAATCTATTTAGAAAACGAAGTATGGTGAAAAATCCTAGAAATGAGACTAGATTTGAAGAATTTTTACTTGAAACCTTTGGAAAATCTGTTCAATTGTTAAATAAAAAAGAGCATCAAATTTTTTGTCCTTCAAAGGAATTTAATTGTAGGGAAAGGTCAAAGGTTCTCTTATCTACACTTACAGGATTAATTTTTTTGTTATCTAGGGCGCTAAGTAAAAATTCTGTTCATATGTATATGATTAGGTTTCTGATAGAAGAAGTTAATCGTATCCAACAACTTGATCCAGATAAGCACAAGGAACGCGAAATCAAATTCTACATTCATAAAGTGGAATTACTCCTTGAGTGCTGTTATGAGACTATGGTTATAGCAGAAAAACAGGCGAGTGAATTTAAAGATAGTGAGATTGAATTTTTCCCTTTTTTTAAAGATGAGAAAACTTTAATAAATGACTACTTTTCGAACGAAATAAAATTACAACAACGGGGTGATTTAATCTATGTCTGCTATTAAGGAAAAAGCAAGTACAAGTACAAGTGGAATAGTAATGGGAATTAAAGATGGAAAAGCTTTAATTCAACATGAGACAAGCAAATTAGCTAATAGGAATTACTATGTAGTAGGTGGTCCAGGTTCATTTAAAACGCAATCTTTTGTTTTGACCAACATGATTAACATAACGGACTGCAGTATTGTTGTTACTGATCCAAAAGGGGAGGTTTATGAAAAAACCGCCAAAATTAAGGAAGCTCAGGGGTATGAAGTTCGGGTTGTAAACTTTAAAAATATGGGGATATCTGACCATTATAATCCCTTTGGTTACGTTAGAAAGGATCTTGATGCTACAACGGTTGCTAATACGATTGTAAGTGCTAAAAATGATCCTAAAAGAAAAGATATTTGGTTTAATGCTCAATTAGGCTTGTTAAAAGCTTTAATTCTATATGCAAAATCGGAGTTTCATCCAGATAAAAGGAATATGGATGGGATTTTAGATTTTCTTCAAGAGTTTGATCCTGAGGCAAATGAAGATGGAGAAAGTGAATTAGATGAGAAATTTATGGAGTTAGATAAAAGACATCCAGCCAGAAGAAGTTATGAGTTAGGTTTTAAAAAATCTCAAGAAAAAACCAGAGCAAGTATTATCATAAGCCTGCTAACAACAATCGGTGATTATGTAGATGATGAGGTTGCTGCATTTACAAGTGGAAATGATTTTTTCTTTGAGGATATAGGGACAAAAAAAGTGGCGCTTTATGTATTAATACCAACAATGGATTCTACTTGGGAAGGACTTATAAATCTTTTCTTTACTCAAATGTTCCAAGAACTTTACTTACTCGGGGATAAGAATAAAGCTAGATTGCCAGTTCCTACAGTTTTCCTATTAGATGAGTTTCCTAACTTAGGAAAATTCAATAACTATGAGGAATTTTTGGCAACCTGTCGTGGTTATCGAATTGCTTGCTGCACAATTCTTCAAAATCATACTCAAATGATGGATAAGTACGGTAAAGACAAAGCGGAATCAATATTAGGTAACTGTGCTATTAAAATATGCCTCGGTAATGTTAATAATACTACTGCTGGATACTTCAGTGAAGAATTAGGAAAAGCTACTGTGAAAGTAGAGACAGGCGGGCATTCAGTATCAAGAGGAAAATCAGGGAGTACATCAAATAGTGCCAACTTTAATTACTCTCAAAGGCTACTCATGAACCCTGATGAAATTCGGACAATGTCAGAAAAAGAAAGTCTTGTAATAATAACTGGAAAACATCCAATAAAAGCTAAAAAAGCTATTCAATTTAAATTGTATCCAGGATTAGTTGAAAAATATGAAGTTTCTCAGATGGATTATAAAAGGAAAATTAGCGAAGCTGCTCAAGAATTATACGAAAAAGAAGTTGCTGTATTTGAGACTCAGATGGATCTCTTAGGAGAGTTTGATTATGAAGACGAACAAGAAATGGAAGAGCAATATTTAGCTGATATGGAGCAAGATCAGGTTCTAGATCATGCACGAGAAAATTTTAATGATATGTTTGAAAACTCATTGAATGTTTTGGATGCAATAGAAGAAGAACAAAATAATTGAGGTGTACTTAAATGTTTGATTGGGTTGGAGATAAATTAAAAGGACTTTTAGAAGATACTATTAATGCTTGGGTGGAAGAATTCATGAATTGGATTTTAACCATGATGAATAAAATAGTTTTTGATCTACCTAAGTCCAATTTTGTAGATGATACAATGTCTTTCTTTGCCTGGTTTACTGGGGTTTTTGCTGTAATCATTGCCTTATATAAAATTATTGAGTATATCATTAATACTCAAAATGGAACACAACAATATCCATTAGGTGAGATTATTTTAAGATTATTCAAAAGTGCTGGAGCTATGTTAGTGCTACCGTGGTTCATTAAACTTTTATTTATGGATATTGCTCTTCCTATTGCAAACTATTTTGCTGCAGCTGGAACTGATTTTGATGGGAAGGCGGGATATACTCTATTGTCAGCAGCTCTCACTGGAAGTGTCCTTGGTTTTGGGGGAGTTGTATTAGCAGTAGCATTAATATTCTTTTTAGTTGTTTTTATTATGTTTTTATATTCTGTTTGTGTCTTTTATGCAGATTATATCATTATGCAAATTCTTATTGCTCCGGTCGCTCTTTCTATGCTGGCAGATGATAATAATTACTTTCAGGTTTGGTGGAGAGAGTTGTTATCTATTGTAGTATCACTATTAGTCAAATTGTTCCTAGTCACGCTAATAATAAATATTCTATTTACGGGTGGGAATATCTTTTTAGCAATTGGAGCAGGAGCATTAATTATTAAGTCACCATCCGTACTTAAAAATATGTGGTATGGTTCGGGTAGTGCTCAAGCTGGTGCCCGTTCTTTTGGTAGAGGGGCTGGAAGCATTGGCTCAATGGGTTCCCGAATGTTACTTACGAAATTACTAAAGTAAGGAGGGACTTATATGTATCTAATTATATATAAAAAGAAGTTGAACTCAGATAAAGGGAGATTTGAATTCGATTCTCCACAGACATTTTTAAGTGCAAATGAAATGCTAATAGAATCTGTATCAAGATATAAACAAACAGGGCTGAGTATGAAGGTTGGCTATAAGATTATAGAAACTTCATCCGGTGAGAGTGTTTTTAATTCCACGATTTCAATAGATAGAGATATTCCAAGTCTCTATGATGTTATTAGAAGTAATTCAAATACCCCAAAAACAGTTACAGAATATATTAGAAAGGTAGAAAGCCGAGAAATTATTGAGTTGGAAGATGATTTTTCTTCCAATAGTAATCATATAGAAGAAAAGGCAAAGCTTGAGCAATTAAAAGCAGAAAAGAATAGTATTCAACAGCAGTTGAAAAAGGAAGAAAAAGAACGCCAGCAAAGGGATCTGGAGCATCAAAAAAAGATGAAAGAAATCCAGGATGAAAAAGCAGCTTTGGAGAAATCTATTGCATTAAAAGAGAAAGAAGCTGCAGTCAAAGAATCTCACCAGATTGAAGCTTTACGATTGCTTGAAGAAGAAACTTTAAAAGCTCAACAAATCATGGAAGAAAAAAAAGATCTTGATCGGAAGAAGAAAGAAGAGCATGAAAAACTCTTGAAACAAGTGGAAGAAGAAGCAAAGAAAGCAGAAATTGAATTGGCGAGTATTGAAGCTGATTTCGAAAAACAGGAATTGAAACGGAAAAAGGAACTGCAAGAATTCGAGGGGAAAAAGCTCGAATCTACAAGGCAGGGAAATATCCTCCAAGCTGAAAATGAAAAGAATAATCTAGAGCATCATAAAGAGTTACTAAGCTTAACGCATTCAGAATCAGAAGTAGCTGTTGCTAGTGAACTATCGCCATCACCAAGCATTGTAGTGCCAAAAATAACGATAAAAGAACGTCTTCAGGAACTTGATTTTGAAGAAGCCAAAAGATTATTCCTTCAATTCCTTAAATATAGCGCAAAGACTTCCGTTCGCTTTTCTAAAAAGGCATATACGGTACTTAAGGAATACCGTATTAAACAATTAGCTGTAAAGGAAGAAAAAAAGAAGGATTCAGCTAAGAAATTAGAAATAGAAGAAATGTTAGCTCTTGAGAAAATTAAATTCATGGAAGAGCTGAAAAAGGATCATGAACAGCAAGAAAATGAAATTCAAAAGGCTGTAAGGCTTAAAGAAAAAGAAATGAGTAAACAAAACAGAATAGAAAAAAGGTATGTAGCAGCAATGAAAAAGAGTCCAGCTAAAAAACAATTTGGCCTAGTTGGATTTCTTATGAAAACAGCTGTTTTTTTGTTGGTTATAGTTGCGATTATTTATATATTCCATTTGGGAGATACATTTCCAATACTAAATGATATAGAAAACTATGTTGATAATCTAATAACATCTTTTAAAAGAAGTTAGGATACTTCCTAGCTTCTTTTTTGTATAACCAAAAAATTAAGATAGGGAGGGGTTTTGTTGAGTCAGGAAGTAAAAGAGTTTGTTAGTCAGGAAGAAAAGGAAAGAGCTAATAACATTGATATTTTGGAATATTTATTATCAATAGGTGAGCCATTAAAAAGAGAAGGGAATCAATTTTATCGGCATGAACAACATGATAGTTTAGTTATTAATATGAAAAGAAATTACTTCAGTTGGAACAGTAAGAATGTATCAGGTAATGCTGTAACCTATTTAATGAATGTACATAATCTTACTTTTCAACATGCGGTAAAAAAGATCAATAATGACTTGGGTGATAAAGATTTTGTAGCTTTTAAGGCTCCAGAACCGTCCTATCCAGATAAGTTTCATTATGATGTCAAAGAAAGTACTACAACAGAAAACGTTATTAAATACTTGGTAGATGAACGTAAGATAGATGCTGATTTAGTGGAAATGCTGGTTGATATGGACTTTATTAAAGAGGACTCCTACAAAAATGTAGTATTCAAATGGAAAGACAAAGGGGAGCTAATAGGAGCTAATCTTCAAGGAACGCGAAAAATCCCTGAAGAAAAGAGAATCCATGCTGACCGTGCCTATTTTAAAAAAGTATTGCCAACAACAAAGGAAGCCACTAATGATGGATTTTCCATTACTAGAGGATATCCAGAGAATCTATATTTTTTTGAAGCACCTATCGACTCTTTGAGCTATCTAACTTTAAATAGATCTACACTGAGTAATTGTCAGCTGAAAAGTATGGATGGTTTGAAATTCGAAACCTTTGTCCAAACAGTAAAGAATGCAGTGAAGGATCTAGAGCAGGCAGGGAAAAATTTAGAAACTATTACCTTATGTGTAGACAATGATAATGCTGGAAGGGAATTTATTGACATGGTGAAAAGTTATGATTTTCATCGTAAAGACGGAAAGAAAATAATCGTTAATTCGGATATTCCTGACTTACCGAAAGGCCAAATCAAATGGGATTGGAACAATGAACTTAAATTAAAAATAGATTCATCCTTAAAAAAAAACCTGAGTAATGAATTGGAAATTTAATGATAGTTATATACCTTATAAAAAGTTTTGTTTGATTATATAATAAAGGAGAAGAAAAATGTTAAAATATGCTATAAGATTTCATAATAATAATCGTGATGCGCATTTAATTTTCCATGCAACTCCTAGTTATCCTCCAATTGATCCTTATTCCTTATATAAACATCAATGGTTTCTCACGGAAGACAAAAATCATATAGGACGTTCCCTTGAGGAAGAAATATATGAAATGTTTGCAATCAATACTAATGAAATAGAAGAAGCTAAATTAGATGGGGTATATCTATATTGCCAAAGGAAGGATATAAAAACCAATGAAGTAAACAATACTGAATTTATAAGATTATTTTCCGATGTTAATCAAATAATTGAATCCGGTACAGTTTTTGATGAAATATCTGCATTTGATGAAAATGGTGATTTTATAAAAATAGAAAACTAAAGATTAGGAGTTATTTAAAGATGATTCAGTTTATTAGTGGGAAAATCCCTTATATAGAAGGTGATTTACTTATTAACGCAGCGAATGGTCGTGGCTGGATGGGAGGAATCATTGGGAGACTATTTAAGTCGGTAGGAGTAGCTCAATCAATTCATTATGCAGATCCATCTATAGAGAAAGTAACGAAAAAGTTATTTAGAGATAAAAGGGCGTCTGTAGGTGACACAGTTCATACAACGGCAGGAAAACTTAAATATTCTTCCGGGATTTTACATGCTATTACTATGGCTGAACCAGGACAATCATCGAGTCTAGATATAGTAGCTAAATGTTTGGATAACATCTTGAATTATTGTGATAAAAATAAAATTGAAGTGGTAGTTATTCCATTATTAGGTGCTGGTGTTGGAGGACTAAATAAGGAATCTATCTTAGATTTGTACGAAAAAAAATTAGAAAATTCGAGAACTACTTTTAAAGTTATACATTATAAAAAGTAAATATGAATGAGTATAAAAGCATCCAGTTAGGATGCTTTTTCTTTTTGGCCAAAAAATCTGGAATACGGAAGGGGAACTTATGAACAAGCATGCTATTATCAGAGTTTTAGCATATATGGAGCATTGTGATCTTATATCAAGAGAAGAAGTACGCGATAAAATTCTTAATAATGCAAAATTGGGAAGAAAAGGTCTTACAAAAAATGAAATTACAGATAAGGGGTTGAATATTTATCCAAAATCCGGAATTAAAATTGATGTATTAATTGAAGAATTGATTGAAGAAGAGTACATTGAAGTCCAGCATAAAGACGAAACGAAAATGCGTATAAGTTCAAAAGGGATAAAATATCTCTTGGAATTATATACAGATAATTATTGTGATTCCTTCTTAAGTTTTAAAAATAAGGTGGATGATTTAACACAAAGGAGAAATGAAACTGACTTTAATCCTATTCATGTTGCAGGAATGTTTTATCAAAAAAGAAATTTAAATCAAATCGAAGACTTGTATTTTACAGAAAAATCAATTCAAGAAGTTACAGAAGCGTATCATAATTACATGTTGGATAGATATGTTTTAAAACCTAAAAACAATGATTTTCTTTTTCATTTATCACCAAAACTATTTTTACCTGTTGAAGATATGTGGGAGGAAGTAGAACTTATCATAAAAGGAATCGATCTTCCAGAGCAACCTATATTTCTTGATAGACCCTATCCAAACAAACGATATATAGTAGCAGGAACAAAGATAGGGAAAGAAAAATTTACAACTGGATTTTATCCGATTATTGCTTCTGAAAATGAATTTCCTAAAGAAAAAAGTATTTGCTACCATTGGAAACTTGGAAATGGTAAAGAGATTATTCATGATATCGATATTCTGTTTGAGGTAGATAGAGGAAACTTATTCTCAACCGAACAAACATTAAGTAGAAGTAATGATTTATCAACAATTCGTGTATATACCAGTGTAGAAGAATCAGATCTTATTAATAAGAATCGCACGATTAACTACATGGACATAAATAAAAATATTTTACACATGAAAGAAACCGTGGTTTTGACTTCATTTCCTACTAAACTTCATTCTACTTTTTTTGCGGACAAATATTATGAAAGATGGAAAAAGCAGCATTACCTACAGAAATAATGGTTAATCGGCATAATGGGTTGTTATGCTCATGATAGTGTTATATAAAAATATTTTTAAATAAGGATAGTGATAAGCATGAAAGATGGAGAAATTAAAAAAATGATTCCACCTCAATTTATTAATTCAAAGAGTGGAGTAAAACCTAATAATTATTTAATTGAACTTTACTGTGATAATTATTTGATTCACCGTGAAATTTCATCTGAGGAAGAACAGGGGTTTAAAGAGAACGAACTATTTGTATATGAAGGAAAAAATATTTATTCAGCATTGCTAATTGTCCATCAGCAGGTGACGCAGAATTAGCAATAAATAGTTATTGGAATGCCATAAAACAACTAAATGAAATGTAAAAGGTAATCGTAAAAATAGAAGACAAAAAGCATTCCTAAAAGAATGCTTTTTCTTTTTATCTAAATACCCTATGACCATAAATAATGAAGATATTTGTTCTTACAAAATTATATAAAATAATAGGAGGAAAAAATAATGAATCAACTTTTTGTTTGTGAAAAACCAAGTGTTGCGAGGGATTTAGCAACAGCATTATCAGGCGGTTATAAAGAAGGAGAAGGGCATTATGTAGGGAATGATGGAAAGATCTATACATTTGCTTTCGGCCATCTTGTAAGCTGCGTTAGACCTGAATCTATTAATGCGGATTGGGGCTGGAAAGGGAATGTTAGTACGTTGCCTTTTTTCATTAAAGATATTCCTTTAACTGTTATTGAAAATCCAGGAGTAAAGAAGCAATTTAAGACAGTCACAACTCTTATGAAACAATCAGACCTCATTTATATCGCCACAGATGCAGCAAGGGAAGGTGAACACATCTTCCGTAAGATTTATAAGTTGAGTGGGATAAATAAGCCTTTAAAACGTCTCTGGATTCAAGATATGACAAAGGAGGGATTACTTAAGGCCTTCAATAACGCGAAAGATGGTTCTCTTTATGAAGGTTTAGCAGTAGCTGGAAAGCTAAGAGAAGAATCGGATTTATTAGTTGGAATGAATAGTACAATGCTGGTAACAAAGTTAAGCAAGAGCAGTAAAGTCTTATCCCTTGGTCGTGTACAAACTCCTACACTTGCAATGATTGTTAATCGTGATAAAATCATAGAAAAATTTGCTAAAGTTGTACATTACTCTATTGTAGCCTTAGATAAAAATGGAGCTAAATATGAGCTTTTATTAGATAAAGATACACAGTTGACTAAGGCTGCTGCTCAATCTATATTAGATTCTCTTGGGAACAGAACAGCATTTGAAATTAAAACAAAAGATAAGAAGGAGAAACCAGAAAAGCTTTTTGATTTAACAGAACTTCAAAAATTTATGAATGAAAAGCATAAATGGAGTGCAGCTCATACGTTAAGCACAACACAAGCTTTATATGAAAAGAAATTTGTTACGTATCCACGTACAAGCTCTCAATATATTGCGAATGATTCTGAGCTTCTTGACTTGTTAGAGAAGCATTCTGGTAACGAGTGGGTAAGTAAAATAATTAACAAGGGTTATAAGATTGAATCCACATTTGTTAATCCATCTAAGGTAACAGATCATGAAGCAATTATCATCACTTCTAAAGTAGCTAATAATCTTTCAGGAGATGAAGCAATCTTATACGATGTGATTTTAACACGGTTTTTGGCTGCTTTTTTCCCATATGCCGTAAAAGAAGAAACTACCGTAGTATTTATGGATCAAGAATATACGTTTAGAGCAAAAGAAACGGTATTAGTGGAACTCGGATGGAGAGAACTTTATGGAGAAGTTCTTCAGAAGGGTGCCTTAAGCAAAAGTAGCTTAAATGATATAGGTGATTATTCATTAATTCAAAAAGAAACACAGCCACCAAAAAGATATACAGAAGGAACTTTATTACATGATATGAAACATGCTGCTAAATTCTTGGATGAAGCTTCAGATAAAGAAATGATGAAAACTGTGGAAGGAATAGGAACAACTGCAACAAGGGACTCCATCATTGAAAAACTAGTAGAACGTGGTTTTATTGAGAAAAAGAAAAATCAAATCATTTCAACCACTTTGGGAAGAGAGCTAATTGGAATGATGCCTGAAGACTTTTCCTTATATAGTGTTAAACTGACTGCTTATTTTGAAACAATGCTAACACAAGTGGAACATGGAGAGTTGGATGAGGTTACTTTTTATGAAGAATTAGAGGGCTTATTACGAAAAACTGCTGAAGAAATTAGAGGGAATGTTAAAACACTTTCTTCTTCAGCAAATCCTACAAAAGAAGTAATTGCAACCTGTCCAAAATGTAAAAAACCGATTTATGAAAATAGCAAAGCTTATTCTTGTTCTGGTTTTAAAGAAGGCTGTAAAGTAACCATTTGGAAAAATGGATTAGATAAACTTGGCAAGAAGACGATTACAAAGACAGAAGCAGGGAAGCTTTTTGAAAGAAAAGCAGTAAAGGTTAATTTAAAATCCAAACAACAAAAATCATATAAAGCAGAAGTTGTATTTAATTTAGAAAAGAACTGGATCGAGTTTTCTAATAAGTAGGAGATGCATTAGCATCTCCTACTTTTTTATTAAGGGAGGTGGCTTTATATATTTATAAATAATGATTAAAACGTAAGAGAAAGGAGTTGATGAAATGAGCAGATTAAATCAATTGTTTTCTTGGGAATGTCCAGCTTGCAAACATAAAAATTCAAATAATCTCTACTCAAATGAAACAGAGCCAGCTGTGTGTTCAAATTGCAATGAACGATGTGATGTATATTTAGACATGAAAATTAGCGTTCTGGAAGTTGTTCCACGAGGGAAATGTTAAATTACTGACAATAACACTAGGAGGACAAATAATGAAAACCCAAATGAAAATTATCGCAAGTTTAACTATGACAGGGGCTTTAGCTATAGGAGGATTATTTGGTCCAGTTAATTTGGAATCAAAAGCAATGGCTGCGTCTGCTGTTTCTATATTAAAATCTCCAATACCGACAAAGGAAAACCAAATTGTAGACTATCTAGAAAGAGGAATGTATGAATTTTATGAGGGGGAAAAAGTCAGATTAGAAACAAGTGTCAATTCAGAGCTTGCTGAACAAGAAGAAGTTAAAAAGAGTGAGTTGCTTCAGATAAGTCAATTAACCTATGACGCTTTAGTTAAGTACAAAAAAGATAAGAAAACAAATGAAACTAAAGCTAAGCAAACATATAGTAAAACGTTGAGTAGCTTAGATGCAGAAACTAAAAAGATAAAACAAAGATACGATAAAAAGGTGAATACTTTAGAAAATTATAGAGTGGATAAAATTAATAAAATTGATAAAGCAGAATCGTATAATATTACTTCTATGAGGTCTACAGAAATAAAAAGAATTTCGGTTAACTCTGGTAAAGAGGAGTTAAAATATAATATTGAGCTAATAGAGAAGGCGGTTAATTCTTATAAAGTGGAGGCTATTGAATTAAAGTTTGATAGCCTTATAGCTGAATACAATTCCAAGAGGAAAGTAGCTGAATTAGAAGCTGCCAGAGAAACAAAAGAGCTTAATTATCAATATAAAAAAGGCTCTTTAACAGCAAAACAACTTAAAACTAAACAAAGCAACATAGAGGAATCAAAAGTAGTAGAACATGAAAATATACAAAGAAATATTGATCTTCTTATTAAGGAGAAAAATCTACAAGTCCAGTCATTAATTAAACAAAAAGAGACTGTGATTGCTCAAATTAAAAAGGATAATAATCTATAACTATAAATTGGGCAGATAAAAGGGGGTGCGAAAGCATCTCTTTTTTAATTTAAAACAAAAGGATTGAGTTTATGAAAGTACATATGAAATTCTCAAAAATAGAGTTATTAGATAATATAGCAAATTCCCCAAATCTAGATGATTATCAAAGAAAGTTGCTAACATTTTTAATGAATATTGATTCTAATTTTTTTCATTATTCCTTCAGTTTAAATCAACCATTAGCTAATATGGATCACCTTTATTCAGAATTAAAAAGATATTTTATGCCAGCTTTACTTGATGGGGATTGGGAGTTCTCTTTTGGCGAAACATTCCTGGATGAGAATATAATTATAGCCAATTTTATATTTAGTGAAGAACAGCTTATTGATGACTTTACACATATACATTCACGACTAGCTAATGATCATAGAGAAAAGTTTAAGGTCTTAGACATTTATTTGTCAAAAGGTGAAATACTTAAGGCTTTAAAACAAGGAATCATTAAGAATTCTGATAATCATATATGGTACCTAGATGAGTATTCTATGGAGAATATTATAGAGCAAAAAATATAAGCATCCTAGATTGCCAGGTAGTTAAAGAAAATTGAATGGAGAGAAGAATAAATGAATAATCATGACTTTTTTGACCAGTGGTTAAAATTAATTAGGCGTTCTTATAGCTCCATAAAAAATGAAATTACTGTACTATATAAGCTGAAGACATTACTAGATGATGAGCTATCCATGCTGTTTGTTGAAAAGGTATCTATATTTTATAAGGAATTATTTAATCTATATGATGGTTATAGTTTAGAAGCTCCAGAGCCTATGGAATACTTAATTGAGGAATTTAGTAGAGATTTAGAAAAGTTTATTGAATCCTATTCGGAGTTGCTATATTTCAAGGAAGTATTAAAGGATTTAACTGGTCAAGATGTTGATTATCCCAAAGTTATTAGGGATGTTTGGCATGAGATTAAAGACAAATACTTGAGAGACTTTATAGAGATTAAATATCAACATTTTCTTGAAAAAGAATCTTATCAAGAGTTTGTTGAAACAGTTGCGAAAGAGCTCGTCAATTATGCTGGAAATAAGGGAACAGACCTACACTTACTAGACATTCACTTAAGTATGATTGTAAAGGATATACGATATAAAGTTCAATTAAAGGAAGATTAGCACTATAACTAACGCTAGTAGATTGAACAAAAAATAAATTTATGGAGGAATATCAAATGATACTATGTGATTCTTGTGCTGACAAAACTAAGATTGTCCCACTAGCTACTAAAAGAGTTCAAGCTCTTGAGGAATTATATTTATATTTATGTTCCCAATGCTTCGAAGAAATGTTTGGTGACTTAGATAATACAGAGGATTATACAGACAATATTAATGTTTTATTTACAATTGAATTTGATGAAGAAATTGCAAGGGAGTTGAGTACGGGATATTATGGTAATGTAATTACACCATTTGTAATTAAAGTGTCTTCAGATGATATCAATGAAGAGTATGTAATACACAATAATGAGGAAGAAAATCCATTTTATTTAGAGTTTATAGAACGGTCAGAGTATGGTAATTTAACTGAAGTTTTGAGCGAAAGCATGATTAATAAAATTAATGATTATTATCAATATTTTGAAGAACATAGATCTACAAAAATTAACAAAATAACAATTGAGGAAGTAGACATTCTTCCTTATTTTTATGAAGGTATTGAAAAATCACTTGATAATAAGTGCAAAGAAGCAATGAAGAAAAGAATTGAAAAGAACGATAATAATAAGCCAAAAAAACTTAAAAAGTATCGAATGGGATATGACAATATTTTAGTAGCAAAGAGATCCTTTATATATAAAAATGATTATATAGGTTCAATGAGTTTTAACTTGTTATTCAAAGTTTATGATGATGAAGGAAATGAAAAGTTATTTGAATCTGAAGAACTAATTGAACAGTATCTTGAGTTTAAAAACGGCATTTCGTGTAGTTTATCAAATTTAGTGAGTTGCTCCTTCGATAATAAAACCATAATAAAATTCAACCCTAACGTTCCATTACTAAAAGAAAGTGGATATAAAGTGGAATGGGAAATTGATTCATACTGGAAGGACATAGATAAAGGGGTATTTCAATCAGAAGAAATTACTGAGAGTGAATTCATGGATATAATAAACAGCAATAAAGAATTATTTGATAACTCGAATAATTACTCTGCACAAAGTACAGCATATTTTACACGAGAAGTTACAATCTGATTATTTACATGGATAATATGAATATTCTAATGAGGATGTCTTTTAAAATAAAAAGACACCTTTATTTATGAGGTGAAATATTTTGACCAAAAAATCAAGGAAGAAAAACAATTTAGATTCCTTTTATGCGATAATAATCCTGTCAGTCAGTATGTTTACATATATAATTACTAAATCATTAACATCCGTAATTATAATAGCTGCTACAATATTAGTGTGTATAATATTTATCTTGTTTCTATTGAATAGGAAAAAGATAAATCGTATAAAAAATAGTGGAATAAGTGACATTGATCAAATGGACGGATTCCAATTTGAATATTATTTAAATGAATTATTCAAAAGTAATGGATATTCTTCTCAAGTCACTAAGTCCAGGGGCGATTATGGTGCTGATTTAATACTTAAAAGAGACGGAGAAGTTATAGCTGTTCAGGCTAAACGACACTCTAAACCAGTGGGTTTAAAGGCTATACAAGAGATTACAGCAGCTAAAGGATTTTATAAGGCAAATAAAGCATGGGTAGTAACTAATAATTCTTTTACAAAACAAGCCTTAAATTTAGCTAGTTCCCTTGATGTGAAGTTAATTGGGCGAGAAGAGTTAATAAAACTTATATTAATATTAAATCCTAATGCTTCAATATCTACAGGACAGGTTTTGAATACTGTTAATCCTAAGAGTAAGAAATGTAAAGAATGTGGTGGGGATTTAGTAGTTAAAAAAGGAGCGTATGGCAGGTTTTACGGATGTTCTAACTATCCAAGATGCAAGAACACCAAAAAGTTATAAAACTCTTTTATAGTAGAAAGGAAAAATAATGTTAAAAAAAATGGCATGGAACTTTATTAAGTATGCAATTGTTTTAATATCCTTTTTGTTTATTTATAATTATGTAGTTGGAAATGTGGTTAATCATGCGGCAAATGATGATTTGGGTCCTATGAAATTGTTATTTATAGTCGCAGTTATAGTATTTATTATTAGAATTTTAATTCGTATGTTTAGAAGAAAAAGAAGAGGGAAAACTTGAATTATAAAAAAACATGGGGATAGTAAAAACTATCCCCATGTTTTTTCTTTTTAAAATATTTTATATATAATTGGATCGATAGGTATATTATTTAATTTATCATTATTAATTGGGATGAAAAATCTATAGGTACCTTCATCCATATACAACCAAAACTTCATGTTCGTATCATTATGTTGATATGCTATTGATTGTATTTTTTCAAATGTATGAGTTATAAGTTGCTTTGTATCTCTATCTTCTAATACTATATGGAATGAGTTTCTTTCTAATCGAAAATGATTTAAAGAATAAGATTTTTCTGATGTTGTAATACTGTATTGTTCAAAGTTAATATCAATAGTAATTTCTTTTGTCTGAAATAGACTTTTATATAAGAGTTCTAGATTATTAGTATGTTTTTCTTCTTCTTCGCTGGTTCTAATTTCCTTTAAGTTAACCCAGATTGAATTACCAGCAACTTCATAGATAAAATCAGGACATTGATTTATTGTATTCTCATTTCTTAGCGAGACGTGGGATAGTTTTTTGTAACGGAATTTTTTATTTATTTTCTTCTTGATCTCTTCATCAACTAAAAAAAGTGTACCTTCACTTTTTCTGAATGATTTGTTTAGGAGATCAATGTCTTCCCTGTTGTATTCAGAAAATATGTACTCAATTAATTCCCCTTTATCATTAGTTTTTTCCTCAAATGAGTAAAAATTTTCTATTCTATAGAAAAGACTAACTTCATTAAGAGTTCTATTTAGTATATTTTTCGCATCATTGTGTTTCTCTGAAGTTTTTAATATAAGACGTTTTTGGTCAGCTGTTGTAAAAATATTTTCCACTATTGATTGGATTTTCTTTATCATGAGTTCTCTCCTTTTTTGATTAACATTAAATACATCTCAGCTTTATATATGTAAAAATTGTTCTTATAAGGTATATATCGGCTTATTTTCAGAAATATGTATTTTTTTATTGTATAATTAATTATTAGATTAAGGTTGTGGTTAGACTATGTTTTGGTTTCTAATCTATAAATTAAAATAAAATAAAGAGAAATTCCTTAAGGGTTATTATTTAACAGGATACATAATTTCTAATTTAAAGCATAAAACCTGATATACCATCGGAAGGCGTGGGTCAAGCCCTAATCCAAATATTCCATTTGTGGAGAGAGTATCGCTATATGCAATACTCTTTTAAAAACTACATATTAAGAAAATTCTACGCATTCAACTAACAATATTAATTGAAACAGGTTTAGGGAAATAACAGCAATTAAATTATTCAAGATAGTATAATTGTATGTATTAAAAATAAGGAGTTAAAAATGAACCTAGAAGAATTGTTTAAAGAGTGGATAAATCATACTAAAGAAGGAAGTCGTAGAAGTAATTTAGATAAATATGATAAGTGTTGGAAACAGGTAATACAAAATATTCGTAATTGGGAGAACAGTGAAGATAAAGAGATAAATGAGTATGCAAAAGGTTTGCTATATACAGGGAAAATAAAAAGAGTTCATGTAGGCCTTAATAAAGTGGATCTTGATAACCATTATGTGTCATGGACATTAGCTGAAGAATTTAAAGACTTTTACTGGTTCAATCCATCGTATTCTCATACAATAATTACAGCAGAAGCAACAAAAGATAATCCTGCAATTAGCTTTATTGGATATATTGAAGCTGTGAAGAAATTTGAGGGAAGAGATATTGTCACACCAGCTATCAAAAAAGAACAAGAAGTCATTTTTCCATTACAGGAAAAATCATTATTAAGCATTAAACAAATAAAAAAATAATAGAAATGAAAAATGATATAAAAGTTATTAGAGTATTACTATTAAACTAAGTTAAGTTATGGGATAGAAAAACCTAACAAAAAAAGCCTTTCTCCTAAAAGAACGGCTTTTTTTGGGAATATACCCATCCATATTATATATATTATGTTTAATCTTCTGGATAGTTACTAAGAGACAGTTCTTTTTTTTATTGATATATCTAGTAGACATGATTTAAAAGACTTAATATATAAAATAATAAATTTTGCGCATCAAATTATATTAATAATACTTAGGATATTAAATTAAACAAGAAAGAACTCTATAGACTAATAATTAAACCTTAAATTGGAATTTTGTCAAAAACAAACACAATATATAGATATTAAGGTTTGTAAACTATCAATATATTGTATTTATGTAATAGAGATGTTATAATTAATATAATAATTCTTAAATAAGAATGAGAATGGGGACGAATTAACGTTCCTTTTTTTATGGAAGAGGAGCATTCATAATGAATCAACTAGATAGAGATAATTTACTAAATAGACTCGATCGTCTTTTAGAATGGATTCGAGCTTGTGACACTAAATCTTCAATTGTATTAGCTGGAATAGGTATTTTTATAACCTTTTTCACTACAGATTTTATCACTAAAACTTTTAAGACAATATTAGTTCGTTCCATAAAGAATATAGATTTTTCTAATTTTTTATATCTTTTACTATTGTTATTATCTGTTTTATCACTAATGTATGGTATTTATTGTCTGACAAAAGTATTAATTCCTAGATTAAGCAAAGAAACGGTTGAAAATGATGGAAGACCATCTGATTCTTTATATTTCTTTGAAACTATTGCAAAAAACAAGTACAGGGAATTTAGGGACAATATGTTATCCACAACTAAAGAAGAGGAAAAAGAAGATATTTTGTCACAAATTTATGTTAATGCGAAAATATGTACATATAAATACAATTATTCAAGAAAAGGAATGAAACTTTCAATTATAGGTATTTCTTCATTGGTTATTTTATATTTAATTGGCCTAGTGCTTATACAATTAGGGGGCTTTTGAAAGTGGATTTTAAAACTTATGATTATAAAGAACGGAAGAAAAAGGTTGAAGAAATTCTAGATAATACAAATGGTGTAAAAGACGTGACAAAATTTCCAAGTGATGGTAGTTTCACGTATACAAATGCTTACAAGGCATGGGCTGGAGCTATTTTTGTGGATTTACGGGATTCAACTACTCTTTTCTCAGGAGATAATGACTTAGAAATAGCTAAAGTGATTAGAGGATTTACTTCTGAAATCATTGAAATATTAAGATTAGATACGGATGATTATTTAAAGGAAATAGGAATCAGAGGAGATTGTGTGTATGCTGTATATTCAGCACCAATGAAGACAGACATTTTTGATATTTCTATCAGAGCCTTCTATATAAATACCTACATGAAAATGTTAAATAAGTTATTAAGTGATCGTAATTTACCTGAAATTACTGCTGGTATAGGCCTTGCAAGTCATCCAACTCTAGCAGTGAAAGCCGGGAGAAAATCTTCAGGTATTCATAATTTGGTATGGATTGGTGAGTCTGTAGCTAAGGCGGCCAAACTATCAGATTTAGGCAATAAAGATGGAAATGGTCCTGTTGTTATGTCAGAAATATTTTATGATAATTATATGGATATACAAGAGAAAAAAAATAGCAGTTCTAAAGATTGGTGGACTAAGGATACTAACGACAACTATGGTACTTATTATCATGGTAATGTCATTATAACTAATTTTGATAATTGGATAAATGATGGAATGAAGGAATAAATAAATGAAGAGCCTTGAAAGTATAAGGCTCTTCATTTATTTATTTGTTTTTTGTAAATATCTAATTATCTTAAAGTTCTATATAAGTAATGTCTTATTATAGGGTATGTTTTAATAAAAAATAAGGAGATTTAAATAATGAATTTTAATACGTATGATTATAAAGAACGGAAGAAAAAGGTTGAAGAGATTCTAGATAATACGAATGGTGTAAAAGATGTCGAAAAGTTTCCAAGTGATGGTAGTTTTACCTATACAAATGCTTACAAGGCATGGGCTGGAGCTATTTTTGTAGATTTACGGGATTCAACTACTCTTTTCTCAGGAGATAATGACTTAGAAATAGCTAAAGTGATTAGAGGATTTACTTCTGAAATCATTGAGATATTAAGATTAGATACGGATGATCATTTAAAGGAAATAGGGATAAGAGGAGATTGTGTTTTTGCTGTATATTCAACTCCAACTAAAAAAGATATCTATGACATCGCTAAAAGAGCCTTTTATATAAATACATACATGAAAATGTTAAATAAGTTGTTAAGTAATCGAAATTTGCCAGAAATTACTGCTGGTATTGGCCTTGCATGTAAAACGACGCTAGCAGTTAAAGCAGGAAGAGAGTCTTCAGGTATTAACAATTTGGTATGGATAGGCGAGTCTGTAGCTAAAGCAGCTAAATTATCAGACTTAGGTAATAAAAACAGCATTAACCCTATTGTTATGTCACATACGTTCTATATAAACTATATAGATAAACAAAAAGAGTCTAAACCAGATGCAGCAGATTGGTGGGAAAAAGATTCTGATGAAAACTATGGTACTTATTATCATGGAAATATAGTAATAGGTCAATTTAATAGTTGGATAAAAGATGGTATGGAAGATTAAGACAACAATGATGGGCATTTTAAGTGTCGAAGAACTTAATTTTTTTTAGGGATCGTCCCGAATATGGAACGATCCCTTTGCTTTAATCTATCTCTTTTTTTATAGTGTATATAGTATTTCTTGCTACTCCAACTGTTTTATGTATATTTTGCACACTTTCACCAGCCTTAATTAAACGTACAATTTCATCGTATATAATTTTATCTTTTCCTTTAGCTTCTTTGTAATATTTTCTTTTGCCGCCTGTATAAATCCCCTTAGATTTAGCAATTTCAATACCTTCTCTTTGAGCTGTTCGGATTCTACGACGATCTTCTTCGGCCATCCATGATAATAAAGATAAAACAATATCAGAAACTAATTGTCCAATTCCTTCTAGTTCCTTATATTTTCTTGTATCTAATATAGGCATATTTAATACCACAATATCTATTTCATCATCAATTAATTTTTTCCATTCATTCATTATTTCCTTTTTATTTCTACCGAATCGAGTTAGATCATGTACTACTAATACATCACCAAAACGCATTTTAGAACGCATTTCTAGAAACACTGGTCTGCTAAAGTCTTTACCGGAAGCTTTCTCAGAGTATATGCGTTCGCATCCATACTCTTGGAGTTCTTTGATTTGTCGGTCTAAATTTTGTTCAATAGAACTAACCCGTGCATATCCAAAAATCATTAGTTAACCAATCCTTGCATTAAAATTTATTTTTCTTCTAATAGGACTATTTTGTCTTTATATAACTTAATATTAATTGATTCTCCTATGCTTTTAGAATTATAAAAATTCTCATTTACTTCAATATCATAATTCTTATCTTTGGCATATATCTTAAAACTATATTTGGCTCTTTCTGATTCATCCGTGGGTATAACCATTAATGTATTGCCAATAAATACTGGCAGTAAATCTGTGTCATAATCAATAAGTTCTTTTTTATCAACTAAAAGTGCAGATAGCTTTATTCCATTATTCAAAACTTCTTCCTCGTTTTTATCTTTTATATATGCCTCAATAGCTGCAATAGACATAACAAGTATAGAACCAATAATAATTACTAAACTAATTTGTTTTCTTGCTTTTTTTTGATATTCCATATTATTCCTTTCTTACAATCATTTCTGTTTGTTGAATTATGTGTAACTAAACTCTAAAATTTTAAATAAAACCCAAATACTATTTATGCCCCCTTAAACTAGTAATTTTACAATACATACTTTGAACAACCCTATTTGAACATTTATTAAGTTGATTTTATCACATATTTATTTGTTTTAATAGGGTTTACCCTGATTGAACAAAATAATGAAACTATTTTTCCATTTCTGCGTATAAACATAAGAGATTTATAACAAAGACAAGTAAAGGAGTTATTTATGGCAACTAAAGGTTTAAATAGAGCAAAATTAAATAAATCTATATATTTTAGTGAACATGCTGCTAATGGTAAAAAGAGATGCATTTTTTTATCACATGCATCAAAGGATAAGGTAGCTGTAAGAAAAATCGGAGATTATATAATGAAGGCGGGTGTAGACATATATCTTGATGAAAATGATAGTGATTTACAAGCTGCAATTGAATCTTCTGATAATCATAATGCTGTAACTCAATGTATAGAAAATGGATTAAGTGCATCCACAGATATATTGTGTATCGTATCCGAAGAAACAAAAAGGTCTTGGTGGGTTCCATATGAAGTTGGGTATGGGAAAAAATCTAATGCTCAAATAGCTACTCTTTTATTGAATGATGTAAAGGATATACCTAGTTATCTCTATGTTTCAAAACTTTTAAAGGATATCAGGGAACTAAACAATTTCTTAGACTCTCTAGAAAAGTCAATTCAGCATAATGAAGCTTTCTCTTATAAATATGCTGAAACAGGTATTTTACAGGCGAGCAACACTCATCCATTAAGTGATATTGTAAAGCCAACTAGGTTCTAATTTGTAAAGTAAAGGAGTTATTTTATTATGGTCTATCGTAATACAAAACTTGATGTAAATTTAACAGTAGCAGGATTTGGAGTCAAAGGAACATGGGAACCCAATGAAGATCAGTATAGAGCAGCTTGGGAACTCTATGTTGAATTATCAACAAGAGTGGCAGTTATTGAACTAAAGGAAAGTGAAGGGCTTCTAAGAGAGACATTATCATCATTACACGCTTTGTTTGCTGTAAGTCGAGAGATAATGAAAAAATACGGTCCAGATATAGCGGTTTCTGGAAGTAGTGAATTATCACTTGGATTTCTTACCGTAAATATATTAAATGAGGTAATTCGTCCATTCCTTTCGAAGTGGCACCCTTTGCTATCAGACTATGAAGATAAGCGAGAAGTTACTGTATCAAGATTAGAACATGAACAGAACTGGGAGAAAAATAAAGAATTTAGAGAGCACCTAGACTTCACATCTAAGGTTCTATATGAGTATTCCAAATTATTAGCAAAAGTTGCTGGGGTACCAAATTTATTAGAAAAGGTTTAATAGAAAAAAGCTATGGTAGCAATCAAGTGCTACCATAGCTTTTTTTAAAAGAAATAAACTAATTTAATGTTCGCTTATTAAAACTAACCTTATCAGCTGTAATTAAGTAAAGAATGCAAAAGACTAATCAAAGGAGGATGTTGTATTGGTAGTCACTAATAATTACTCTTCAATGCACCAATAGAAAAAGGAAAAAGGTAACTCCTCCATATTGATTTTATGGTGCTATAGATAATTACTTGTTAAAATAGGATAAGATGTTATTTTTTTACTGAGGTGAAAAATTTGAAGGTTAATAGAAACGATTCATGTGTATGTGGAAGTATGTTTAAATATAAACACTGTTGCTTAGATGGCAAAAAAGTAGCTAGATGGGAAAAACACGCTAAGTTATTACCAAACTCACAAGATAAGGATATTATTCATAAAACATTTTTCGAGGTTGTACATTTTATAGAGCGAGAAGAATGGATGGGAGCTTGTCATGCTTCATCAAGTATTTTACATATTCTTCTGAAAGAACAGGGCATAGATAATGAACTTTATATTGGAGAAGTAAAGGTACCGAATAAAAAACCATTTGATCATTCTTGGATAGAAATAGAGAAAAAAATCTATGATGTTTCATTATTTAAGCCATTAGAAATGGTAGGCAAAACACCACCCCCTATTTTTAATGGTTTTGATTTGAATACTAATCAAGTAACTGATATAGAATATGGAATTGAGACTGGGCTAGGTTACAATGAAGATGCAGATAATATTAAAAATATTCCTTTCAATACATATATGTTAGGATTTCAAAGTTTCCCCAATGGATTGTATGAGTTAGCAGCTATATTGGGTCGAAATTTAAATTTATCATTATCTTCTACAGAATTAATCAAAAAATACTCCAAAACTGAGTGGAATGAAAAATTAAAACAAAAATAAAGTTTAGAAAGTGTAATATAAAGGAGTTTAAAAATAGGAAAGAAGAGCGTACTTCATCTGTACGCTTTTACGTTTTGTTGGATTCCTGAAGGATTAAAGCCTGAATATATTGTTGCTCATGAACATCCACCAAATATCTTTAATCCCATTAATAGAAGTCCTTATATAAATAAACAAACCACTTGAAAATTTTACATACCTAACAAATAGTAAATCTGGTCAAGTAAAGTTCGGAAATTACTATTACACGAAAGGAAAATTATTATGTTCGATTTTTTATTAGAAATAGATAACCTCAGAAATAAAAGAAGTTTTACGGAAGGAAATACAAAAGATTTAGAAAGCACCTTAAAATCCGAATTACTAAAACTTGAAAATGATCCTGAAAAGTTAGTGTTGAATGAGTTAAGTCAAAATGAAGAATATCTAATTGTTTACCGTACAACTTTAGATCCAGATGATCAATATAGTTCATTTTATATTGAACTTAGAGTTATCAATACTAAAGGTATTTTAAGAGACAGAGTTCGATTATCTGCAATCTATAAGAATAAAGATACAATTGAAATTTGTGATATAGAAATATTTGGTGAGAATCAAGGTAGAGGTTACGGATCAGTTTTATTAAGTACTCTAATTAAATTTGCAATAGAAAATTCTATCAAGCAAATTTCAGGTTGGATATCTTATGCAGACGAAGAGCATTTTGAAAAACTTGATTATTTCTATAAAAAAAATGGTTTTTTGGTTAGGTGGAATGAGAATAATAATAATGTTCATAAAGCTGCCGAGATTTTATGGATAACAAAGTAGAAAAGATTGCAAAAAAATAAACCACTCTAAATGTGGTTTATTTTTTGTTCTTTATATTTTTAGCATCGAGATGGTCAATAACTTTACCGTAGAATTGGTGAAAACCGGTATATATTACTTTTATGCCATTTAATAATTCTAATTTATGTTTAATTGAGTACCAAAAATATAATTTATGGTTATAAAAGTTAAAATTTGTTTCAATGGTGCCAGGTATTTCTAAATCACCAATAACAATAATATTTTGATTATCTGGTCTTAGTAAAATTCTTTCTTGTGGAATTCTATTTAAATCCATAATAATTTTATACTTTCGGGGTTCATCTTCACCTGAATGGGTGAAAAAAAAGGAAGCAAAGGAAGGTTCCCCATTAATTTCTTCTTGATGGAACCAAATATACTTTTTCCGTTTATCTTTAAATTGCATAACATAGTTTTTAGCAGCGCTTCTCTTTGCATGTAATCTAACTAATCCTGTTTTAAGATAATATTCATAATCATCTTTATTTAGGGTATTTGAATAATGTATAAGTCTGACACTCTTTAAATTTTCATACTCTTCGCTTGAAATGTAATACGAATAATATTTCGATTTCTTCCTAAGAAAATATTCATACCCTACAATAAACCCTACAATCAGTAATGTTAAAATATAAAAATTTCCTAGTACTAAATATAATAATCCTAAGATTGAAAGGAGGATTATAACTGCACTAAATATGCCAATGATAATTGAGTATAGTGCTGTTGCTCTTGCTCTCTTGGTCCCAATATTTTCTTGTACCTTCATAGAATCTATTTCCATTATTGTCTCTACCTTTTTATTTTTTATCTTTTTCTTTTAAATAGCTACTAACTTCTTCAAGAATGACCGAAACATCTTCCACCGTCTTATATTCATCAAGAAGATATTTAAGCTCTTGTTTTAAAGTAGCCTTTTTTATTGGGTTAAGTTTGAGCGATTTTTCAAATTGACTGAGCGCATCCCTAAAGATTTTTGCTCTCCCTTTTTTGAATCCATATTCTTCAGCAACTTCATCTAACTTATTAAAAACATCTATATCAGACTTAAAATCTAAATTTTCTTGTTCTTGATTTCTCATCGAAGGAAAATTATTTGAAGGAATATACCCTTCCATAATGAATGTAGAAAGTTCATACGATAACTCTCTTTCTTCAATTAACGAAGCTAATTTTGTTTTTGTACCCACTGGTACTTTAAAAGTTTGTCTACTGTACTCACTTTTTTGTATGGGGTTATTTCTATAACGCTCCACTAAATTTTTCATAATATCTCTCATTATAGAAGAATGATTTATATTAACGCCTTTTAATTTAGCCTGCTTAACTAGTAGTTCTAACTTATTAATTTCATCCTCATTCATCCAATATGGTTGGATTACTTTTTCAGTTTCAGCCCTATCCTGTAGACTATTGAGTACTTCAGGAAGTTCGTACTCATTAAGCAGATAGTTTTTAAGTATTTTTTTACTTTTATGGGTCGGGAGAAATTTTTTAAATTCCTCTAAGGTTGTAGCTGTTATGTTAAAGGAGTATTGTTTCAATTAAATTCAACCTTTTCTATTTAGTATATAAATTGCCTTCTCCAGGCTCATAAATATCTCTTTTTGAATATCTGATATCAGCAGCATTCAGGACTATTTCTCTTTCAGTTTGTTCTAGTTCTGTAAATACCTCAGAGAATTGAAGGATTACACCATTATCAAAGAAAGTTACTGAAGCTTTTACTAAAACTAATTCTTCCTTAGAAAAAGGAACTTCACGGATCATTTTCTCATAGTCGTAACCTTTATCCCACTGTATATAAGGTTGTAATTTTGTTTGTAGTTCATTGCTACTGGACATAATATAAGCTATAGATAACAATTTGTCGTTTCCTTTAAGATTAAAAGGCATTTGCTCTTTGATTTCCAAAAACCGTTTCTGTTGTTCTACACTTACAAAATTCATTTTTATTCCCTCCAATTTTAAATTTTTTTAAAATAATCAAATCAATATCTTTCTTTTCACAAAACACATTTATAACATCAATACATTAAGTCACTCCAAAAAAAAGGCTCCATGAAGTTGGAGCATTTAAACAATCAATCAAAAGAAAAAATATCCTTTTGTTTCCTCCCTGATTATAACACAACTATCGACCCATTAAAAATAATATTACAAAGAAAACCAATTGATTATAAATACTGAATATCCGGTAACACCATTATAGGTGGTTCACTTTTCTTAGATAAATCGGTTAGTTTCAATTTTTGAATGCTGTAATTTGTATTAGGATAATACTGCCTATATATTAAGCGTGCCTTCTCAACTGATTCTGAACGAACAATGATTTTAAGGCTTTTTGTTCGTAACAAATATAACTTTGACATTATAATTACTCCTTTTATAATTCTCTGTAACTAACAAAAATAAAGTATAATAATCTTTATCCAGCCAAAGAAAGACATCCATAGTATTAAACTTAGAATACTTCCGTATATTACTCCCTTAAAAAAATACCCTTCTGCATTTATATAATTTCGTTTCAAATTTTCCTTATTTAAAAGTCTTATATTCTTCTTCACGTTCATAACCAACTAATATTAATTTTTCAACGAAAACCTTATACATAATACTCATCTCCTTAATTTCTATTTAACAAAATACATTATATTAGTTGATAACACAGGAGAGAGAAAATGGTTTCTCTCTTCTGTGAACTAATTCTTATAGGTATCCTAAATCTTTTAAAGAAATATATACGTTAGGGTCTTGAGTAACTATCAAGCTATCAAGAACTTCTATTCCTAAATATGAACCAGCTTCTTGAAGTCTTCCTGTTACTTGGATATCTTCTCGTGAAGGTTCTGGGTTGTAAGAAGGATGATTATGTGCAACTACAATAGATGTTCCGTTATTTAGAATGGCTGCTTTAAATACTTCTCGTGGATGTACAATGCTTGCATTTATACTTCCTACATGACATCTATGAACAGCGTTCACTTCATTCTTAGTATTTAAAACCATAACTAGGAAAACTTCTCTGTCTTCGTCTCCTATGTATTCTGTTGCAATGGCAGCTGCTACATCTGGAGATGTAATTACCTTTCTTGCAATTTCACCTTCCGTTACTACTTGTTTAATTCTTACGATTTCTTGTACCATTTCTAATTTTTGCTCTGCCATTCTTCGCTCTCCTTTTTCTTTTGAGTGATTGTTTAATTTGTTGAGCATATATTAGATTTGCTCTTTTTTTGTTGTTTTCCTTACCTCCTTTATAATACAATTATAACATTTATACATCAAGAAAGCAAAGGAAAACTAGTGAAATATGAGTATTTGTATATATTTTTTTATAATTATTATTTAAATTAATTTCCATTTTTCCCTTTAATAAGGCTTTTAAGTTTCTCGTTTAGTATTAATCCATAAGTTCATTAATTCATCTATTTCCTGACTTATTTTAATTGTTTGTTTATGAGTTAAACCCTTTTCCATACCTATCCTTATCATTTCTTTTCTTTTTCTTTCAATTTCTATTGTGAAATTCTTTAACAATTGACCATCACCTCAATAATTACTATTTTCCATAATTTGAGTTTTTGCTAAAAAAATCAAAATTTCCCATATGTCGTAATCTAATAACAACATAATCATTATGGTTTGATTAATGAATTCTTTTTCATATCCGATCTTCCGATCAATTAACTGTATAAGCTCACCAATCGTAAACCGAAACTCTTTCTTTTCGGCTTTAAATACTACTAGTTGATGCCTTTTAAGTTTCTTTTTTTCAATAGCCAATCGAAAAACTAAATTCATTTTGCCACTCCCTCCTTAATACAATTATAACATAAATACATTATAAATTAGTTAAATACTTTGATTCTTTTATAACATTTTTACATTATAAATAGGTATAGTTTTAGAATAATAGAGTTAAAATCCTAATAAATAATTTTTTATGTTAAAATTAATTTATTCTCATGTTTCGTCGCATGAGAATAAGTCAATATGACTTTATAAAATCCTCTAAAAGCCGTTCTAATGGAAACATTAAATCGGTTTTTTTTATTTAAATGATAATTTAATTACTGGAGAGAAAAAAATGAAAAATATAATTTATACGGATGGGTTCCCTACATTTCCCCTTTACACCTATACAATATCAAGGATTCGCTTCCTAATAGAAGATGAAACCATGTTTCTTGATTTAATCTCATTTTCTGAAGACATAACAGATATTAACGAGGAAAATAAACTTATAACTACCAGTAGAGTTGTAGAAGCAGATTCAAGGGAAAGAATGCTTTCTACATTAAGCAAAGAGGCTATTCAGATTTTTAGAAAGGAAAGAGGATTTAAAAAAGTGTATCAAGTAGACAAAGAGTGCTTTTATAATTTACTTAAAGAATATAAGAATAATTTAATTGCGGTGGAAAAAAGTGTGATTGAAAAGGCTATGAAAAAGGGCTGACATCATATTTCCCTTTAATAAATGTTTTAATTTTTTTTTACTTGGCCATAATGATAAAAGGTGAATGGGAACAAAATATTATTATCTGGATGAGTTAGCGCGCAACTCGGATATTCTTACTCTCCTTCGAGTACAAAGGATGAATATTGAAAGTAATAATAAATTGTTTTCTCCAAACACAAATATCAGATGCCCTGTTCGAACAATGGCAAAAGAAACAATACCTAAAGTGTGTGCCTTTAAGTTGCTGGTAAGATAGGTACTCTTATATAAAACTTTAGCATTAAAGGAAATTGTTGCCCTAAAGCATTTCTATTAGGGCTATTTGTGCTTTATTTAAGCCTGTCTAACCAAGTTGTAATGGACTCTTTAATGTTAACTGTATTATCTTTAACATCTTCTACAATTGTATCAATTAAATCAAACCATGAAGTTTCCTTACTATATGGATTGCTCTTCTTAACAAATGATTGCACTTGTTTTAATTCCTTCATTCTCATTTTATCTAAAGTGCCACGTAAAAAGGTTCTAATATAAGAATTTAATAGTTCTGTATTTCTTATACTCGCTTCCAATAATAGTGCCGTTGCCTTCGAGGGAGTTACATCTAATGCACCTGATAAGTATTTTATTTTCTCATATGTATCTTGGTTAAACCTTGTGGTAATTCGCTCATTTATTCCTGATTGAGACTTTTTCTGAAGAGATTCCCTTCCTGGATCTCCAATAAAAATGGTATTTACAAAATGATAATCTCTTCTGAAGTATTGAGAAAGATACTCTAAAACTTTTCTAGATTCCAATCCTTTTTCACAAATTATTTCAACTACGTCCTTAACAGGTGTATTTGTAATATAGGAAAGTCGATAGACACAATTTTTCAGTTCAGCAGATATTGTTGGCTTAACATCTCTTTTTTTATCTGAACGTACTTTTCTAATTTTATCTTTTACTACTTCTACTTTCTTCATATACATCAGTCCATTTCTTATTTTTAGTTTAGGACACTGTCCTGGTGTCCTAAAGATATTTCTATATATATGGGGGATGGGGAAGAGGTATTACCAAAAAGAGATTTTTTTATAAATTCTCCTACATACATGATTTTCAGTATATTTTTAGATTTATGACTGCGTAAAATTATATAACAAGGGGTTTCAATCTCTTTAATATTAATATTTTGAGATAATGTAAAATCTTAGCTGGTGTTTTGCTCTCGTTCTTGAGATGGGAGGACCGAAGGGACGCAGCAGGTCAAAGAACGATCAAAACCTTAAACGTGGTTGGGATGGGAGGAATGGAGGGGTGTGATATGATAATAAATCACACCTCGGAGTGACGCACCAGGTCATACCACGTTAAGCAGCGGCGCTGGAGCAATTTCAGGCCATACCAACACGACAAAAAAGACAAGCTCTACACTTGCCTTTTCATTATGATTAACCAGCTATATTCAATTAACAATCCTATAAATTTTTCTACAATCTTTACATTCAAATTCCTTTATATCCAGCTGGAGAAGTCCTTTGTTTCCGCACTCACAGCCTTTCGTTTCCAGCTCATCATTAGTCATAGTGAATATCCACTGTTGTACTGTAACGCAATATTCATCGGCTTCTAATGCTTTTATTGCTTCATCAAGTGAGAACTCTTTAAAATTGAAAAATGGGTTATGATGCTGAATAGATTTTTTAGCTAACTCAATTAGTATGCTAGCATTTACATATGTCCAAACCATTTTGCTTTGTTCATCTTGGAGTGTGTAATAAATCCATTCAACATTATTCGAGCCACATTCCGTACATTTATTTTCCATTAACTCATTTAAAGAAGCCCTACAAATCTTACAAAAATGAGAATAATATTGTTTATCTAATGGAGTTATATTCACTCTCCAAGCCCTCCTTCTGATAATACATACTCCAAATAATATTTAATCTGGTTATCTATATCAGCAGTTTCTTGCTTCTTACACTGGTTAATAATTTGTACAAGATTAAATAAATAAGTAACATCTTCATGAATACAATACTCTTCATGATTTGCGACAAAGATACGATAACTCCTATTTGTCTTATTATATTCAAGTCTAAAAAGGTCAACTTCCATATCAGATTCAGCTATATAGATTTCTTCTTTTGTTTCAAATTCCCAACCTTTGAAGGATAATATAGAATCATCAATTATTCTTTCTAGTTTAATTTCTCTTTGAACTTCCGTTTCTTGTGCAAGAATCATTTTTGCAATATCTTCAGCTACTAAATCAACTACCAAGCCTTGCGCTCTTAATAATATTAATAAGGTGTATTCTGTTAGTTTACTAAGCTCATTTAAGACAATCCCTGTATAATCTTCACACACTTCTAAAGCTTCTAATCTGTCAAAAATTAATGTTCCTGACTCATTTGAAAATAAGAATTTAGTCATTGGTGTTACTCCTTTATACTTTTATGTTTTTTATACTTAAGAGCAAATGACATTACTCTTGAACTTTGCTATTATTCTATTTGCCTTTGTAACCGTCATAAGGTCTTTTTAACTCTCCAGCCTCATTTACTATTTTTAACATTTCCATTACTTCATCAAGGTCTATATCTCCCCATGAGCCGTAGCGGATACAATCACCTGATATGGTTTTGTCTAAATGGTTCACATAAACAGTAAGCTCATGAGTAGATAAAGGTCTTCTGCCTACAATGAAATATCTATCAATATCGTAGTCTTTCCCTTCATACGTGCCGTTCACCAATTCATAAGTAATGCTTTGTATTTTCATATAAATTCTCCTCCAGAAGTTTTAAGGTTTCAGGGTTTGATTGTTTTTTTCTTTTCCCCTGTTCATCTGCAACGGAAGCGAAGGAGGATTGGAAGGCAAGGGAAAAAGCGAAAAAAATTTTATTTCCGCAATATATAGCGAGTTTTGAATTCGTTCTTGGGATGGGAGGACTGAAGGGACGCACCAGGTCAAAGAACGACCAAAACCTTAACGTGGTTGAGATGGGAGGAACGAAAAGGTGTGATATGCTTTTACATCACACCTTGAAAGAGACGCACCAGGTCAAACCACGATAAGAGCGGAGTTTAACCAGAAATAAAAAATTTTTCGCTCCCTTGCCTGGAATGACGACTGAGCTATAGTGAAGGATGAACAGGGGCCAATAGTTGGTTTTAAGGGGGGTGGGTGGGGAATTTAAATAAGAAGAAACGAGAAATGGCTGCCTTTTAGCCATTTCTCGTTTCTTCCTTTTTTGTTGGTGGTGATCTGCTTTACGATTTACTGAAAATCTATAAAATAAAAGCCCTTCTTGTAATAAGAAAGGCTTCTTTTAGTCATTTGGATAATAATAATTTTTTATATTCACTTACCATCTGTTCAAGATTTTCCTTACCGTAGCTTAGTGGGTCTACTTCACACCTTAACGTCGTGTCCAAAAACGGGTCAAATACGGAAACACATTCTTCTTCATCGAACAGTGTAATTAAATTAGCATTACTTTGGTCGCCATCTACTTTATCTAGCTGGCAATAATTATAATCGACAACCACCTGTAGTTCTTGTATTAGATTTATTGTAATCTGTTTCATGTTGAATCCCTCCGATTTTCACATTATTTCGCAATGTGCATGCACGTATATTCGCATATACGCATGCATGCACATGCGATTTTATTTAAGGGGTTAGCGGACAATATCCACAGTCTTGTTTTTCACATTGAGCGCATGGTAGAATTTCAGCTTTGCAATTTGGACAGATATGCTTTTTAAAAATCATTGTAAGTTCTACTTCCGCACAACAACTAGGACACCATTCTGCTACTGTTCCAAGGATCTTTTCTTCAGTACCGCATTCAATCAACAGTCCATCTTCAATTGCAAAATCAATAATTTCATCCGTATTGTCATATGTATAAGTGTTTAAGAATTCATTAATAGATTTGTATCCTAGACAAAGTACTGTGTTTTCCAGCCAGTCGTAAGGCACCTTATAAAAGGCGCTTACGAATTCATCAAAGTCTCCTTCCCTAATTTGTTTCAACTTATCTATATATCCGTAAATAGTTAAGGTATTCATTACTCTTCCTCCTAAAGTTGGTATAGGCTTTTATGGTACTCATTCACTTTGCTGTTCTGGTCAAAAATGCTTTATAATATTTCAGCTATTAGTTGGTTGTATCGTGCATCCACTTCTTCCCAATCAGAAGCTTCATCGTTATAGGCCTCAAGCAAAACGTAAAGTTCTTTATACTGTTCTTCAGTTATTTCAACAAGTGCAGTTGCTTTTTCTTCAGTTGGATACCATACGTTACTAAATTCATCCCCAACAATAACAAAACCATCAGGTGCTTCAGCACCGTTACCTACTAAGATGTTTCCTTCATTAAATTTGCTGGTTTCATTGGCTATGTAAAATTTTTGTGCCATTTAAATCATCCTTTTCTATATGGAATTCCAATTATGAGCATCTACCACAAAATTCACACCGTCCATTGCTCCACAATCCATAGTGCATAATAAAAAGGTTTCCACTCCCCCACTCGATAATTGCTCCTTCATTTCCTTTCCCACAATGTTTACAATCATTATCCTTTTTCTGTTCTTCATAGCTTCTTTGTTGAGCAATTAAATTTTGAGTCGCTTGTTCTCCATATTTTCGCAAACTTTCTTTTTCCCATTTGTACGGCATATCTAATTCCCCCAATAATTTATTTTAGGAAGGAAAGGATCTTCCTTTCCTTTAGTTTTGCAGTTCTGTAATTTCTCCAATAAGCCAAGAAGTTTCTCTACTATCTTCAAATACTGCAGAAACTTGACCATTATAGGGGTCAAACTTAATCATTGTTCTAATTCTCATTTCCTTTTCAAAGCTTAAAAACTTAAAAATCCCATTATCATAGTGTCTAAACTCCAGTCCCTCAAAATTAAAGATTTTATTGTTTTCAACATGAACTTTTACATTTTTTATGATTTGGTTTTGTAAGTCTTTAAGAATCATTTGATTTGCTCCTTTGATTTTCATTTTTCTTTTGTCTTCCGTATGGAAGGCTGTTCCCTAAAAGGGAATTATTTTTCCCGTTTTGACATGGAGTATGAATTGATCGCATAGGGAATGGGTCAAGGGTTAAAGACAGAAAGTTTTTCGTTCCGTTTTTGCCCTTAAACGAAAAAGTTTTTGTCCCCTTGACCTATTTCCTCGGCCACTTAGGCTGCAGCAGGGAAGGTTCGGGTGCCCTGCCTGTTGCAGTCTTAGTGGCCTTGCGAATCAATACCATACGGAAGGCAAAAGGGGAAAAATGACTCAAATAAAAAAAGCAGGCGTTAGCCTGCTATCCTTTGGTTTTACGTTCTTTATGTTTTGATGGTTTTCGGCTCGTGCGGTGCGGCCTGAAAGGCAAAAAGATCTGGAACCTACGGAATGTAGGCGAGAGCCGTATAGTCCGTGGTTAGCGAGCTTTTTTAGTGCCGTAGCGACACCTACTACTGGTTAGCAGATGTGGACCAAAGGGAGGCAGCTGGTTATCCAGTAGTCAGTGCTGCCGCCCAAATAAAGCACTTATTCTAATAATCTTTCTATATCTGCTGTTAAGTGGAAGAAGGGAGAAAAGCAATCTTCCTGGATAATAGATAAGAAATGCTTTATATGAATCTGAAGATCCTTTAATACCTGTCCATTTAAAGAATTACCTTCTAGTGTGATTTTAATATACAGTGCATCTGAATAAAGCTCATCCAGCATGTTATCTTTATAAAGGCTGCTCAGATGAGGATTTTCTTTTCTCCTGCTTATTTCTTGCAATAGATTGTTCATTGATAATAATTGATTTTCCATTGGGGAACCCTCCAGATTTTTTTTTAGTGTTTAATAGTTCCTTGTGATAACTAATGATTTAGGAAATCATTAAAGGATAAAAATGCTGTCAGTAACTTATAAGCATTAATATCTAAAAAGTTAAGTGCCAAATTAAATTAGTTACCTAATAAAAGCAGATTTCCAAAAAAATATTCCCTATTCTTTTAAAAATTTATTTTTCTCATACTAGTTGTCGAAACAACCCCCTGTATAGTTGCGATTGTCTATACACAGTTACTATTAGAGAGAAAATGTAAATTCGTGACTTAACCTTTCTTTTTACAAAGTAGTTATAATGAAAGGACATCAATTGTGGGTCATTTTAATTCGAATAATTTTTTCAGATAGAAAAATATTGCGAATTACTTCTAATTTCTATCCCTTTCATACTAATACTTGCAAGTAGTTCTTGTTTCTGGACAAAGGTCTTTCTAGGTCCTTCTATATATATAAGGTGAAATTAGTAGGCGAAAATTAAAAGCATTTCTAAACAAAATATAAAACTATACAAATGGTAATACATAAATTGAGTATAATTTCGCACGGCAATTAAAAAGTGTTCCACATACTTATTTAGCGAAACAAAAATAAAATTGGGACATTTATTCGGCAAATAATAATACCCGTATGAAAATAAATTCGCACTGTAACAAAAGAAAAAGACACCAAAACAGAAAAAATTTGGTGTCTTCTCGTAACTATTTATAAAGTTATTTATTGAAAGGTATAATATATGAGCCCTTTATTAACAAACACGCCATCGGTTGTTACAAAAGGAGGTACTCACTTACCTTAACTAATAAAAAAGGAGGATACCAATAAGGTATCCTTCTTTTTTATTTTAATGATCATACTACCGGCATGCTATTTCATCTGGCATTAATGGTCTGCTTTTGATATCAATCGCTTGCCATTTTGGACCGTTCTTATTACTAAAAGTGATAGTAACTAAATCATATGGATAATCGTGTGCACCTTCAAATGTTTTCATTTGCACCGTTACATTATAGTAAGTGAAATTTTTTTGTTCTTCCTTTTTTTGAATTCGGAGAATCTTTTCGCAATAAAATTGTTTCGGTTTACCAAAATGTTTTTCGAGTGTGTTGTAGATGGATGGAAAAAGTAAATCGAGAATCACATCATCACGCAACTGTACATCATTTTTAGTAAGGGTCTCGGCATGAACGGAAGAATAGGAGAAAAGAGTTAAAAAAGTTATCAATAGCAAAAGTTTTCTTTTATAAGTCATAATAACCCACCTATTATTTTTCCTTATTTTGCCCGTGCCGATGTTTAATATACTGACATTTGCTGAAACAGATGAGTAAGTGCCAGTTACTTTTATGTTAGTACATAATAAAAGAATGAGTTGCTTAATAGCAACTCATTTTTATGGTAACCTTTTTAAATCAGGATATACTTTATTAAAAATAAGCAGAATAGTTAATCTTCACATTTTTATTATTCCCAAATTGTTTAGCCCAATATTGATTTGTAGTATTTGTTACTCCATAATAAATATCAATCCAATTAGCAGTTTGACCTGGCCCTGATCCTGTATCAGTAACTGTAAAAGCTGACTTCGTCTTGGCACCACCAGCATAAGGCAAAATAGCAGGACTAGACAATTTAATAGTAGTTCCAAAAGGGATAACAGGATTATTGGAACTGTTTTTTTTCACTGCAACAGTATTGAATTGTGAATTCTTATAACCTAGAGTACTTCCATGCCCATCAGCTTTACCTGTATAAGCAGTAACAGATTGATTTGTATAATTATATGTCTTTGCAGCTAATACTTCTGAATGGAAATTCAATACAAAAAAAGTAGAAAACGCTATGATGGAAAATAAAAAATTTTTCTTTTTCATCTTAAAAAGCCTCCTCTTATTTGGAAATAAGTAATTTACCATTATTGGCATTAAAATTAACTGCTACCATTTTTTCATTATCACTATCCCACCCAATTACTAACATTAGAGGGGTATTCGTTTCTGGATCTTTGGATAACATAAAATTATATCCTTTAGCCCAATCTTGTCCTGGATGAATACCGCCCTTTTTAATTGCCTTTTTAATTAACTGAGGTGAATCGTGATTTATATCTGACAAATTAATTAACTCTTGCTTTAAATAAGGTGATACACCTTCCATGGTTAAATCATTTGTTTGGTCAATTTTTCCATCATGGATAGTGACTAAAAATAACTTATTAGTATCCGGTACAGCAAAGCGAACATTCCAATGTTTTCTTTTACCGTTGTTCCCTAACGGAGGAATGGAGTTTTCTTGTGTATCTAAGTCTATATTTGTTATGTCTAGTAATTGAGCATTTAAATTCCATAACAAAGCAGAGGAATTTGCAAGTTTAACAGCTTCTAAGACTGTTAATTCTGTTTTTGAATTTTTAATTTTAGAAGATGATGAGGCATGAGGCAAAAGCTTACCCTCAAATAATAGGACACTGAATAGTAATAACGGAATTAATACAACTGTAAAAATTATTAGTTTTCTTCTTTTTTTTTCATATAAGCTGTAATCACCTCAATAATATTATATTTTAGTTACTACCCAAAACTATCCTCCTTTTCCATTTAATTACATAATATTTAATTCTATGACTCTTAAAGAAAACCCTTTATTTTTTTGGTTTTTTTCCAAAAAATAACGAAAAAAAGTATCCTACACATGAACTTATATCATTTAATAACAGCAACCACAAAGGATTCATTAGCAATCCTTTTTCTATTAAAGGGAAACATACAAGGTTAATTCTCCCTGTCTTGGAACCTACCTCATAATGAAATTTTCACTTTAAGAGAATATTATTATAATGAGGTGAATATCATTGTTTATTAGCCCAATGTTATTAGAACGAATTACCGTTGATGATCTAAAAATGGCTAACTATAGTAATAACTATGATTATTATACAGAAATGAAATTAGATGGAATCAGGCTCCTTCTTTCAAAATTTAATGGTAAGATTCGTCTATTTACCAGACATGGAAACGAATGTACTTCTATCTTTAAGGAGCTGACTAATTTACCTATTCCAGACGGGACAATATTAGATGGAGAAGTTATAGTTTCAAAGGCTGGAGGCCCATGTTTCGAGTCCATCATGCAACGCTTTATGTCATCCAAAAACAAAACTCCTATTCAATATGGAGTCTTCGACATACTCTATATTAATAATACTGATATTACGAATCTTCCCTTATCCGAGAGGAAGCAGAAATTAAAGAATATGCTACCTAATGATAATATAACAATATTTGCTGTTCCTTATTTAGAGGGTAGAGCAGAGGAGTACTTTTCTCAGATAGTTGAACATGATCTTGAAGGCATAGTGATAAAAAAGGCAGATAGTCGCTATAGCAAAAATAAACGATCTGATGCCTGGCTAAAAGTCATTAACTATAAATATGAGCAAGTTTTAATTACAAAAATTAGAAAAGATGAATTCGGGGCCATTTTAACTTTTAAAGATGGAAGTTATGCTGGAGTCATGGAATTTGCATCTTCTTCGGAGCGATCTATACTTTATAAAAATATTGATAGGAGCAAGGATACTGATAACTATAAGTATTACTCCTTAAAAAACCCTATACCATGTATAGTTAAATATAGAAACCTAACTTCACAGGGATTATTAAGAATCCCGTCTTTCTATAGTTGGGGTGAGCACATTGCTTCATAGCAATGTGCTTTTTATTTAGTTATATCCTTTGTGAAATAATACTTAAGCAGCTTTTCCGTATTGTTTCTTAAATTGGCATTAAAATAACGATGCTGCTCATGGTAACCCTTATAATAAAAGTCGTACTCCGTAAACACTCCGTCATTATTACCAGGTACTGTCTTCATATTAAGCTTTCGCATTTTATCTCGAACTGCCTTCAAATCCTTTTGTACCTTCAGCATGGTAAACTCAATTAGATTTAAATAAACTTTTTTAATTTTAAAGGGTGAACTTTCGGTTACTTTTCGATCATATTCCAGAACTGATAAAACAAGCGGTAAATAAATAGAATGCTCCAGTATTACCCTGTGTTCTTCTAAAATTTTCGTCATTACTCCCACTTCCTGATAAAAAATAAAGTACCTTATTGAGGCTTTCTAAGAACAATATAACAGAACAAACGTTCTTTCTCAAGGAGTCGAAAAATACACTATTTTATCGTGCGTTTTTAACTTACATTACCACCTTGATTTCACCTTTTTGTTCGTTAAAGCTTAGGACACTGTCTAAATGTACTAGATATATTTTCAGTAGAGGGAGGATTGTTTAAAAAATTCAGAATTTGTTCATACTTATACAAATGAAGTGGAGAGGGGAAATTAAGTATGAAAATGTCGAAAGAAGAGGCTCAGTTATTAGCCAAGAAAATGATAATGCGTAGCGAAAAAAAGTACGGAGGAATTACCCTAAAGAATAAAAAAGCAGCCAGCAATAAATAAAAGGTTTTTGTTTTATACCTTTCTCAGTGTAGTGATATGAATACATACATTATAAAAACTTTAATATGTTGATACATAATTAACTGTGTCATACTTCCTGTTCGACTGATAAATAGGAAGGTAAATTCTGATTAGTTATATAAAATTAGACCTATAAAAAAGTGTTAGGGATTAATCCCTAACACTTTTTTATTTTTAATCTACGACGCTAGATTTATTTCTTTTTATCCCACGTACCAGAAAGACCAACATAGCATATTAAAACAGCTGAAAAAATCGTGAAAAGAAGAATAACAATCATTAATATGACCATTTTTTATCATCTCATAAAATGCTAGTTAGCTATACAATTATATATTTAAACTGGCATTTAACACAGTAGCGGATTATAGTATTAGTAGCTTATAAAAATCCAATTGCTTTCACATAAGCAATTACTATTCTTAAGCCCTAGGAACCTTCTCATAAAGCTCTATGTACTTTCCATTTTCTACTTCACCGTAAGCAATAACAAGCGTTTCTTGGGCTATTTTGGAGTCCTGAGTGAGATGGCTTTCATTCTCCCATTCTCCGATGTTGTAAACGGGTTTTTCATCTGCTTCAATTTCAAATAAATAATACGTTCTCATTTTATACACTCCTTGTCATTTTTATTAAAGGGATAACTCTAAATCCGGCTGATTTTTCTTCACACTGCGAGGATTTATATCTCGATTATCAGGTATACCATCATTATTTGTATCAGGATTGGTCGGATCACTACCCATTCTGATTTCTTGGAGATCTGTAAGACCGTCCTTATCAAGGTCTCTAGTTGATAAATCCTTTTGTATTTTTTCGTTTTCACCTATGCTAACGTTTCTTGATATCATTCTATTTAAGCTAGACATAGCTATTTCTTTATCTGGTGTAAGAGCAGTCAATGCTTTTATATTTGTAAAACTTGGAACACCTACAAAATACATGTTTTTCTCTAATTTATCTGTAGGGTCAACTAAACTTCTTTGAAACACATGAATCTTCCCTTTTTCATTACCAATCTTTTCAGCGCTTTGTAAGGGAATATGCCCTTTCATTATTTCAAAGGCTTTTTCTGCTGCTTCCTGACTTTCGAATGATACTCCTAATGCTTTTAAACCTTTTAGACTGTTTAGAGAACTATCTTTGTATTCACCTTTAGCTATCGTAAATGTATCTCCATATTTGATTAACGACAGCTGCTGTTCACCTTCCTCAACAGAAGTAGTATTAGTATCTAAAACTGCAGGAACATTAAATGTGATATTTCGTTCAATGATTACATCCTCAATTTTCTTTATAATACCTGCGCTTTCCTTTTGAATGTCTACCTGATAAGCAAGTAATAATTCCTCATCCTTACCTGAAGCCCATCCTTTTATATAAGCAAAGCTATAATCACTTGTATCCATACCAAAGCTTTTAGTTACTAAGTACGCTACGCTTTCCGCCTGTACTTCTTTAGAGTCTTTATCGTAACCTTTGTATTTTCCTGTTTCGTTATGAAATATAGAATGAGCATACTCATGTATAAGTGTTTTATATTGATTTGTAATATCACGATGTTCATTGGCATTTATCACAATTTTATGTTCTAACCGATTGTAATATCCATTACTAGAATCTGAATATTTTTCATCCAATTCTATAGGAAGTTCTTTTCGTAATTCATTTACAACATACTTAAAAGTTTTCTCTGCAAATTCGCTTTCTTTTACGTTTTCAGGTACTAACGGATTAATTGGTAATGGCACTCCTTTAGTATCATTTACATCAAAAACGTTGACCATTTTAAAACCTTTAAGAACAGTTTTTTCTACTTCTTTTTTTGTATTTTTATCTATCTCTTTTTCTTTAACTTTAATTGGAGCGTAAATTTGTATAGCTTTTGACCCTTTTACAACTTGGCGTCCAAACTTATTCCAAGTTTTCATACCAGCAACTAAGTGAGCATCAGGTTTTTGCAAATAAATTAACATTTGATTTCTTACAGATCGCTTTGGAAACTTACTAGCAAAGTTTAAATATTTCATATAATCTTCAGGACTTGCGGCTGCATTTTTAACACCGTTAATTAACTTATTGTAATTCGCTTGTATCTCGGCTTGTCTTTCTTCATAAGATTTTCGTTTGAAATTATTTTTCGCCAACTAGTATCACTCCAATATTTATTCATTGAACCTTATAGTGATGGGCCAGATCTATGAATAATTTTCTTCTTGGTTTTCTTAGATTTCAAATCATCTTCAAATTGTTTTTTTGATGCAAAGTTTCTCTTTTCAAAAATCCCTTGGAATAAACCACTTGTAATACCAGAAGGAATAAATGAAACAGAATCATTTGTATAATAGTTGTCAATTTCTTCATTCATTCTCGTATCCATCTCTTTAATAAGAGGACTATTACTAATCTCATCTTCAGCAAATTTAGTTGGATCGATTTTTTTTAATTTTTTCGCTTCATGTTTCGGTAATTCATTAATGTTTCTTAAACACTCATCTTTAAATAACATTAGGTAACGAGGATTGTTTAATTGGAAGTTAGGGAACATGTTATTAATATTTTCGGCACTTCCAGATTCATCACTAGTCAACATTTTAATTAGTATTGTTTGCTCCTCAGTTGAATAGCGCTGTAGATTATGAATAGATTCTAATGTAATAGGTTTTTCATAATACTCTGTACCGACAACTAAAATTTCTTTCTCTTCGAGTGATAATTTTTCAACATTGACAGAAGGATACCACTTATTGATTTCCAAGTTATAAAAATCATTTATTAAATCACGAGCTGTAAATAATTCTTTAGTATTATTCATAATAAGTTTCCACTTTTCAATCTCTTGTGGATGCTTTAATGCTGCTTCTTTTAATGATTTTTCAAATTGACTCGGTGAAATATTTAATTGTTTTTCCAAAATATTTCTAGTATGAATTAATCCTTCTAACTTGTTATTAATTGTTAGAACAAATGCATATCTATTGTGGATTAAATTGTTGATTTCTTGTAGTAATTTATCTGACGTTACTTCATATTCAATTTTATCCAATTCATCATCAGAAAGTAACATTTTATTTTCAATTGTTCTTTCTACAATTGCAATTTTTTCATCTAGATTAAAACTATTGACATCCCATGTTGGATAATATTGTTGTAAGAATCTAGTACTTTCAGAATTAAAAATTTCTTCAGCAGTGAAAATCAAATTCTCTTGTTTTTCAATCTTAGAAAGTTGACTCAATTTCTTTTCATTATCTTTAGTAAATTGAATAGACTTTTTCCAACCTTTAAGCTGTTCTTTTCTTTCATTTATAGTTTTAAAGTTTACAAACATCCTTAATTCTTTCGCAATATCACTAAGATGCTTTTTCTCCATCGGAGAGAACTTCCTAACAAATTTATCTTGATAATTTAATTGTTCCTTTTTTGCTTTGAATTTCTGTAAATCTAAAATTGTCTTATTATATTTTTTCACTTCTTTATTAAAGGAAACACGTTCAGATCTTTGTCCGTTTTTCTCCATTTTCCTTGCAACGTAACCTTCATGAATCGTTGGCATTTGCTCAATACCTCGATCTTCATTTGATAGGTGGGAAATAGTATCGTTAACTCCATTATCAATTAAATATTGGTTCGCTTTATCAGCCCACATTTTTCTCCAAGAATTAAAAACATCTTTGTTATTCCAATCAGTAGTATCAATTTTATTAAATGCTTTCTTTCCATTTTTATCTAAAATGTGATTGCCAGACTGATCAAACTTATATTCTCTTTTCGCTTTAATTCCCCAAGATCCATCTTCATTAAAAGGTCTTACCGTTAACATTACATGAAAGTGAGGATTCTTTTTATCATCTCTATGTATCGCTATATCTGCAACCATTCCACGATCAACAAAAGCTGTTTGACAGAAATCTAAAGTCAATTTCTCTTGCTGTTCATTTGAGAGTTCAACTGGAAGAGCAACATTAAATTCTCTCGCAAATTGTGCATTGTAATTTTTTTCAATTTTATTAACTTCGTTCCATAATCTTTCACGATTAGAAGCCCATTCAGGAGCATTTTTTGGTGAAAGAATATGAGTGACAGGCGCAACATCACGTCTATAGAAGAATTCCTGATTATCTATTTCATCAGTTAACTTTTCGCCAGAACGATATGCAGCAGCTGCTAATGGACTTTTAGGTTTTCCAGTGTGTTTAGATATTCTGCTCATAATCTGTCCACTAAAATGATAAATAGCCATTGAGGAATCTCCTTTCTATACAACATGAGCGAAGCGAATTTTAACAAATACGCCTGACGGAAATCATGGGAGAACGTAGTTCTCTCAGATTTTAGCACACACTCTGCAGAGTGTATAAGTGCGCCATTTGTCACTTCGTTATGGATATATTCTACCACTATGTAGATACCCTAACAATATTTAACTCATTTCTTTTAATATTAATTGATGCATAAAAGGATATTTGATAAACTTATAGAAAATGATATTAAGGAGATATTTAATGGCACAAAATACTCAATCAAAAATACTTTCTATTGAAGAACAGATTAAAAAATTACAAGATAAAAAGAA
>Ga0268252_1000051_pt1 | contig 70643 bp, 60 predicted proteins | sample AgamicMgSfrz_FD_200244 | JGI IMG/M metagenome (GOLD analysis project Ga0268252, IMG submission 200244) | Agave microbial communities from Guanajuato, Mexico - Mg.Sf.rz (v2) (version 3) | ecosystem: Host-associated > Plants > Phyllosphere > Phylloplane/Leaf | place: Guanajuato, Mexico | collected... | reverse complement strand
TCGAAAGCAAATGATCAAAATTCGGACCAATCAGACCTACTTCTAGAAGAAACAAATGCGGAAGAAGAAAGTTCTATAGGAGTGACGATTTGGGACTTTGTTAAGATGATTTTTGCAACAATTTTTGTTGTGTTTTTAATGTACTTTATTCTACGATTTATAAATAAAAGAAACCACGGATATAAAAGCTCGCAAATAATTGAAAATATTGGTGGTACAGCACTAGGTGCCAATCGTTCGATTCAATTAATCAAAGTGGGAAAACGTCTATTAATAGTAGGCGTTGGGGATAGCATCCAATTAATAAAAGAGATCGAGGATGAACAAGAGTACAAAGAAATATTGGAAGAGTATAATCGAAAATTAGATCAGCTAGTACAACCAAGCGATATTGTGACAAAGGTGAAGAATATAGTAACTTCTAATCCTTCTACTCCGAAGACAAAAGAATCTTTTTCCATTCGTTTGTCAAAAGAATTAGAACGAATATCAAGTGAACGTAAGGAAAAGATGGAAGTACTAGAAAAGAAAAAGAAAGGATCGTCAGAAAAAAATGAATGAGTTTATGCAGTTTTTTAATAATAATGACCCAGGTAATGTCTCTACTTCTGTTCAATTGTTATTATTATTAACCGTCCTTTCTTTAGCACCTAGTATCATTATATTACTAACTAGCTTTACGAGAATAGTGATTGTTCTTTCCTTTGTCAGAACGGCGCTTGCAACACAACAAATGCCTCCTAACCAAGTAATCGTAGGGTTAGCTTTGTTTTTGACATTTTTTATTATGGCTCCTACTTTTCAGGAAGTGAATGATAAAGCATTAACTCCGTTGTTTAATGAAGAAATAACATTGGAAGAAGCTTATGACAATGCCGCATTACCCTTTAAAGAATTTATGAGCAAGCATACGAGGCAGAAAGATTTAGCCTTATTTTTAAATTATTCTAAAGCAGAAGCTCCAGAATCGATTGAGGATATCCCGCTAACGACATTGGTACCTGCTTTTGCGATAAGTGAATTAAAAACAGCCTTTCAAATAGGGTTTATGATTTTTATTCCATTCTTAGTCATTGATATGGTTGTAGCAAGTATTTTAATGTCCATGGGGATGATGATGCTTCCGCCTGTTATGATTTCATTGCCATTTAAAATTCTGTTATTCATTATGGTTGATGGTTGGTATTTAGTTGTAAAATCACTGCTAGAAAGTTTTTAAGAAGGTGAAAATATGTCACAAGAAATGGTTATTTCTATTGCTGAGAAAGGTGTCCTTACCGTTTTAATTATCAGCGGTCCACTGCTAATTATTGCATTAGCAGTCGGGCTAATCATAAGTATTTTTCAAGCAACAACACAAATTCAAGAGCAAACATTGGCATTTGTACCAAAAATTGTGGCGGTCCTTGTTGGCCTTGTTTTTTTTGGATCATGGATGCTGAGTCATATGCTTTCCTATACAAAAGATATTTTTTCAAATTTAACAAGGTTTATTGGATAGAAGAATGATGGATGAACTTTTATCAAATTTTCCAGCATTTCTTTTAATTCTTGTTCGTGTCACTTCGTTTTTTTTAATGCTACCTTTATTTTCTTATCGGACGATTCCTACGACTTTTAAAGTAGGTTTAGGATTTTTTTTATCTTTAGTAATGTTTTGGGGAATGGATGTACCAGTATTAACAATTGATACAAGTTACTATTTTCTTATTCTTAAAGAAGCTATAGTCGGGCTGCTAATTGGATTTGCCGCATACATGTTATTTGCAGCAATTCAAATCGCAGGAGGATTTATTGATTTCCAAATGGGGTTTGCGATCGCAAACGTCATAGATCCTCAAACAGGGATGCAAAGTCCTCTAACAGGTCAATACTTAACGATTATTGCCATGTTCTTTTTACTAGCTTCTAATGGACATCATTTATTACTGGATGGTATCTATTATAGTTATCAGTTTATTCCGCTGGAACAGCCTTGGATTAACTTGGGTAACGGGGAGCTAGTGGAGTTTCTCATAAAAACATTCAGTTTGATGTTTATGATTGCTTTTCAGATGTCGATTCCTGTTGTCGGAAGCATCTTTTTAGTGGATGTTGGTTTGGGAATTGTCGCAAGAACTGTACCACAGTTAAATATCTTTGTAGTTGGTGTACCGATCAAGATAATTGCAGGCTTAGTTGTTCTTTTTATTGTAATGGGCGTACTAATGTCAACAGTATCTCATTTATTCTCTTCCATTGTAACGACAATGAGAGGGATTATGAATATTTTAGGAGGAGCGGGTTAAATGAAACTCCTATCACTAGATCTACAGTTTTTTGCAGGAGAAAAAACAGAAAAGGCAACTCCAAAGAAAAGACAAGACACTAGAAAAAAAGGACAAGTGGCAAAAAGTCAGGACGTGAATACAGCACTTGTTCTTTTAGTTGTTTTTGGTGTACTAAGTTTTACAGGCGAATACCTGTTAAATGGATTAATGTCCATTCTGACCTTTACCTTTAGTGACTTTTCGTCCATTAATTTATCTGTGAATAATCTCCAGACATTGTTTTTTGATATTGTCAAAGAAGTGGCACTTTTGTTGAGCCCTATTCTAATAGCGGCCATGGTAGGAGGCATCATTTCTAATTATATGCAGGTTGGTGTTTTGTTCTCTCCAGAAGCTATTAAATTTAAATTAGAGAAAATAAATCCCATTGCAGGATTTAAAAGGATGTTCTCGCTGCGCTCGATCGTAGAGCTATTGAAGTCATTGCTAAAGATTACGGTAATCGGTATCGTGGTATTTTCTGTTTTATGGGGCAAAATGAACGAAATTCTTATCCTTTCCCATAAATCTATTGGTTCTATTGCCGTAACAATTGCGAAGTTAACGGTGCAAATGGGTCTGTATGCTTCTGTGGCGCTTTTAATTTTGTCGCTTATGGATTATATGTATCAACGCTATGACTATGAAAAAAATATACGAATGTCAAAACAAGATATTAAAGACGAATACAAAAACATGGAAGGAGATCCGCTAATAAGATCTAAAATTAAGCAGAAACAGAGAGAAATGGCGATGCACCGTATGATGCAAGATGTACCTACTGCTGATGTCGTTATTACGAATCCAACGCATTATGCTATTTGCTTAAAGTATGACGAAGAAAAGTATGATGCACCCTATGTTGTTGCCAAAGGGGTAGATTTTCTAGCACAAAAAATAAAATTAGTTGCAAAAGAAAATAATGTTGTCATGGTAGAAAATCGTCCACTAGCACGAGCTATGTATAATCAAGTAGAAATAGGTGATTTAGTGCCTGAAGAATTTTATAAAGCAGTTGCAGAAATTCTTGCATTTGTCTACCAGAGTAGAGACAAATAACGGAAGAATAACTAGTAAATGAATTATTGTAAATAATAAAGAAACAAATGTATGTTTTTAAGGAGCGGAAGAAATGGCAAGAAGAGACTTAATTGTAGTGATTGGTGTAATCCTCATTATTGCAATGTTGATTATTCCCTTTCCAACCTGGTTATTAAGTGTTCTTATTTTACTTAATATTACGTTGGCACTACTCATCCTATTATTAACAATGAATATGAGTGAAGCTCTAGAATTCTCCATTTTTCCTTCACTGTTATTATTAACAACTTTATTTCGCCTTGGGCTTAATGTATCTACGACAAGATCTATTTTGTCTACTGGAGATGCAGGTGGGGTAGTCCATACCTTTGGAACATTCGTTGTTGGCGGTAATATCGCTGTTGGGTTAGTGGTTTTCCTAATTCTTGTCATTATTCAATTTGTTGTTATTACAAAAGGGTCTGAGCGTGTCTCAGAAGTTGCTGCACGTTTTACGTTAGATGCAATGCCAGGTAAGCAAATGAGTATTGACGCTGATTTAAATGCAGGTATTATTTCAGAACAAGAGGCACGACAACGTCGCGAAAAAGTTAGTAGAGAAGCTGATTTTTATGGTTCCATGGACGGGGCAAGTAAATTCGTCAAAGGGGACGCAATTGCAGGTATTATTATTGTTTTTATTAACTTGATTTTTGGAATAGTAATTGGAATGACTCAACTTGGAATGGCGGCAGGGGATGCTGCACAGCATTTTTCATTATTATCAGTAGGAGATGGAATTGTCAGCCAAATCCCTGCTTTATTAATCTCAACAGCAACAGGGATTGTCGTTACAAGAGCCGCTTCAGAAGGTAATCTTGGTTCAGATATCACTTCTCAGTTAATGGCATATCCTAAAATGTTGTATGTTGCAGGCGGTACGATCTTTTTATTAGGGTTATTTACGCCGATTGATGATTTTTTAACGATTCCAATTGCAGCACTTCTTATTTTTGGTGCTTATTATTTATCGAGAAAACCAAAAGAAGACTTAGAGCAAATCCAAGACCTTGAAGAAGAAATACAAACAGATGAACTAAAGAGTCCAGAAAGTGTAGTAAGTTTATTGAATGTAGATCCAATCGAATTTGAGTTTGGCTATGGGCTGATTCCACTTGCAGATGCTAACCAAGGGGGAGACTTACTAGATCGCGTAGTTATGATAAGAAGGCAGTTAGCAATAGAATTAGGGTTAGTTATTCCTGTTGTCCGAATTCGTGACAATATTCAATTACAGCCAAATGAATATCGATTAAAAATAAAAGGTAATGAGAGAGCGCGCGGGGAACTATTGCTTGATCATTACTTAGCGATGAGTCCTGGTATGGATGATGATTCTATTGAGGGGATCGATACAATTGAACCGTCTTTTGGCTTACCAGCTAAATGGATAACGGAGAGTACAAAGGAACAAGCTGAAATATTTGGCTATACAGTAGTGGATCCACCATCTGTTGTTTCCACTCATATTACAGAAGTTATTAAGGCAAATGCCTATGAATTATTAGGTAGACAAGAGACTAAGCAATTAGTAGATCATGTAAAGGAAAGCTATCCGATTTTAATCGAGGAAGTTACGCCGACTCCATTGTCGATTGGAGAAATTCAGAAGGTTTTAGCAAAACTGTTAAGAGAAAATGTCTCCATCCGCAATTTACCAGTTATTTTTGAAACGTTAGCTGATTTTGGAAAAATGACATCAGATACCGATTTATTAGCTGAGTATGTAAGGCAGTCATTAGCGCGTCAAATTACTAATCAGTATACGAATCAAAATGATTCCCTAAAGGTTGTAACTTTGTCAGGTAAAGTGGAAAAGCTAATAGTAGATAATATTCAGCAAACAGAACATGGAAACTTTTTAGCATTAGACCCAAGCATTTCTCAATCTATACTAGAGAGTATTGCAGGACAAATAGAACAACTATCTGTAATGGAGCAGTTGCCAATCCTCCTGTGTTCGCCTGCTGTTCGTATGTATGTGAGACAATTGACAGAACGTTATTTTCCACAAGTTCCAGTATTATCTTACAATGAATTAGAAGCAAATGTGGAAGTTCAAAGTGTGGGAGTTGTGAATATCGAATGAAAATACAAAAGTATGTAGCGCCAAATATGCCAGAGGCAATGAAAAAGATCCGTGCAGAATTAGGAAATGATGCAGTAATTCTCCATTCGAAAGTAATTTATACAGGGGGATTTTTAGGCCTTTTTAAAAAGAGAAATATCGAGGTACTTGCTGCTATTGATCCAAGTATTTCTGATACACCTATCCCGCCACAAACAAAGAATCGAGAAGTGCGCAATCCTGTTTTAATTAAAGAACCATCTTCACGGATAGAACCAATTAATCAAGCTGGTTCGTCTATTGCAAATAAAGAAAAAAAGATTTCTGATTTTCCAGATATCACAAAGCAATTAGATGAAATTAATCAAAATGTACAAGCTTTCGGTGAACGAAGCAATAATGTGTCTTTTTCTATTCCTACACCAATAAAAAATGTAGTAAATCAGTTGGATAAACAGGAAATCAACGAAATGATTAAAGCTAGATTGGTAAAAGATCTTGTGGCTAAATGGTATGCAGCTGGCGAAGATGTGTTAGATGTTCATGTTTTCAAGTGGGCACAAGCGTTTCTTTTAGCAGAAATTTCCCCATATTCTTTTGGGGAAATCTCTTTATCTAAAAAATATATTAATGTCATTGGACCTACAGGTGTTGGGAAAACAACTACTTTGGCTAAAATCGCAGCAAATATTATTTTAAAACAACAAAAAACAGTAGGATTTATTACAACAGATACATATAGAATTGGGGCAATCGAACAACTCAAAACGTATGCAAATATATTAGATGTTCCTTTAGAAGTTTGTTATTCCATGGAAGATTTTGAACATGCAACAAAAAAACTGAAGGATTGCGATGTTATTTTAATTGATACAGCAGGAAGAAATTTCCGCAATAAAAAATATGTTGAAGATTTAATGCAAGTGGTCGATTATAAAAGGGAAATGGAAACGTTGCTCGTTTTATCGATGACAGCAAAACAAAAGGATTTAGAAGAGATCTATAAACAATTTTCAGCAATAAACATTGATTCATTTGTCTTTACGAAATTAGATGAAACGTCTTCTTATGGTGCAATGATTAATTTAATTGTAACTTGTAAAAAAGGTGTTGCTTATATGACAACTGGGCAGAATGTTCCAGATGATATAGTTCCAGCAACCCCGCTAGAGCTTGTAAATAAAATAATTGAGGTAGATGAAGAATGACTGACCAGGCTTCTATCTTAAGAAAAAAAATCGAACAATTGAATGCAAATCGACAAAGTCAATCGAATAATAAAACGCTGGCGATTATAAGTGGTAAGGGCGGGGTTGGAAAGTCTAACTTTTCTCTGAATTTTGCCCTTTCCCTCCATAATCAAGGATATCGTACTTTGCTTATTGATATGGATATCGGTATGGGAAATATTGATATTTTAATGGGAACCCAATCTCGATATACTATTGTTGATTTTTTTAGAAATAGTATTGATTTTGAGAATATCATTACTAAAGGATTTGATGGTTTAGAGTATATTGCAGGTGGGTCTGGACTAAGTGATTTTGTGAATATGGAGGATGAGAAGTTAGATAGCTTCTTTCAGCATTTTCAAGGTTTATTAAATCGCTATGATTATATTTTATTTGACATGGGAGCGGGTATCAGTACAGATTCTTTAAAATTCATTTTGTCTGTTGATGATTGTATTGTCATTACTACACCTGAACCGACCTCTATAACAGACGCTTATGCGGCAATGAAATTTATTCATACCAGAAATTCTTTACTCCCATTATATCTTGTCGTAAATCGAACATTTACGAGAAAAGATGGTGTGGAAACCTTACAAAAGCTTCAGCAAGTAGTAAAGAAATTTCTCCATCGAGATCTCATCAATTTAGGATATATACCAGATGATCAAAATGTGGCACAAGCTGTAAGAAAACAAATTCCTTTTGTCTTTTATAATGAAAAATCAGAAGCAGCTAAAGCTTTGCGCGAAATTGCCGATAGATATGGTAAACAACAGTTTACAGAATCCTATTCAACTAATAGACATACTTTTGTGTCTAAATTAAAAAGGTTTTTGTTTGAAAGGTAGTTGAGTAAAGTGGAGAAAGTAAAAGTTCTCGTTATTGATGATTCTGCATTTATGCGTAAGCTAATCTCAGATTTTCTCTCCGAAGACTCGAGAATAACCGTTATTGGTACAGCAAGGAATGGCGAAGATGGTATTAAGAAAATCAAGGAATTAACACCTGATGTTGTAACACTTGATGTCGAGATGCCCGTCTTAGATGGCTTAAGTGCTTTAAAGCGAATTATGAATGAACATCCTGTGCCAGTTCTTATGCTATCAAGTATTACGAAGGTTGGAGCAGAGAGCACCATTCAAGCCATGCAGGCAGGAGCAATCGACTTTATTACAAAGCCTTCTGGGTCTATTTCACTAGATTTATATAAAGTAAAGCAGGAATTAGTAGAAAAAGTTATATTAGCAAGCAATGTAAAGCCGAAAACATTATTAAATCTCTCAAGTGAAGGAAAAAAGACTATTACTTCACGAACTTCTTATAGTAAAATGGAACCAAGAGAAGATGTTAAAGAAATAGTCCAAAAGACTGTTTTGCCTAATGATTGGATGCAATCCATGAAAAAGATAGTAATCATTGGAACATCAACTGGTGGTCCAAGGGCATTACAGAAAGTATTAACTAATTTACCAAGTGATATAGAAGCGCCGCTTTTAATCGTTCAACACATGCCAGCAGGATTTACCCGTTCTCTTGCAAATCGTCTTAATACGTTATCTGCAATTACGGTAAAGGAAGCGGAGCATGGCGAAATTATCCGTAATGGAGTTGCCTATATCGCTCCAGGAGGCCAGCATTTAAAGGTGAAAACAGTTGGTGTCCATACAGCAATTGATTTGGACCAGTCACCCCCTCTAAATGGGCATAGACCATCTGTTGATATCATGTTTGAATCGGTAAGTGATTTGAAAGCCTATGCAAAAATAGCAGTTATTATGACTGGAATGGGATCAGATGGAACAGATGGGTTAAAGAAATTAGCGAGGAAAGGCAATATCAAAGCTATCGCTGAGTCACAGGAAACATGTATAGTTTACGGAATGCCCAAAACAGCTATTGCCACGAATTATATTGATGAAGTTCAGAAGGTAGATCATATTGCTGAAACTATTATGAAATATGTATAACGTCAAGGGATGTGAAGCAAGTGGAAATGAGTCAGTATTTAGAAGTTTTTATTGAAGAGAGTAAAGAGCACTTACAAGCATGTAATGAACATTTATTAGAATTGGAAAAGGACCCGGAAAATTTGAAAATAGTAAATGAGATTTTCCGTGCAGCTCATACATTAAAGGGAATGTCTGCAACAATGGGTTATGAGGATTTAGCAAGTTTAACCCATCAAATGGAAAATGTTCTCGATGCTATAAGAAATAAGAAAATTGTTTTTTCTCCAGAAATATTGGATGTCATTTTCTTAGCTGTTGATGATCTGGATGCAATGGTGGAGTCAATTGCTAGTGGTGGAGATGGGAAAAGAAATGTAGAAGCAGTTGTTGAAAAGCTTGTACAAATTGAAAAAGGACTTCCTTTAAATCAAATCAATTCTCCAGAGACTGAGGTTGCGGCAACTGTAGATATTATGCAGGAGGCACCAGCAACAATAAACCAGTATGATGAATTTGAAACTACTGTTTTACAGCAATCTTCTGATCAAGGTTTTTTTACTTATGAAATTAACATTACGTTAAAAAGTGACTGTTTATTAAAAGCTGCAAGGGTATATATGATATTTGAAGCTTTAGAATCATTAGGAGAAGTTGTCAAATCAATTCCTCCAGTAGAAGAACTTGAGGAAGAAAAGTTTGAGTATGATTTTATGGTTACCCTTATATCAAAAGAAACAGCAGATAAAATTGAAGCAGCTATCATGAAAGTCTCAGAAGTAGAAAAGGTAGTTGTAAGAGAGTTCTTTACAAATAGTCAATCTGCTAATCAAAAGGAACAAGTTCTAACAGAAAATCAAATTGTGGAAGAAGTGGAGCAAGAAATAATGAATCCGCAAGTTCCAGAGAAGGATGCTGTTACAGAAAATAAACAAGCGGAGAAGCAATCAACGACTAAAGTTTCCAATAAAACCATCCGTGTGAACATTGAGCGTTTGGATATTCTCATGAACTTATTTGAAGAACTCGTTATCGACAGAGGAAGATTAGAGCAAATTTCCTCTACCCTTAAAGATCAAGAGCTGCATGAGACAGTTGAGAGAATGTCCAGAATCACAGGGGATCTTCAAAATATTATCTTAAATATGCGGATGGTTCCTGTTGAGACGGTCTTCAATCGTTTCCCTAGAATGGTGAGACAGCTTGCGCGTGATTTAAATAAGAAAATTAATTTGCAAATCGTTGGTGCCGAAACAGAGCTTGATCGTACAGTTATTGATGAAATAGGTGATCCTTTAGTTCATTTAATCCGAAATGCGCTTGACCATGGAGTAGAAATGCCAGCAGTAAGAAGAGCTAATAATAAAGAGGAAGAAGGAACGGTCGTTCTTCGTGCTTATCATAGCGGAAATCATGTTTTTATTGAGTTGGAAGATGACGGTGCTGGAATTAATAAAGAGAAAGTTCTTTCTAAAGCGATTAATAAAGGAATCGTTACAAAAGAAATGGCTAAAACATTAACTGATTCTCAAATTGCTGAACTTATATTTGCATCTGGTTTTTCTACTGCAGATCAAATCTCTGATATCTCAGGACGTGGGGTAGGACTTGATGTAGTAAAGAATACGATTGAATCCTTAGGTGGCTCGATTACCATCGAATCAGTGGAAGGAAAAGGTTCACTCTTCTCTATCCAATTGCCATTAACCTTATCGATAATTTCAGTTATGTTAGTTGAAATTCAAGCAGAAAAATACGCTATTCCATTGTCTTCTATTATTGAGACAGCTATTGTGAATAAAAATGATGTCATGCATGCCCATAATCAAACAGTAATTGATTTCCGTGGCAAAGTGGTACCATTACTATTCTTAAAAGATATATTTGATGTTCCTTCAGCAGGGCTGGAAAGTGATTATTACTCTGTAGTAATTGTAAGAAAAGGCGATAAATTAGCTGGACTTGTTGTAGATGGATTTATTGGACAACAAGAGGTTGTCTTAAAGTCACTAGGCTCTTATCTATCAAGTGCTTATGCTATATCTGGAGCAACCATCTTAGGAGATGGACAAGTAGCGTTAATTATGGATTGTAATGCTTTAATTAAATAATATTGTATGAAAGATAAATGAATTTTGCACAAAGTTTTTTCGTTTAGTATTGACCTTTTTAATAGATCGAAACATGTTGAAGAAGGTTGTTTTCTATAAGCTTGTTTTCAATAGGGGAATTTCTAAAAAGAATTGCAGAGCAGTCTGAATACACGTAAATAGCAGAGGGATTAGCGAGACAGGTGAGATCCTGTATGGCATGCCCCATGGAAAGCAAAGTGTATTCAGACTATAGGTTAATAGCAACAAACGATACGAAACAGCCTTGAAGAAAAGCGGATATTCCATTATTTTTTACGATAAATTAATCTAGACAATATGATGGTGATGATATAGGGCCTTGCATTTTATGTAAGGCAGACAGGTTAACTTGAGAGGGATGAAAGAAATGAGCGATGTAGTTTCAACAGAAGAAAAACTAATAATATTTGAATTGAAGGGGAAGGAATATGCTATCTCTGTCAATGAAGTGATGTCGATTGAGAAGAACATGCATATAACTAGAATTCCAAATATCGCTCCTTTTGTTAAAGGTGTGATTAATTTAAGAGGAGTCGTTACTCCAATTATTGATTTGCGACTTCGTTTTAATTTAGAAGAAATTCCTTACACAGACAGCACAAGAATTATTATTATCATGATAGAAGACATGGAAGTAGGAATTATTGTTGATTCTGCTAATGATGTTGTAGATGTCAATACTTCGCTTTATGAGCCTGCCCCAGAGACAATTAATGGCGATGAAGTCGATTATATAAAAGGGGTAGTGAAGCTTGATAAGCGTTTACTAATTCTTGTTGATTTGGAAAAAGTATTTGATCGAAATATTTTAAGAACATATTCCAATGCAAAAAGCGATGAGTAACTATGGGATATATTAATGATATAAATTCGTTAAAATTAGATGTTTTAAGAGAGATTGGTAATATAGGAGCAGGAAATGCTGCTACTTCTTTGTCCAAGCTTCTTAATAAAAAGATTGATATGAAGGTACCAGATGTTCAAATTGTTACGTTTGATGAGATGATGGAAATGGCAGGTGGTGCAGATAATATCGTTGCGGGCGTTTTCTTAAGAATTGAGGGAGATATCCCAGGAAGCATGTTTTTCATCCTGCCTTTAGAGCAAGCAACTACATTTGTCCAAGATATGATCGGAGATACTTCTGTTGACTTAGCTACGCCACCATATGATGAGCTATCTATTTCTGCGTTACAGGAATTAGGCAATATTTTATCAGGTTCCTATTTATCCTCTTTATCTGATTTTACCCAGTTATCATTGTATCCATCTGTTCCAGCCCTTGCGATTGATATGGTTGGTGCTATTGTTACATATGGATTAGTGGAACTTTCTCAAGTAAGTGATTATGCGATTGTAATCAACACAGAATTAAATGAGGAAGATACTAGTCTGTCTAATACTGTAAATGGCCATTTCTTTTTATTACCTGATCCAGATTCCTTTACCCCTTTATTTCAGTCATTAGGAGTGAAAGATGGTGACTGAACAAATTACAGTAATTAAAGTTGGAATAGCTGATATGAATGTGGTGCAGTCCCCTAATACAATTCGAACTTCAGGACTTGGCTCGTGTGTTGGAATTGTTTTATATAGTCCAATAAAACCAGTTGCTGGTTTAGCTCATATTATGCTTCCTGAAGCATCCATAGCGAAATCAGGAAGCCTTAATAAGGCGAAATTTGCTGATACTGCAATTATAGAATTAGCAGATCGATTAGAAGGATTAGGGATAAAGAAAAGCACGCTGCTAGCTAAAATTGCTGGAGGGGCACAAATGTTTCAGTTCAACGGAACAAGTGATATCATGAGAATCGGTCCTAGAAACGTGGAAGCAGTAAAAAATACGTTGCACTTATTAAGAATTAAATTAGTTAGCGAAGATGTCGGTGGAAATAGTGGTAGAACGATTGAATTTTCTCCAGCTACGCATCAATTGACGATTCGTACCGTGAATAAAGGGATTCATATTATTTAGTGTAGGGAATACGTTATTTAATACTATCTAGAAATGAGACTATCTCTAAATTGAAGCATCCAATCTTATTTTTTTGGGATGAATTCTGTTATTTAGAGCTAGTCTTTTTTATCATCTTTAGCAAGAAGACCCTTTCCTCCAAATTCGAATAAGAGTTGAGGTGGGGGAGTTCCATTTTTTAAAATCGGAAAAATGAATGAGTTGGAAAAATAGAGAAAAACAATTAGGGTCTTTATACCTATTTTTAGTGTTGATATTAGAAACAATAGATAAAAAATCATGTCATCTGCTAAAATCAATAGTGAAATATATACATAAAAAGTGTGAGGGTTTTTTGGCTTACAATTCTTATTTTTTGGCTGAATGGATAGGAATGTAAATGATAAAAATAAAGAAGCTGATTATTGGAGAAAATGAAATAGTGCCAATCTATATAAAGACGGTTGAAGTAAAATAGAATGCTATATAGCTTAGAGAGTAAAGGTATGAAAGAAGAGTATTCAGTAATTTATTTGAACTATTACACGAATGGGATTTTTTTGTTGAAAAAAGGGGATATAAATGGTTAGAGCTGTATTTGTATTATATTCTTTTGCGTTTATCCCACTCTTAACGGACAGTAAGACTCAACCGTAAGCTTCTGAGAATACGAGGAAGACAGGTGGGAGATAAGCTGTCTGTAAAGGTCCGATTGGTTCAACTAACCATCAGTGCGGGAGGAAGGAAAGCCTCCACTGATGGAAGTTTCACTTTATAGATATGTTTGGGTTTGTTCATTGTTCTAAGAGGAGGGTATTTAATGGCGAAGGAGTCAACAACAGAGGAAAAGCAAGCTTGGGAAATGTGGATTAATTCGAGAGATCAAGAGGCTGGCAATCAATTAATAAAAAAATATATGCCCTTAGTCAGTTTTCATGTGCAAAGAATCTCAATAGGATTACCAAAAAGCGTATCCCGAGATGAACTAACAAGTCTTGGAATGATGGGCTTATATGATGCTTTACAACGATTTGATCCGAATAGAGACTTGAAATTTGATACATATGCATCTTTTCGGATTAGAGGTAGTATAATTGATGGACTTCGTAAAGAAGATTGGCTATCAAGGGGAACAAGGGAAAAATCAAAAAAGATTGAGGCTACAATTGAAAAACTTGAACAAAAATTAATGAGAAATATTACGGTTCAAGAAATTGCTGATGAGTTAGGGACGAGTGTAGATGAAGTGTATGCAACAATGAATGAACACTTTTTTGCTAATATCCTATCTATTGATGAGCAAATGAATGAGAGCGAAGAGAAAGAGGCACAAAGTTTCTCGATTCGAGATGATAAAACGGTTATACCAGAAGAAAAAGTAGTAAAAGATGAACTAATTCAAGAGATGGCAGACAAAATTAAGGAGCTTAATGATAAAGAACAGTTAGTAATCAGTTTGTTTTATAAGGAGGAATTAACCTTAACGGAGATTGGACAAGTAATGAACTTATCTACTTCTAGAATATCGCAGATTCATTCAAAAGCTATTTTTAAATTAAGGCATTCATTGGAAAAAGTAATTTAATGAATAGGGTGTGGTGCACATGAGTTTAAAAGCAATAGAGATGCAAGTTGCATTACCGAGAACTTATGATGCAGGAAAGCTACAAGAACAACAGGATCAAAAACATCAGCAAATGTATTCCATTGCTTCACAAGAAGCCGGTAAGGAAGAGGTAAGGAAAAGAACGACGGTTATAAAGGGAGAAGGAAAAGGGAAAGTTACTTCCCATAAGAAAAAAGATAAACAGGTATTCGGTCAACAAAATAGCGAAGAAGAGATAGAACTAGATGAAATAGAGAGTAGACAAACGATACATCCTTATAAAGGACAAAGTATCGACTTTAGTGGATAGAGGGATGAAATGGTTAATTTTTTACTTTTTTTAAGTATTACTTTAAATTTAATTGCTATTCTTTGTATCGTAATATTGTATGTTCGTCAAAATCGGTTTGCGGACCTAGAAAAGGATCAGAAAAAGACTTTAGAAGAAATGGAAGAAGTGATCGCCACTTTTATCTCGGAAATTAAAGAGGAAAATGAGCAGTTCTTGGATAAACTTTATTCTCACCCAAAAGAGTCATCACATGAAAGAGAAGAGGAAAAAAGCAAGGATGAATCAGCAAGTCCTGATTTCAAGCCGAAAGAGTTGAAAGTGAATAAAGCAATGCTAAATGTCTATCAGAAAACTGTTCCTTCTATTGAAACGACAAGTAAAAAAGAAGATCGCTTGGAAAAAGAAGATGTGGATGAGTTATTGAATTTAATTCTACCTTCAGAGAAAGAGCCGAAGAAAAAGTCGATTCTTGAAATAGCTAAATCGATGCAAGCAGAAGGGAAAAGCATCGAAGAAATAGCAAAATCGTTAAACAAAGGCAAGACTGAAATGGAATTGCTACTGAAATTTAGACAAAATTCGTAAATATACTTGATTGCAAAGTTTACATATGCTATATTAACACATGGTGTTAATACACACGCTTTTGGATTTAATCATTGGTGCTGTAATTTTACAGTTTTGATTAAAAATGAAAAAAGCGGAGGAAATCAAAACCATTAGGAGGAAAAAACATGTCAGTTATTTCAATGAAACAATTACTTGAAGCTGGTGTACATTTCGGTCACCAAACTCGCCGTTGGAACCCAAAAATGAAAAAATATATTTTCACAGAGCGTAACGGCATTTACATCATCGACCTTCAAAAAACAGTTAAAAAGGTTGAAGAAGCTTATAACTATGTGAAAGAATTAGCTGGAAACGGCGGTACAGTTCTTTTCGTTGGTACTAAAAAGCAAGCACAAGATTCAGTTAAAGAGGAAGCTATCCGTTCTGGTCAATACTATGTAAACCAACGCTGGTTAGGTGGAACTTTAACTAACTTTGAAACTATCCAAAAACGTATTGCGCGTCTTAAAGATATTGAAAGAATGGCTGAAGATGGTACATTCGACGTACTTCCTAAAAAAGAAGTAGTTCAATTAAACAAAGAGCTTGAGCGTTTAGAAAAATTCCTAGGCGGAATTAAAGATATGAAAAAAATTCCTGACTGCTTATTCATCGTAGATCCACGTAAAGAACGTATTGCAGTTGCAGAAGCTCATAAATTAAATATTCCAATCGTTGGTATTGTTGATACTAACTGTGATCCAGACGAAATTGATGTTGTTATTCCTGCGAATGATGATGCAATCCGTGCTGTTAAATTATTAACTGCAAAAATGGCAGATGCTATTCTTGAAGCTAAACAAGGCGAAGAAGTAACAACTGCTTAATTAGAACCGCATGACTTGTTATACGTATTAGTTTAGGATCATTAGATAAATAAACTTGATGGATAATAAGAAATTGTTTAGGGACTTGTGGAAAAGGTGATAAAGAGCAACCCTCTTATCACCTTTTTTTCAAGCATCCTGCTTAAAAATGAAATAAATTGGTTAAAAAAATAATACATAAACCTTAAGGAGGCAAATTACTATGGCTGTTACAGCTCAAATGGTAAAAGAACTACGTGAAAAAACTGGTGCTGGAATGATGGATTGTAAAAAAGCACTTACTGAAACTAATGGTGATTTAGATAAAGCAATTGACTTCTTACGTGAAAAAGGTATTGCAAGTGCTGCTAAAAAAGCTGATCGTGTAGCTGCTGAAGGTTCTACTTACATTTCAGTTGAAGGAAACGAAGCAGTAATTCTTGAAGTAAACTCTGAAACAGATTTCGTTGCGAAAAACGAAGGTTTCCAAAACTTAGTAAAAGAACTTGCTTCCCATATCTTAGCAGTTAAGCCTGCAACTGTTGAAGAAGCACATGCTTCAAACATCATTGAAGGAACTACTGTTGAATCACATATCAATGCAGCTATTGCTAAAATTGGTGAAAAATTATCTTTACGTCGTTTTGAAATCAAAACAAAAACAGATAACGATTCATTTGGTGCTTACCTTCATATGGGCGGACGCATTGGTGTTCTAACTGTTCTAGAAGGAACTACTGATGAATCAGCTGCTAAGGATGTTGCAATGCACATCGCTGCATTAAACCCTAAATATGTTTCTCGTGACCAAGTTTCTCAAGAAGAAGTGGCACATGAGAGAGAAGTATTAACACAACAAGCACTTAACGAAGGTAAACCAGCTAATATCGTTGAGAAAATGGTTGAAGGCCGCTTAGGTAAATATTTTGAAGATGTATGTGTACTTGATCAATCATTTGTTAAAAACCCAGATCAAAAGGTTCGTCAATTTGTAGAATCTAAGGGTGCAACTTTACGTGAATTCGTTCGTTACGAAGTTGGAGAAGGTATCGAAAAACGTGAAGATAACTTCGCTGAAGAAGTAATGAACCAAGTAAATAAGAAATAATAAGTGAACGATTAATGTTTTCATAGGGGGCACCATGGTGTTCCCTATTTTTCAAGATATTAAAAATAAAGCGGAGGTTTCCATGAGTAGTAATCCAAAATATAAACGTGTTGTTCTGAAATTAAGTGGGGAAGCATTAGCCGGTGAAGCTGGATTTGGTATTAACCCTAGCGTAATAAAAAATGTAGCACAGCAAGTGAAGGAAGTTGCAGATCTTGGTGTAGAAGCTGCTGTAGTAGTTGGCGGCGGAAATATTTGGCGCGGTAAAATTGGGGAAGAAATGGGAATGGACCGTGCTAACGCTGATTACATGGGAATGCTTGCTACAGTAATGAATTCATTGGCGCTTCAAGATAGTTTAGAGCAAATGGGCATCGAAACACGTGTCCAATCTTCTATTGAAATGAGACAGGTAGCTGAACCATATATTAGAAGACGTGCGATTCGCCATCTTGAGAAGAAACGTGTTGTGATTTTTGCAGCAGGAACAGGAAACCCTTATTTCTCAACAGATACAACAGCTGCCCTAAGAGCTGCTGAAATTGAAGCAGATGTTATTTTAATGGCGAAAAATAATGTAGACGGCGTATATTCAGCAGATCCGAAAGTGGATAAATCTGCTACAAAATATGAAGAGCTTACTTATTTTGATGTCATTAAAGATGGTCTAGCTGTAATGGATTCAACCGCTTCATCATTATGTATGGACAATGATATTCCGTTAATTGTGTTCTCTATTATGGAAAACGGCAATATTAAAAGAGCTGTAATGGGCGAAACAATTGGAACAATAGTGAGGGGGAAAAATAATGCCTAAACAAATTATCGCTAATACAAAGGAAAGAATGGATAAAGCAATCCAAAGTTATTCGCGTGAGCTTGCAAGTATTCGAGCTGGAAGAGCAAATGCTTCGTTATTAGACAGAATCTCCGTAGATTATTATGGAGCACCAACACCAATTAATCAACTTGCTGGTATCAGTGTTCCAGAAGCTAGATTGCTTGTTATTCAACCATATGATAAAAGTATTCTTGGGGACATTGAAAAAGCAATTCTTAAATCAGATATTGGATTAAATCCTTCTAACGATGGAAGTGTTATCCGTCTTTCTATTCCTATGCTAACGGAAGAACGTCGTAAGGAATTAGTGAAGAATGTAAAAAAAGAATCCGAAGAAGCGAAAATTGCTATTCGCAATATTCGTCGAGACGGCAATGATGACTTGAAAAAATTAGAGAAAAACGGAGATATCACAGAAGATGATCTTCGCGGTTATAATGATGATATTCAAAAATTAACTGACGAATACATCGTTAAAGTCGATGCTTTGACAAAAGAGAAAGAAAAAGAAATTTTAGAAGTATAACACTAAATTAGCTTATGGAATTCGAAGTTTAATATGGTGAGTTGATTAAGGGTAGGATACTGGATTCCCGCGGGGGATGAGGGAAGTGTGAGACCCAACAAGTAAAGCCGAGGAGCACCATCCCTCCCCACGGAAAGCAAGAACTCCTTGGTGCAATCAACAGGCTTTTTATATATGTTGATTTAACCCTCTACTTTATAGGGGGTTTTTTTTCTTCATCTCATCAAAATACCAGATTTAAATAATGTCCAAAATATTAATTCTTTTTCCCTAAAATAGTCAAAACAAGGGAGTTTTAAATTTCATAGTTGCTTAAGCTGGCTATTTTCCTATAATATAGAAAGGGAACTTATTCTGTTATCCTATTATTGGATAAGATTATTAGACAAAAGAATTTAATAGAAAAGTGGATCCTTGTTTATAACGAATAAATATTATTATCTTGATGATTATTATCATAATCGTTTAGTAGAGAATATAGATAGATACAGGTCATTTACCGTATATATATATTACTTTTAATAGAAGGATACATAAGGGATCTATTTTGGAGGAGCTATTTTATGTTTAACAAAATAAGGTTATGGAAGAAGAAACCTGTTTCTTCTAATCTCCAAGACCGTATATCAGCACTTAAAATGCGACAAATTCCAGAACATGTTGCAATTATCATGGATGGAAACGGTCGATGGGCCAAAAAAAGAACCTTGCCTAGAATTGCCGGTCATCATGAAGGAATGAAATGTGTAAAGCGAATTACAACAAGTGCAAATGATCTAGGAATTAAAGTGTTAACTTTATATGCTTTTTCCACAGAGAATTGGAAAAGGCCAAAATCGGAAGTGGATTATATTATGTCACTACCTGAACAATTTCTCGGTACGTTCTTGCCTGAATTGATTGAAAAAAATGTTCGAGTAACTGCTATCGGTTATACAGAAGGATTGCCGGAGTCTACACTTAATTCGCTAAATCATGCCGTGGAACAAACAAAGTATAATACGGGTCTTCAATTAAACTTTGCTTTAAATTACGGCTCTCGGGCTGAAATTATAGATGCGGTTAAAAATGTTGTAAAAGACAGTGAAACGGGGAAAATAGAGATAGATAACTTTTCAGAAGAAATGTTTTCTACTTATTTAATGACAGGGAAAATAATAGAACCTGATTTACTAATTCGTACAAGTGGGGAAGTAAGAATTAGCAATTTTATGTTATGGCAAATAGCTTATTCCGAACTATATTTTACTGATGTATTATGGCCGGATTTCAGTGAACTACATTTAATCGAAGCAATCGAAGAATTTCAAAACAGACAACGCCGTTTTGGTGGAGTCTGAAGAGAGTTGGGTTAGAGATGAAGCAAAGAATCATTACAGCAATTATTGCAATAGCCGTATTTTTACCGTTTGTATTAATTGGGAAACTACCATTAGTGTTGTTTACTTTTCTACTAGTTGGAGTCGGTATATTTGAAATGTATCGGATGAGAAAAATCTCCTTTTTTTCTGTTCCTGGGCTACTATCATTATTAGCAGTATGGATGATAGTATTGCCAAACCATTATCTTGCTAATTTGAATATGACAAAAATAGAAATGGGTCTAATCGCTGTTTTGTTATATTTAACTTATATGGTTTTTTCTAAAAATCGATTTACCTTTGATGATGTTGCATTCTCCATATTAGCTGTCATTTACATAGGAACAGGTTTTCATTTCTTCATTGAAATTAGAGAAACGCATTTAGCGTATCTTATTTATTCCTTATTTATCATTTGGGCAACTGATTCTGGCGCATATTTTATTGGTAAAGCTATTGGTAAGAGAAAACTATGGCCGGAAATCAGTCCAAATAAAACCGTAGAAGGTTTTTTAGGTGGTATTCTATGTGCTTTAGTGGTAGGAGTTCTATTTAGTGTGTTTGACTACATACAATGGTCTATAGGCTTTGCTTTTACTACCGTAATTTTATCTATTTTTGGACAAATTGGGGATTTAACAGAATCAGCGTTAAAACGTTATTATGATGTAAAAGACTCTGGTAGTTTATTACCAGGACATGGCGGGATTCTTGATCGTTTTGATAGCCTTATTTTTGTCTGGCCACTTCTTTATTTTATCTTTGAACGATTTCTTGATTTAATTTAAGGTTGTTTTTTTTAAAATCGTTGTTTTTTCAATAGGAGAAAAGAATTAGTTGGAAAAATGGAGCAGCCAGAATACACGTAGACTCCTGTGGGATTAGCGAGACAGTCTGAGACCCCGCAGGCGAAGCTGAGGAGGCTCAGCGCGAGCCCCACGGAAAGCGAAGTGTATTCCGGCTGCGGGCAATAGCAACAAACTATACGAAAACAGCCTAATTTAAAATAAATAGTAGGAAATATGGGTGTAGGAGTGAGGTAGTGAAGTATATTAGTTTGCTTGGGGCAACTGGTTCGATTGGAACGCAAACCTTGGATGTTATTAAAAATCATCCTGACATGTTCCAGTTAGTTGCCTTTTCATCAGGAAGAAATATAGAACTTACAAAAAAGATAATCCAAGAATTTAGACCATCGCTTGTTTCTGTTGCCGAAAAACAAGATTATGACCAATTAAAACAAATCTTTCCGACTATACGTTTTAGCTATGGAATGGAAGGCTTGGTTGAGGTAGCTGTTTTCGATAAAGCGGATATACTCGTGAATGCAGTAATTGGAAGCGTGGGTCTCCATCCAACGCTACAAGCAATTGAAGCTAAAAAGGTTATAGCAATTGCAAATAAGGAAACATTAGTTACTGCAGGGCATATTGTGATGGAGGCTGCTGCAAAATATAATGTACCTGTATTACCAGTTGATAGTGAGCATTCTGCTATTTTCCAATGTTTACAAGGGGAAAATCAAAAGAATATTGAACGCCTTATTATTACTGCTTCAGGTGGAAGCTTCCGAAATCTAAGCAGAAAAGATTTAGAGCAAGTTACAATAGAAGATGCTCTAAACCATCCAAACTGGTCAATGGGAGCAAAAATTACGATTGATTCTGCGACCATGATGAATAAAGGATTAGAAGTAATTGAAGCACACTGGTTATTTGGGCTTCCATATGAGAAAATAGATGTATTACTACATAAAGAAAGTATTATTCATTCCATGGTAGAATTTCAAGATAGCAGCGTGATTGCTCAATTAGGTACCCCAGATATGCGGATACCAATCCAATTTGCTCTTGCATTTCCAGAGCGTCTTCCTGTAGCAAATGGGAAACGATTAGATTTAGCTACGATTGGAAAATTGCACTTTCAACATATGGATTTGGAACGATTTAGATGTCTTCGTTTTGCCTATGAGGCTGGTAAAGCAGGTGGAACTTTACCAACTGTATTGAATGCAGCAAATGAAGTAGCTGTACAAAAGTTCTTGAATCAGGAAATTAGCTTTCTACAAATTGAGGATTTAATCGAAAAAGCGCTAAATAGTCATCAGAATATACTAAACCCTAGTCTTGAAGTGATCCAAGAGGTAGACTTAGAAACAAGAAAAAGAGTAAGCACACTTCTATAAAAAGGTGGTTAAATTTTGTATACAGTTATAGCTTTTATCATCATTTTTGGTGCATTAGTATTTTTCCATGAATTAGGGCATTTTGTGTTAGCTAAGCGTGCAGGTATTTTATGCCGTGAGTTTGCTATTGGAATGGGACCTAAAGTTCTTTCCTTAAAAAAGGGAGAAACCGTTTATACGATTCGTCTTCTACCAATTGGAGGCTATGTTCGTATGGCAGGAGAAGATCCTGAGATGGTTGATATTAAGCCAGGTCATCGAATTGGCTTAATTCTTAATGAAAAAGAAGAAGTAACAAAAATGATTATTAACAACAAAGAAAAGTATCCAAATGCACGTGTTATTAATGTAGAAGATGCTGATTTAGAACATAAGCTTTTTATTAAAGGATACGCTGAGGAAGATGCGGAAGAAAACCTTCTCGTATTTCCGGTGAAAAAAGATGCTGTTTTTGTTGAAAATGGGATTGAAACACAAATTGCTCCCTATGACCGTCAATTTGCAAGTAAATCATTAGGACAGCGAACGCTTGCTATTTTTGCTGGCCCAGCGATGAATTTCGTATTAGCTTTTCTAATCTTTATCGTTATAGCTCTATTGCAAGGTATCCCATCAAATGAGGCAAAGCTTGGAAAGTTAACAGATGATGGAGTGGCAATCAGCGCAGGACTGCATGAAGGGGATAATGTTATAAGTATTGACGGTCAATCCGTTGGATCTTGGAAAGAGGTTGTTTCCATCATTCAAAAGAGTCCCGGGGAAAACCTAGAATTTCTAATCAATCGTGATGGACAAGAAATGACCATTGATGTTACACCGAAAGAAACAGAAGTAGATGGGAAAACAATAGGACTAGTCGGTGTCTATAGCCCAATGGAAAAGTCACCATTAAAATCTATTCAATATGGAGCTACACAAACCTTTACATGGACAAAGAATATTATTGGGGCAGTTGGTAAACTTGTCACTGGTCAGTTCTCGATTGATGCATTAGGCGGACCAGTAGCTATTTATCAATCTACAGACACTGTAGCTCAATCAGGCATCTATTCTTTAATGAATTGGGCTGCTGTTCTAAGCATTAACTTAGGGATCATGAACTTACTTCCACTACCTGCATTAGACGGTGGGCGACTACTGTTCTTTGCGATTGAAGCAGTTCGTGGTAAACCAATTGACCGACAAAAAGAAGGGTTAGTTCATTTTATTGGTTTTGCCTTATTAATGCTACTGATGATTGTCGTCACTTGGAATGATATCCAACGATTTTTTATAAAGTAGGGTACTATTCATTCCCCTTGTTGAAAGGGGAATGTTGTTTTGTGGAGAGGTTTTTTGTAGATAAATGCTGCTCGTTGATAGTAGCACATGGACATAAGATTCACCGTAAGAGAGGGGTTATTCCTTGTGAGGTCTCGCCTTCCCCACAGGAGTCATGTGTCAAGCATAAACTCAGGGTAATAGACTTTATTTCTTCGTAACAACATCATAAACATATACAAATAATAGAGGTGCAAACATAGATGAAGCAAAGTAAAATGTTAATTCCAACATTAAGAGAAGTACCAGCAGATGCAGATATTAAAAGCCATCAGCTATTATTAAGAGCAGGGTTTATTAGACAAAATGCAAGTGGAATTTACTCTTATTTACCACTGGCAAACAAAGTAATAAAGAAAATTGAACAAATTATTCGCGAAGAAATGGATGCGGCTGGCGGAGTAGAATTATTAATGCCTGCCTTGCAACAAGCAGAATTATGGCAAGAATCCGGCAGATGGTTTACATATGGACCAGAATTAATGCGCCTAAAAGATCGTAATAGTCGTGAATTTGCACTAGGTGCAACCCACGAAGAAGTGATAACAAGTTTAGTGCGAGATGAAGTGAAATCATATAAAAGACTACCACTAACACTTTACCAAATCCAAACGAAATTCAGAGATGAGAAAAGACCACGTTTTGGTATCCTGCGTGGCAGAGAATTTATTATGAAGGATGCTTATAGTTTTCATTCTTCTCATGAAAGTTTAGGAGAAGTTTATGATGCTATTTTCCAAGCGTACTGTAATATTTTCGAGCGCTGTGGCTTAAACTATCGTGCTGTTATCGCAGATAGTGGAGCAATGGGTGGGAAAGATACGCATGAATTCATGGTATTATCTGATGTTGGAGAAGATACAATTGCTTATTCAACAGAATCCAATTATGCTGCAAATATTGAAATGGCACCAGTTATAAATTCTTATGAAAAAGTAGAAGAGCCGGTAAAAGAGCTAGAAAAAGTAGAAACGAAAGATCAGAAAACAATTGAAGAAGTTTCTTCTTTCTTAAATGTTCATGCAGATAAATGCATCAAGTCTCTATTATTTAAAGTAGATGAAAGATTTGTGCTTGTGTTAGTTCGTGGCGATCATGAAGTGAACGACATAAAGGTGAAAAATCTATTAGAAGCAAATGTGGTTGAACTAGCAGACCATGCAGATACGGAAAAGATATTAGGAAGCAAGGTTGGTTCTTTAGGTCCAATTAATGTTAAAGATGTGGAAGTAATTGCAGATAACGCTGTGAAAGCAATTATTAATGGTGTTTGTGGGGCAAATGAAGAGCATTTCCACTATGTGAATGTGAATGCTGACCGAGATTTCTCAGTCGACCAATATGCAGATATTCGCTTCATTCAAGAAGGCGACCTTTCGCCAGATGGAAAAGGCACGATTACTTTTGCAAAAGGAATTGAAGTAGGTCATGTCTTTAAACTTGGTACTCGCTATAGTGAAGCAATGGGAGCTACTTATTTAGATGAAAACGGCAGAAGCCAATCGCTGATAATGGGTTGCTATGGAATTGGTGTTTCTAGAACGATGGCAGCAATTGTGGAGCAGTTTAATGATGACAGGGGAATTGTATGGCCAAACACTGTAGCGCCATTTGATGCACATTTAATCACTGTAAACACAAAAGACGAATCGCAAAATGCGTTAACAGATAAATTATATGCTGCGTTAAAAGCCAATCGCTTCGATGTATTAGTTGATGACCGTGCAGAGCGTGCTGGTGTTAAGTTTGCTGATTCTGATTTAATCGGACTGCCAATTCGCATAACAGTTGGTAAAAAAGCAGCTGAAGGAATTGTTGAAGTGAAAGTAAGAAGTACTGGAGAAATGCTGGAAGTTCATGAAAGTGAGTTAGTGGCAACGATCCTTCAATTAACACAAGTAAAGAGATAAGCGAAAAACAGGATAAAAGAAAAAGATTTAGCCAATTGCTAAATCTTTTTCTTTTTGTGTATTGGATTGTATGCTAAACTGCTTTAAGTAAATGAACAGTTTTTTATCTGTGATATAATATTTTTATAGAATTTAGCAAGAGTGGAAGGAGCGACATAAATGAGTGATATACAAGGGAAAGTGGATCGTTTCCAGATTTTGTTGCAGCAATTGCAATTAACGGACGATCAATATATTTCCCATTTTCGCAACGCCAGCATTGAAAAAATTGTTGTCGAAAAGCGGTCCAAAAAATGGCATTTTCATTTTTTGTTTGATGATATCATTCCATTTCAAGTCTATCAATTATTTACTGCCAAGTTAAGAAGTAGCTTTTCGCATATTGCTACTATTACGTATGATATTCGAGTAAGAAATGGAATCGTCACAGACGTATTAATTCGTGACTATTGGTCTGCATGTATAGAGGAGATGCAAGGGATTTCTCCACCGCTTTTAAAGTTATTAAATGAACAAGTGCCTCAATTTAATGGGAATAAGCTAACCATTCAAGTTAGAAATGAGATGGAAGGCTTAGCGATCAAGAGGAAATATGCTAACTTGATCACGGATGCCTATCAATATTTTGGCTTTCCTGCCATGAGTTTAGATACAGAAATAGTAGAAGAAAAATCAAATTCAGAGTATGAACAATTTTTACTTGCGAAGCAAAAAGAGGATGAGGAAAGAGGAAAGCAAGCTTTATTAGACATTCAGAAGATGGAAGCGGAAAAAGAAGCTGGTGATTCTCCAATTCCGAGTGGTCCATTAACAATTGGGTTAACAATTAAAGACGATAGCGATTATCGTCGCCTCGAAGAGATTGTAGATGAAGAAAGACGTGTTACCGTGCAAGGATATGTCTTTTTTGCAGAAACAAAAGAGCTTCGTAGTGGAAGAACATTGTTGACATTTAAAATAACAGATTATACAAGTTCTATTCTTGTAAAAATGTTCTCACGTGATAAAGAAGATGCAGCGCTTTTTCAATTAGTGAAAAAGGGCATGTGGCTTAGAGCGCGAGGAAGCATTCAAAATGATACATTCGTTCGTGATTTAGTAATGATTGGAAATGATTTAAATGAAATTAAGCCTGTCGAACGAAAAGATACAGCGAAAGAGGATGAAAAGCGTGTAGAGCTGCATCTTCATACACCAATGAGTCAAATGGATGCTGTTTCATCAGTGGCTACGCTTGTTGCTCAAGCAAAAAAATGGGGGCATAAAGCGATCGCTATTACAGATCATGCTGTAGCGCAATCATTCCCTGAAGCGTTTGGAGCTGGAAAGAAAAATGATGTGAAAATTCTTTATGGGGTAGAGATGAATCTAGTAGACGATGGCGTACCGATTGCCTATAATCCAAAAGATATCGTACTAGAGGATGCTACGTATGTCGTGTTTGACGTTGAAACGACAGGACTTTCTGCCGTTTATAATACGATTATAGAGCTTGCGGCAGTTAAGATTCATAATGGCGAAATCATTGATCGATTTGAGTCGTTTGCGAATCCACATCATCGCCTTTCCGCAACGACGATTAACTTAACAGGTATTACCGATGATATGGTAGAAAGCGCACCTGAAATAGATATTGTATTGCGTAAGTTTGCCGATTGGACAGGGGATAGTATTCTAGTCGCGCATAACGCATCGTTCGACGTTGGTTTTTTAAATGTCGGTTATCAGAAAGCAGGGTTGCCTAAATCGACTAATGCGGTCATTGACACATTGGAGCTGGGGAGATTTTTATACCCTGAAATGAAAAACCATCGTTTAAATACGTTGGCGAAGAAATTTGATATCGAATTAACTCAGCATCACCGAGCTATTTATGATGCAGAAGCAACTGGATACCTTGCTTTAAAAATGTTGAAGGATGCTTCTGAAAAAGGGATCATTAATCATAATCAATTGAACGATAATATGGGGCAGGGAAATGCGTACCAAAGAGCTCGTCCTTATCACTGTACCGTTCTTGCGCAAACTGAGGTTGGCTTAAAAAATCTATTTAAGCTCGTATCAATTGCCCATATTAATTACTTTTATCGTGTTCCCCGTATTCCGAGATCTGTGTTGCAAAAATATAGAGAAGGTTTGCTAGTAGGCTCAGCCTGTGATAAAGGGGAAGTCTTTGAAGCAATGATGCAAAAGGCTCCTGAGGAAGTAGAAGATATTGCTCCATTTTATGATTATTTAGAGGTAATGCCAAAAGAAGTGTACGCTCATTTAATGGAAATGGAGCTCGTTCAAGATGAAAAAGCATTAGAAGAAATTATCGCTAATATCGTAAAACTTGGTGACAAATTAGACATACCAGTAGTGGCGACAGGAAATGTTCATTATCAAAATCCCAATGATAAGATTTATCGAGAAATTTTAGTCGGTTCACAAGGTGGTGCGAATCCACTTAATCGCCATAAGCTTCCTGATGTTCATTTTCGGACAACCAATGAAATGTTAGACTGTTTTAACTTCCTCGGAAAAGAAAAGGCGAAAGAATTAGTAGTAACGAACACTAATAAAATCGCTGATATGATTGATGTCATAAAACCAATTAAGGATGATCTTTATACACCAAAAATTGAAGGCTCAGAAGAAGAAATGCGAGAAATGAGCTATAGCATGGCTAGACGAATTTACGGAGATGAACTGCCGGAAATTGTGGAAGCGCGCTTAGAAAAAGAATTAAAAAGTATCATTGGTCATGGATTTGCCGTTATCTATTTGATTTCTCATAAACTCGTGAAAAAATCATTAGATGACGGATACTTAGTAGGTTCTCGTGGATCTGTTGGTTCTTCCTTTGTCGCCACGATGACAGAGATAACCGAGGTTAATCCATTGCCCCCACACTATATATGTGCAGAATGTAAATATTCGGAGTTCTTTAATGATGGTTCTGTTGGATCTGGATTTGATTTGCCTGATAAAGATTGTCCAAACTGTGGGGCTCGCTTAAAGAAAGATGGTCATGATATTCCGTTTGAAACTTTCCTTGGATTTAAAGGGGATAAGGTACCTGATATAGATTTGAGTGCGCCACGTTATCAATTGAAAAGATTGGTCACTAGCTTTTGCTAGGAGAACTGTTAACTCAAAGTGTGGAATGATAGGGTAACGCCTTGAAACACACTCACTGAATCTGCGGCAAGCGAAGGAGACAATGTAAATAGTTGAACTCGTTTGAAGCCCGCTAAAGTCGGCTGAAGTTTACCCTAACACATATTGGTGAGGCAAGACCCTAATAGGGTTGTAAACGATAGGCCGGGTGTCTACAAAACTTCTATGGTTAGTATGGATAGAGTTATCTGGACGAATCCTCGACTGACTCTTCGTGAATGTCACTAAGTAGAAATGCTTAGGGGTCCTAATAGGACTTTCTAGTGTGGATGAGTAAACGTTAGGTTATGAAAATCCATATAGCTTTATAGGAGCTATCAAGCTAGACGGAGTTTAGAGGAAACCTACGGAAGTATGTATAGATAGAGTTAACGGAACGTGGGAAGCTTCGGAGACTTGAGGTGATTACACACTGATTGAAAGTCGTTCTTCAAAAATCTCAGCTTGAGTATAATGAAGATTTGTCGAAGTGGCAGTAAAGCCGTAGTACCGATTGTAGGAACTGCTGATGACGACCAAATATACGGAATAGGTCCGAGGGAAAAACAGTTCTGAGGGAAGGGCTTGAGTCGTCTTTTACGATACAAATCCTACACAAGTCAGTATTCTTGTATGACTAAATAGAAACGAAAGCCTTTCTTGGAGGTGATTAGTTGGCTGACTTAATGGTTCAAAAGCTAAGAAATAACGAATATTTCAATGTTCAAGACACATTTGACCATTTGTATGCTGAAAGTAAAAATGGAAGGTATTTTAATAAGCTGTACGATTTAATCATCTCAGAAGAAAATATTCTTCTCGCTTTTCGAAATTTAAAAAGCAATACTGGAAGCAAAACAAAAGGTACAAACGGTCACACAATTAAACATCTAAACAGGATGAATAAAGAAAAGCTCATTAGAATGGTTCGGCGGAAGCTACTAGATTACAAACCAGAAATGGTCAGGCGAGTGATGATTCCAAAGCCAAATGGGGATAAACGTCCTCTTGGCATACCGACGATAGAAGATAGACTTATTCAACAGATGATTCTACAGATTTTTGAACCTATCGTTGAGGCGAAATTTCACCCATCAAGCTATGGGTTCAGACCACACCGTAATACTCACGATGCGTTAGTAAGGTGTTACCATATGGTCAATCATAGTCACCAGCATTATGTAGTCGACGTAGATATTAAGGGATTCTTTGATAACGTAAATCATAAAAAGTTGAGCAAACAGCTTTGGGCGATTGGAATAAGAGATAAAAAGGTTCTTTCCATAATAAGCAAAATGTTAAAGGCTGAAATTGAAGGCGAGGGAATACTTGAAAAAGGAACTCCACAAGGTGGGATATTATCACCGCTCCTAGCTAACATCGTTCTGAACGAGTTAGATTGGTGGATTTCGAATCAATGGGAAACCAAGCCGACAAGAGTGGACTATAAACTGAAAAGGAATCGCACAGATGCCTTAAAGAAAACAAGTCTAAAGCCTTGTTATATTGTTCGCTATGCCGATGACTTTAAAATCTTTACAAACTCTTACGAAAATGCTCGCAAGCTATTTATTGCTGTGACAAAATGGTTGAAGGAACGGTTAGGCTTGGATGTGAGTTCTGAGAAGAGTAAAATCACAAACCTTCGAAAGAACGGAACGGATTTTCTCGGCGTGCGTTTTCGAGCAGTACGTAAAGGGACAGCGAAGACGGGATATATAGTGAATTCAAAAATATCTCCGAAAGCAAAAAAGAAAGTGACGAAGGTTTATCAACATAAACTGAGTCAAATACGGAAGAGCCCGACACCGAGTAAAGTTCTCGACCTCAACTCGTTTACTTTAGGCATTCATAATTACTATAAAATTGCGACGAGGGTGTCTATGGATTTTAATGAAATACGGCACACCATACACTTTAAAATCAAAACTTTGCTGAAAAGGAATATTTTTAATCCAACGACAGAAAAGAATGCTGTAATTGATAAGTTCTATAATGACTTCAATTACAAACGATTTAAAAGTAATGGATTGCTTGTACTACCGTTTGAATCGGTACGGCATCAAATACGAGGACAAAGAGACCCTGAATTTACGATTTATGCCAAAGAAGACCGCCAAAGAATTCATAAAGAATTAATATATGTGACCGCCGTTGAAATTGAACACTTAAGAAGAGGGAACTATTCATCAAAATCCACTTTGTACGAGAACAATCGGATAAGTAAATATGTCGCACAAAAAGGTAGGTGCTATATAACGGGCGAACGGCTAATGCCAATCAATTGTATATGTCACCATATCAAGCCTACAAAGATGGGTGGTACCGATGAGTACGACAATTTAGTCATTATAAAGAAAGACTATCATATGCTTATCCACACAAAGTTTCCGATGAATGACCCTATTAAATCACATCATGTCAATACACTAGACGCCAAAGCATTAAAGAAACTCAATACACTACGCAAGGTTGTAGGATTCCAAGCGTTAGTGGTTTAAATTATCGTAAATATAAAGACGATAGAGCGCCGTATGACACCGAAAGGGTCACGTACGGTGTGGGGCAGGGGAAAAGCTGGAGATGACATCAAAGGCTTACCTATTGCCATATTTTTCCGGTGAATATCAGCCGATCGCCCATAACTATACAAAAGTACTGTTTGGTGATGAGTATGTATACCGTGCAGGAACAATAGGTACAGTAGCTGATAAAACAGCATATGGTTATGTTAAGGCTTATCAAAACGATAATAATTTACAAATCCGCGGAGCGGAAATTGATCGATTAGCTTCTGGCTGTACAGGTGTTAAACGAACAACTGGTCAGCATCCGGGGGGAATCATTGTTATTCCAGATTATATGGATGTATATGATTTTACGCCAATTCAATTTCCAGCGGATGACCGAAATTCGGAATGGAAAACAACCCATTTTGATTTCCATTCTATTCATGACAATGTATTAAAACTCGATATTCTTGGTCACGATGATCCAACTGTTATCAGAATGCTTCAAGATTTAAGTGGGATAGATCCTAAGACGATTCCAACAGATGATCCTGAAGTAATGAAAATATTTAGCGGTACAGAGTCCCTTGGAGTAACACCGGAACAAATATATTGTAAAACTGGTACATTTGGTATTCCTGAGTTTGGAACAAAATTTGTTCGGCAAATGCTAGAAGATACGAAGCCAACTACATTTTCTGAGTTAGTACAGATATCTGGTCTATCTCATGGTACGGATGTATGGTTGGGGAATGCCCAAGAACTTATTCATAATAATATTTGTAACTTAAGTGAAGTTATTGGATGTCGTGATGACATCATGGTCTATCTGATTTATCAAGGACTTGATCCTAGTTTTGCTTTCAAAATCATGGAAAGCGTACGTAAAGGGAAAGGTCTAACAGATGAAATGGAAGAAGAGATGAGAAAGAACGAAGTACCGGAATGGTATATTGATTCTTGTAAAAAAATAAAATATATGTTCCCTAAGGCGCATGCTGCTGCTTATGTATTGATGGCAGTTAGGATTGCCTATTTCAAAGTGCACCATGCATTATTATATTACGCAGCCTATTTCACTGTTCGTGCCGATGATTTTGATGTTGATGCGATGGTAAAGGGATCTCATAGTATTAAAGCAGTAATAGATGATATCAGTGCAAAAGGGTTAGATGCATCTACGAAAGAGAAAAACTTGTTAACAGTAATGGAACTTGCTTTCGAAATGGTAGAAAGAGGATATACCTTTAAAAAGGTGGATTTATATAAATCAAGTGCTACTGAATTTATTATTGAAGGAAACGCTCTTATACCGCCGTTTAACAGTATCCCAGGATTGGGAACAAATGCTGCTATTAACATTGTCGAAGCAAGAAAAAGTGGTGAATTCTTATCGAAAGAGGATTTACAACAACGCGGAAAAGTTTCGAAAACAATTATGCAATATCTTGACAATCACGGTTGCTTGGCTGATATGCCAGATCAAAACCAGCTTTCTTTATTCTAAAATTTTTTTGGATAGGGGAAGAAACGTTGAAGTTACGGACTTTCATTTGCATAACGGAAGCGGTTATGGTATAGTTTAGTTGGAAATACTAAGGATAACTTTCGCGAATGGAGAGTGGGGCAACCCACTCTTTCCTGTTTGTATTAGGGTTTTTTCTTAAAAAACAGAGTGAATATTATCGCACAAATTGATGGATGAGCAACAAGTGTACATATTTTAGTTTGCTAAGTTGACTCTAAAAACATAATAAGGTTCCTTGCTTAAGGAGGGAAAAATTTTGAGCAAAGTAACAGAAATAGTCGAAGAAATGGTACATCCCATTTTAGATGAACTACACTTAGAATTAGTAGATGTCGAATATGTAAAAGAGGGACCAAACTGGTTTTTACGTGTATATATTGACAAAGAAACTGGTGTAGATATTGATGAATGTGCAGTCGTTAGTGAAAAACTAAGTGAGAAGTTAGATGAAGTCGATCCGATTTCAGAGAACTATTTTCTTGAGGTTTCTTCACCTGGAGCAGAACGACCATTGAAAAAAGATAAAGACTTCGAAAAAGCGATTGGGAAAAATGTTTATATTAAAACATATGAGCCAATTGAAAAGGAAAAAACATTTGAAGGAATCTTAACAGCTTTTGATGGGAAATCAGTGACAGTCGAAGTCAAAATTAAGACTAGAAAGAAAACGATTGAAATTCCATATGAAAAAGTGGCAAAAGCAAGACTTGCTGTTAGTTTTTCCTAATTATAAAGATCAAATGAGACAGCTTATGACAGCTTCTTTACAATGATCAATAATTTTTGATAAAAGAGAATAAAGGGGGATACACGCTCATGAGCAGTGAATTAGTTGATGCTCTAGTGTTACTTGAAAAAGAAAAAGGAATATCGCGAGAAGTGATCATGGATGCAATTGAAGCAGCATTGATCTCCGCTTATCGCCGAAATTTTAACCAGGCACAAAACGTACGAATTGATTTGAATTTAGGTGCAGGGTCCATGCGTGTATTTGCGAGAAAAGAAGTAGTTGATGAGGTATTTGATCCACGTCTTGAAATTTCTTTGGAAGATGCACAAAAAATTAATCCAAACTATGAAGTAGAAGATGTTGTTGAACTAGAAGTTACACCAAAAGATTTTGGACGTATTGCAGCACAAACTGCGAAACAAGTAGTAACGCAACGAGTTCGCGAAGCTGAAAGAGGAATTATCTATTCTGAATTTATCGATCGCGAAGAAGATATTATGACAGGGATTGTTCAACGTCAAGACAGTAAATTCATTTATGTCAGCTTAGGGAAAATTGAAGCAATTTTACCTACAAATGAACAAATGCCAAATGAGCATTATAAACCACATGATCGCATTAAGGTTTTCTTAACAAAAGTGGAAAAGACAACAAAAGGTCCACAAATCTTTGTATCTAGAACACATCCTGGTCTACTGAAAAGATTGTTTGAGATGGAAGTTCCTGAAATCTATGATGGAACAGTAGAAATAAAATCAGTTGCACGTGAAGCTGGAGATCGTTCAAAGATTTCCGTTCATTCTGATAATGAAGAAGTAGATCCAGTAGGTTCTTGCGTAGGTCCTAAAGGAACTCGTGTGCAGACGATTGTGAATGAGTTAAAAGGGGAAAAGATTGATATTGTTAAGTGGTCAAGTGATCCAACAGTATTTGTTGCGAATGCTTTAAGTCCTTCGAAAGTACTAGAAGTTATTGTAAACGAAGAAGAAAAAGCAACAACTGTTATTGTTCCCGATTATCAATTATCATTGGCAATCGGTAAAAGAGGCCAAAATGCACGCTTAGCAGCGAAGCTTACTGGCTGGAAAATTGATATCAAATCTGAATCAGAAGCAAGAGAGGCTGGAATATATCCAACTGAAAATTCATTGATTAAATTCGATGATGAGGCAGACGAAGAGGATGATTTCCGTTTGAGCACGGAAGATTTCGAGATTTGAGGTGAATGTGTGTGAACAAACCAAGAAAAGTACCAATGCGTAAATGTGTTGCTACCGGTGAAATGAAGCCGAAAAAAGAACTAGTTCGCATCGTTCGTTCCAAAGAAGGGATTGTATCCGTCGATTTAACGGGAAAAAAATCCGGTCGAGGAGCATATCTTTCATTGGACAAAGAAGCAGTACTATTAGCCAAGAAGAAGAATATTCTTTCTAACCAGCTTGAAGTGACAGTAGATGATACTGTTTACGATGAGCTGTTAGAACTAATAGATAAGGAGCAAAGACAATCCAAATGAACGATAACAAGTGGATGTCATTACTTGGCTTAGCAAATCGAGCACGGAAAATAACCTCAGGTGAGGAATTGACCGTAAAAGAAATTAGAAGCGGTAATGCAAAACTAATATTATTATCGGAAGATGCATCACAAAACACGACAAAGAAAATCACCGATAAATGTCGTTCCTATAAAGTACCAGTGAAGCTTGTTTCAAATAGGGAAATCCTAGGGAAAGCAATAGGGAAAGAGCAAAGAGTGGTTGTCGCTGTTTTGGATAATGGATTTGCAAAAAAACTTTTAACGCTGCTCGATTAATTCTAGCGGGGGTGAAATGATGAGTAAAGTGCGAGTATACGAATACGCAAAACAATATAACATTTCAAGCAAGGATGTTATTGCTAAATTAAAAGAGATGAATGTAGAAGTCTCAAACCATATGACAACATTGGAAGAGGAAGCAATTAAAAAATTGGATAGTGTATATAATAAAAAGAGTGAAGAAAATAAGCCAAAAGCACCGGCTCAAAAAGCGGCTGCTAAAAATATCGCGGACGAGTATGAAAAAGAAAGCGATGAAATGGCTGAAAAGGGGAAAGTAAATCAATCTGTGAAAAATACTAAAGATAATAAACCAGGTTTTAACAAACCAAAAACTAATAATAACAACAACAATAAGAATAGAAACAACAATAATCGCAAAGGGAAGCAAAATGCTGCTCCAGTTGCACCTCCAGTTCCGAAAAAAGAAAAAGAATTACCGGAAAAAATTACATTCAGCGAGTCTTTGACAGTTGCTGAATTAGCAAAAAAATTGCATCGTGAACCATCTGAAATCATTAAAAAATTATTCCTTCTTGGTTTAATGGCAACAATAAACCAGGAGTTAGATAAGGATGCAATTGAATTAATCTGTACAGATTACGGTGTTGAAGTCGAAGAAGAAGTGAAAATCGACACAACCGATCTAGAAGTATACTTTACAGATGATGAGAACGCAGAATTAGTAGAGCGTCCGTCTGTTGTTACCATTATGGGACACGTTGACCATGGGAAAACAACATTACTTGATAGCATTCGTAATACAAAAGTAACAGCAGGAGAAGCTGGTGGAATTACACAGCATATTGGTGCATATCAAATCGAGGAAAATGGTAAGAAAATTACATTCCTTGATACACCTGGACACGCAGCCTTTACAACCATGCGTGCACGTGGTGCCAAAATTACTGATATCACCATTCTTGTTGTCGCTGCAGACGATGGAGTAATGCCACAAACAATTGAAGCAATCAACCATGCGAAAGCGGCTGAAGTTCCAATTATTGTTGCAGTCAATAAAATGGATAAACCAACAGCAAATCCTGACCGTGTAATGCAAGAATTAACAGAACATGGATTAGTACCGGAAGCTTGGGGTGGGGAAACTATCTTTGTTCCACTTTCCGCGTTAACTGGAGAAGGTATTGATTCTTTACTTGAAATGATCCTTCTAGTAAGTGAAGTAGAAGAATATAAAGCAAATCCAAAACGTAATGCTGTAGGTACTGTTATTGAAGCACAGCTAGATAAAGGGAAAGGTTCTGTGGCAACATTGCTTGTTCAAAACGGAACGCTAAATATTGGTGACCCTATTGTAGTTGGTAATACATTTGGTCGTGTTCGTGCGATGGTAAATGATTTAGGTAGACGTGTGAAAACAGCTGGACCATCTACTCCAGTAGAAATTACAGGATTAAATGAAGTTCCTCAAGCTGGTGACCGCTTTGTTGTTTTCAATGATGAGAAAACAGCAAGACAAATCGGGGAAGCTCGTTCTACTCAAGCCATTCAAGCTCAAAGATCAGAAAAAACAAGAATCAGCTTAGACAATCTGTTTGAACACATGAAACAAGGGGAAATGAAAGATATTAACATCGTTCTTAAAGCCGATGTTCAAGGTTCAGCAGAAGCGTTAGCTGCCGCTCTATATAAAATAGAAGTAGAAGGTGTTAACGTTAAAATCATTCATACTGGCGTAGGGGCAATTAATGAGTCAGATATTACACTTGCAGCAGCATCAAATGCAATTGTAATCGGATTTAACGTGCGTCCAGATGTAAATGCGAAAAGAGCTGCAGACGCTGAAGAAGTAGATGTACGCTTACACCGTATTATTTATAAAGTAATTGAAGAAATTGAAGCAGCGATGAAAGGAATGCTTGATCCTGAGTTCCAAGAAAAAATTATTGGTCAGGCTGAAATTCGTCAAACATTCAAAGTTTCTAAAATCGGTACAATTGCAGGTTCATACGTAACGGACGGGAAAATTACAAGAGACAGCGGAATTCGCTTAATCCGTGATGGTGTTGTTATTTTCGAAGGGGAAATCGATGCCTTAAAACGTTTCAAAGACGATGCAAAAGAAGTAGCTCAAGGTTACGAATGTGGTATTACAATCAAAAACTTTAATGATGTTAAAGAAGGCGATGTAATTGAAGCATACGTAATGGAAGAAATTGAGCGTAAATGATTGTTGGTTTAATGACAGTGGAATGCATCATTTATGATGCCCACTCATTAAAAGAAAAGCGGGCGGTTCTGCAAAGAATTATGACCCGCTTAAAACAAAAATTTAATATCTCTATTTCAGAAGTCGAGTATCAAGATACTTGGCAAAGAACAAAGCTTGCAATTGTTACGGTTGCTTCCGTCCGTGTTTCTGCAGAAGGCGTGTTGCAACAAACACAGCAGTTTATCGATTCTTTTCCGGAAATAGAGAGAACCATTACAGATATAGAATGGCTTTAAAAAAATGAGGTGAATTGCGCGATGAGTCTAAGACCAAATCGTGTTGGTGAACAAATGAAGAAGGAACTAGGCGAGATTATTAGTCGTAAGATAAAAGATCCTCGCATTGGTTTCGTAACAGTTACAGATGTGAATGTTACTGGTGATCTTCAACAAGCAACTGTGTATATTTCCGTACTTGGCGATCAAGAACAACGTGAAAACACATTAAAAGGGCTAGCAAAAGCGAAAGGCTTTATTCGTTCTGAAATAGGACAACGAATTCGTTTACGCAAAACCCCAGAAATTACGTTTGAATTTGATGAGTCGATAGATTACGGAAATAGAATTGATACATTATTGCATCAAATCGCAAAAGAAAATCCGTCTAGTAACGACGAAAAATAAGATGATGTAAAAATATGCTCCTATCGGACTTTTTCCATGGTTATGGATATGGACGATAGGAGTTTTTTATAGAGGCTTAAATAAAGTTAACTTTCGAACAAAGCCCGTTGATTTCCGTTCCAGGAACTTGCTTTCCGCGGGGAGGGATGAGAGCCTCCTCGGCTTTGCCTGTGGGGTCTCTCATTTCCCTCATCTCCCGCAGGAGTCAAGTTCCCTCCACTACAATCAACTCAGAATTTTAAATGACATTACAAGTAAAGAGCAAGATCTATTTTCGCATTAATTATTTAATTTATAAATGAATAAAGGATGAGGTATATGGAAGGAATTTTACCGTTATGGAAGCCTAAGGGGCTTACTTCTCATGATTGCGTTTTTCGGTTACGAAAGATTTTACATATGAAAAGAATTGGCCATACTGGAACACTGGATCCTGATGTAACGGGTGTATTGCCAATCTGTTTAGGCAGGGCAACGAAAGTAGCGGAATATATAACAGATGCAGGCAAAGAATACGTTGGGGAGGTAACAATTGGTTACTCCACTACAACCGAAGATCGTTCTGGAGAAAAAGTAGCGGAAAAGAAAGTAACAGAAACAGTCACTAGAGATAGAATAGAAGCAATCTTAAATGATTTAACGGGAACTATTACGCAAACACCACCGATGTATTCTGCTGTTAAGGTAAATGGAAAAAGGCTCTATGAATACGCAAGACAAGGGATAGTGATTGAACGTCCCTCCAGGCAAGTAAACATTTACTCGTTAGAATTAATAGAGGAATGGAAAGAATTAAAAGGGGATACTGTATCATTCCGTTTTAAAGTTAGCTGTAGTAAGGGGACATATATTAGAACGCTTGCTGTGATGATCGGAGAAAAATTAGGATATCCTGCTCATATGTCAGATTTGTGTCGAACACGTTCAGCAGCATTTACGGAGAATGAATGTGTGACCTTCGAAGAACTGGAGGAATATGTAGAAAACGGGGTTCTCGACAAGCGTATTTATCCTATAGAAGAGGCGCTTTTACATTTGCCGAAATATGAAATAAATGATACATTAGCTTTGAAGGTACGAAATGGATCGGTATTAGAAGCTCCTGCTCATTTATTGGATGAACAGGAGCCAATTGTCATTCAAACAACATCAGGGGAAGCGTTAGCTATATACATTCAGCATCCAACAAAAAAAGGATTAATTAAACCGTCCAAAATATTAAAAATCTTGGAGTAAGAATTGATGCTTCGCACACCTTGAAAAGAAAGTTTGGCAATGCAAATAAAGAAATTTGAGCAAGAAAAGGTGAGTAGCATAATGAAGATAGTAAGAATAAATCATTCAGAAAGAAATAAAGAGCATGATTATCCACCAATTTCCATCGCGTTAGGTTCCTTTGATGGAGTACATCTTGGCCACCAAAAAGTAATAGGCGAAGCAAAGAAAGTAGCTGATCAAAATGGATGGAGCAGTGCAGTTATGACATTTGATCCCCATCCATCCATCGTACTTGGTGGAAAAACGAAAAAAGTAGACTACTTAACTTCTTTTGAATCTAAGGTAGAACAATTAGCGAAATTAGGTATTGATTATTTATTTATTGTTGATTTTACAATTGAATTTGCTAGTTTACCACCACAAGAATTTGTTGATTTGTACTTAATTGACTTAAATGTAAAGCATGTAATAGCAGGGTTTGATTACACTTATGGGCAGAAAGCGCAAGGAACAGCCGAAACACTCTCAGATCATTCTCGTGGTAAATACGAAACAACCATTATTGGCAAAGAAACTTTTGGAGGAGAAAAAGTAAGTTCGACCTTAATTCGTTCGCTTATTAATAATGGTGATATGGAAAAAGTTCCTGCTCTATTAGGCAGACATTATACGATTAATGGTACTGTCATTCATGGTGATAAGCGTGGAAGAACAATTGGTTTTCCAACAGCAAACGTGAAGCCAGCAAGTGATGTTATTTTACCGCCCCTTGGTGTATATGCAGTAAAGTTACTTGTAAATAATCAATGGTATGAAGGAGTATGCAATTTAGGGACAAAACCAACCTTTCATCCAGAAGAGAAGAATGCCAGTATTGAAGTTCATATTTTTGATTTCCATCAAGACATTTACGGTCATTCTGTTACGGTTGAATGGCATAAACGAATTAGAAGCGAACAGAAATTTAACGGAATCGACGAACTAGTAGCTCAAATCGAAAAAGACAAGCAAACCACCTTACATTATTTTTACGATAAAGCGCAATAAACATAATAATACTAGAATAATTCAGAAGAAAATTGGAAATACTATTAAATATATCCCAATGTAGAAGTCTGAAAGATTCGTTATGGTATTACTTTATTTTGAAAAATAATAGCTTTTATCTTGATTTTTTACACGAAAACAGGTATTCTTAAAGACGTACTAAAAACAACCTTTGCTTGGCAAATCGAATCACCAACGTTTTGCTCGGTAAATGGGGATTAGTGTAATAGAATTAGGAGGTGAAACAGGATGGCAATCACTCAAGAACGTAAAAACGAACTTATCAATGAGTACAAAACGCATGAGAACGATACTGGATCTCCAGAAGTTCAAATCGCTGTCCTTACTGAGTCAATCAATAACTTGAATGAACATTTACGTACGCATAAAAAGGATCATCACTCACGTCGTGGTCTTTTGAAAATGGTAGGTAGACGTCGTAATCTTTTAACTTACCTACGTAATAAAGACGTTCAACGTTACCGTGTTTTAATTAACAAACTTGGTCTACGTAGATAGTTAAAAAAAGCGGGATATTTTTCCCGCTTTTTTATTGTAAATAAATGCGAATCTAACATATGGTTTCTATAGATTACATAAATTAATTTCGTTTTTTAGTTACATAAAATGTGTATACTAGTAGAAGAGAAATTTAGGTAAAGTATTCTTTATTTTATAGGCTGTTTTCTAAAGGATTGTTGTTTTTTCAATAAAAAAAAGAATTAGTAGGAAAATTGGAGCAGCCGGAATACACGTAGACTCCTGTGGGATTAGTGAGACAGTCTGAGACCCCGGAGGCGAAGCTGAGGAGGCTCAAGCTTAGCCCCACGGAAAGCGAAGTGTATTCCGGCTGCGGGTAATCGCAACAAACTTTACGAAAACAGCCATTTTATGAAATAACGTAGGTTTTAGGTAGTACTTTTTAGCCGGAAACCTCCATGAAGTGAATGAGTAGAGAGGGGTTTATGAATGGGACAAGATAAGCATGTCTATTCCATTGACTGGGCTGGAAGAAAGCTTACAGTCGAAATTGGACAATTAGCAAAACAAGCAAATGGTGCAGTGCTCGTACGATATGGTGATACTGCTGTATTAAGCACAGCTACTGCTTCAAAAGAACCGAAAAACTTAGACTTCTTTCCATTAACAGTAAACTATGAAGAACGCCTATATGCAGTTGGTAAAATCCCAGGCGGCTTTATTAAAAGAGAAGGACGTCCAAGTGAAAGAGCCATTCTTGCAAGTCGTTTAATCGATAGACCAATTCGACCATTATTTGCTGATGGCTTCCGTAATGAAGTTCAAGTAGTCAGCTTAGTAATGAGTGTGGATCAAGATTGTACATCTGAAATGGCAGCAATGTTTGGATCATCTCTAGCATTATCTGTTTCCGATATTCCATTTGGTGGACCAATCGCTGGAGTATATGTAGGAAGAATCGATGGCGAATTTGTTATCAATCCAACAGTAGAGCAAGCAGAAAAAAGTGATATTAACCTTGCTGTTGCAGGAACAAAGGATGCAATCAACATGGTTGAAGCTGGTGCAGACGAAGTACCAGAGGAAATAATGCTTGAAGCAATTATGTTTGGTCATGATGAGATTAAACGCTTAATCGCATTCCAAGAAAAAATTGCTGAAGAAATTGGCAAAGAGAAAATGGAAGTTGTATTATACGAATTGGATAAAGACATCGAAGCAGATGTGCGCGCACTATGTGAAAACGAAATGCTTGATGCGATTCGTGTACAAGAAAAGCATGCTCGTGAAGCAGCTATTAAAGAAGTAAAAGATTCTGTTATCGCGAAGTATGAAGCAGAAGAAACAGAAGATGAAGAATTAAAGCAAGTAAAAGCAATTTTAGATAAATTAGTGAAAAATGAAGTTCGTCGTTTAATTACAGAAGATAAAGTTCGCCCAGACGGACGTGGATTAGAAGAAATTCGCCCACTATCTTCTGAAGTTCATTTATTACCAAGAACACATGGTTCTGGTCTGTTCACTCGTGGACAAACGCAAGCTTTAAGTATTTGTACATTAGGCGCTTTAGGGGATGTACAAATATTGGACGGTCTTGGTGTAGAAGAAGAAAAGCGTTTCATGCATCACTATAATTTCCCTAACTTCAGTGTTGGTGAAACAGGACCAATGCGTGGACCTGGACGAAGAGAAATCGGTCATGGTGCATTAGGGGAAAGAGCATTAGAACCGATCATTCCTTCTGAAAAAGACTTCCCATATACAATTCGTCTTGTATCAGAAGTATTAGAATCCAATGGTTCTACATCACAGGCGAGTATTTGTGCAAGTACACTTGCAATGATGGATGCTGGGGTGCCAATAAAAGCACCAGTAGCAGGTATTGCAATGGGTCTGATTAAATCTGGTGAACATTACAGTATTTTAACAGACATTCAAGGAATGGAAGATCATTTAGGAGATATGGACTTTAAAGTAGCTGGTACTTCTAAAGGGGTAACAGCACTTCAAATGGACATTAAAATTGATGGATTATCTCGTGGAATTTTAGAAGAGGCACTACAACAAGCAAAAATTGGTCGTATGCAAATTTTAGATTCCATGATGGCAACAATTAATACACCTAGAGAATCTCTTTCTTCTTATGCACCAAAAATCTTAATGATGTCTATCAACCCAGACAAAATTCGTGATGTTATTGGACCAAGCGGAAAACAAATCAATAAAATCATTGAAGAAACTGGCGTGAAAATTGATATTGAGCAAGATGGTACAGTATTCATTTCTTCCGTTGATGATGAAATGAATAACAAAGCAAAACAAATTATTGAAGATATTGTTCGTGAAGTAGTTGTTGGACAAATGTATCTTGGTAAAGTAAAACGAATCGAGAAATTCGGTGCATTCGTTGAAATCTTCAACGGAAAAGATGGACTTGTTCATATTTCTGAACTTGCTGAAGAAAGAATTGGCAAAGTAGAAGACGTTGTAGCCATCGGTGATGAAATCCTTGTGAAAGTAACAGAAATCGATAAACAAGGAAGAGTTAACCTATCGCGCAAAGCGGTTTTAAAAGAACAAAAAGAGCAAGCAGAGAATGCTAAAAACTAATTGAAGTACAAAATAAAAGTGCCTGATAAAAAAACTGTTATTGTTTTTTTATCAGGCACTTTTTTTTGTGGAATGAAAAAGAACATCTTGAACAAAATAATAGAGAATAAGGATAAGCTAAAGTCCATAGTTCAACGTTCTACCTTGTCCTTTATTATCATATTGTAGTAACTAGGAGGGGAAAAGGTGATGAAGAAATTAGTTCCATTAGTAGGGATTCTTATTATCTCTTGGTTTTTAGTTAATAATCCTTTAGCTGATTCATATGTTAGTACTTTACAAGAAAATTCGGTTGCGGTCACAACCAATAATTCCTTATATACAACGATTAGTGAAAAAGCGAAAGACTATGAGAAGAAACCGATTGATGCTAAATTAGATCCCGTATGGAAAGCAATTCCTGGATTAAATGGGCTAGAAGTCGATGTGGATGCCTCTTACAAGAATATGAAAAAAGAGGGGAAATTCGATGAACAAAAATTAGTCTTTAAGCAAGTGAAACCAGAGATTACATTAAATGATTTACCACCTGCTCCTGTATATAAAGGAAATCCAGATAAAGAAATGGTAAGCTTTATTATAAATGTAGCATGGGGGAACGAATTTTTACCTGATATATTAGCAACTTTGAAAAAGCATCATGTCAAAGCCAGCTTTTTCTTAGAGGGCAGATGGGTCCAGAAAAACCCAGACCTTGCAAAAATGATCGCAGAAGCAGGTCATGAGCTCGGGAATCATTCCTATACGCATCCGGATATGAGTAAAATTAGTAGCAGTAAGATTCACGAGGAAATAGTAAAGACAAATGATGTCATTGAAGCAACAACTGGAGAGCAAGTCACATTATTAGCGCCACCAAGTGGGTATTTTAATAATGAGGTAGTAAAAATTGCCGATCAGCAGAACCTTAAAACAGTAATATGGTCTGTAGATACGATTGATTGGCAAAAACCGAGTCCAGATACTTTACTCCAAAGAGTACTAGGAAAAATCCATAATGGAGCGCTCATTCTTATGCATCCAACAGAGGTTACCACTAACAGTCTTGAACGACTAATTATGGAAATTGATAAAAAAGGGTATAAAATCGATACCGTCAGTGACATGCTTAGTGAAGAAAGAGAAAGCTTTAATACAAAAAAATAGTAGTTCGGTCCATCTTATAGTATTCTATAAGAAGAAAACGTTTTTGTAAGGGGATTGCCCCCGATAGAAAAACAAAAAAACATTGCAAATATTGATATCATTACGTTTAATAGGGGAATATGCGCTATTTCATATTTAAAACGGTTATATGCTATTATTATATTCAAACAATGTTTTGGAAAAAACAAGAGGAATAAGATATACTAGCAGTCGCAACTATTTTTTACAACATGGTAGAAGAACAGGAGGAACATAATTGATCAAAAGATATACTTGCCAAAATGGAGTAAGAATCGTATTGGAGAACATTCCGACCGTTCGCTCTGTTGCTATTGGCGTATGGATTGGTACAGGGTCTCGGAAAGAAGATGAACAAAATAATGGTGTATCCCATTTTTTAGAGCATATGTTTTTTAAAGGAACAAAAACACGCAGCGCTAGAGAAATAGCAGAATCATTTGACAGTATTGGTGGTCAAGTAAATGCTTTTACTTCAAAGGAATATACTTGCTATTATGCAAAAGTGCTAGATACTCATGCGGATATGGCTTTAGAAGTACTAGCAGATATGTATTTCAATTCTACTTTTGACGAAGAAGAGTTAAAGAAAGAAAAAAATGTTGTTTGTGAAGAAATTAAAATGTATGATGATACGCCCGATGATATTGTCCATGATTTATTAAGTCAGGCAATTTATGATAAACATCCTCTTGGGTTTCCGATTTTAGGTACAGAGGATACATTAGCTACCTTTAATGGTGACACGTTAAGAGAGTATATGTTTAATCACTACACCCCTGAAAACACCGTTATTTCGATTGCGGGTAACATAACCGAAGCATTTATTGCAGAGGTAGAAAACTATTTTGGAACATATGAAGCAGGTAAATCGGAATTAGAGCTAGTAAAGCCTTCTTTCCATGCTAATAATTTATCAAGAAAAAAAGAAACAGAGCAAGCGCATCTTTGCTTAGGCTTTAATGGATTACAAGTTGGCCATGAGAAAATGTATACACTTGTTTCATTAAATAATATTCTTGGCGGCAGTATGAGCAGCAGACTATTTCAAGATGTCCGTGAACAGAAAGGTCTGGCTTATTCTGTATTCTCTTATCATTCCGCATACCAAGATAGTGGAATCGTGACTATTTACGGTGGTACAGGGGCAAAACAGCTTGATGAATTATTCGATACGATTCAAAATACGCTTGCTACCTTGAAAAAAGAAGGAATTACAGAAAAAGAGCTTTTAAATAGTAAAGAGCAGTTAAAAGGAAGCTTAATGCTAAGCTTGGAGAGCACAAATAGTCGAATGAGCAGAAATGGCAAAAACGAACTGTTGCTAGGTAAGCATCGTTCCTTAGATGATATCATTGCCGATATTGACCGTGTTACAAAAGAGGATGTCGATCAAATGGCAAATGATATATTCACCGACACATTCTCTGTCTCATTAATTAGTCCAGACGGACAACTACCAAAAGCACTATAAAAACAACAGCTACATAAATTAAATGAGAACTAGGAAACAGAAGTTACTTCTGTTTCCTAGTTTTTTTTGTGGAGAAAAATTCCTCTGTGCATTAGGAGGGCACTGAAAAACTGACTAGTTAATGATGATGGACAATAGCCAGTTTTTAAACATAAGATGATGGCTTTGTTTTTGTTCAAGGATGCTCGCTTTCGGAGGGCCCACATTTTCCGCTAATTCCGCAGGAGTCTTGCACCTTCACCACAATCAACCAGTTTAATAATGATATTTAGCTATACTAATTACTTCTAAAACAACTTATTTTATCCCACTTTTAAAGGGCAGTACTACCTAACCGCCAGCTGCAAAAAATCAAAGAAGCTAAGTGGTAAAACTCTCCCGTATAGATATTCGATAAGTGCTACTAACGACCAAGGGGGGAATAAGGAAAATCCTCTTTCTGTATAATGTTGAAAAATTTAAGAAAACTGCATTTTTTAACATAATAATAGACTCAATTTCTTCTATAATGTTTCATTTATTCTGTTCTATATAAGGAAGAAAGCCTTCTTTTTGTGGAATTAATTTAAACAACTCACCTAATAATGAGTAATCACATAAGATGTTGAAGTAGCGAGCTATGAAAAATAGGATCTTTAAAAAAAGAAGGTGAAATATTCATGCTGAAAGGGATGAAAATCGCGGTTATCGGCGGTGATGCAAGGCAGCTTGAGATTGTTCGAAAACTAACGGAACAACAAGCAATTCTTTCATTAATCGGCTTCGAGCAATTAGACCATGCATTCACTGGGGCTACAAAAGAAAAAATCGATAACGTAGATTTTTCAGAAATAGATGCTATTATCTTACCCGTTAGAGGAACAGATCTAAATGGGCAAGTCGATACTATCTTTTCGAACGAAAAAGTTATTTTAACAAAAGAAATATTAGAAAAAACCCCAGAGCATTGCACCGTATATTCAGGGATAACGAATCAATATTTAAGTTTGCTAATGAAAGAAACAAAACGTAAACTCGTTCAATTATTTGATCGAGATGATGTAGCAATATTAAATTCCATTCCAACCGTAGAAGGTACGATTATGATGGCAATCCAACATACAGATACAACGATTCATGGCTCAAAGGTAATTGTACTTGGGCTAGGACGTGTAGGGATGAGTGTTGCAAGGACTTTCCACGCATTAGGTGCAAAAGTAAAGGTTGCAGCAAGTCAAAGTGAACATATTGCTCGCATTATAGAAATGGGATTAACTCCTGTACATTTAGATAATTTAAAGATTGCGGTCGAAGATATTGATATTTGTATCAATACGATTCCACATCTTGTCGTAACTTCTGATGTCATTGAAAAAATGCCTTTACACACGCTGGTAATTGATTTGGCATCTAAACCAGGTGGAACGGATTTTCAATATGCTGAAAAAAGAGGAGTTAAGGCATTACTTGCACCAAGTTTACCAGGTATCGTAGCGCCAAAAACAGCCGGGAATATTTTGGCAGATGTCTTATCTCAATTACTAGAAGATCAGCTGCGATAATGAGAGGAGAATAGAAGAATGAGTCTACAAGGAAAAAGAATTGGGTTTGGAATTTCAGGGTCTCACTGTACGTATGAAGAAGTGGTACCGCAAGTAGAAAAGTTAGTATCACTTGGTGCGGAAGTAGTACCAGTTGTAACGGGCAATGTAAAAAATACAGACACACGTTTCGGTAAAGGGAAAGATTGGGTTAGTAAAATAGAAGAAATAACGGGGCAGAACATAATTGACAGTATTGTCGCTGCAGAGCCACTTGGACCGAAAGCACCGCTTGATTGTATGATCATTGCACCTTTAACAGGAAATAGCATGAGTAAATTTGCGAATGCAATGACAGATAATGCAGTGCTAATGGCAGCTAAAGCAACATTACGCAACCAAAAACCTGTTGTCTTAGGGATTTCTACCAATGATGCATTAGGATTAAACGGCATTAATCTAATGCGCTTAATGGCAACAAAAAATATTTTCTTTATTCCATTTGGTCAGGATGATCCAATAAAAAAACCAAATTCCATGGTAGCAAGAATGTCTATGCTTGCAGAAACAATTGAGGCAGCATTAGAATATAAACAGATTCAACCAGTAATTGTGGAAAAGTATTTAGATTAATCCGAGTATTTTTTGAAAACACACCGATAAAACATGGCGCTTGTCGGTATCCAATTGGGAATCCATAGCGCCAATCGGTGTTTTTTGAAAGAATCTGATAAAAGTTTCTTTTATTGCTGCTTGAATATGTTAAAATAGATAATATTATTTAAGGCGGTGCTTTACGCTTGCCTATGATTATTAGAGAAAGCCTTTGGAAGGAGAACCTTAAATGGAGCAATTAAAAGGATATAACGTAGCAGTAGTTGGAGCAACAGGGGCTGTTGGTCAACAAATGATTAAAACATTAGAAAACAGAGATTTTCCGATTTCAACCTTAACTCTTTTGTCATCAAAACGTTCAGCAGGGACAAAAGTTCTTTATAAAGAGAAGGAAATTGTGGTACAAGAAGCGACTCCAGATAGTTTTAAAGGAATTGATATCGCGCTATTTAGCGCAGGCGGTGGGGTATCGAAGGACCTTGCTCCACATGCAGTTAGACATGGAGCGATTGTTGTTGATAATACAAGCGCATTCCGTATGGATAAAGATGTGCCATTAGTAGTACCAGAAGTAAATGAAGAAGATCTTCATAAACATAATGGTATTATTGCTAATCCAAACTGTTCTACTATCCAAATGGTTGTAGCTTTACAACCATTAAAAGAAAAATATGGGCTATCTAAAGTATTAGTATCTACTTATCAGGCTGTTTCTGGATCAGGCGCAGCTGCAGTAGAGGAATTAAATAGCCAAACGCAAGCTATTCTAAATAACGAAGCGTTTGAGGCGAAAATTCTTCCAGTGAAAAGTGATAAAAAACATTACCAAATTGCTTTCAATGCAGTTCCGCAAATTGATGTTTTTACAGAAAATGGATTTACTTATGAAGAAATGAAAATGATTAATGAAACAAAAAAAATCATGCATGCAGATGACTTAAAAGTTGCGGCAACATGTGTACGTATTCCAGTTGCTACAGGTCACTCTGAATCTGTTTATTTTGAATTAGATAATGATCAAGTAACGGTTGCTGAAATAAAAGAATTACTGGGTGATGCACCTGGTATTGTGCTTCAAGATGATCCAAATAATCAAATCTATCCAATGCCTGCTGACTGTGTTGGAAGCAACGATGTATTTGTTGGACGCATTCGTCAAGATTTAGATGTGAAAAATGGATTTCATATGTGGGTAGTTTCAGATAATTTATTAAAGGGTGCCGCATGGAACTCTGTTCAAATAGCAGAAAGTCTAATTAAATTAGAGCTTGTTTAAGCAACTAAGAAAGGCAAGACTGTAAGAATGGAATGCAGGAGTGTGCCTGTAAGTAGATTCGATTATTTCTACATACAGGAAGTACAAGTTTGGACACCGCAATGGCTGGCGTGCCAAATTCTTGTCTTTCTTATCAGGAAGTATCTGTCTGAAAGAGATTCTCTTTTTTAGGAATACTTTCCGTAAAATCAACGGACTCAGGGATAAAGTAACTAAGTCCAAATCAACAAGGGATCCTGCTAGTAAAATGATGATTGAGGCTAATCGCTATCTTTGTTTTTATTGATAGAGAGACCTCAAATTTGTTCTAGAAAAAGGCACCCTTATATTACACTCTTTTAGAAAGTGTTCAGAGGTGTTTATTGTGAAGATAATGGTTCAAAAATTTGGTGGAACATCGGTAAGAGATGAAAAAAGCCGAATTCAAGCAAAAGATCATATTAAAGATGCATTAAGTGAAGGGTATAAAGTAGTTGTAGTTGTTTCCGCAATGGGACGTAAAGGGGAGCCATACGCAACCGATACATTATTATCCTTAGTCAGTGGATCCGAATCGAGTATTAGCAGAAGAGAAAATGATTTGTTAATGTCGTGTGGTGAAATTATTTCTAGTGTAGTATTTACGCAGCTATTATTAGAAAATCAGATTTCTGCAACTTCACTAACAGGTGCGCAAGCTGGCTTTAAGACAAATAATGATTTTACCAACGCAAGAATTATGGAAATGGATTGCAGCCGAATTCTGCAAGAGTTAGAGGATCATGATGTCGTAGTAGTAGCTGGTTTCCAAGGAGCAGCACCAAATGGCGATACAACAACATTAGGTAGAGGCGGAAGTGATACTTCAGCAGCTGCTTTAGGATCTGCACTTAATGCTGAATATATTGATATTTTTACAGACGTAGAAGGGATTATGACAGCTGATCCAAGAATTGCAGAAAATGCTCGTCCATTATCGGTTGTCACTTATTCAGAAGTATGTAATATGGCATACCAAGGGGCAAAAGTTATCCATCCACGAGCAGTAGAAATTGCTATGCAGGCAAAGGTGCCGATTCGAATTCGTTCTACGTATTCTAAAGGTACTGGTACACTTGTTACATCAAGCAATCCAGAAAGCAGAGGCAGTGATATTAAAGAGAGACCTGTTACTGGCATAGCTCATGTAGCGAATGTAACACAAATTAAGGTTTTTGCGAAAAAAGACCAATATGATTTGCAAGCACAAGTATTTAAAGCGATGGCTAATGAAGAAATTAGTGTAGACTTTATCAATATTTCACCAAACAGTGTCGTCTATACAGTTACAAATGAAATGACAAACAAAGCGATAGCTGTTCTTGAGAATATGGGTTATGAACCTGTTATTGAAAGAGAGTGTGCAAAGGTATCCGTTGTTGGTGCTGGAATGGCCGGTGTACCTGGTGTCACATTTAAAATCGTTACAGCACTATCAAATAAAGGAATTAGAATTCTCCAATCAGCTGATAGCCATGCGACGATCTGGGTACTTGTGAAACAGGATGATTTAGTAAGTGCTGTTAATGTATTGCACGATGCATTTGAGCTAGAGAAAGAATAGAAAAGATACGATATAGATACGACGAGATCGAGATGAGAATAGGAGTGGAACGATGGGTTTATTTGGTAGGGTGTCAACGGCCATGATTACACCATTTGATGCCAAGGGACATATAGATTTTCCAAAAACAACACAGTTAATTAATCATTTACTTGAAAACGGAACAGATTCTTTAGTGGTAGCTGGTACTACTGGAGAATCGCCAACATTATCCAAACAAGAGAAGATTGCTTTATTTAAACATGTGGTAAAGGTAGTGGAAAAGAGAGTTCCTATCATTGCAGGAACTGGCAGTTATAACACATATGAGTCCATCGAATTAACGAAACAAGCTGAACTTGCAGGCGTGGACGCGGTTATGGTAGTTGGACCATACTATAACAAACCGAATCAAGAAGGCTTGTATCAACATATAAAAGCAGTTACAGAATCTACAAAACTTCCCGTTATGATATATAATATTCCAGGTCGTTCTGTTGTTAATATTGAACCAGAAACTATTATTCGCTTGTCCGAAATTCAAAACATAGTAGCAGTAAAAGAAGCTAGCGGAAATTTGAATAAAATCACGAAAATTATTGCATCTACACCAGATGATTTTTATGTATACAGTGGAGATGATAGTTTGACATTGCCGTTGCTATCTGTAGGTGGAACTGGGGTAATCTCGGTTGCTTCTCATGTAATCGGTAAGGAAATGCAAGAAATGGTAAGTACTTTTTTAGATGGAAAAATAGACGCGGCTTCTAAAATGCATCAAAAATTACTTCCTCTTATGTTAGCTTTATTTAAAGCACCTAACCCTGTTCCAGTCAAAACTGCGCTGCAATTAAAAGGATTTGATGTTGGTTCAGTTCGTCTACCTTTAGTACCATTAACAGAGGAAGAACGAACAGAACTTGCAAGATTTTTATAAGTTATTTTAGCTTATACTTATCCAAAATAATTTATAAAAATACGAAAATAATTTTGTGAATTTCCTTCATACCGATAAATAAGCTTTATTTAATGTATATGTGTCAGAAGAATTTAGCTCTCTCTTTTATTATGGGTAAGCCTGCAGCATACCATAAATTATGGTGTTGCCATTGGTTATTCCTTCAGAGAATGCTAGCTCTTCTGACTTTTTTGTTGGGTAGCATCACAAGAAAAGCTTGTTTCTAAACTTGTAATTGATTATGATTGGATACATAGTGAATGTGCGAATGTAGAAGAAAACTTTAAAGTAATGAGAGAAGTACGGAGGAGAAGACATGGCAAAAAATCAGTTACAGAAAAATCTGTTGCCAAGACATATTAGTCTAATGGCAATGGGAGGAGCAATTGGAACAGGGATATTTAAAGGAAGCGGCGAAACAGTGTCTATTGCCGGCCCAGGCGTTATCTTTACATATATATTTGCTGGACTATTATTGCTTGTCGTAATGGGAAGTATTGCAGAAATGGCAATTATTTATCCGAATACTAATATGAAAGGTTTTATCGGGAAAGCTTTTGGTGATCGAATGGCGTTCATTATTGGCTGGATGTATTGCATTCTATGGCTTGCTGTATGTGTGATTGAAGTTGTTGTTGCTGGAAGCTTTTTGCAATATTGGCTGCCAGATATCCCGTTATGGATTTTAAGTATTATTTGTTCTATTGTATTAATCGCAGTAAATACAATGAATGTTAAAAATTATGGTGAATTTGAATTTTGGTTTGCAGGTATTAAAATTGGGATGATTATCCTCTTTATTATATTAGGAGCAGCGGTATTATTTGGAATCATTCCATCAGGAGAAACGAATTATTTGCAAAATTACACAGAGAATGGTGGATTTTTCCCAAATGGCTGGATGTCTGTTTTTTCAGCATTATTGATTGTTATGTTCTCCTATGGTGGCTCTGAACTGATTGGAGTAACGGTAACAGAGGTAAAAGATGCAGATAAAATACTACCTAAAGTAATTAAAAGCTTTATTTTACGAATCATTTTATTTTATACACTACCAATTCTAATTATTTGTGGACTAATTCCTTGGAATAAACTAACAGAAGCTTCTAGTCCTTTCGTACAAGTACTTTCTATTTCCGGATTGTCTGGCGCAGCACATATTATGAACTTTGTTTTAATTATTGCCGTGTTATCTGCAGCAAATTCGGGTATATATGGATGTACAAGAATGATGTATTCCCTTGCTATAGAAGGACAAGGTCCAAAGGCATTTAGTAAGGTAAATAAAAGTGGAGTACCTCTTTATAGTTTAATGGTTACAGCTGTTATTTTAATTGCAGGCTCTATGATTGCATTAGTGAAGCAAGATCAAGTATTCTCTTTATTAATGGCATTTCCAGGTTTTGTTGTATCGATTGTCTGGATAACGATATGTTTAGCGCAACTAAAGTTACGAAGATCTTATCCGTTTCAGCCAAGCTTTAAAATTTGGGGTTATCCGTTTATTCCCATTTTTACGGTTATATGCTTAGCAATTATTAGTATTAGTTTCTTGTTCGATGAGGCAAACCGAATTAGTATTATGGCATGTTTAGCTTGTTTTGCAGTCGTAATATTTATTTCTATTTTTAAATTTCAGTCGAATAAACGGTGAAAAATAAATAGTAATTTTCTATGGGAAAAGCCTATGAAATCAAGGTGGATACAAAAAGTACACATCCCAATTCTTGGCAGAAAAAGCTCTTTCAAAAGGAAGATTTCATAAAATTGGTTGTAAACATTTTTAAACATCAAGTATAATAATCATAACTGATCAATGGTCGGCTTAACTCAACATAGGAGGAAACAAAAAGTGATGAAAAATGAAAAAATAAAGCTGGTCGCACTCGGTGGAGTGGGCGAGAACGGAAAAAATATGTTTGTAGTCGAAGTGGATGAAGACATATTTATAATTGATGCTGGCTTAATGTATCCACAAAATGAAATGTTGGGGATTGATATTGTTATTCCAGATATTACGTATTTAAAGCAAAACAAAGACAGAGTAAAAGGGATTTTCCTAACACATGCACATGAAGACCATATCGGAGGCCTATCTTATATTTTAAGAGATTTGGATGTTCCCGTTTACACGACGCTTTTAACAGCTGAACTGACAAAGGAAAAGATGAAAGAGCAGGATTTCAAAGGACAAGCACAATTTGAAATTGTTACCTCTAAGTCCGTTCTAACATTTGCTTCCTCAAAAGTGTCCTTCTTTAAAACGAATCATAGTATCCCTGATAGTATTGGAATCGTTATTCATACATCAGAAGGCGCAATTGTACATACTGGCGATTTCAAATTTGATCAGACAGCAAGTGATTTATATAAGCCAGAATATGGTGAGATGGCAAAGATAGGCGAAGAGGGAGTATTAGCTTTACTTTCTGATAGTACGAATGCAGATAAACCAGGCTATTCTACAACTGACTTTGTTGTAACACAAAGTTTAATTGAAGCATTTTTACACACAAAGGGTCGTATCATTGCTGCATGTTTTGCTACTGACTTAAATCGAATCCAGCATATTATTGATGCTGCAGAAAAAACAAATCGTAAAGTCGCAATTATTGGAAAGAATTTGCAAAGAGTATTACAAATTGCCTTAAAGCATAACTATTTGTTAGTGAACGAAGAAACAATCGTTTCCTATAATGAGCTTCAAACATATTCACAAGACCAAATGGTAATCATTACAACTGGCACAAAAGGGGAACCTATTGAAGCACTGCAAAAGATGGTAAAGAAAAATCAGAAACAAGCAAGCATTATGGAAGGAGATACTGTTTTATTTGCAGCGTCTTCCTTCTTAGGAAGCGAAGTATTTGTTGGAAAAACAATCGATAAACTATATCGAGCAGGTGCAACACTACTTGCAGGCTATAAAACATTTAATAGCTCCAATCATGGCAGCCAAGAAGAGTTAAAATTCATGATCAATATGATGAAGCCTAAATTCTTTTTGCCAATCCATGGAGAGTACCGTGTATTAAAAGCGCATGAGAAAATTGCGATTGAATGCGGAATAGCTCCGCAAAATATTTATCTTCCTGAACAAGGAGAGGTTCTTGAATACAAGGAAGATACACTCCGTGTTGGCGGCAAGATTCCAGCAGGAAATGTTTTAATTGACGGCAGCGGTGTTGGAGATGTTGGAAATATTGTCTTAAGAGATCGTAAGCTGCTATCTCAGGATGGAATTTTAACGGTTGTCGTAACGTTAAATAAGGCGGAAAGAAAGATTTCTGCTGGTCCAGAAATTATTACACGAGGCTTTGTATATGTTCGTGAATCAGAAAAGTTATTAGAAGAAGCTTCTGACCGAGTAAGAGATATTGTGGAAAAAAGCATCAGCAAGGATAGCTTTGATTGGACTGGAATCAAGCAAGATATAAGAGATACATTAAACCAGTTCCTTTATGAAAAAACAAAACGCAGACCGATGATCTTGCCAATTATTATGGAAGTAAAACCGGCTAGAAAATAATACTCACAACCGTCTTTATCGATTGAATAAATTGAAAAGACGGTTGTTTTTTTATGCATTAAGACAGTTGATTACGTTTTATTATTCGGATTTGAATGCAAAAATTAAAAGCAACACCGTAAAATAATATTCTTTCATTTCGATAATAAATGTGGTGAATTGTCTTTTCGATTTCAGCCGCATGAAATAGTGATTCTCGCTTCATACTAAGACTATTATGGTTTTAGGAAGGGAGAATTTTATGGTTTCAGTAAATAATAATAACACTCAACCTGAGGAACAGCCGAAAGAGGATAAACCATCTAGCTTAATGGAAAAAATCCAACAGTTGGGACAAACAAATGTACCGCAGCTATCTCAGGATTCAAAAATACATTGTTTAACGATTGTTGGTCAAATTGAAGGACATTTACAATTACCACCGCAAAATAAAACAACGAAATATGAGCATCTAATTCCCCAGATTGTAGCAATCGAGCAAAACCCGAAAATTGAAGGGGTACTTGTTATTTTAAATACTGTTGGAGGCGATGTAGAAGCTGGATTAGCTATTTCTGAAATGCTTGCTTCTCTTTCTAAACCAACTGTTTCCTTAGTGTTAGGAGGAGGGCATTCAATCGGTGTTCCAATTGCTGTGTCCTGTGATCATTCTTATATTGCAGAAACAGCAACAATGACGATTCATCCAATCCGCTTGACAGGTCTCGTTATCGGGGTCCCACAAACATTCGAATACTTAGATAAAATGCAAGAGAGAGTCGTTAACTTTGTAACAAAGCATTCCAAAATTAGCGAAGAAAATTTTAAAGACTTAATGTTTGCTAAAGGAAATCTAACAAGAGATATCGGGACAAATGTAATTGGAAGTGATGCTGTTACTTCTGGACTTATTGACTCTGTTGGAGGAGTAGGAGATGCTATGAAAAAGCTAAATGAATTGATTGATGCCAATAAAGAACAGAATGAAGGGATTATTCAATGATTATGTATACAATGATGCCTGAAGAATTAATTTTCCCAATGAGTCAAGACATCTATGAAAGACAACAAGTGATTCTGTATAACGGTATACCTTTATTAGTGGCTAGAAATGAGTCAAATGAATTTGAAGTCATTAGAGTACTTAGCACCGATCCAAATCATTATCTGCATACAGAAATGCAGCCAGGAGCAAAAATTCCAACAATTTAATGGCTTTTTATCTGAAAAAGTCGATTAGAGGGAATGATAAGGAAAGAAATTTACTTTGAAATTTGACTTATTAGCTAAATTTGGGAAGATATCAGCCAAAGTAGGCAGCAAATCAGCCAAACGAAAGAGATATCAGCCAAAACAGACAGCAAATCAGCCAAACGAAAGAGATATCAGCCAAAACAGACAGCAAATCAGCCAAACGAAAGAGATATCAGCCAAAGCAGACAGCAAATCAGCCAAACGAAAGAGATATCAGCCAAAGTAGGCAGCAAATCGGCCAAACGAAAGAGATATCAGCCAAAGCAGACAAAAAATCAACCGAACTAAAAAACGCAACAGCAAACATCCGCCTTCTATCAACAGCAAAGGATAAAAAAACCTACTGATAGAAGTTTCGCTTTATAAACTATGATATAATATAGTAATCAATAAAGAAGCAGCCTTAGGCTGCTTCTTTATTACAAATGAGGAAGATAATTTTAAATATTAGGTGATCAAGATGGCTAAAAGGAAAAAAAGAAAAACAAGAAAAAAACAACATCTTAAATTAACGATACAATATGAACTAACAGCTCTCGTCATTATGGCATTAAGTTTTATCTCTATTCTTAAACTAGGTGCCGTAGGAGCAACAATGGTTTCTTTTTTCCGTTTCTTTTTCGGAGAGTGGTATATGCTTTGCCTAATTGGGCTAATCGTATACGGTGGTTATTTAATGTGGAAGCGAGAAAAGCCTTATATGTTCCATACAAAATTAAATGGCATTTATTTGATTGTTAGTGCCGTTTTGTTACTCAGTCATGTGACACTATTTAAGTTGCTTGCAAGTCAAGGCAATTTTACGAATCCAAGTGTGATTTATAATACTTGGGAATTATTTTGGATGGAAGTAGAAAAGCAGGCAACGAATATTGATTTAGGCGGTGGAATGATCGGTGCCGTTTTGTTTGCACTCTTCCACTATTTATTCGATACGGTAGGTACACAGATTATAAGTTTTATTGTGATTGTGATTGGTTTTATCTTGCTTACAGGTAAAACTTTAAGTGGTGCCTTTAAAAAAGTATTATCAAGTATTTGGAATTTTACTCAAGATCAATGGGCTGCTTTTGTGCAAGACATGAAAGATTGGAAAGAATCTATCCAAAAAAATAAAGAAAAACGCAAAGCAGACAAACAGGCAAGGAGAGAGAATAATCAGCGCGAACAAAATACAACTCCAGCCATCATCGTGAATCCTTCACCTCAAGAGGAAGAAGCCTACATACAAGAGCCAATCATTAATACTTTTGCGGAAAGAGCATATCAAGATGAGCCCATTTCGGAAGATTCAGTTGTAGAACCAATGGACGAGCCGTTAGATGAGGGGGATGTTGTCCCAATTACTTTTACGGAAGTGGAGAATAAAGATTATGAGCTTCCTCCTTTAAAACTATTAAAGCTGCCAAGAAAGGCAGATCAAAGTGGTGAATATGAGCAAATTCATGCAAATGCTGCTAAATTAGAAAGAACATTCCATAGTTTTGGAGTAAAAGCGAGAGTAACAGAGGTCCATTTAGGACCAGCAGTCACAAAGTATGAAGTTCATCCAAGTGAAGGGGTAAAAGTAAGTAAAATTGTCAATTTAAGTGATGATTTAGCATTAGCACTAGCAGCGAAGGATATTCGGATCGAAGCACCAATCCCAGGAAAATCTGCTATTGGGATTGAAGTGCCAAACTCAGAAGTGGCAGTAGTTTCGCTAAGAGAAGTTTTAGAATCAAGTAAAAATGATAAACCTGATTCTAAGTTAATGATCGCGTTTGGGCGGGACATTACAGGAGAAGCAGTATGTGCTGAATTAAATAAGATGCCCCATTTACTTGTTGCTGGAGCAACAGGAAGCGGGAAAAGTGTCTGCATTAACGGGATCATTACAAGTATTTTAATGAGAGCAAAGCCACATGAAGTGAAACTAATGATGATTGACCCAAAAATGGTGGAATTAAATGTCTATAATGGTATTCCTCATTTGCTTGCACCAGTTGTCACCAATCCGAAAAAAGCATCACAAGCATTGATGAAGGTCGTCAGTGAAATGGAGCGGAGATACGATTTATTCTCTCATACAGGGACAAGAAATATTGAAGGGTACAACGAATATATCAAACGCTATAATGCAGAAGAACAGGAAAAGCAGCCCCTTCTGCCATTTATTGTTGTGATTGTGGACGAGCTTGCTGACTTAATGATGGTAGCCTCATCTGATGTAGAAGATGCCATTACAAGGCTTGCCCAGATGGCGCGTGCCGCTGGAATCCATTTAATCATTGCAACTCAACGTCCTTCTGTTGATGTTATTACAGGAGTTATAAAAGCTAATATTCCATCCAGAATTGCTTTTGCCGTTTCCTCTCAGACCGATTCTCGTACTATTTTAGATATGGGAGGAGCAGAGAAGCTATTAGGAAGAGGAGATATGCTATTCTTCCCTTATGGTGCAAGTAAACCGGTTAGGGTGCAAGGTGCATTCTTATCTGATGAAGAAGTAGAAGAAGTAGTCGATTTCGTTATTGGACAGCAGAAGGCACAATACCAGGAAGAAATGATCCCAGATGAAATTGTCGAAGTCACAGGAGCAGTCGAAGATGAGCTGTATAACGACGCAGTTGAATTAATAGTCGAAATGCAAACAGCGTCTGTTAGCATGTTACAAAGAAGATTTCGTATTGGCTATACGAGAGCAGCAAGATTAATTGACGAAATGGAAGCCCGCGGGGTAGTTGGACCATATGAGGGCAGTAAACCTAGAACCGTCCTCATTTCAAAAGGGCCAGAAGAAATGAATATACAATAAAATATAAATAGGAATTAGTATGCATGAATAGAAATTATTCGTATTTAAATATAAAGAACTCTATTGAAATGTATAGCAAATACTCCTATTTAACAAAGGGAACCTGAAATAGTATAACCTATTTCAGGTTCCTTTTTTATCGTATATTCAGAACAATCCTTCGAGTAACGGAGGAAAAAGAGAGGGAATTAACCGTTATTTTTACAAGAATATACAATTGAAAACGATTGATTTCCGAACAATCCCTCATTTCAGTATTTTTTCGACGAAATTCTTAAAAGTCTATTTATTTATTAGTCAAAAAGTGTTATAGTATTTTCGATTAGTAGGAATGATTGAACATCAGAGGTCTGATGTCTTAGAAATGTTTGGAGGAACATCATATGCTAATTAAATCGGATACGAGACATTTATATTTGCAAGTCGTTGATCGTCTGAAAAGAGACATTAAGATGGGAGTATATAAAGAAAAAGAAAAATTCCCTTCTGAATTCGAGCTTGCAAAAACTTTAGGTGTAAGTCGTGCGACGTTAAGAGAAGCACTTCGTACATTGGAAGAAGAAAATGTGGTTGTCAGAAGACATGGTGTTGGCACATTTGTTAACAGCAAGCCATTGTTTAATTCTGGCATAGAACAATTAAATAGTGTCACGAATATGATTATGCAGGCAGGAATGAATCCAGGCACCATATTTCTAAGCTCAAACACGATGTTTGCCACTGAAGAAGATGCGACACGCTTCTCCGCTATGCAAGAGGAAGAACTACTCGTTATCGAAAGAGTTCGAACAGCTAATGGCGAACCGGTTGTTTATTGTATTGATAAATTGCCGCAGAAAATCTTGCCTGACCGATTTTCATACGATCAAGAATCGATTTTTCAGTTCTTGGAATCGGATAGTCAAAGACATATTACATACGCTGTGGCACAAATCGAACCGATTGGATATCATGAGAAAGTATCTCCCATTCTGCAATGCGAACCAGAAACTGCTCTGCTTGTTTTAAAACAGATGCATTATGATGAGAAGGATGAGCCGATTCTTTATTCAGTAAATTATTTTCGATCCGATAAGTTTAGCTTTCAAGTATTAAGAAAACGCATTTATTCTTAAAAGCTGGACAAACTAATCGTAAATTTTCTTACTAAATAACAAAATCTAGGGGGTACAAGCTTTGAAGAAGCGTAAATTTGGCTTAGCACTGTCTTTAGTACTAGCTGCTGGGACTGTATTAAGTGCTTGTGGAAGTAATGACAAAGGTAACGACAATGCAGCAGAAGGTGATAAGGATAAAGACTCATTTAAAGTTGCAATGGTAACAGATGTCGGTGGTGTTGATGATAAATCATTTAACCAATCAGCTTGGGAAGGTTTACAAGCATTTGGTGAAGATAATGGCCTATCAAAAGGTAATGGTATTGATTACCTACAATCACAATCAGATTCAGATTATGCTACTAACTTAAACAGCTTAACTCGTCAAGGAAATGATCTAGTATTTGGTATTGGATTTATGATGGAAGGCGCAATCTCAGAAATCGCTCAACAACAAAAAGATGCTCATTTTGGTATCGTTGACGCTGTAGTAGACCAACCAAACGTAGCAAGTATTACTTTCAAAGAGCAAGAAGCTTCTTTCTTAGCTGGTGTAGCAGCTGCTCATGCTACTAAATCTAATAAAATCGGCTTTATCGGCGGTGTAGAAGGAGAAGTTATCGGGCGTTTTGAAGCTGGATTCGTTGATGGCGTTAAAGCGGTAAACCCTGATATTAAAGTAGATGTACAATATGCTGGTGCTTTTGATAAACCTGAAATCGGTAAAACAATTGCAAGTAAAATGTACTCTTCTGGTGCTGACGTAGTATTCCATGCTTCTGGTGGAACTGGTGCTGGATTATTCTCTGAAGCACGTGATTTAAAAGAAAAAGACCCTGAAAAATACATTTGGGCAATCGGTGTTGACTCTGACCAAGCAGCAGAAGGTGCTGTAGGAGATCATAATATTGTGTTAACTTCTGCATTAAAAGGTGTTTCAACTGCAGTACAAGACATCTCAACTAAAGCAAAAGAAGGTAATTTCCCTGGTGGCGAAACTACTGTTTATGGCTTAAAAGAAGATGGTGTTGGTCTAGCAACAATTAATGAAGAAGTAGAAAACAAAGCAGAAATCGATGCAGCTGTTGAAGAATGGACTGCAAAAATTAAAAACGGTGAGTACACTGTTCCTGATACTGTTAAGTAAATAGCATATGCTAATTTTCCAGGAATAAGTGGTTTGCAATGCAAACACTTATTCCTTTTTTACGACAAAAAATAGAATTTTAACTAAAGAGTAGAAGCGTTATTCTATTCTTTATTAAAAATTTTATAAGCTGGAATTATCGTAATATAAAAATTACATAATTTCCTTTGTGGATTGTTTTAGAAAAATAAATTCTTTGACATCATACTGTTTTTTAAAGCTTAATCATTTATCTGTGAGGTAAAGAAGGAGTGGATTAGATGGAATATGTAATCGAGATGTTAAATATTCGAAAAGAATTCCCTGGTATTGTTGCAAACAACAATATTACCCTTCAAGTAAAAAAAGGTGAGATTCATGCACTTTTAGGGGAAAATGGTGCAGGAAAGTCAACGCTTATGAATGTTCTTTTTGGGCTGTATCAGCCAGAAAAAGGGGAAATCCGTGCGCGTGGGGAAGTCGTTAACATTTCAAATCCTAATATCGCAAATGATTTAGGAATTGGAATGGTTCATCAGCATTTTATGTTGATTGATACATTTACTGTTACGGAAAATATTATTTTAGGAAAAGAAACAGTAAGCAAAGGGAAAATTGATTTGAAAAGAGCTGAAAAAGAAGTAAGAGAAATTTCTGAACGATATGGTCTTGCGGTTGATCCGAAAGCGAAAGTTGCTGATATTTCTGTTGGAATGCAGCAAAGGGTAGAAATTTTAAAAACATTATATCGCGGAGCAGAAATTTTAATTTTTGATGAACCAACTGCTGTTTTAACACCGCAAGAGATTACAGAATTAATTGGCATTTTCCGTAAGCTAATTCAAGAAGGAAAATCGATTATTTTAATTACCCATAAATTAAAAGAAATTATGGAAGTGTGTGATCGTGTGACGGTCATTCGAAAAGGCGAAGGTATCGGAACCTATAATGTAAAAGATACAAACCCAAATGAACTTGCAAACTTAATGGTTGGCCGTGAAGTGTCCTTTAAAACAGAGAAGAAAGCTCCAAATCCGAAAGAAACAGTATTAAACATTACAGATTTAACGGTGAAAGACAGTCGCGGTGTTCATGTAGTGAACTCTCTTAACCTAGATGTTAAAGCAGGTGAAATTGTCGGGATTGCCGGTGTAGATGGCAATGGGCAGTCAGAGCTCATTGAGGCAATCACTGGATTAATGAAGAAAAATAGTGGTAGCATTACCCTCAATGGCAAAGAAATTAGTGTTTTGACGCCACGGAAAATCACGGAAAGTGGAATTGGTCATATTCCACAGGATAGACATAAACATGGTTTAGTCCTTGATTTTTCAATTGGACAAAATATGGCATTGCAAACGTATTATAAAAGACCATTTTCTAATTATGGATTCTTAAATCAAACAGAAATAGAGAAAAAGGCAAGCGAATTAATCGAAGAGTTTGATGTGAGAACACCAAGTATTCACACTCCTGCAAGAGCACTTTCTGGTGGAAACCAGCAAAAAGCAATTATTGGTAGAGAAGTAGATCGTGATCCTGATTTGCTTATTGCAGCTCAGCCTACGAGAGGTCTGGATGTCGGCGCGATTGAATTTATTCATAAACGTTTAATCGAACAACGAGATAAAGGAAAAGCAGTATTATTAATTTCCTTTGAGCTAGAAGAAATCTTAAATGTGAGTGACCGAATTGCCGTTATTTTCGACGGGGAAATTATTGCTACTGTTGATCCAAAGACTACAACAGAACAAGAGTTAGGATTATTAATGGCAGGATCGAATGCTAAAAAAGTGGGTGTGGAGAATAATGTCTAATACAATAAAAAAAATTAGTATTCCAATTATTTCCGTATTATTAGGGGTTATTGTTGGTACAATCATAATGTTTGCAACAGGATACAATCCTGGAGATGCCTATACGGCACTATGGAATGGTGCGTTTGGTGAAATCTATTTCACTGGAGAAGTAGTTCGCCAAATTACCCCATTGATTCTTGCAGGTCTGGCAGTTGCCTTTGCTTTTCGTACAGGACTATTTAATATCGGGGTAGAAGGACAATTAATTGTTGGTTGGCTTGCTGCTGTTTGGGTTGGTATTGCGTTTGATCTACCAAAAATCATTCATTTACCACTAGCAGTATTAGCAGCTGCAGCAGCTGGAGCACTATGGGCATTTGTGCCAGGCTTTTTAAAAGCAAGATTTAGAGTACATGAAGTTATCGTAAGTATCATGATGAACTATATTGCCCTACATGTATCTAATTATTTGATTCGAAATGTTCTTACAGACAAGGCAGACCGTACAGAAACAATTCCGCCATCTGCTAGTTTACGCTCAGAGTTTTTAGCTAGTATTACCGATTATTCTCGTCTTCATTGGGGGATTTTAATCGCAGTAGGCTGCGCTATTCTTATGTGGGTAATTTTAGAAAAGACAGTCAAAGGTTATGAATTAAAAGCGGTTGGTTTTAACCAAAAGGCTTCTCAATATGCTGGGATGAATGTTAACCGTAATATTATTTTATCGATGGTTATCTCTGGTGCTTTTGCAGGCCTTGCAGGAGCAATGGAAGGCTTAGGAACTTTTGAATATGTAAGTAATAAAGGTGGATTTACTGGTGTTGGATTTGATGGAATTGCGGTAGCATTACTTGGGGCAAATGGACCACTAGGAATTGTACTTGCAGCATGCTTGTTTGGTTTCTTAAAAGTAGGTGCCTTAAATATGCCACTTGAAGCAGGTGTACCAAATGAGATGGTTGATATCATTATTGCTTTAATCGTATTCTTTGTTGCATCAAGTTACATGATCCGCTTATTCTTGGATAGATTAAGTAAAAATAAAAGTAAAAAGGGGGAGAAGTAAATGGGATTAATGGATGTATTATTAATTGTCATACCCTCTTCGCTATTGTTTGCTGCTCCGCTAATCTTTACTGCTCTTGGTGGTAACTTTTCCGAAAGAGCTGGAGTTGTTAATATTGGATTAGAAGGTCTAATGGTGATGGGAGCTTTCTCCTCCATTGTTTTTAACTTAACATTTGCAGATAGTCTCGGTGCTTGGACACCTTGGATTTCGTTACTTGTTGCGATGGTTGTTGGGGCGGTATTTTCAATCCTACACGCGGTAGCAAGTATCACATTCCGTGCCGATCAAACCGTTTCCGGTGTAGCAATTAACTTGCTTGCTGCAGGTCTTGCTATGTTTTTAGTGAAATTAATCTATGATGGAAAAGGGCAAACAGGTACCATTCGCTATAGCTTTAAGAAAATTGATATTCCCGTGTTAAAAGATATACCGGTGATTGGTGATTTATTTTTCTCCAATACGTATTGGACTTCTTACTTAGCAATTATTGTCGCTATCATAGCTTGGTATGTAATGTATAAAACGCCATTTGGCCTGCGTCTTCGTTCGGTAGGGGAACATCCAATGGCTGCAGATACGATGGGAATTAACGTAACAAAAATGCGCTATATTGCTGTTATTCTTTCTGGGGCATTTGGCGGAATCGGCGGTGGTGTATTTGCCCAGTCGATTACCAATGATTTTACACATGCTACTATTAGTGGACAAGGATTCATGGCACTTGCTGCCCTTATTTTCGGAAAATGGAATCCGCTTGGGGCTATGGGAGCTGCGATTTTCTTCGGCTTTGCTCAAAGTTTGAGTATTGTTGGTAGCAGTTTACCGTTTTTAGAAAACATTCCAAATGTGTATCTGTTAATTGCACCATATGTATTAACGATTATTGCATTAACAGGCTTCATTGGTCGCGCAGATGCGCCAAAAGCATCTGGTGTTCCTTATATTAAAGGAAGTAGATAAATAAAATTTTCTAGTTATTTTGATAAAATGAAAAAGCGACCGACTTTTTAAAAGTCGGTCACTTTTTACATATTCGCAGCAACAATAGGTACAACTTACCTGATATATACGTCATAAATGGGATCAATGTATTTATTCCTCATGGGTATTAATCGCCTTGCTCTTTACTTCTTTATCCAGTAACTCAATCGGAATATGTTTTGGAATGACATTCGCAGGTACTTCGCCCTTCATATCTAAATAATAGTGACGAATTGGCTTAAGTGTGTTGTCATCTAATTCATATACTAGAGGAATGCTCGTAGGAATGTTCAAGGAGGCAATTCCATCCGGTGAAACGTTGTCTAAATACTGGATGATAGCTCGAAGTGTGTTACCATGTGCTGTGATGATCACTTTTTTGTTTTCTTTTAACACTGGTGCTATTTCTTCATTCCAGAATGTTAACACTCTTTTTTCCGTATCTGCAAGGCTTTCTGCTAAAGGAAATTCTCCATCTTTAAGCTCTTGATACCTTGGGTCGTCAATCGTATATCGAGGATCATCTTTGCTTAATGCAGGTGGCTTGATATCCATTGATCTTCTCCACTTTTGTACTTGATCCAGTCCATATTGCTCAGCTGTTTCTGCTTTGTTAAGTCCTTGCAGTGCACCATAATGGCGTTCATTTAACTTCCATGTTTTATACACTGGAATCCACATGCTATCCATTTCAGCAAGGATGATCCATAATGTGTGGATAGCCCTTTTTAAATAGGATGTATAAGCAATATCAAAAGTGTAACCATTACTGTTTAAAATAATGCCAGCTTCCCTAGCCTCTGTTAATCCTGTTTCAGACAGGTCAACATCAGTCCAGCCAGTAAATCGATTTTCTACATTCCAAAGACTTTCACCATGACGGATTAAAACAAGTTTCGGCATAGCATATTTCTCCTTTTTATCTTTTTAATGATTCCTTTATCTCACTCTTAATGGACAGTAAGCCTCCCTCTTCAAGCTTATGTAAAGGTTCGATTGGTTCAACTAACCCCACTGATGGAAGTTTCACTTTATTTTGTTCTTATTTCACTTTAAATAATCTTTTAAACAGTTAATAGGGATAAACTGCAATTTTTTGCATATTAAATGGAATAACTTTTCATAGATGTGAATGTAAAAAATAAGAAAACCTTTTGTTCCGTGTTTAGCTAGACCGTAAAGAAGGAAAAGATATAGGCCAAGTAGAATCCATAAGATGATGGGAAAAATTATCCTAATCTAGACTTTGTAAGAATAACCTTATGAATAGAGTTAATACTAACAAATAGTGTATGATTAGTGAAGGATACGTAGGAGGTATGTTATGAGTGTAGCAACAGAAAAGATTACGAAATATAGCGGCTTTCAATTACATACAGTAAAGACAGAAAAATTTAAAACGAATACGATTGTGGTGAAATGGCGAACTCCCATTACAAAAGAAAATGCGACACACAGGGCGTTTCTTCCTTATGTGATGCAAAATAGCACGAAGAAATATCCATCCACAGCAAAGCTTCGTTCCTATGTGGAAGAACTTTACGGAGCTACTTTTTTTATTGATCTTGCGAAAAAAGGTGAGTACCATATTGTTTCTTTTTCATTAGAAATAGCAAACGAAAAGTTTTTATCAGATCAAACTCCTTTATTGAAAAAGGGACTGGAGTTTTTAGCAGAGGTTATTTTTCAGCCAAATGTCTCCGAGAATGGTTTCGATCAAAACGTAATTGAAAATGAAAAACGGGCTTTAAAGCAAAGAATTCAATCCATTTATGATGATAAAATGCGTTATTCTAACCAACGTGTAATTGATGTAATGTGTGAAGATGAACCATATGCATTAAGCGTATATGGAGAAAAAGACGAAGTTGATAGCATTACACCACAATCCCTGTATTCTTATTACAAAAAAGCACTAACAGAGGATCAAATTGATCTGTATATGGTCGGTGATATCCAAGAAGAAGAGGTAGACGCATATATAGAGGAATTATTTCCGTTTAAAGAAAGAACGGTAAAGTCTATTGATCGCAGAACGCCTCACGAAGCTAGAGAAGTAAAAGAGGTTCGTGAAGTACAGGATATAAAGCAAGGGAAATTAAATATGGGATTCCGTACAAATGTTGTTTATGGAGACCCAGAGTATTTTGCCCTTCAAGTGCTAAACGGCATTTATGGAGGCTTCTCGCATTCCAAGTTATTTATTAATGTTAGGGAAAAAGAAAGTCTTGCTTATTATGCAGCAAGTCGTCTTGAAAGTCATAAAGGGTTGCTGCTCGTAATGTCGGGGATTGATAATCAAAATTACGATAAAGCAGTAAAGATTATTAAGGAACAGATGGAGCTAATGAAAAAAGGCGAGTTTTCTGATCAAGAAATAATGCAAACAAAAGCAGTGATTCATAATCAAATGCTTGAAACTTTAGACACCTCCCGCGGCATGATCGAACTATTCTATCATAATAGCGTAAGTGACAAATATGTCGAAATGGGCGAGTGGCTCCACATTATGAGTAAAGTTTCGAGAGAAGAAATTATCGAAGCTGCCAAGAAGATTGAATTAGACACTATTTATTTCTTAACCGGATCGGAGGGGAATGCATAATGGAAAAAATAGAATTTGCACAGTTACAAGAAGAATTATATTATGAAAAATTAGCGAATGGTCTAAAAGTATATATTTTGCCAAAAAAAGGTTTTAATAAAACATTTTGTACGTTTACAACTAATTATGGTTCGGTAGACAACACCTTTATTCCCCTTGACGGTTCTGAATTTACCCAAGTTCCTGATGGGATTGCCCATTTCTTGGAGCATAAATTATTTGAAAAAGAAGACGGAGACGTTTTTCAAGAGTTCAGTAAACAAGGGGCAAGTGCTAATGCATTTACATCCTTCACGAGAACAGCTTATTTATTTTCGAGTACATCCAATGTAGCCAATAATTTAGAAACGCTCATAAACTTTGTGCAAGAGCCTTATTTCACGGAAAAAACCGTGGAAAAGGAAAAGGGAATTATCGGTCAAGAAATTACGATGTATGATGATAATCCAGATTGGCGCTTATATTTTGGATTAATTGACAATATGTATGTAAATCATCCGGTGAAAATTGATATTGCTGGCACAATTGAATCAATCTCACACATTACGAAAGATATGTTATATGAGTGCTACAATACGTTCTATCATCCAAGTAATATGCTCCTTTTCATTGTGGGACCAGTTGATCCAGAAGAATACATGGCCCATATAAAAGAAAATCAAGAGAAAAAAGATTATACCAATCATAGTAAAATCCAGCGCAAATTTGCTAGTGAACCAGAGCATGTAAATAAAGAAAAGCAAGTATTGAAAATGAATGTGCATACGTCAAAATGCTTGATTGGAATTAAAGGAATTGATGTAGAGCAATCAGGAAAAGAAATGATGAAACAAGAGTGGAGTATTAATTTATTATTAGATTTTCTATTCAGCGAAAGCTCTGAAAACTATCAAAACCTTTTCCAAGAAGGCTTAATTGATGATACTTTTTCTTATGATTACACACAGGAGCATGGTTTTGGATTTGCGATGATCGGTGGCGATACGAGCGATCCTGATCGATTGGAAAGTGCAATCAAAGATATCTTAATGAAAGCAAAAACAACGGATTTCGCAACCGAAACACTAGAAAGAACAAAGAAAAAGAAAATTGGGGCATTTTTGCGCGCGATTAATTCACCAGAATACATCGCTAACCAATTTACGCGCTATGCATTTAATGAGATGAATTTATTTGATGTAGTACCAGCAGTTGAAGAAATTACGGTTGAAGATATAAAGAATGCAGCGAATAAATTATTAGCAGAAGAAAGAATAACCACTTGTCAAGTGGTGCCTAAATAAGCATTTGTAGACACAAAGAAATAGTTTTCTTTGTGTCTGTTGCTGTTTATGTGTAACTAAAAGTCAATGGAGTGGAGTAATAATGGGGAAATGGATTTTAATTACCGGTGCCTCTGGGGGAATCGGCCAAGCAATTGCGAAACAGTTAGCCAAAGAAGGTTATTCCCTTTATTTGCATTATCATCAAAATGAAACGGCAATAAAGCAGCTTTTAGAATCGCTAGCTGCGTATGATGGAGAATATCTACCGATTCAAGCAGATTTACAACAAGAAAACGACTATAAAAAAATAGTGGAAAATATTTTTACAATAGATGGAATCATTCATGCGAGTGGTATCAGTACATACGGATTATTTACCGATCTGCAAGAGGAAGAAATGAAAACTTTATGGAATATCCATGTTCATTCATTAATGTGTATAACAAAAGCAATATTACCCAAAATGCTATCTAGACAAAGTGGTAATATTATTGTTATTACAAGTATTTGGGGACAGGTAGGTGCGGCAATGGAAGTAGCGTATTCTGCCGTTAAAGGGGCACAAATAAGCTTTGTAAAGGCATTAAGCAAGGAATTAGCCTACAACGGGATTCGTGTTAATGCTGTAGCGCCTGGTGCCATTAAAACGAATATGCTTCATACATTTTCGCCAGAAGAAATGCAGCTGATTACAGAAGAAATACCAATGGGAAGATTGGGGAGCCCAAGAGAAGTGGCAGAAAGCGTGGCCTTTTTATTATCAGAAAAATCTTCTTATATGACTGGCCAAATCCTTTCTCTAAATGGCGGCTGGCATGTATAGATAGCTTTTCCAATTGCTTTCCATGCATATTATTACTTGGAACTAACCAAAATAATGATGTAATTCATTTAAGCAATGGAAGGAGAATTTCATTATGTCTATATTAGAAAATTGGGATCAATGGAAAGACTTTTTAGCAGATCGTCTTCATCATGCGGAAAATGAGGGCATGAGCCAAGCAGTAATCGGAGACCTTGCTTTCCAAATTGGAGATTATCTATCTAACCAAGTTCAACCTAAAAACGAACAAGAAAAGATTCTTTCTGATCTATGGTCAGTTGCAGACGAACAAGAACAACATGCAATTGCCAATATGATGGTAAAATTAGTGCACAATAACGGAACAAAATAATTTTAGGAAAAGAAGCTCGATAAATAGATGAAGGAATAAGTCTATTTATCGAGCTTCTTCCGTTGAAAAAGTGTTGCGGAAAGTTGGATCAGTGACTATATCGACTTTGGAAAAAAGCAAAAGGTAACAGAGGAAGCTTGTCAGTGACGAGCGCAAGAAAAAATAGA